>Ga0164241_10002401_pt1 | contig 20495 bp, 17 predicted proteins | sample OricomyardsoilBY_FD_108780 | JGI IMG/M metagenome (GOLD analysis project Ga0164241, IMG submission 108780) | Backyard soil microbial communities from Emeryville, California, USA - Original compost - Back yard soil (BY) | ecosystem: Environmental > Terrestrial > Soil > Unclassified | place: USA... | reverse complement strand
TCGACTGACCCTGGCAGACGAGGCAGCGGAGCGATTCCATCAGTTCCTTGGCCCTGGCCTCCTGCTTGGGATCGGGGAGCTGAGTGTAGCTGAGCGGCTGAGGCGGCAAGCGCGAGTCGGCGAAGGCTTGCCCTCCCAGCAACAACATCGTCATCCCGGCGAAAGCCGGGACCCAGAGCCACAAGCGTCGCGCCCGGGGCCCTGGGTCCCGGCTTTCGCCGGGATGACGGAAGCACGAAAAGCTCATCGCGCTTGCGCCAATGCGGCGAGGATCTTGGGCATGTCCTGCGGGCCGATATAGCCGATATGCTGCATCACGATCTTGCCGCTGCTGTCGATCACGAAACTCTCCGGCACGCCTGCCGAACCCAGCGCGAACTGGACCTTGCGCACCCGGTCGTCGCCGATCGCGGTGAAGGGATCGCCCGCGGTCTTGAGGAAGTCCGCCATGTCCTCGGGCTTGTCCGCCGTGGCGATGCCGACGATCTCGATGCCCGATTGCTTGAGTTTCATCAATTGCGGCGCCTCGGCGATGCACGGGCCGCACCAGCTGGCGAAGACATTGACCAGCCTCACCTTGCCGTCAGCGAACCCGGCGCTCGACACCGCGGGCTTGCCGGGCACCAGCGAGGGCAGGCTGAACACCGGCACCGGCTTGCCCACCATCGCGGATTTCACCGCGCGGTTGGCAGGCGCGCGCAGCCCGCCTGCGACCAGCGCGAACACCAGCACGAACAGCCCGAGCGGCGCCCAGATCAGCACGCGCCTCATTCGGCGTCCTCCTCGACCCGGCGTTCGCGGCGCAGGCGGCCGACCATCGCCATCAGCCCGCCGAGCGCGATCATGAAGCCGCCCAGCCAGATGAAGGTCACGAACGGCTTCCACCACAGCCGAAGTTGATACCTTCCCTGCCCGTCGCTCGCGCCCAGCACCGTGTAAAGCTGACCATCAACCATGGTCGAGATCGCCGCCTCGCTGGTGGTGGTCACCGGCTGGCTGAAATAGCGCTGCTGCGGCTGGAGGCGGAACGGCGCGCCGTCATTGCGGCGGACGCTCAGCGTGGCTTCGAGCGCCGACCAATTGTCGCCGATGATCGGGCGAACCTCGGTCAGCTTGGCCTTGAACGGCCCGACGCTGACGGTCTCGCCGACTCGCATCGCCGAAAGCCGCTCCTGCTTGAACGCGGTGTCCGAAGCCATCCCGGCGATGCACACCGCAACGCCGAAGTGCGAAATCACCATGCCGTAGATGTGCAGCGGGGTGCGGCGCAGATTGCGCCCGAGCAGCGGCACCATGCTCGCGACCGCCAGCCCGGCGGCCGCGGCGAGGCCGAGCAGCGGCACGATATGCGTCCCGGGCATCACCACCATCATGATCACGACCACGGTGATCGCGGCCGCCAGCGGGAGCAGCATCTTGCCGCCCAGCGCGGCCCATTTGTCCTTGCGCCACTTGAGCATCGGCCCGGCCATCGTCGCCACGACCAAAGCGATCGTCACCGGCACCGCGGCCTTGTTGAAGAAGGGCGCGCCGATCGACAGCTGCTGCCCCATCGCCTGCGCGACCAGCGGATAGAGCGTACCGATAAAGACAATGCCCAGGATGACGCTGAGCAGCAGATTGTTGAGCACCAGCGCGCCTTCGCGGCTCACCAGCTGGAAGGTCGAACCCTGCTTCACCGTCCCGACGCGCCACCCGAACAGCGCCAGCGCTCCGCCGATGTAGATGGCGAGCAAGGCGAGGATGAAGGTGCCGCGCGTCGGATCGACCGCAAAGGCATGGACCGAGACAAGAATGCCCGAACGGACGAGGAAAGTCCCGATCATCGACATCGAGAACGCGACCACCGCCAGCATCAGCGTCCAGGCGCGGAGGCCATCGCGGGTTGCCAGCACGGTGACCGAATGGAGCAAGGCGGTCGCCGCGAGCCACGGCATCAGCGATGCGTTCTCGACCGGATCCCAGAACCACCAGCCCCCCCAGCCCAGTTCATAATAGGCCCAATAGCTGCCCGCGGTGATGCCGATGGTCAGGAAGAACCAGGCGATCAATACCCAGGGGCGCATCGCCCGCGCGAACGCCGGGCCGACTTGTCCCGTCAGCAGCGCGCCGACCGCGAAACTGAACGCCACCGATAGCCCGACATAGCCGAAATAGAGCGTCGGCGGATGGAAGGCGAGGCCGGGGTCCTGAAGCAGCGGATTGAGCCCCTGCCCGTCGGGCGCGGCCGGATCGAGCCGGAGGAACGGATTCGAAGCGAGCAGCAGGAAGGCGTAGAACCCAAGCGCCAGCACCGCCTGCGCCGCGAGCGTGGCCGCGAGCGTCTTGCCGTCGAGCCGCCGCTCGAAGACCGCGACCCCTGCCCCCGCCACGCCGAGCACGGTGACCCAAAGCAGCATCGAGCCCTCATGGTTCCCCCACGCGCCCGCGATCTTGTAGATCAGGGGCTTGGCCGAATGGCTGTTGGTCGCGACGAGCAGCACCGACATATCGCTGCGCACGAACAGCCAGATCAGCATCAGGAAGGCGATCAGCGCGAGCAGCCCCTGCACGATCGCGATCTTCCGGGTCGCGCGCATCAGTTCGTCGGCGCCGGACTTGGCCGCGCTGCCCCCGAGCACGAGCTGGACCAGCGCCATCGCGGCGGCGATCCACAGCGCGGCCAGCCCCCCCTCTGCGATCATGGTTTCAGGCTGTCCGTCTTGTGCATCTTGCCTTCGATCTGGGGCGGCATGTAGCGCTCGTCATGCTTGGCGAGGATATTGTCGGCGACGAAGCTGCCATCGGGCTGGAACTGCCCCTCGGCGACCACGCCCGATCCTTCGCGGAACAGGTCCGGAGTCACGCCGCGGAACGCCACCGGCACCTTGGCCTTGCCGTCGGTCACGATGAAGCGGATCGACACGCCATCGGCGCCATGCTTGACTGAACCCTTCTCGACCATCCCACCCAGCCGAACATTTCTGTTCAACGGCAGCGGCTTGCCGGCGATATCTCCAGGCGCGTAGAAGAATGCGGCCTGATCCTTGAACGCCGACATCGCCAGCCCCGACGCGCCGAGAATGGCCGCCAGCGCCGCCAGCCCCAGCGCGAGCCGCTGATGCTTGGGCTTGACCATCATGACCGCTTCAACCCTTCGGCCTTGGCCTCGGCACGCCGCATCGCGCGCCAGCTCAGCAGCGCGATTCCCGCCGATCCAACGGCTACGACGACATAAGCCGCGCTTACGAAAGCCCAATGGTTCATTGGGCCGCCATCCGCTTCATCCGCGCCTCGACCTTCTGGCTCGCCAGCGCCGCGCGCATCCGCATCAACACTACGCCGCCGAAGAACAGGGTGAACCCGCTGAGCGTGAGCCAGAGCGGCCACACCATGGTGCGGTCGATCTTGCCGGTCAGCACGCTCTCGCCCTGATGCAGGGTGTTCCACCAGATCACCGAATAATGGATGATCGGCAGCAGCACCGATCCCGCCACGCCGAATAGCGCGGGCACCCGCCCGTCGCCGCCGCGGTCGGCATCGGCGCGGGCCAGCGCGATATAGGCGACATAGACGAAGAACAGCAGCAGCATCGAGGTCAGCCGCCCGTCCCATTCCCACCAGGTTCCCCAGGCCGGACGCCCCCAGATCGATCCGGTGATCAGGCAGAGCGCGGCGAACACCGCCCCCACCGGCGCGATCGCCACCGCGGCAAGGTTCGCCAGCGGATGCCGCCAGACCAGATAGGAAAGGCTCGCAATCGCCAGCCCGCTCCATCCGCCCATCCCCAGCCAGGCCGAGGGGACATGGATATAGAGGATGCGCACCGTTTCCTTCTGGAGATCGTCGGGCGGCGTGAGCGTCAGCCCGCTCCACGCGCCGACCAGCGCCAGCGCGACCCCTGCCCAGAAGAGCAGAGGCGTCAGCGGCCGGGCGAGCTTCAGGAAGCGCGCGGGATTGGCAAGGGCATGAAGGGTAGCCACGCGGGCGGGATAGCGGGGATTGCCGGGGGAATCCATTGGCTGCGTCGCGCTTGTCCACCGGCATTTCAGGGCGCAGGATGCGTGCGATGCTGCTTACCGCCCTTGCGCTGCTCGGCAATCCTTGCGGGATCGACCAGGTCGTTTCCTATCGCGGCGGCGTGAGAGTCACCTTCACCTATTCGCGCCCCGCCTATATCTCCAGCCAGGGAGAGCGGAATCGGGGCGTGAGCATTGGCTTGCGGCCGCTGCGCTTGCGCACGGGTGAGACGCTCAACATCGTCAATCTGCATGACGGCTGCATCATGGACGTGCGGGTGCGGGACGGGCGGGTCGGCGTCTGGGTCCATCGGTGGCGGACTCACCTCGAGCCGGACCTCATGGAAGAAACCGACTTCGTACCCGCTCACCGCTGTCGTTGATCTCGGCGCTACTTCCCCGCAGCTGCCCTGCGAGCGACGAATAGAGGCGGTCAGCCGCGCCCGATCAGCCGCTGCGCGATCCGGTCCGCCACTTCGCTTTCGGGATCGCCGGTGCGGTCGCTTTCGTCCCACACTTCGATCAGCCGCTCGGGGATTTTCGCCACCCGCGCCTGCACCTCGGCCATGTCGCCCTGCCCCAGATATTCGAGGCCGACATTGATGATCCCGCCCGCGTTGATCACATAATCGGGTGCATAGAGGATGCCGCGATCGTGCAGCCGATGGCCGTCGGCGCGAGTCGCGAGCTGGTTGTTCGCACCGCCCGCCACGACCCTGGTCTTGAGCGCGGCGATGCTCGCTTCGGTCAGCATCGCGCCAAGCGCGTTCGGGCTGACGATATCAGTGTCGAGGCTCAGCACCTCTTCGGTCGCGACCACATTCGCGCCCAGCTCGGCCGCCAGCGCCTTCGCACGCTCGGCATTCACGTCAGCCAGCGTCAGCACCGCGCCGTCCTTCGCCAGCAGCCGGGCAAGCCCGCCGCCGACGCTGCCGACGCCCTGGATCGCCACGCGCACGCCCTGCATCGAATCGGCGCCCAGCCCGCGCTTGGCGGCCGCCTTGACGCCCAGATAGACGCCCATGGCCGTCACCGGCCCGGGATCGCCGCCCGCACCCCCCTCGGCGACGGGAAGGCCCGAGACGTGTCGCGTCTGAGTCGCAACGACCTTCATCCGCGCTTCGGACATGCCGACATCCTCGGCGGTCACATATTTGCCGCTCAGCGATTCGACCGCGCGGCCGAACGCCTCGAGCTGCGCATTGGTGATTTCCGCGCCCTGGTGCGGCGCCAGCACCACGCCCTTGCCGCCGCCGAGCGGCAGGCCGGCCATCGCGTTCTTGTAGCTCATGCCGCGCGACAGGCGCAGCGCGTCGGTGATCGCCGCGTCGCTGCCGGCATAGTGCCAGAAGCGCACGCCGCCCGCCGCCGGGCCCAGCTTGGTCGAATGGACCGCAATGACGGCGCTCAGCCCCGAATCGCGGTCGCTGAACAGATGGACGCCCTCATGGTCGTCGAAGTCGGGGAAACCCCAGTCGGTGAGCATGTTTTTGCCTTATGGGTCACGGTGCCGGCCCGCTCCCCCACCCGGCCACCCAACGGCAGTGTATTCTATGGGTGGCCGGGTGGGGGAACGGGCCGGCGCCGCCTGTCAGCGCAAGCTGACCAAAAAATCTGGGGCGACCGACGGGACTTGAACCCGCAACTTCCGGCATCACAAGCCGGTGCTCTAACCAATTGAACTACGATCGCCGCGAAGGATGGCCGCTTAGCGAGGGTGTCCGCCAAGCGCAAGATAGTGTCGCGCCCTTAACCGCGTGAAATGCGAACGGCTTCCTCGGCGGTGGTCAGCCCCTCGCGCACCAGCGTGCGCGCCGCCGATCCCAGATTGGGGGCGTTGAGGAAGGCATGGCGCGCGATGATCGCGCCGTCGCCATTGTCGTTGATCAGCCGGCGCAGCGCCGCATCGGCCTGAACCGCCTCGAACACCGCGGTCTGGCCGATGAAGCCCTTGTCGCACGAGGGGCAGCCCTCCGGCGCGTAAACCACCGTCCCCGCGTCGAAGCCGAGCAACGCCGAAGTCGAGCCCTGCGCCTGCACCGGATGGCGGCACGCCCCGCACAGCCGCTTCACGAGCCGCTGGGCGAGCACCACCTTGAGCGTCGAGGCGAGCATGAACGGATCGGCGCGGAGCGACCTGAGCTTCAGGATCGCGCCCACGGCGTCGCTGGCGTCGACCCCGCCCAGCACCAGGTGCCCCGCCTCCGCCGCCCGCAGCGCGAGCGCCACCATTTCACGGTCGGCGAGCGATTCGATCAGGATCGCGTCGGGATCCTGCCGCAGCACCGCGCGCATTTCAGCCGCGGTGGCGGCACTCAGCATGTTGTGCGTGCCCGCGTCGCGCAGGCCGAGCAGCGCGGCGAGCGTGGTGCTCCGCCCCGACTGCGCGGGGCCCGCGACCAGCGCCAGTCCGCGCGTCACTGAGCCCAGCGATCGCGCCAGCGCCGGCGCCATGCCGAGCATCTCCAGCGGCAGGCAGCGCTCGTCACCCTGCGCGAGATGGAGCACCACCCTGCCCTCAAGCGTCGCGACCGACACCCCCGGCCGCTCGAAATGCAAGTCGATCCCACGACTGACCCGCAGCACCTCGGTCAGCCGGCCGCCGATCCGCATGCGGACGCGCAAAGCCGCACCATCGGGATCGAGATGAACATGCGTCGCGCCGCGCGCGCAGGCTTCGTCGAGAATGTCGGAGAGCGCATCACGCACGCCGCTCTCGCCGAACAATGCGGGCCGGTCATCGCGGTGCAGGAGCGTCGCTTCCGGGGCCAGGTCCATCGTGACGAACTAGGCAGGCGATGTGACTCTGCTGCTGCGCTTTTGTTACGATTAAATGGCAAGCCAAGCGGGCTGGAAACCGCGCGAGCGATTTGGCAAATAGCCACCATGCAAACCGCTTCGCTCACCCACCCCTTCGGCTGCGGCCACCCGTCCGAGGGGCTTGTCGCCCGGATGAAGGAAACCTCCGGCGTCCAGCAGGTCCCCAGTCCCAAGGTCGCGATGTTCATCCGCAAGAATTTCCTCGATCAGGAAACCTGCACCGAACTGATGCGCCTGATCGACCTGGATCGCCGCCCCTCGACCATCGCCGATCCCAATGGCGACAATTATTTCCGCACCAGCGAAACCTGCGACCTCAATTCGGCCGATCCGACGGTGAAGCGCGTGGAGCTGGCGATCGCCGAACTGCTCGGCATCCTCCCCGCGCACGGCGAGTCGCTCCAGGGCCAGCGCTACGAGGTTGGACAAGAGTTCAAGGCGCATACCGACTATTTCGAGCCGACCGGCCAGGACTATGCCAAATATTGCACCGTCTCGGGCCAGCGCACCTGGACCGTGATGATCTATCTCAACGAAGTCGAAGCGGGCGGCGCGACACGGTTCAAGGCGATCGACAAGATCGTCCAGCCCGAAACCGGCAAGCTGCTCGCCTGGAATAATCTCCGCCCCAATGGCACGGTGAACCCCTCGACGCTGCACCATGCGATGAAGGTGCGTGGGGGGACGAAATACGTGATCACCAAGTGGTTCAGGGAGCGGCCCTGGGGCTGAAGCCACCACCCCATCCGTCACCCTGAACTTGTTTCAGGGTCCATCTCTCCACGGGCGAGAGTGCTGCTGGTCGCGCCATGGATGCTGAAACAAGTTCAGCATGACGAAAGTTCTGAACCGGCTAAGCCCAACAAGAAAAGGGCCCCGGGCGGAGGACGCCGCCCGGGGCCTTTTCCCCCTATTGCAACGCACCCTTAGAAGGTCGCACTGATACCCAGTGTGAACATGCGGCCCGTGTCGTAGGTGTTCAGGTCGCGGCGGACGCCGTTCGGGAAGATCTGGAACTCCTCGTAACGCCGCCGGGTCAGGTTGCGCGCCTGGAACTTCAGCTCGATCTCGGTGCCCAGCACCGTGAAGCCCTGCCGCGCGACGATATCGAAGCGCCAGCCCGGCCGCTCGATGATGTTCGGCTCCGGCACGCCCGTCCCGCTCGGTGGAACCGGGCCGCGATTGGTGACGCGCTCGCTGGCATAGTTCGCCATGAAGGTGATCTGCGACAGCGATTCCTTGTCCTCGATGCCCACCTGGAAGTTGGCGATATGGTCCGACTGGCCGACCAGCGGATCGCCGTCGATGAACAGCTGGCTCGCCTGGACATAGGTCGGGGTCGCACCTTGCAGCGGGCTCGGCACCGCTTCGGTCCCGACGCGCAGTTCCGACTTGGTATAGGTATAGTTCGCGATCACCAGCAGCCGCCGGCTGGGCGACAGGAAGGTGAGCGGGAAGCTCTTCACCACTTCGGCCTCACCGCCATACAGGACGGCGCTGGGAGCGTAGGAGAAGCCGACCTGCGGAGTCGAAGCGCCGCCCGGGAAGAAGGCGACCGTCTCGATCGGGTTGGTGATCTTCTTGACGAACACCGCCGCCGTCGCCCGCTGTTCGCGCGCGAAGAACCACTCCATGCGGATTTCGCCGTTGAGCAGCGTGGAGTCGTTCAGCAACGGGTTGCCGAAGAACTGCCGGTTGGTCTCGAAATCCTGATAAAGCTGCGGCGCGAGTTCGCGGAACTGCGGGCGGGCGATGGTCTTCGATCCGTGGAGGCGGACCTGCATGTCGGTCGCGAAGTTCCATGTGATCGTGGCGGCAGGCAGCCAATAGTCGTTGTGGAGCTGGGTACCGACCGTGCCGGTGGTCAGGACGGTTTCATCCGCCTTTTCGTAGCGGACGCCGATATTGGCGCGAATGCCGCTGAACGGCTCGATATCGGCCTGGAGATAGCCGGCATGGATGGTCAGCTCGGCCGAATATTCCGCCGCACCCGAATTGGCCGAGGTGTTGCGCAGCTCGATGCAATTCTGGCTGCTCGGATCGAAGCCCGGGATCCAGCGGCGGCAGCCGTTGAGGATCGTGTCGTCCGACAGCAGGTAATCGGGACGGAGCTGCGCCAGGATATCGGGCAGCGACGCGCCGTTAGGGCCGAAGAACTGGAACGAATAGCGGCTCGAACTACGATCGGTGTCGCTATAGGCATAGCCTGCCGAAACCGACAGCGCGTTGCTGAAGCGATAGCCGATATCGGCCTGGCCCGACCACAGGCCCTCGTCGAGATCGCTGAAAGCGATCGTCGCCGGGGTCAGCGTGCCCAGGCTGTTGACGTAATCGTTGATCGGCACGGTGCCGCGCATGCCAACATATTGATAGCGGAAGGAGCGCTCGTACGGCGACTTGCGGCTCGTCTCTGCATAGGCACCGCGAAGGTCGATGCTGAGGTCGCCGAAGCGGAATTCGCCTGTCAGCTGCGAGTTGATCAGCTGCCGCTCGAACCAGTTGGTGTTCTGGTCGAGGAACGACTGGTGGCCATCGACGACGTCGAAATTATTGCCTTGGCCGCCGGTGCCGATGCTCGCCTGCTTCAGCGTGTCGTGGATGTAGAGGTTGGTGAAGCGGATCTTGTGTTCGCCAAACTCCGCGCCAAGCCCGACCAGCCCGTTCACGATCACGCGGTTTTCGGTGGTGACGGTGCGGAAATCCTTGGCGAGGCCGCCGTCATTATCCAGCGAGAATTGCTGGATCGCGTCGCGGGTGCGCCACGAATTGCTGAACCCGCCCGAAGCGATCGCGCCGAAGCGGACGCCGCCGACATCGATTGATCCGCCGGCGCTGGCCTCCCAGCTGAGATTGGGCGGGATATGGTTGTTCTGCATGACGAGCGTCGTCTGGGCGTTGGTCAGCCCGGTGATGACGTTCGACGGGATCGTCGCGGTGCGGTTTTGCCCCGCCGCCAAGATGAAGGCGGGAACCTCGCGCTCGCCGCTGTCGTAGCCGAAGAAATCCGCGCGGCCGCCATCATAGACATAGCCAAGCTCGCTGGTCGTCGCGGTATCCGCGCCGATCGAGGCGCCGACCTGAAGGAAGGTCTCGGTCGGGACCGCGCGCGTGGTCAAATTGATCACGCCGCCGCCGAATTCGGCCGGATAGTTCACCGAATAGCTCTTCTGGACCAGCGACGATGCGATCACGTTGGTCGGGAAGATGTCGAGCGGAACGACGCGGCGCAGCGGCTCGGGGCTCGGCAGCGGCGAACCGTTGAGCAGCGACGAGGAATAGCGATCGCCAAGGCCGCGGACATAGACGAAGCCGTCGCCCACGACCGAAAGCCCGGTCACGCGCGACAACGCGCCGGCGATATCGCCTTCGCCCGTCCGCTCGATGTCCGCCGAGGACAGCACTGATACGACCTGCGGCGTCGCGCGAACGACATTGGGGATGTTGCGGCCCCGGACGACGATGTCCTCGTTTCCGTCGATTTCCGCGCCGGGCGTGGAGATTTCGATCTGCTCATCCTGTGTGGCGGGCGCGACGACGCTGCTTTCCTGCGCATAAGCGGCGGGAGCGATGAAGGCGGTCGAGGCGAGAAGGAGGCTGCCGAATGCGAGCTGCTTTTTCATGGGGCTTTCCGTTCGGAGGGCGGAGGATCGGCCAAGAAGTGGCGGGGCCGCCTTCACCGCCCCGCCACGGTCTCGATCAGTTCGGCAAGCCGGTGCAGCTCATGCCGCCGGTGGTGAAGGTTCCGCGGTTCGAGTTGCAGGTCCAGCTCTGGTACCAGGTGGCATTCGCGTCCCCCGCGGTCGGCGAGATTGCGCCCAGATAGTTGGTGACGACGAAGAAGGACGCGAGGCCCGTCGCCGGCGCCGGGTTGAACTGGACCGGGCTGATCGCAGTGACGGCGGCGGCGCCGGTGCCGGGCAGGAAGAGGCTGGTGAGCGCGTTCGCCGCGGTGCCATTGATCTCCACGTTGCGGCCCGGAACTTCGACCGCCGCCATCTGCTCCGCCGCCGTGACGGTGACGCCGTTGGCCGCACTGGTGGCGTATTTGGTCGCACCGCATGCGAAGTAGACCGAGTGGAAGAACGGCGCGCCGTAATCCTGCAGCGGACCCGTGGTGCCGTTCGAAGCCGGCGTCGTGGTCGAAGGCGTCGAATCCCCGGTGCGGACCGTGGTCTTGCCGCCCGCATCGGCGCCGGCGACGATGTTGACGCAGGCGTTCGGCGTCACGACGATGCCGTCGACCATGCGGGTATCGGCGCCGCCGCGGATGCGGATGGCGGCGTTGGTCGCGGTGGTGGTCTGGACCAGCGTGAAGTTGGCGATCTGGCCCCAGGTGCGCGGCAGCGCGTCTTCGCCATTGTTCGAGTCGACTTCGAGCATGTAATTATCGACCTGGGTGTTGACCGGCTTCTGGATGCCCAGCAGGAACTGGACCTGGCCGCGCCAGCCCACATCGAAGTCCAGCGAATCATCGTCCGCGCCGGTCATCACCAGATATTTGAGGTTGGTGCGCCCACCAAAGATCTCGATGCCGTCGTCCGAGCTGTTGTGGATCTGGACGTGGTCGATCTGGGTGCCGTAGCCGGTGCCGCCCAGCGTCAGGCCCTGAAGCTCGACGCCCTCGGCCAGGATCGTGCCCGAATAGCGGATCTGGACGTAGCGGAAGGTGCCCGAATTGTCGGCGGGGGCGTTGCCGCCATACAGTGCGGTGCCGGTGCCTTCGACGACGTTCTCGCATGCCGCGTTGCTGCCCGCGGCATCCTGGACGACGCCGACCAGGTTGCAGTTCGACACCGGCGCGCGGCCGGCGAGGATCACGCCGCCCCACTGGCCCTGCGATTCGTCGGTCGCGGTGCCGGCGACGTTCTCACGTGAGGTGAAGATGATCGGTTGGGTCTCGGTGCCTTCGGCGAGGATGCGCGAGCCGCGGTTGACGATCATATAGTCGTTATCGGCGTCGAGCGAATTGGCGTAGAACACCACGCCCGGCGCGACGCTGAGGATCGCGCTCGAACCGCCCGGCGCAGTGCCGTTGCCGCCAACATCGATGCCGACATCGACGCGGCCGTTGATCTCGTAAGCGACGCCGGCGATCTTCGCGAGCGTCGTCGTCCCCGTGATCAGCGACGGCAGGCGGCAACCGCGAAAGCTGCCGATCACGCCGCGATCGATCGTGCCGCTGGGGCACGAAGCCGCCGGGGTTCCAGGGGTCGGCGTGGGGACCGGAGTCGGCGTGGGCGCGGGTGCGGTCGGCGCGGGGACGACGATCACGCCTTCGCCGGGCGAAGCGATGCTGAGCGCGCCGTCGCAACCGCCGAGCGCGACAGTCGCGGCGCCGGTCATGAGGATCAGGGTGAGGCGTTTGAAGCTGGCCATAAAATCTCCGTTCCGGGCGGGGCTGCCGGGTTGTTGGGCGTGCGGAAGGATCGACTCGGTTCCCCCTGTCGTCCTCGAAACGAGTCGCTAGGGGCGGTCGATGACAGCGCCGGTCGGATTCGAAGACGAATCGAAGACTCGCAAATGACGGTTCGATGACGATGCCGGATGGCAACGGTTTCGGGCGAGATGCCGTTCGGGAGGACCGCGAGGCCCGCTTGCCTGCGTGCGCGGACCGGTCCAATGCGCCCCGATGATGGACGAAATCTTGGTGCTCACCACCGGGGGCACGATCGACAAGCAGTATTTCGACGCGCTCAGCCAATATGCCATCACCGATTCGGTGATCGCCCGGCTGCTCGAAACCGGCCGCGTGGCGCATCCCTTCCGGATCGAGGAAGTGATGCGCAAGGACAGCCTGGAAATCGGTGACGAGGACCGCGATGCGCTGGCCGGACGCATCGAGGCGAGCGCCAATGCCCGCATCGTTATCACCCACGGCACCGACACGATGACCGAAACAGCCGCGCGGCTCGCGCGCATTCCGGGCAAGACGATGGTGCTGGTCGGCGCGCTCGCCCCCGCGCGCTTCGCCGAGAGCGACGCGACCTTCAACCTCGGCATGGCCTTCGCGACCGCGCAGGTGGCGCCGCCGGGGGTCTATATCACGATGAACGGATCGGTCTTCCGCGGAGACAAGGTGGTGAAGGACCGCGAAGCGGGGCGGTTTGTGGCGGTGGAGTAGCGCCCACTCAACTTCTTCCGCCGTCATCCCAGCTTTCGCTGGGATGACGATGGGTGTTGAGCCGTTCCGAAGACCAAAAAGCCCGCCAGTCTTTCGACCAACGGGCTTTGTAATGGTGGGCGCGACAGGGATTGAACCTGTGACCCCACCCGTGTGAAGGGTGTGCTCTACCGCTGAGCTACGCGCCCGGATCCGCGAGGCGGAAAAACCGGAAGCGGGCCTTTAAGCGGGGGCGGACCGCCTGTCCACCCCTGCAAAGTCCCAATTAATTCACTGCGTCCTTCAGGCCCTTGCCGGCCTTGAACTTGGGCTGCGACGACGCCTTGATCGTCATCGGGGCACCGGTGCGGGGGTTGCGGCCGGTGCTCGCCTTGCGCTTGCTGACCGAGAAGGTGCCGAAGCCGACCAGGCGCACTTCGTCGCCCTTTTTGAGCGACGACGAGATGGCTTCGAAGACGGCCTCGACCGCCTTGCTCGCATCACCCTTGCCCAGGCCCGACGTGTCGGCAACCGTTGCGATCAGCTCCTGCTTGTTCATTGCCCTGGAAACCCCCTTTGAACGTTAACTTTTTTGAGTCGCCACATGCGACCATGTCGAGCCAGTCAGCACAGCCCCCGCGCGCCTGTCAAAGTATTTCCGCCGCTTTTCCGCCTAAAATGACGGAAACGCGACGGTAATCTTGTTGGGTTTCAGGGCCGGTTCGCTCCCTGCTGGTCACTTCTCGTCACCCCGGCCTTGAGCCGGGGCCCCGCTTTCCTGCGCGGGCGGAAGCGGGCGCGGGACAGGATCAATGCTTGTGGACGGGCTCCCCGATGCCCGGAACGCCCGCGGGTGGCTGGGCGGCCAGTTCGTCGGCGTCGGTCCAGTCGATCGAGGCGAGCGGCTCGGTCAGTGCGAGCGCGAGCACTTCGTCGACATGCTTCACCGGCACGATCTCCAGCCCCTCGCGAATGTTCGCGGGGATTTCCGCGAGATCCTTCTCATTCTCCTCGGGGATCAGCACGGTCTTGATGCCGCCCCGCAGCGCCGCGAGCAGCTTTTCCTTGAGCCCGCCGATCGGCAGCACCCGGCCCCGGAGAGTAACCTCGCCGGTCATCGCGATATCGCGGCGCACGGGCACGCCCGTCATCGTCGAGACAATCGCGGTGACGAGCCCCACGCCCGCCGAAGGCCCGTCCTTGGGCACCGCGCCTTCGGGCAGATGAACGTGGATGTCCTTGCGCGCGAAGAGGCTTGGCTTGATGCCATAGGTCGGGGCGCGCGCCTTGACGAAGCTGAACGCCGTTTCCACGCTCTCCTTCATCACGTCCCCCAGCTTGCCGGTGGTCTTGATCGCGCCCTTGCCCTGCACGGTGACGCTTTCGATCGTCAGCAGTTCGCCGCCGACTTCGGTCCAGGCGAGCCCGGTGACCGCACCGATCTGATGCTCCTCCTCGGACAGCCCGTGGCGGTATTTCCGCACGCCCGCGAACTCGGCGAGATTGTCCGGCGTGATCGTGACCGATTCCGTCTTCTTCTCGAGGATGCGGCGAAGCGCCTTGCGCGCCAGCCGCGCGATCTCGCGCTCCAGCGTGCGGACGCCCGCCTCGCGGGTATAATATTGGATCAGCGCGCGCAGGCCTGCGGTGGTCAGCGTGAACTCGCCATCCTTCAGGCCGTGCGCCTCGACTTGCTTCTCGATCAGGTGCCGCTCGGCGATCTCGACCTTCTCGTCCTCGGTATAGCCTTCCAGCCGGATGATCTCCATCCGGTCGAGCAGCGCCTGGGGCAGGTTGAGCGTGTTCGCCGTGGTGACGAACATGATGTCCGACAGGTCGACGTCGATCTCCAGATAATGGTCCTGGAACTTGCCGTTCTGCTCGGGGTCGAGCACCTCGAGCAGCGCCGAGGCGGGATCGCCGCGGAAATCCTGGCCGAGCTTGTCGATCTCGTCGAGCAGGAACAGCGGGTTCGAGGTGCCGGCCTTGCGCAGGTTTGTCACGATCTTGCCCGGCAGCGAGCCGATATACGTCCGGCGGTGGCCGCGAATTTCGGCCTCGTCGCGCACGCCGCCCAGCGACTGGCGGATGAACTCGCGCCCGGTCGCCTTCGCGATGCTCTTGCCCAGCGAGGTCTTGCCCACGCCCGGCGGCCCCACGAGGCACAGGATCGGCCCCTTGAGCTTGTTGGTGCGCGCCTGGACCGCGAGATATTCGACGATCCGGTCCTTGACCTTCTCCAGCGCATAATGATCGCCGTCGAGCACGGCCTGCGCCTCGACCAGATCCTTTTTCAGCTTCGACTTCTTGCCCCAGGGCAGGCCCAGCAGCACATCGAGATAGTTGCGCACCACGGTCGCCTCGGCGCTCATCGGCGCCATGGTCTTGAGCTTCTTGAGTTCGGTCTGCGCCTTGGTCCGCGCTTCCTTGGAGAGCTTGAGCGTCGCGATCTTGTGCGTCAGCTCGGCGATCTCGTCGCCATCGCCTTCCTCGCCCTCATTGCCCAGCTCGCGCTGGATCGCCTTGAGCTGCTCGTTGAGATAATATTCGCGCTGGGTCTTCTCCATCTGGCGCTTCACGCGGCTGCGGATCTTCTTCTCGACCTGCAGCACGCCCAGCTCGCCCTCCATGAAGGCGAACACCATTTCCAGCCGCTTCTGGGGATCCTTCTCCACCAGCAGCGCCTGCTTGTCGGACACCTTTACCGCGATGTTCGCCGCAACCGCATCGGCAAGGCGCGACGGGTTTTCGAGCTCGGCCAGTTGAACGGCGGTCTCGGCGGGCAGCTTACGGTTGAGCTTGGCGTAATTTTCGAACTGGTCGATCACCGAACGCATCAACGCCTTGAGTTCGGCACTAAGATCGTCGGGAGTCAGACCCTCGATCGTCTTGCCCAGCTCGGCACTGGCGGCTTCAAGGCTCGAATCGCCATCCTCGACCGGCAGAACCGTCGCGGTGAGGAAGGCGCCCTCCTCGGTCAGAACGTCGAGGGTGCCGCGTTCCTTGCCCGCCACCAGCACGCGCACGGTGCCGTCGGGCAGCTTGAGCAATTGCAGTACCTCGGCCGAAACGCCGGTGTCGTACAGGTCCTCGCGGCCGGGATCGTCCTCCGACGGATCGAGCTGGGCGACGAGGAAAATCTCCTTGTCGTCGGCCATCGCCGCTTCGAGCGCCGCGACCGACTTGTCGCGGCCGACGAACAGCGGCACGATCATATGTGGAAACACGACGATATCGCGAAGCGGAAGAACGGGATAGGATTGCTTCATGGGTACTCCGGAACAGCCCGACCCGGGCCGCTTAACATGCTAGTCGTCACTATATGGTGAGTGTGCCAGCAGCATCAATCACGGGCGAGTCCTAATCGGGCGAACCGGACCCTTCTCCACAGACTTCTAACGGAGGCCGTTATCCGCACCTTCCTGCTTCTCGCCGCCAGCGCGTTCGCGCTCGCGACCCCCGCGCTGGCCCAGACGCCCGGCAAACCGCCGATCACCGATATCACCAAGCAATCGGGAGGGATCATTGCCCCCGAGCGCGCGGCGCTGAGCCTCCAGCATGTCGATCTCGCGCTTGAAGTGTTTCCGGATACGCAGAAGCTCGCCGGCACCGCGACGCTGACGCTGGGCACTTCGGCGCCGCAGAAAATGCTCCAGATCGATCTCGACAAGAACCTCCCCGTCAGCGCGATCAGCATCGACGGCAAGCCGCTCAAGGCGGGCAGCTGGAGCAATCCGGAGGGGCGGTTGACGATCACTTTGCCCCGTCCGCTCAAGGCGGGAAGCAAGGTCGTGGTGAAGATCACCTATGGCGGCACCCCGCACGTGGCGATCCGCGCGCCGTGGGACGACGGCATGGTGTGGAGCAAGACCCGCGACCGCAAGCCGTGGATCGCGACCACGGCCGAGGGCTATGGCTGCGACCTGTTCTGGCCGTGCCTCGATTTCCCGCAGGGCGAGCCCGCCAAAGTCGATCTCCACATCACCATCCCCGCGGGCCTCTCCGCGCCTTCGAACGGCACATTGGTCGGCATCGACAAGCTGCCCGACGGCCGCACCACCTGGAACTGGCGCGCGCGCAGCCCCAATCCGTACAGCGTCGTGCTCAACATCGCGCCGTACAAGGAGATCACCGAGACCTATCACAGCCGCTTCGGCAACAGCTTCCCGATGACCTATTGGTACACCGGCGGGCGCGACACGCTGGCGCGCGGGCTGTTCGACGAATTCGCGCCGACGGTCGATTTCTTCGAGGCCAATGTCGGCCCCTACCCCTGGGGCGACGAGAAGCTGGGCGTGGTCGAGACCCCGCATCTCGGCATGGAGCACCAGACAATCAATGCGTATGGCAACAATTACGAGAAGGATTCGACCGGGTTCGACTGGCTGTTCCAGCACGAGCTGAGCCACGAATGGTTCGGCAACCAGGTGACGGTCGCCAATTGGGACGATTACTGGATCCACGAAGGCTATGCCCAGTACATGCAGCCCATGTACGGCCGCTGGCGCGAAGGCGAGGCGCGCTATGCGATCATGATGCACGAATTCCGCATCCAGATCGCGAACAAGGCCCCGATCGTTTCCGGCCAGATCCGCACCGAGGAACAGGTCTATGAGGACGCGAATGGCGGCCCCGGCAGCGACATCTACGTCAAGGGCGCGTGGATGCTCCACACGCTGCGCAACACGATCGGCGACGACAAATTCTGGGAAGTGACGCGCCGCCTCGTCTATGGCCGGCCCGATCCGATGCCCGGCAATTTCCAGCCGCGCTTCAGCTCGACCGATGAGTATATCTCGATCGTCAATCAAGTGACCGGCAAGGACTATAGCTGGTTCTTCGACGTCTATCTCAAGCAGGCGGCACTGCCCGAGCTGATCGAAAGGCGCGACGGCGGCACGCTGACGCTCACCTGGAAGGCCCCGAACGGCAAGCCCTTCCCGCTCCCTGTCGAGGTGCTGGTGGGCGACCGCCTCCAGCTCGTGCCGATGACGGGCGGCACCGCGAAGATCGATGTCGGCGCGGGCGCGCATGTCGTGGTCGATCCGTCCTCGCGCCTGCTCAAGCGCTCGACCGCCATCGAAGCGTATCAGCGGCGGATGGGGCGGAGGTGATCGCACCGGGCGCGCCGCAAAACCGTTGCCCCGCGCGAATTTCGGCGGCACGTTCGGTGCTTATCTTCCTGGAGTGACGTGATGGCCAAACCCCCTGCCCCCGGGCTCAGCATTCTCCAGCCGCTGCTCGGCGAGTGGGGATCGATTCCCGCGGGCGAGGAGCCGGCGAGCAAGATGCCGTGTACGCGCCACTTCACCAAGCTGTGGGGCGGCGCTTACTACCGGCTCGGCGTGCGCTGGGCGATGGAAGGCGGCAAGGTGTTCGAGGAAGTCGCCATGTTCGGCACGGGACAGGATGGCAGCATCGGGTTCTGGTCCTTCACCTCGGACGGCAAGCAATCTCATGGCTGGCTGACCGACGGCACCGACGTCCATCCCAAGGCAATCGCCTTCGTGGCGGAGCTGCCCGCCGGGACCGCGCGGATGGTCTATTGGCCCGAGGGCGATGGTTTCGATTACGCGGTCGAGCGCCGCACCGCCGATGGCTGGGACCGCTTCATGCGGCATCATTACACGCCGATCGTCGATCCCCGGCCCAAGCTGAACCTGTGAGGCCCGTTATTCGTCGATCGGCTCCAGCGTCTTCGCCAGCAGATAGGCGAACAGCAGCTGCCAGGGCGAATAGATCCACACCATCTGCATGAAGGCGCTGGCGAACCCGTCGCCCCCGCCGCCGCCGTTCAGGAACAGATAGACGCCGATCCCGCCGACGCCGGTCAACATCAGCGTTCCGAACACCGTCAACACCAGCGTGGCCACGCCCTCGCGCAGCTGGCGGAAGACGAAGCACAGCGCGAACGAACCCGCCGCGCCGATCGCGCCGCCATAAAGACCCGCCAGCATCGAACTGCCGTTGGGGAACAGCATGCCCGCCGGGGAGAAGGTCCGCTGGGCCACGGTCACCGCAAGATAATGAACCGCGGTGAAGCCCAGCAAGAACACCGCGATCCGCGCCCATTGGCGGTGCCGCCGGCCCGCCCACAGCAGAGGCAATCCAAATAAAGGTGTCATCCAGACCGGGCCCATATCGATCCGGAGCAGCAGCGCGAGCGCCACCCCGCCCAGAAAGAGAAGATGGCCCAAGATGAGCCACTTGATGGTCTCCATCGCGGCCATCTCGAGCCCAACATCGAAGCGTGAATGATATTCGCGGCCATCATCGCCATAGATCGAAACGTCGTCAGACATCAGTCCTCTCCCGTCGCCGATTATTGTCCCGCTATTGTGCGCCTCGCCGGGGTTTCCGTCAAATGAGTCGCACTCTTGCCAGCTCGGGAAGAACGCGGGAGATTGGCGGGGAAACGCCGCAGTTTGGGGGAGCGGAATGGCGGACGAAACCCTGTGGAATCCCGATCTCGCGCCGACCGGGCCCGAACAGCGGACCTGGCTCTGGTATCACTATGCCGCCTTATGGGTCGGGATGGTGGTCGCGGTGCCGGCCTGGATGCTCGCCGCGGGCCTGATCGGCGAAGGCATGTCGGCCGGGCAAGCCGCGCTGACGGTGCTGCTCGGCAATGTCATCGTCCTGATCCCGTTGCTGCTGATCGGCCATGCCGGGGCGCGGCACGGCATTCCCTATGCGGTGCTGGTCCGCGCCTCGTTCGGCACCACAGGGGCGCGGCTGCCGGCATTGCTCCGCGCGCTGGTCGCGTGCGGCTGGTACGGCATCCAGACCTGGATCGGCGGCGAGGCGCTGCTGACCTTGCTCGGCATCTTCCTGGGCGCCGACCTGCGCGGAACACCCCTGCCCGTCCTCGGCATCGGGATCGGCCAGCTCGCCGCCTTCCTCGTCTTCTGGAGCCTCCAGCTCTTCTTCGTCCGCAAGGGGCTGACGACGATCCGCCACCTCGAAACCTGGACCGCGCCGTTCAAACTGCTCGTCTGCGTGGCTTTGGTCTGGTGGGCAGTCGATGCGGCGGGCGGGTTCGGCCCGATCTTCGCCGCCCCCTCGGCCTTTGTCGCGGGCGGGCCGAAGGACGGCCAGTTCTGGGCGGTGTTCTGGCCCGCGCTGACCGCGATGGTCGGCTATTGGGCGACGCTGGCGCTCAACATCCCCGATTTCACGCGCTTCGCGAAGACCCAGAAGGACCAAGTCATCGGCCAGTCGATCGGGCTGCCGCCGATGATGGGGCTGATCGCACTGGCGAGCGTGATCACCACTTCCGCCACGGTCGTCATCTATGGCGAGGCGATCTGGGACCCGGTCAAGCTCGCGGGCACGCTGGCGGGGCCGTTCGTGCTGCTCGGGCTGGTGGTGATCAGCGTCGACACCATCTCGTGCAACATCGCCGCGAACATGGTCTCGTCGGCCTATGATTTCTCGTCGCTGAGCCCGAAGCGGATTTCGTACCGCACCGGCGGAATGATCACCGCGGTGATCTGCATCCTGATCATGCCGTGGAAGCTGCTCGAATCCTCGGGCGGCTACATCTTCGTCTGGCTGGGCGGATATGGCGCGCTGCT
>Ga0164241_10002400_pt1 | contig 20496 bp, 15 predicted proteins | sample OricomyardsoilBY_FD_108780 | JGI IMG/M metagenome (GOLD analysis project Ga0164241, IMG submission 108780) | Backyard soil microbial communities from Emeryville, California, USA - Original compost - Back yard soil (BY) | ecosystem: Environmental > Terrestrial > Soil > Unclassified | place: USA... | reverse complement strand
TGCACGTCTGGTGGTGGTACCGCAGCCGGCACATGGGATGACGCGTGTGACGGTAGAGCTTCCGGCGGGGATGAAGGTGGGCTCCGGTGTTGGCCTCGGGTTGTACGACGGGAGCGGCCGTCGCGTGGTGGACCTGAGCGGGAGCTACGCGATGAGCGGGTACCGGAGCGCGGAGTTCGACGCGAGCGCGTTGTCGAGCGGTATGTACGTGTGCCGGCTGGAGGGTGTAGCGGGTGTGAACATGCTGGGCGTGGTGATGGTGACCAAGTAAGGTCGAGCGTGAGATGGTTCTCAGTTGACCGCCCTCAGTGTGGGTGCAACGGAAACGGGACGGGGAGAGCAGCAATGCTCTCCCCGTCGTCGTTTATGCCGGAGCGCCCGCTCCTGACGGCGCCCTTGGCCCGAGCCGTTAGGCGCTTTTGCTTATATTATTCACACGTTGTTCGTATATCTGTACACATAAAAACCAATGCCGACAGGTGAATGAAGTGAATCCCAGGGTCGATGCATATTTCAGCAACGCCAAAAAGTGGGGGGAAGAAATCGAGCAGTTGAGGAGGATCATTCTGGACTGCCAGCTGACCGAAGAATTGAAGTGGGGTGTTCCTTGCTACACGTTTCAGGGAAGAAATATAGTCCTCATACATGTATTTAAAGAATACTGTGCGCTGTTGTTTTTCAAAGGTGCATTGCTCCATGATGCTGACGGCATCCTGGTCCAGCAGACCGATAACACGCAGGCGACGCGTCAGATTCGCTTCACCAGTGTTCGAGAGATCGTCGAGATTGAGGCTGTCGTGAAGGCCTATATGTATGAGGCCATCGAGGTGGAAAAATCCGGCTTGAAAGTGGACTTCAAGAAGACCACTGAATTTACGATTCCTGAAGAATTCCAAAATAGATTGGATGCGGACCCTGCGTTGAACGCTGCTTTTAATGCCTTGACGCCGGGACGGCAGCGAGCCTACATTCTTTATTTTTCCGCGCCGAAACAATCCAAAACCCGTCAGTCGAGGGTCGAAAAGTATGTGCCGGAAATCCTCGATGGAAAAGGGCTGAACGATTAGCGGGGTTGAGGTCAGCATTCATCGGTGATACCAACCTTGCGGAGCATCCCTCAAAAATCCTGCGTCAGGACATAAGAGATGGGATGAATCTATACGAGGAGACGGGCGTGCGCGGCCTGTCTCCTCTCTTCATTTGGGGAGCCGGTATCAAACGCAAAGCCGCCGGAGGATCGAACACCTCCGACGGCTTTACAAGCTGGACCCCTCCGTAGCGGCTGGGGGGGGATGTATGACGAGACAGGGCTGTGTGGACGTTCAGCCCGTTACTTGATGCGGATGAAGGTACCCGTCTTCGCGTCGACAAGCACCTGCTTGTTCTCGTTGGCTGCCGTCTTGATATCGAATGTATATACCCACTTAGCCTCGGTCTGATCATACTCGAGCTTCCATGATGTCACCGTTCCGGTAAGCTGGGCCAGCGCCGCCGTGCGCGCAACGCTCAGCTTGACCAGAGAATCTCCCGCAACGATCGGGGCGTAGTCGCTGCTGGCGAAATCGCCCGACGTCTGCTTGACCGATACCACCGAGCCGTTGAATGCGTTCAGCGTCAGCTCGTAGTGATTGCTGTCGCGCTGCATCTTCAGATCGTAGAACGCGGTCGAATCGTTGGTGACGCGGATCTTCGCATCGGTGATCTCGACACTGTCGATCACCCCGCCGGCGATGGTGCGTGCCGAATCGACACCGATCACACCGGCTGGAATCTTCGTCGTGTCATTGACGTCCGTGCTGTCGTTGTTCTCGCACTCGCAATGGCAGTGGTAGCGATGGCCGTAGCCATGCCCCTTGCCGTGACGATAGTGTCCGCGGCCGCGCTTGTTCGTATCGCCGTTGCCGCACTTCCCCTTATCCTTGATTTCCCGCTCTTTGCCCGTCTCCGCGTCGATATAGCAGGTGACATAGCGGTTATCGCGGGAGAGTATCACAATGACGTAGGTGGGGCGGTCGTCAATGTTCTCCAGGTTGCACTCGACGATGTCTCCCTCGGTGATCTGGTGCGCCCGATCCTTGGCCTCCTTCATCTTCACCGTGAGGGTGCGGATGACGATCGTCGTCGTGTAATAATAGTTGGTGATCTCTTCCTTCTTCCTGATGCTTCCGGTTTTCGGATCGATCACCACCACATAGACCTTTCCGCCGGAACGAACCACGCACTCGTAGTTGAGCGTGTCGGCGTCGTAATCGAGGTTGATCCCCAGCAGTTCGCCGTTCTGGATGGCGGCCTGAATAATCTGATCGAGTGACAGGATGATCGTATCTTGCGAATTACGCTGAACATTGATACGCACTTCCGTAGCTTCCTGAGCAGGAACGGGATCGCTGATCTCGATTGTGCCCGTCGATCCCGGCGGATTGTTGTCGTTCGGGGCCGGGCCGGTGGCGTTATCGGAGCAGCCGGCGAGGAATGAGAACAGAGAGAGCATGCCGATGGCCGCAGCACGGCCCAGCAGATGGGAAATCGCGATCGGTTTCATTGTGACCCTTATTGCGTGAACATGAGTTGATTGTTGATTCCGCTCTCCTATACAGCCACAACGGATGTACCAGGAGAGTTGTTAGAAGAGGGCCCTGAAATATCGTTCGGAGCCATTGCGCGGGAGCGCCACGTTCGGCGCCCGATAGAAGGAGAGCGATGCCGGTTGGAGCGGCATCGGCGCCATTGGATTAATGGGCGCGAAAACTTTTTTACAAAAGCCGACGTTTATCCGGCGGCGATTCTGAACGTCACGATCGCACTATGCATATATCAACTGACAGGAATATCGTTATGATGGCACGTACTCTTCTCCTGGCCGGCGCTCTGGCCTGTATGGCGGGATGCAGCGGTGCCGCCGGCGCGGCAGGCTCCGATACAACGGCCGGAGCCGAGTCCCGTGCGGCGGAATCATCGTCCGGCTCCTCGTCCACATCGTTGTCCGTCGGCGGCGTGGAGATCAGTGGCGGGGGAGGCGACGCGCGGGGAACCACAACTCCGTCGAGTCCTTCGGCCACGACCTCCGCGAGCACCCCGTCGGGGGATGGGCCGGCCAGCTCGATGCCGGTGACGCTCCCGGCACAGGGGAACGGCAATGCGAAGGGAAACGATGGCGGAAAGCCCCCCTCGGAGACGGGCGCTCCAACCGGATCGAATGCGCCGTCGGGCTCGGGGTCGGGACCGATGCCATCGGAGGCGCCGATTCCACGCTGATGTGGCCGATGCCCCGGTCAGCTTCAGGGATCGATTGCGGCTGATATTGTGATCGCCCCCGGACCCGCGTAACCATGCGCCTTCCGGGGGCGATTCGTTTTTCGTTCGGTGTGGAGGAAGTCCTGGGGGATACACCTGGGCTAGCGCTCTGGCCGATGTTGGCGGGATGGTCCGGCTGGCTGATCATCGCGATCCTCCGGCCCGGTAACGCCTCCCCTGTTTTCGCGTGGCAGGCAGGGCGGAGCAGCCATTCTGCGGGGAGCCCGGCGGGCGAATCATCACTATTCGCTCCGTCGGTGCCGTGCTGTTCATAAACCCTTCGCCGAAATCCTTACCTTTGAAGTCTATGGATAAATTCGTCATCAATGGTGGGCAGAAGCTCACAGGATCAGTCACGGTCTCCGGGGCCAAGAACGCCACGCTGGAGCTTATGCCGGCCGCGCTTCTGGCTCCCGGCGCGTATCGTCTGATGAACACCCCCGACATCCGCGACGTCTGGACGATGTCGCGTCTGATGGTCTCGATGGGGGCGCATATCGAGCTCAACGACAACGAGCTTTTTCTCGATACGTCCAATATCCATACGCAGGAGGCGCCGTACGAGCATGTCAAGAAGATGCGCGCCTCGATCCATGTGCTGGGGCCCCTTCTTGCGCGCTATGGCTACGCGAAGGTCTCCCTCCCCGGCGGCTGCGCCTGGGGGCCCCGCCCGGTCGATTTCCATCTGAAAGGGATGGAGCGTCTGGGGGCCGAGATCACTCTGGAGGGTGGGTATATCGTCGCCCGTGCTGCAAAGCTTCGGGGGGCGCGCGTCAGCTTCGACTTCGCCTCGGTGGGGGCGACGTTCAATGTGATGGCCGCCGCCACGCTTGCTCAGGGACAGACCGTGATCACCAACGCCGCGATGGAGCCGGAGGTGACCGCCGCCGGACGGCTGCTGCAGAAGATGGGGGCGCAGATCGAGGGGCTCGGCACCTCGACGATCATCATCGACGGCGTCGACGAGCTGAAGCCAGTCAACGAGGAGACGATCCCCGACCGCATCGAGGCCGGAACGCTGCTCGTCGCCATCGCCATGACCGGCGGTCATGCGACCCTCAGGAAGACTAATCCCTACCATATGGCGTTCCTTCTCGAGCGGCTCGAGGAGGCAGGGTGCGAGATCGATATCCGCGCCGACGAGATCACCTTGAAGGCGCCCGAGAAGCTGAAGCCGATCGATGTCACGACCGCGGTCTATCCGGGCTTCCCGACCGACATGCAGGCGCAGTGGACGGCGCTGATGACCTGTGCCGACGGCACCTCGACGGTGACCGATATGGTCTACAAGGATCGCTTCACCCATGTGCCGGAGCTGATGCGCCTCGGCTGCGATATCCATCTGCACGAGAATACGGCGACGATCAAGGGGGGGAAGAAGCTGGCCGGCGCCACCGTGATGAGCACCGATCTGCGCGCTTCCGTCGCCATGGTGCTCGCCGGCCTCGTGGCCCACGGGGAGACCGAGGTGCTCAGGATCTACCATCTCGACCGTGGCTACCAGAGCGTCGAGTCGAAGCTCACTGCGCTCGGGGCGCAGATCCGGCGCGAGAAGGGCGCCGTGGTATAGGCCCGGAGCCGCAGAGCCGATGAATGGCCGTGGATAAACGCGCAATGCCCGTTCTCGTTGATCGAGAACGGGCATTGTCGTCTGCATTCTGTTCTGTTGCGCGGATGCCGGTTATGGCCGGCCGAAGATGACGATCGAGAAGGGAGCAACGGCGCTGGAGCTGACCTGCTGCGCCACCTTCGTGAACTTCACGATGATTTCGCTGCTGCTGTAGCTATTCGAGTCCCGTTTGAACTTCCACTGCGTGAAGACCGGTGACAGATCCTCACCGGGGGGAAATGCTCCGCCGGGGGTGATCATCACCGCGATCTGCGGTATCTGGGTGCCCGTCGGCGAGCTGGTCTGCACCTTGTTCACTAGGGTGATCGTATAGGTGGAATCCTTGGTGTCGAACGAACTCGTCATGCCGAATCCGCCGATCACGCTCCCATTTGCTCCTACGGTCCCCCAGGCCAGCGGGGCGTTATCGCGATAGTAGCCTCCGGGCACCGGCGTTCCCAGCGTGCCCGCCGTCTCTCCGGCAACGAAGTGGCGCGACGTGCTGTCCACGCCGATGCTGACGCTGGCGTAGGTCGTCCCCTCGGCGCGGATTCCCGTCCCTGCCGCTGCGGTGTTGCGCGCCTCGAACAACGGATTTTCAGCCACGCCCCCGCTCACATAGAGCGGAAGCTCCACCGTCGCGGCAATCTCGGCATGAGCCGCATTGATCGAGGAGTCGGCGACATCCGCGACATCGGCAGTGGCCGCGCGGAGACTGTAGGGGGAGGAGCGGAGCTGGAAGCGGGGGGCGATCTCCTGGCCGCCGTTGAAGCCAGCGACGCTCACGCCGAGCCAGTACTCGCTGTCGAACGGTACCGACGCCGGTATGGCTCCCGGAGTTGCGCCGCCGATCGCCACGGTGAAGATGCCGTTGCGGAATGTGACCGTCTGCGTTTCGGCGAAGAGCACCGTTCCGCCGGTTGCCGCCGCATAGAGCTTCAGGGTCATCGTGCGGGTGCCCTCCAGCGGGCCGTCGGGTCCGTTCATCCGCCCCTGGTAGTTGATGGTGCGCGGCACCTGGGCGACCGCCGTTGCCGTAGCCAGCGCAACGAGGGCAAGGAGGAGTGCTGTTGTTCTCATGATAGTTTCCTCTGTATCGTTGATATTCAGTTCTTATCTGTAGTACCGTACCAGCTCCACTCCCTGCTCCTTGCCATCGACCACCAGGCGCAGCAGATAACTGCCGGCGGGTATTCCCTCCGGTCGCCAGGCCATATGGATCGTCCCCGCTTCACGCCTTCCCTGAAGAAGGATGCCCAGATTGCGCCCGAGAAGATCATGCACCGCGAGGCTTACCTCGCCGGGGCGCGCCATCGTCAGATCGATCGAAAGCTCCCCGAAGAAGGGGCTCGGGTATATTCTGGTGATCCCGGTGACCGCTGCGCTTCCCGCCGCGAACTCCTCCCGCACCGACGACTGTCCCTGCACCGGAATGATCTGCCAGAAGCCGGTCCAGGTCGAGCCATTATCAATGATTCCTGTGGATATGCTGTCTGCGGCAAAGGGCTCTCCGATCGTCGCATAGAGATCGCCATAGGGCCCCTCGAGATAGCCGCCACCGTTCGAGGTGAGGGATGGATCGATCTCGTTCTGCGCCGAGGATACCGAGCTCTGTGCCCGGATCGCCATGAGAGGCGCAAGAAGTGCCATCGCTCCCAGAAGGAGTATCCGGCGATAGTATGTGGATTCCGATCTGTGCGTTTTCATTGTTCTGCCATGTTGAATGTTGTACGCTATATACAACCTATCGCGGAAGCCTAAAGAGTTCTTAAAGGGAACCAAAAGATTTTTGGCCGGTCCCTCCGTATATCCTCAGTCCTTTAACGTTGCGGGCTATCGATTACATCTCGCCCGCCCGCACGCGCCCCATCAGCTCCGTTATCCGTCGGGCCGGGCCTGCCCCGTAGGCGTCGAGCGCAGCCTCGTAGCGATTGAAATAGCTGAATGCCTCGCGCCGTGCGCCACGGGCGGCGGCGGAGCGGATCAGCGCCTCGTATGCGCCGTCGTGCAGATCGTCGAGGGCCAGCAGTCGCTCGGCGAGCGGCGGAACCGCCGCGTAATTCTCACGGTCGATCTCCAGTGCTATAAGACGCTCGAGCGCCGTTGCAAGCTCGCCGCGCAGCGTCTCCCGTATCGTATCGACCCACTCGGCATACATCCCTTCCAGGAAATCTCCCGTTGCCTGATCTATCGCATGGCGATATGCGGCCGCCGCCCCGAAGTAAATTCCCTCGGCGTAGAGACGATTGGCTTTCTTGACGCTCTCCCGGAACTCCACCGCATCGATGGCGACATCGTCACCGAGGGTATAGACGCCATCGGATTGAAGGATGGTGGTGCTTCCGCCGAGGAACCGCCTGGCATAGCTGAGGGTCGCATGAAGGTTGTTGACAGCTTTGTCGGATGACATGTCGGGCCAGAGAAGATCGGCGAACCTGTCGCGCGTCAGCTCGCCGAGCGATCGCACATCCCCCAGCTTCGCCACCACAAGGGCGGCCACCAGCGTTCGTGTCTTCGACTCGAGCTTCGCGCCGGCATCTTCGACCCCCTCGATGCGGAGCGCGCCGAAAGCGCGGAGAATCTTTTCTCGTGGGCCAGCGGATGGGATTCCTGTCGCTAATTGCTCATTGGATGTTGAGTTTGAACGCGGATCCTCGCCAATTAACTGCCTGAATCTCATTAACCTGGTCTTAGGTAAAAGATCGCTAAGATGGTCTAGTGAATAGTGCGCAAAACCTGATGCTGATTCTTTCTTTGCTCTTTCAATAGCAATTTCGATTGCCGTATAAGCTGCGTCATTGAATTCACGTTTCTTGCCTGCCGAGGTCAGACCCGATTCCAAGAGGATACGTCCTGTGCGAAATGCGTCATGAGGCTCAATGTCGTTAGATTTAACGAGAGAAATCTTATCACAAAGTAGATCTAGTGATTGGTCGGATATACATTCTCCAAGTGTTAATGTCGCATTTAATTGAATGAAAGCATCGGAACTTGGATTAGTGTATTCGCCACCTAGTTGCGATGATAACCCTCTCAACACCTGAACGTGATCTTTGATCTGCTGAGACTGGCGCAAATCTATAAAAGAGCGTAGCTCTTCACAGGTAATGAGAAGCTGATGGAATAAAGATATATCGTTACCTCCACTTCGTATTTCTTGTGCAAATCTTAGAGCACGTTCGGGAACGCTAAGGAGCGTCCAAGCCATCAAAAATTGATATTGTGCTATAAGGATCTGTAGCTGCGAAGATCGGGCAGGAGGAGGGAAAGAACGAAACTGCTTCTCCAATAAATCGAGCCCTTGATAATCTCCTTCGCAAGCTGTAATAAGAGGAAGATGAAAGTAGTTCGTGCTTAAGTTTCTATAGGATGGATATTGATCTGCTAATTGTCTCAGTTCAGTTGCATGGCGACGTGCAGCAGGAAAATCCCCTCTAGATTGTGCGTAATTGGCCGCGTGCAGTAGTAGCTCATACTCAGTAAAAAGATCAGCCTCTCTTCGAAGCCTTAGGCCGGCTTCTACCATTTCTCCTGCCTCATCAAGCTTCCCGCCACGTATCATCGCCGGCAGCAGCACCTTGAACAGCGCGTTGAGCGTCTCCGGACGCATCCTGTCCATCTCGCTGATATAGGGGGCGGCGAGGTCGAGTCCCTCGGCGAAGTTCCCCCGGCCGAACGAGTAGGAGGCGATAAGCCTGATAGCCTCGGCGGCGCCGCGCAGCTCGCGATCGCTCTGCTCCGACGGGGGAGGGAGTATCGTCAGAAGTTCGTCGAGGAAACCCTTGGCGCGCTCGGGGTCGCCGCGCAGCAGCGCGTCCTTCCAGACCACCACCGCCGCATCCAGACGGATCATCCGCTCCTCGGCCGTCTTCGGCGACTGGGCCGCCAGCCGCTCCAGAATCGAGGCGATCTCGTTGGTGATGTCGTGCAGCTTCTCGCGCGCGCCGGTGATATAAAGTCTGTCGCCGTAGACCGAGAGCGCCTCCAGATAGGTGTTCAGAAGCGATTCGTCGGGAGTGCGCGCCAGATCGGTGGCGCGGCATGGCTCCAGCGCGACGCCGCAGAGCGCCACGTAGGCCTCGGCGTAGATCGGGGAGAGCTTCCGCCCGACGGCCACCATCCAGCCGAAAAGCCGCCCTAGCTCCGCGTCGCCGAGTGCGCAGATATCGGTCTCCTCCAGCGGCGTCACCGTATAGAGCTCGCCCACGCCGCGCGTCAGGATCTCGAGGATCGACCCGGCCAGCTCCTTCCGTGCCGGCAGTCCATCCACCTCGATGGCGCCGGCGGCCTTCCATAGAAGCGTATGCATGAACGCATAGCAGACACGCCCCTCCTGCTCGCGGGCGCCCAGACGGATCGATGGGGTGCTGACGGCGATGAAGCCGCCGAGGATCAGACGCTCGAAGACATGATCGTCCCACCCCACCGTCCGTTCGCAGAGGTGACGGAGCAGATCCCGGTTGAACTGTTCGCCCAGAAACGCCGCCAGCGCAAGGATGCGGCGTTCGGCCAGCGGGAGCGACGCGAGCCTGCCGGAGAAGCCATGCACTCTGTCGCCGATCGCGCGAAGCTCCTCCTCCGGAAGCGATCGGGTACGCCATTCCCAGCTATCCTCGCTGGTCGTCATCAGATGGTCGGCGGCGATCAGCTCGCGGAATACTTCACGGAGCGCAAGCGGGAGGCCGGCCGAGAGGGCAGCGATCTGCTCGAGCATATCGTCGGGGGGCTGCGTGCCGAACAGCGCCGATGCCGCCTCGGCGATCCCGGCGCCGTCGAGCGGTCCTATCTCCAGCTCCTGCGGCGGTATCGATCCGGCGAGCGCCGAGCGGAATGACCGGAGCGCCATGTTCTCGACCGGGCGCGTCGTCACCACCAGCAGCAGCGGAATCTCCTCGATGGCGGCGACGAAGCGTGCGAGCTCGGAGGATGTGTTGAGGTAGTGGAGATCGTCGAGGATGAGCACCACCGGATAGCGTCGCGATGCTATCTGCACCGCCTCGACCGCCGCGTCGACGGTCGCCACGGCGCCGTCGCGGTAGATACGCGCGGCCAGAGGGGCGGCCAGCGCCGGACGAAGCACTTCGAGCGCGTTGCTGAGCGGTCCCAGCTCGATCCCCTCCCCCTCGTACCATTTCGCGTGCACCACCAGCGATCGTGCCGTATGATCGCGTGCGCGCGACTTCAGCTCATCGAGCAGACGGCTTTTGCCGACTCCCGGCGGACCGCTCATCCAGACCGCGCGCGGCTCTCCCTCGAGCAGGCCGGCGAACGCCTCCAGAAGCACACGAAGCTCACGCTCTCGCCCGACCAGGGGCATCACCCCACGGTTTATAAAATCTTTGATCCGAGGCGACATGGTCTTTCACGCTGATATGGATGACGAAGCGGCCTGCTGTTGTGGCCGCAACCTAGCATTTCCTTCGGTATGGGAGCAAGCGGCTTCGACGGGCACGGGGAGGATCATCGATCATCCCATATCTCCGGTCGTCCGGACGACGGCCTCTGAAGCGTTCTACCGGAGCCTCCCTCGGTATAATGGACGCCGCATGATGGGCAGCAGTTGTGGGCGGGGTTGCGCACCTCGGTCCCGCAGGAGGAGCAGGCGACGAGGAGCGGGGAGGCGCCGCAGAGATAGCAGCTGTGGGAGCCGCCGTCGTTGAGGGCCCCGCACTCAGGGCATCGTGCAAAATGTGCCATGGAGGTTGTTCCGTACCTGAAAGTGAACGTAGTCGACTACGCAATCGGGTTCATGAAACAACATCATGATGGCACTTAAAGAGTTCTTAAAAACTTCTCTCGTTTCCGGATATGGACGGGGATGAAGTGTCGATATCCGGCCGGAGATATGAAACGTCGGCAGATCGGAGTAGTGTCTCAGTTTGGTCGGCTGAGAGGCTGGGCCGGAGTTCAACTCCGGCTCAACATTCTGGCACACCGGGGCACTACCGACATCGGTAATCTTTGCGTTTTGTATGCTCAGCTCGCAGTATGTATGGTGGCAGCGTTTGACTCTCTATCCGGGCAAATGCCGATGGCGAATAGTGGATGGGAATGGATGGGGGAAGGAGAGAGGAACGCCCGTTCCGGTAGCAGTGTCGCAGCGCGCCGGAATGTCGGGCCGGAGTTCAACTCCGCCCCAGCGTGTCAGCACAGAGGAGGGGTATGGGAATGACAGAGGAACGCCCGTTCCGGTCATGCCGGAGCGGGCGTCTGAGAATACGATATCATATATGCGCCCGGCTCGAGGCTGGTTCTCTACGCTGCAGCAGGCGCAGGCGCGCCGAACCAGGCGGTGAGCGCATCGGCGAGTCCGGGCTGGGCCGGGTCTTCCCCCACCCAGGCCACATATCCGTCGGGTCGTACCAGCACGGCCATGGGAGCCGCGACCGTTCCGATCGCCGGAAGCTCCCACGTACCCGCATAGTGGGCATCGATCAACTGAACGCGATCCCCCCATGGAGCGATGTCGAAGCCGCCGGGCTCACCGAGGTTGAGGAGCAGGGGCCGGGCGTCATGCAGCAGGGTGAAGACCCGCAACGGGCCGCTGGCGGTGATCAGGTCCAGATCGGGCATACGGCGTCCGAGCAGCGGGTGCCCCTCGCCGAGGTCATAGTGAACACCCAGACCGGACATCTCCGCAGTGAGACGTTTGCGAGGCTCATCCATGCTGAGGAGCTCGGAAACGGTGTCGCTCAGGGCCTTTGTGCGGTCGTCGGTACGCCGAAGCGCGACCTGCGCCATCGTGTTGCGCAATACGCGGGCGGCCACCGGGTGGCGTTCGGCGTGGTAGGTGTCGAGCAGGCTCTCCGGCGATATCCCCCTGACCACCTGGCCCAGCTTCCATCCCAGGTTCACCGCATCCTGCACGCCGATGTTGAGGCCCTGTCCCCCCATCGGGGGATGCACGTGCGTGGCGTCGCCGGCCAGCAGCACCCGCCGGTCGCGATAGGTCGCCGCCTGCCGCGCCACGTCGGTAAACCTCGAGATCCAGGTGGGGCTGTGGATTCCGTAATCGCTCCCGTAAATGGCGATGAGAGCCTCGCTGACATCGCGCAGGGTGGGCTCGCCGCCGGTTCGCAGCTGTGGTTCGGTCAGCACGATCCGGGCCGACTCGCCGTTCTCCACCTTGCCGATCCCATGGATGCCGACCGCATCCTGATGGAGTCCCCACTTCGGCTCCTCGGCCACCTCGACCTCCGCGATCAGCCAGCTCATGGTCGGATCCCAGCCGGGGAACTCGATGCCGGCTGCCTTGCGAATCAGGCTGCGGCCGCCATCACACCCGACCAGATACTCCGCCCGGAGCGGCCCACCGTCGGAGAGTGCGACGTCGACGCCGGTGTCATCCTGCGCGAACCCCGTCACATCACGTCCGCGATAGATCTTCACCCCCAGCTCGCCGACCCATTCGGCCAGGATGCGCTCGATATGGTTCTGCCACAGCTGAAGCAGATAGTTGTGCCGGGTGGGAAAATCGCTCATGTCCAGGCGGAGCATATGGAAGCCGGCAACCTGTATTATCTCTCCCTGCGAGATGAACCGGTCGGCAATTCCGCGCTGATCGAAAACCTCGATGGTGCGAGAGTGCAGGCCGCCCGCGCGCAGGCCGACGAGATCCTGGCTGGTGCGCCGTTCAACAATGGCGACGTCGATTCCCGCCAGCGTCAGCTCGCCGGCCAGCATCAGCCCCGTCGGGCCGCCTCCGGCGATCACCACCGCATGTTCGGTTATAGCCGCGTTTTTTGTGAAGTCGTTGAGTTCAGGGGTGGGCATGGACATATGTATGAACCGATGGGAAAAGTAAATCGCCAAAAATAACGGGGCGATCGTGAAGATTCCTAACGGAACAGCAACGGGACAGTGTCTCGGTCTGCCAGAATGTTGGGCCGGGGTTCAACTCCGGCCCAGCGTAGCAGCGCTCGACGATCACACTGAGATACTACCGGCAACGGGGGATGAATTTGATGCGGGTGATTTCGGGGGGCGGAAACTATGCGTGTATCTCGGTGGTGATGTCGTGGCGAATACGTCGATGCCTGAATGTGCTGATCATCGCATGGGCGCGATCCACGATCCGGCGAACGAGGCCGGCGTGAATCGGGGGCGAGCATGCGGCCATGCGATACGCAATCGGCAGAAGTATCGCTTCCTGGTTCCACCGCTGCCGAGACGGCTTTGAGCCATGGCTGCGAGGATAGTAAGATTGCGAGGCTTCCGGGATATTGAGGCTGCAAGGAGTTCGGTGGAGAGGTACCCTTCTGTAGAATCGAGTGAGTGTGATGATACCCGCGTATCGGCTCGGGGGGGACCAACCGATAGCGCGGGTATCACCACGTTTCACTCTCACTCTGGAACCCGGACCGATCGTCCGATGTTCCATTCAATTTGCTCTGTGTGTGATCGTATGATCAAAGAGCGCTACGGCCGCGCAGCAGGTTAACGATGGCGACGATGACCGCCACGACCAGCAGAAGATGAACAAGCCATCCAAGCGTCGAACCGGCGAACCCAAATCCAAGTGCCCACAGCACCAATAGAACAATGACTACTGTCCACATAACTCAGCCCTCCTACAAGTTCAGAAAGATTCCGTTAATTGCTATTCTTACGAGTCGATCATTCTCGCCTCTGTAATCATAGAATCAATGACCATGCCAAAGCGTACCGATAACCGGCGGACGGCATGGGATCATTCACTTTCAGAACCAACCAGACAATGAGTCAGAGCAGACCTTTGATCGGTATCATCATGGGAAGCCAGACCGATCTGCCGACGATGCGCCAGGCGGCCGACGTGCTCGATGAGTTCGCGGTCCCCTATGAGATGCGCGTGGTATCGGCGCATCGCACCCCCGACGATATGGCCGGCTACGGACGGACAGCGCACGAGCGGGGGATCAGAGTGATCATCGCCGGTGCCGGCGGAGCGGCGCATCTGCCGGGGATGGTGGCGTCGCACTCGGTGCTGCCGGTGATCGGCGTGCCGGTGCAGTCCACCGCGCTCAGCGGCATCGACTCGCTGCTGTCGATCGTGCAGATGCCGAAGGGCGTTCCGGTCGCCACGGTCGCCATCGGCGGCGCGCGCAACGCGGGGCTGCTTGCCGTGCAGATTCTCGGCGTCGCCGACGACGCGCTTCTGGTGCGGATGGCCGAGTACAAGCGGACGATCGCCGAGGAGTCACGCGCGCAGAACCAGAGCCTGAATGGAAAGGACGAGGTGGAAGTGTAGGACCGGCCACCGCCGCCGCATGGACGGGCCGATCGTTTCGAATCATTGTCATCGATGCCCGCACGGTCCATTCCGACCGGCGGGCATCGCCGGTTTATGCAGGCTCGGTCTGCTCGCGCACGGTCTGGCGGGGGCTGAAGACATCCTCTTCGATCGGCATATAGGAGCGGCTCATGAAGGGACGGAAGCCTTTCGGCCACACCATCGTCAGGCGCACCAGCAGCCGGAACTGGATGGGGGCGGGGGCGGGATTCACGCGCTGCACGGTGACGGTGGGGGAGGCGTGCGTCTGGAGCATCAGGCCGAGCGCGTCGTCGAGGAGATAACGCGGGCAGTAGCCGACCAGGTGGATATCGTTCGACTCGGTCTCGGCGGTGCGGAGCATGATCGCGCGCGGGTCGTGCGGGTTCTGCATATCGAGCACCAGCAGAAGCGTGTCCCCCGGCGCCAGCCTCTCCACGCGGTCGATCGATGCCTGCGGGAAATGCCGGAGTCCATGCGAGAAGAAATGGATGTTGTAGCGCCCGTTCTCATCGGGCTCGGGGCAGGGGAAGATCTCCAGCTTCTCGCCGATCTTCCGCGGACCGCCCCGCGCCAGCAGCGCCATCGGATCGCGCTCATCCTCCGCCGAGGCGAGCCACTCGGCGTACGGATCGTCGCCGGCCGGCATCCGATCGGAGAAGAGAGGGAAGAGACGGTTCGACTCGTAGGTCGTCCCCAGCTCGGGGAACGACGGCAGCCCGGCGAATCCCCGCTCGTGCTGCGCCATCCTCGCCCCCTGCGTGTAGCGGAAACGATAGATGCCATCCTCGTAGGTGAGCTTCCCCACGGGAAACCACCGACGCGTCTCGGAGTCCTGCCAGGCGAGAAAAAGAGTCTTCATGGATGAAAGGCAACGTTGATAATGCCGACATGGAAGATCACATCATCCTCGTTCATATCCGGTCGGGAGCCGCATGCCATCGCGGTGATCTTCTGCGGCGCTCCGTGATCGTACGGGAACGAGGGTGAATATAGTCACAACTGTGCCGCTCCGGCGCTATGATGATTATGCATGGTCGTGAGCTCCGGCCTAGTGCGTGATCAACGTGCGCCGGCAGCCGCGTCGACCAGCCAGATGATCTCTCCCCCCGGCGCCAGCCGGGCCGCCGGATAATGCTCGCGCGCACGCTCGGGCTCGTCGAAGATCTCCCTGATGATCGGCCGCTTGCTCTCCCCGGCCGCCAGCACAAGCGTCAGCCGCGCGGCGTTGAGCACCGGGAAGGTAAGCGATATTCTGGTGACCGGCTCGACCGGCGCCTGCGTCACCACCGCGAGCCTGCTCCGCTCATCGAGCGCGGGGGAGCCCGGGAAGAGCGACGCGGTATGTCCGTCGTCGCCGATCCCGAGAAGGCTCAGATCGAACCGGGGAATATCCCCCCCGAAATGCTCCCGCAGGGCGGCCTCGTAGCGGAGCGCGCTCCGCTCGGGATCGTCCATCGCCGTCGGGACCGGATGGATATTGCCCTCGGGGATCGGGAGCGCGTCGAGCATCGCCCGGCGCGCCATCAGGTAGTTGCTCTGCGGCGAGTCGTGCGGAACGTAGCGCTCATCCCCCCAGAAGAAATGAACATGCTCCCATCGGAGCGTATCGCGATGGTTCCGTGCGAGCAGCTCATAGGCCCCGCGCGGGGTGTTCCCGCCGGAGAGGGCGATCGCGAACGAGTCTCCCGTTCGTTGTCCGATCGCACGGGCCATGATTTCGGCGGCCTCGGCCGAGAGCGCATCGAGATCGGGAAGGACGCGCAGATGGCGGATCATGGCATGATCCATTCCTCGCCGGTGCTCTCGACCAGCTTGTCCGCTTCCTTCGGTCCCCAGCTCCCCGACGCATAGTAGAGCGGCGCCGGCGGCTTCTCGAGGATCGGCGTATAGAGCGCCCATGATGTCTCCACCTCGTCGGCGCGGACGAAGAGCGTCTGGTCCCCCTGGATGATATCGAGCAGCAGCGTCTGATAGGCCTCGGCCAGCGTCCCGAACGTCTGCGCGTAGCGGAAGCTAAACTTCTTCGTCTTCAGGCTCACCGGCTGTCCGGGCGCCTTCACCTCGAAGTAGAGATCGAACCCCTCGTCAGGCTGGATGGTGATCACCAGGGTATTGGAGTTGATCAGATCATCGATGCTCTCGATCGACTGGAACAGGGAGATCGGCGGGCGATGGAAGTCGACGACGATCTGGCTGAGCCTCCGCTTCAGCCGCTTCCCCGTCCTGAGAAAGAACGGGACCCCCTGCCAGCGCCAGTTGTTGATGGCGATCGAGAGCGCCACGTAGGTCTCGGTGGACGAGTCAGGATCGACGTCCGGCTCCTTTCTGTAGCCGGGGACGGTCTCTCCGTCGATCTGGCCGCCGCCGTACTGGCCGAAGATCACATGATCGGGCTGGATCGGCGCGATCGAGCGGAGCACCTTGACCTTCTCGTCGCGGATGGCGTTGGCGTCGAACGCCACCGGCGGCTCCATCGCGGTCAGCGCCAGAAGCTGCGTCAGATGGTTCTGCACCATATCGCGCATCGCCCCGGCCCGCTCGTAATATCCGGCGCGTGCCTCCACGCCCAGCTCCTCCGAGACGGTGATCTGCACGCTCTTGATCCTGTCGCGGTTCCAGCTCGACTCGAACAGCAGATTGGCGAAGCGGAAGAACAGGAGGTTCTGCGTGGTCTCCTTGCCGAGATAGTGATCGATCCGGAAGATCTCCGACTCGTCGTAGTAGCGATGCAGCAGCGCGTTCAGCGCCTTGGCCGATTCCAGATCATGGCCGAACGGCTTCTCCACCACGATGCGGGTCCAGCCGGGACTCTCGTTCAGCCCGGCCTCGCCGAGCCCCTCGATGGTGGAGGGGAACACCGATGGGGGGAGCGCCATATAGTATGCGCGGTTTCCCGGCAGATCGTGATCATGCTCGAGCGTCGCGATCCGCTCGGCCAGATCGTGGTAATCCTTGGCATCGCCCCGATCGATCGGCTGGTAATGCAGGCAGCGCTCGCACCAGCCCCGCGCCTCCTCCTCGCCGAGCAGCCCCGCCTCCGTCAGCGTGGTGCGCGACATCTCCCTGAACTTCCGGTCGTCCATCTGGTCGCCGCGCGCGACCCCGAGAATCACGCATTTCCCGGCGAGCGGACCCTCGGCCATCAGATGATAGAGCGCCGGCAGCAGCTTCCGGTGCATCAGGTCTCCGGTCGCTCCGAAGACGACGAACAGATGGCGTTCGATATCGGCGTCGCTCATGGGGCCACCTCTTTCCGCTGGACGGCATGGCCGCCGAACTGCTCGCGCATCACCGCCAGGAGCCGGTCGGAGAACGACTCGGCGTCGCGTGAGCGGATGCGCTCCAGCAGCGACAGGGTGATCACCGGCGCGGCCACGTCGAGGTCGATCGCCTCGGCCACCGTCCAGCGTCCCTCGCCCGAGTCGGCGACGTAGGGGGTCACGTCGCGCAGATCGGTATCATCCTTCAGCGCGAGCGCCGTCAGGTCGAGCAGCCAGGAGCGGACCACGCTGCCATGCCGCCAGAGCTCGGCCACCTGATGCAGATCGATGCCGAACTCGGTCTTGTGCTTCATGATCGAGAAGCCCTCGGCGAACGCCTGCATCATCCCGTACTCGATGCCGTTGTGGATCATCTTGACGAAGTGTCCGGCGCCGCTCGGACCCACATGTCCCCAGCCGCGATCGGCTGCCGGGGCAAGCGTCTGGAAGATCGTGCCGAGGCGCTCCACCGCCGCGGTATCGCCGCCGACCATCATGCTGTACCCCTCCTGCAGACCCCAGACGCCGCCGCTGGTGCCGGCATCGATGAAGTCGATCGAGCGCTCCCGCAGCATCGCGGCGCGCCGGATGCCATCCTTGTAGTTGGAGTTGCCGCCGTCGATGATGGTATCGCCGGGGGAGAGAAGCGGAATCAGCGCATCGATCGTCGCGTCGACCGGCGCTCCGGCCGGCACCATCAGCCAGACAGCGCGTGGCGGCGGGAGCTTCGCCACCAGCTCTTCGAGCGAACCCGCCCCCTCGACTCCCCGCTCGACGGTGCGTGCAATCGATTCGGGGGCGCGGTCGTATCCCACCACGCGGTGCCCCCCCCTGACGAGCCGTTCGGCCATGTTTGCGCCCATGCGCCCCAGCCCGATCATTCCCAGATCCATCGGTTATCTCCTCGTATAAATCTCTAGTGTAGTGTCGTCAAGTTCATGGTGTTCCATCGGCCGGCCCGTTCTCCCGGCCATCGGGCTCCGGGGCCATGGCTATCGGGATGCCGTGCGCGGCAAGATCGCCCCGCAGCTGCGCCGGGTTCTGGTAGAGTATCGTCCGTATGCCGATCGCCTGCGCGCTTTCGAGGTTCAGCTTCCGGTCGTCGATGAACAGGCATTCCTCCGGCCGCCGCTGGACGATCCGCAGCGCCATCCGGTATATTTCCTCGTTCGGCTTCCGTACATGCAGAAAGCATGAGCTGAGAAAGAACGAGAAATAGTTCCGCAGACCGAAGCGCTCGATCCTGTAGATGTTCAGCTCCATCTCCTCGTTGTTGAGCGTTCCCATCAGATAGCGTCCCATGCGGGCGAGCTCGGCGATCACCTCCATCGACTCCGGGAAGGGGCGCGACTGCGCGAACATATGCGCGCGGAACTCCTCCATGCCGAAGCTCCGGGCGCGGTAGAAGATGGTGCGCGTCAGATACTGCTCCAGCGTGATCTCGCCGATCTCGAACGCTTCGCCGGCCAGCTCGTGGCGGTCCTGATATTCCTCCCAGTCGAGCCCGAACCGCGCCGCCGCCTCGCGTCGTGCCGTTCGATCCCAGCCGTTGGTAAGGATCACTCCTCCCACATCGGAGAAGATCGTCGTTATCGGGAACTGCTCGATAGCTTCCATTGCATCCTCGGTTGATGATATCGTCTCGCTTCCCCCGACCGAACGGGGCCGCCGGGCCCGCGTAACCGCATCGCCGCCATCGTGCGATGGCGGGCGTCCCGCCCACACTGCAATCATCGGGATAATCGCGAACCGCACGGCCTGGATGATTCTCTAGGGGGAGAGGCATCACCGATGGCCGGCATCGCACGCGCGATCGCGCGGCACGGACGCACAGTCATAAAATGAAGCGGGGGCCGCAGGGGCCCCCGATCGTGATCATCAGTAGAACGCGACGCTTGCGAACGTCACCGCCGAGTCGCGCTCGTGCTCGTCCCACTGCCCGTAGCAGAGCACCTCGCCGGTCGACGGGCGCGCCGAGCGGAGCGTCGCGTAGATCGGGGCCACGCCGCAGACGCGGTACTTGTTGTCCACCTTCGCGAGCTCCCTGAGGAATCCGTCGGGATCGGGACGCGACGCCTGTTCGAGGATCGTGTAGTCGAAGTCGCGCACCTCCTCGAGGATATTCCGCGCCTCGAAGTCGTCGCCGAACTTCCGTCCGATGTGGCAGAGATCGGCCCCGGCGATATAGCATACCTTCCTGCCGAGCTCCTCGGACGCCTTGACCAGCGTCGAGTAGAGGGTCGTCAGGCGCTCGTCGTCGCGGGCATTGCCATCCCCCATCTCCACATACTCGAACAGGGAGCCGGTGAGGATCGGGACGATCCTGATATCGCGGTCGGGGAAGATGTGGCGGAGGAATACCGCCTGGAACTCGATCGAGTGCTCCTGCCGGTGCGCCGATTCGTCGCGCGTCAGCTCGAACGGAAGCATCGAGCGAAACTTCTCGATCAGCTCGCGGTCGGTCGGGACCACGCCGAGCGGCGTCTGGAAATCTTTCTGCGAGATCATGAACGCGTCGTAGCTCATCCTGTGCGATGTGCCGAAGATCACGAAGGTATCGGCATCGGAGCGGCGGAGCGCGTTATATGCGGGGCCGTAGCTTTCGCCGCCGACCCTGAAATCGATATGCGGGGCGATGATCGCCACCGGCGCCAGCCTGCTCTGGGCATCGGACTTATCGGTGACCAGGAACTTCTCGAACATCGCCCGAAGCTCCTCCGGGTCTTCCGGGTAGGAGGCGCCGGCATGGGCGGCGGGGCGGAGCAGCCCGTTGTTGTACTCCTCGTCGGCTTCCTTCTTGTACTGACGGAAGCGGGGACTGTCGAGGAAATACTCCCGTTCGAGAACATCGATCACCTCCATGAACTCGTCGATCGAAAAGCTTCTGCCCGCCTGCGCGGCCTGCACCGAAAGAAACTCCGCGCTCCGCTCGCCGTCGAGCAGCGCGAGATATTCGACGATATGGGTCGGCAGCCGCAGGCTGTTCGGCGCATAGGATGCCTCGTCGTAGATGGAGACCATGCCGGGGGCGAACTCGTACGCGGTGACGTCGTGACGCACCGGAGGAAGCGGGGAAGAGG
>Ga0164241_10002399_pt1 | contig 20498 bp, 15 predicted proteins | sample OricomyardsoilBY_FD_108780 | JGI IMG/M metagenome (GOLD analysis project Ga0164241, IMG submission 108780) | Backyard soil microbial communities from Emeryville, California, USA - Original compost - Back yard soil (BY) | ecosystem: Environmental > Terrestrial > Soil > Unclassified | place: USA... | reverse complement strand
CAGTCCTCTCCTTCTTGTCATTATTTTCCTTTGCCGCTTGCGGTACCAAGGACAATGGCACCGCGGGCGCTGCTGGGAGTGGGAACAACACTGGCGCTGGTACCGCAGGGCATCCCAACACCGGTACGGCCGGAAGCCCGAACGTCGGCACCGCTGGCTCCCCGAATGTGGGCACAGCCGGAAGCCCCTCTTCGGTCGCGGGTGCGCCTTCCGTATCGACGGGTGGCACCGGAGGCACGCCGACAACGGGTACTGCGGGCGCGGCGACTGGCACTGCGGGCGCGGCGACTGGCACCGCGGGCGCGGCGACCGGTACAGCCGGTAGCACAGGTACTGCGGGTGCGGGGCCGACCGGCGCGTGCAAGCTGCCCACTCTGCCAGAGGCGAGCGCGCTGATGGCCAACCCGAAACTGCCCGATCCGTTCACGTTCTTCGACGGCACCAAGGTCACCCGCAAGGATCAGTGGGAGTGTCGCCGCCAAGAAATCTTGGCGATGGCGGCCAAGTACATCTACGCGCCCGTCCCGACCAAACCGGATTCAACCACTGGAACCGTATCAGGCGGGACCGTCTCGATTACGGTCAAGGTCGGTTCGAAATCAGACACGTTCTCGGCCAGCATCAGCGGCTCGGGTACGGCGATCGCGCTCGAGTTGTCCGGCGGCATCTTCCCCTCGAGCCACAAGAAGCTGACCTTTGGCAGCGGCTTCGAGGGCAAGATCAAGACGCTCTACGGCTTTTCTTCCGACGTGAATCCCAACATCGCCAATGGTTGGATGATCGACCGAGTGCTGGACGTGTTGGAAGCGAACCCGAACAGCGGACATGATCCGACCAAGGTGATGGTCTCGGGTTGCTCTGGCTGCGGCAAGGGCGCCTACCTCGCGGGTGTTTTCAGTCGCGCACCGCTGGTCATCATCGTCGAGTCGGGTGGTGGCGGAGCCGCCAATTTGCGTCAGGCCGAGTGGTTCCGACACGGGGCCGGTAAATCGACTTGGCAGTGTGCGGACGACCTGCCGCAGAGCATCGACAACCTCGAGAGCAACGGTATCTGCGGACCGTGGATCACCAGCGCGGCTCAATGGCTCGTCTCGGCGCCGGCCAAGGTCAACAATCTGCCGTTCGACACGCACCTGTTGCTCGCGACGATCGCGCCCCGCTATTTGCTGCACTTCTCGAACAACAACGGCAAGAACTCGTGGTGCCACCTCGGCGGAACGTGTGAGGCGCTCTCCGCGTGGGCAGCAAAGCCGGTTTGGAAGGCGCTCGGCGTTCCGGAACGCATGGGCTTTCACATGTACAGCTCCAACCACTGCGGCAATCCGGCCGAAGCGACCGCCCTGGCCAACGAGTTCTTCAAGCGAGCCATCAACGGCGACAACACGGCCAAGACTGACGTGATGGACATCATGGACAACGGCGTCCAGCAGCCCGGCGCTGACTGGAAGGGCATGTGGGTGGACTGGAACATGGACACCACGCTTCAGTGAGCCTGAGCGCCTCTAAAGCGCAGTAAGAAAAGCGTCACTGAGCCGCGCGCTGTCTGTGCCTTTCGAGGCACGGCAGCGCGCGTCGCTATTTGAGGGCCGGGTGGTTCGAATCCCCGCGGACAGGATCCGCATCGGTGGCTGGTGTATCGTGGCGTCTTGGCAGACAGCAGCGTCCCCGCGAACTCAGAGCCTCCGAGCAGTTCACCGCAGTCAGCAGCGGAAGGACTGGCCACGTCCGCGGCGCCACCTGATGCTCCTCCCGCGGTGTCGCCGAAGCCGAACCCGATCGACACGCTGCGCACCGCTCCTGTCGCGACGCTGATCATCGCGATCAACATCGTCGTTTTCTTACTTGCCGAGCTCAGCGGCAACACGCACCAAGCAGAGACGCTGATCCGCTTCGGTGCGTGCTGGCGGTGGCTCGTCTGGCAAGGGGAGTATTGGCGCCTCGTCACGTCGATGTTTCTCCACATCGGCGCGCTCCATCTACTTTGGAACGGCTACTACGGGTTTCTGCTCTCGACGCAGGTCGAGCGGGCGATCGGCTCAGTGCGATTCACGGCGTTGTACCTCATGAGCGGGGTTGCCGGCGCTGCGGCGAGCGTCATCGGGCACAACGCGGTCGCCGCCGGCGCATCGGGAGCGCTATTCGGGTTGATCGGCTGGCAAGTCGCCACTCTGCGCGCAAGATTCGGGAGTTTTCAGGCGATGTGGGCCAAGCAGGAAGTGCGCCGCCAACTGAGCTGGGTCGGCGCGTGGTTCGTACTCGGCGCCTTTGCTGGCTTCGACAACTACGCGCACGGCGGGGGCCTTGCGTTTGGGCTTCTCTTCACTTGGGCGCTTCTGGCACGAGCTGAGCGCGGAAAGCTGCGGCTTGCGCTCGTTTCGGGCGTATTTGCTGCGCTGGTCGGTCTTTCGTTGCGACCGCTGCCGGTGATTCACCAAAAGGAGCTGGCTCAGTGGAAGGCGTTTGGGGCGCAAGGCAAGTATAACGCTGCGGAGTGACACGTGGGCGAACCCGCTGGGGTCAGTGCTGCGCGGCTAGCGCGCGTTTCGGTGCGGCGCGTTCGAGCGGCTTCTTGACGCTGGCAAGTGTCGTTTGACGGCTCTTGTTGTGGGCCGACAACTTCGGGTGCGGTCCTGTGGTGACGCTAGTCGGCTTCGCGGCCTTCTGCGGCGCGGTTGCGCTGATTGGAGTGGCTCGTGCAGCGGCTGACAACGTAACTGCGGCGCGTGCAGCTCCACTCGCTGCGCGGGGCAACTGCGGGGTGGGGTTAGGCCCGAACGGACGAGCCAAGAGCAAGAGCCCCATCGCGACGACCAGAACCGAACCGCTGATGCACGCCAGCAGCGTGCGCTTGCGGCGTGGACGCGATTCGGGGGGGGGCTCGCTGCGGGTAAAGCAGTCGATGTCTACGTCTTCTGAGCTTGGCTGAGGGGCGCGCTCCGTTGGGAAAGTATCTTCATCGTCGACGAGGTCTGCGTCCGCGAGCAGCTCAGGTTGAGGCAGGGGTGGCGGCGCGGGCTTCGAGGGCTTAGCGGTTGTGCGGCGCGGCGCGGGTGGGGGCGTCGGAGCGCTCGTTTTCGCTTCTGGAATGACCGCTTTCGGACGAGGTGGCCGCGGCACGCACGTGCGCGGAGTCGCTGGCGGGCCTAGCTTGTCGTTCGCTGGAGTCGTGGGGATCATTGGCGCTCTCCTGTTCGGATTCGAATTCGAGTAGTGAATCGGCAGGCGTTACGCGGCTCGCCTGGTTTTCTTGGTCGCCACCTTGGCTGGCGCGTGTGGGCTCTGATGAGCACGTGCCGGCGGCTTCGACTTCGACGCGACGCGCGTCTTCGGAGGAGCTTTTCGCTGCGGCTGATGCTGCGTAGCGGCGTGCTTCGAGTCCGACTTGCCGGTGGTCTTGGAAGCGTGCGCCGTCGACTGCTTCGAAGGCGCAGGGTGCGCTGGTGAGCTAGTCTTTTGATGCCCCTTTGCTGCAGGAGCTGGCGCGGCGAAAGAGGAACTCGCGAGCGTGAGGCCCAACGAAGTTACGACAATGACCAGCAGCTTGCGAGCTCGCGTTCGCCGGAGGGACGTTGCCGCGCGCGTCACGTCAGAGTCAGCAGAGGTGGGTTCGGTCATGTCAGCCTCCTTGAATGCAAAGGGACGATTTCGACTGAGTGCAGTGAGCCGCATTCAGTCAGTCTGGAGGGAGTCGTTGCAGCTTCGGTGCCACGCGCCGAAGAGACATAAAAGGCCGTATTTCTGCCGAAAGCTCTGCGCGCTGCGGGGGACGGGCCGCGAATGTGATGCCTCTAGGCATCAGCCCCGAGCAGAGCGCGACGCGACTTGCGACGTTTACTCTTCGTCGCGCTTGATTTCGTAGCGCTGGAGGAGCCGGTGTAGGTACATGCGGTCGAGCTTGGCTTTGCGCGATGCGCGGCTCACGTTGCCGCCGGCCCAGGCCATGAGTTGCTCGAGGTACGCGCGTTCGAAATCGGAAATCAGCTGTTCTTTGGCGGTCTTGAACGGCGAGTCGATAGAGATGGGCTCCGCAGCAGCGGTCGCTTTCGCTTCACCGGGATAGCCGGTGCGTGATGCTTCGACCGCGTCTTGGAGCACTACCGCGCGTTCGATGTAGTTGCGCAGTTCGCGGACGTTGCCGGGCCAATCATGTCGCGCGAGCTGAGCGTAGATTTGTGGCGTGAATAGACGCTCGTTTTCGGGGCAGCCCATGCGTTCGAGAAAGGTGCGGACCAGATCCGGAATGTCTTCACTGCGCTCACGCAGGGGCGGAAGCCGCACCGTGAAGACCGAGAGTCGAAAGTACAGGTCTTCACGGAACGTGCCGCGGTTGACTTCACGCTCGAGGTTTCGATGGGTGGCGGCGATCACGCGCACATCGACCTTGCGTGATTCGTTTTCGCCGGCCCGGCGAATCTCTCGATTCTCCAGCGCGCGCAGCAGTTTGGGCTGCATATCGAGCGGCATTTCGCCGATTTCATCGAGGAATATCGTGCCGTGATTGGCGGCCTCGAAGGCGCCGATGCGTGTTCGATCCGCGCCGGTGAACGCGCCTTTGACGTGGCCGAAGAGCTCGCTCTCGATCAGCGTCGGTGAGATGGAACCGCAATCGACAGTCAGAAACGGGCGGCCATGACGAGGCCCGCGTCGGACCAACTCGCTCGCGACCAATTCTTTGCCCGTTCCGCTTTCGCCATTGACCAGCACCGTCACGTCGCTTGCTGCCACGCGTTCGAGCACGCTGAACACTTGGCGCATGACGAGCGTGCGACCCCGCAACTCACCGAAACTCGAGAGCTCTGGGACGTGCGTCACTTTCTCGGGGCTAAGTTGGGTGACGCGCACGACCGAATCACCGATCGCGATCTCGCACTCACCTGGCGGCAGGACGGCGTCACGAATGCGCACGCCCGAGAGCAGGGTGCCATTCAGCGAATCGGTGTCGAGCACCGTCCACAACCCGCGATCGAGCGTGAGCACGCAGTGAAAGCGCGAAACCAGCCGATCCGTGATCAGTAGTTCGTTGCTCGGGTGTGAGCCGACGCGAATTCGTTCGCCCTCGAGTTCGAGCGAACGACCGTCGGCTTTGCCGCCTTCACGAAGCACGGTGATGAGCAAACGCGGAACGGCGACGACGGTGCTGGGCAGCGCGTGCCTCGCGCGGGTGAGCGTCTCGTCCTCTTTCCCCTGCGGAGGTGGGTCCGGGCTCTTGCGCATTTTGTTCGATGATATGCCAGGTGATGGTGATGCCGATAGCGTCGAGTGCTCTCGACGGGCGGAATACGCCATGAATGCCGAGGTATGGAGGCGTAGGTTCGAGCCTAAGCCCTTTCACTACTCCGCATGTCGGCGTAGCGTGGTTATTCGTGACTCGTGCCCACGGCGTGGATTGGGCGCGGTCGTTCGAAGTGTACGCTCATGTCTGGTCGCGCGCGGCAGAACCAACCTGAATGCCAAGTGCTGTTCGAGCTGTTCGGCAGCCCGCGCGGCAAAGTCTCGCTCGGGCGCCTCAGCTCGGGGAGCGAGGCCGGTCGCATCGTGATGTTGCGGCAGATCCCGGAGAGCGCGCTGCAGCAAGTGACGCCCGCGTTCGAACTCGCCAGAGGGCTCACGCATCCTCGCCTGTTGAAATTGCTCGGTGTCGTTTCGGACCGCACGCACAGCTACGTCGCCAGTGAGTACGTTCCGGGTCTGTCGCTGTTCGAGTTGGTGGCACGCGCGCGTGCTCGCCAACAAGGGATGGAAGTGGGCGCGGCGGTGCTCGTCATGATCGATGCGCTGCGCGCAATCGTCAGTGCTCGCGCGCTGTTGACCGAAACCGGCGCTGCGCCGGTTCGGTTGTTGAACAGTGATTGCGTCTGGCTGGTCGACTACGGCGAAACGCTGCTCTCCGAAGTGGGCGTTTCCGCGGCGCTGTTGGGAGGCGCTCAAAAGGCGCCAGAATCGGCCAGTGATGTGGAGGCGCGCGATCTGATGACCGCCGCGGTCGAACTTTACCAACTCGCCAGCGGTCGCTTGATGTCGGGAGATTTGACCCGCGCCGCGAAGCTGCATTTGCCCGCACCACTCGCCAGATTGCTCGAAGAAGTGTTCACTTGGCAGCCCACGAACGCCGCTGACGGAGTGGGTGAGTTGGCGGACGCGCTTTCGCGGCTTCCGCCCGTGCTCGTCGGTCCCGAGCAGCTCGTGCGCAGCGAGTTGCAGCGAATGGGCGGCGAGCTCCTAGCAGAGCGCCGTCGAAAGTTGGCCGCATTTCGCAGCGGATCTCTGGTCGACCTCGAAGGTGCGACTCGTGTGTTCGTTGCAGTGCCGGCGGCGGAAGAAGAGGCCGCTGAGGAAGCGACCTTGGCGGTTCCGGGTATCCGTCGCCCCGTGCCATTCATGCTCGCGGTGCCGACGCTCAGCACCATCACTCGTTCCGAGCCTGCGCCTGAACGTTTGCGAAGCTCGTCTTCGCAGCCGCCATCGTTACGCACGCCCACGCCTCGCGAGGCCAAACGCATCTTCGGCTTGTCGCGGCGCGAGCGTTGGCTGCTCGCGATTTGGTTCGCGCTCGGCTTGGCAGCACTCGCGTGGCAACGCTGTGATTGGCTGAGTTCAGCGATCGCTCGGCTGGGCGCAATCAGTGTGGCAAATCCGCCAGACTCACGCCCAGCACCTGCAGCGCGAGCGCCTCGAGATCCGCGCGCGGACCGCTGAAATGATACGTCTGATGCTCGTGGCTGAGCGACTGGCCGGGCGCGAGCGCGGCCGCCGGTGAGCTCGATTCAATCTCGTAAAAGCCACCGAGCGGCGGCTTACCCGGGCCCGGCGGACCGTCATTGTAGCTGTTGATCACGTCGCCTGCGTACGGCGCGGATTGATGTTCCCACATGCTATTCACGTAGCGCGTGGCGCCGCTCGGTTTGGTGTAGACCACGAGCGTGAGCAGCTGCGCGGGTTCGCTGTAGCTGCCGAGCGCGCGCTTGGCGCGAGCCGGACCCAAGCCGATCTTGCTGCGATATTGCCCATCAGCGCGGAACGCGAGGAAGCCCTTTTGTTCGTTCACCAGCAAGCGGTCGGCGGGCACCTTGCCAAAGTAGCGATCGTTGACCACCTCGCCGCTGGCCGCCGTTTCGAACGGCACGATCACTTGAGTGCCTGGCACGGGCGCGAACATGCCGAGGATCCACACGCTGAGTAACCCACTCGCTTCTTGCCAGGCGTCAGTGCCGGTGTTCGTCAGTTGGTTCTCACTCGAGAAGCCGACCCAACTCAAGGACGCGGGCAGCGCGAGCCCGAGGTTCTTGCTGGCTTGCTCGGCCGAAAGAAGTGTGATTTTTCGCTCGATGGCGACCTTGAACGCGCGCTGTTCGTAATTCGCGACCGCGAACGCATGCGCGTAGGTAATGCTCGTCGGACTCTCGTTGCGTATTTGCCACGCGCCCTCTTGGAGCTCGTGTGGCGTTTGCCAATACTCGAAGTTGAACGGTTTCGAGGCGGGGAAGTACAGCCCATATTGGCCACCCTCGGGGCCGAGCCAGAAGCGATCTTCACCCCCGTAGTTGTCGAAGGCGGTGCCCGTCTGGCCAGCCTCGACGAACGCGCGGTTGATGAAGCCGAGGCTCGGGGCGTTCGCGCCCACCGCGCTCGTCATCACGCGCGCTTGGTACTGGCTCGAGACGGCAATTCGGCCGCCGTTCGCCGCGGTCAACACCTTGATCGGGGCGTGCCGCGAGAGGAACGCGACATCCTCTTCGAAGGTTTTTGCAGCGGACGCAGGCGGCGGGCTGGAGGGCGGCATGGTTGGTTTCGCGGCGTTGCTCGGAGCAGCCGGTGACTGACAGGAAAGCACGACCGCGCTGGCGCAAGCCAGCAATGCACGAAGGAATCGCCCGCAACCCATGCGCCGACCCTAGCAAGGTCGAACGCGCCGGACCAGCGGGCAGCTTGGATCGGGTCTCCGGTGAACGAGATCGGACGACGAAGGGGGCTAGGCTGCCGCGGAATGCCGACGCTTCGTCATCCGGTGAGGCTCCGGCGCGCGACTGGGGCGTATTGAACCCCAAAAAATACAAATGTTCTGACCGAGTTGATCGAGCTGAGGGCCTCTATTGAGCCGCGTTGACGTACGCAGAGAGCCAACTCAGCGCGGCGTTCCAATTGATGGCGACCTCATTTTCACTATAGGCCTCGATGTGATCGACGTAGCAGGTCTGCCCGATGCAGTGCGGGTGCGCGCCCTTGGCGTACGGATCTTGGAGGTTGGAATTGGGGCCGCCGGAGAGCACACCGGGGGGCGGCGTCGGGAACTTGGGATCGATCGAGTGGGCCCACAATCGGTGATGCGGATTCGTGAGCGGTCGCGTGCCGTAGCCGCTGACGTATGACTTACCGAGCGCATTGCGACCCAGCACGTAGTCCATTGCGGACACCGCGCCCTCGAGGAAGCGCGGATCTTTGGTGAAGGCGTGAGCGTACGCCAGGATCAAGCCGTTGTTCATGATGAACGAGTTGGAGCCCCAGGAGTAGCTGGCGCCGACGTACGGTTGACCGAAGCCATCGGCCTTGACCATCGCCAAGTACTTCTCTGCAACTGCGACGACGCTCTTGCGATTGGCATCACGGACAGCGGGCTCGGTATTGCGCAGGCCGAGCGCGAGCGAGAGTGTGCCGAGCGCGTCGGTCGTGCGCCAGTCCAGCGCTTGGGGCGTCGCGTTCTCGTGCGCTTTGAGCTGCAGGTAGTGCGGACTCTTGCTCACGATCGCGAAGAAGGCCTTGTCTCCGGTCGTGAGGAATAGCTCGGTCGCAGCCCAGAAGCGTTCGTCGCTCAGTGTGGTGTCGTCGTACGGGCCGCCGCCGTGATTGTCGGTGTTTGGCGCGAGCAGATCTGGGTGTGCTTCCGCTGCCGCCCATGCGCGCTTCGCGGCCGCGCGGCAGCGCTCGGCAAACTTGGGATCGAGGGTCGCAAAGACGCGCGCGGCCTGAGCGGCGGTCGCCGCCAGGTTCAGCGTCGCTGCGGTGCTGACGGGACGGAGTTCGCGCGGCGTCGAGCCGAGCACGGGTTGTGTCCCGAGTGAGCTCCAATCCGTATCATGCATCTTGTGGTGCACGAGGCCTGCTTGTGCGTTGCCCTCGGGGACCTGCATCTTGAGCATGAACTCCAGTTCCCAACGGGCCTCGTCGAGCAGGTCGGGCAGCTTGTTCCCGCTCTCGGGTAAGTGAAGATCGCCGTCTTTTTTTCCGGCAATCGGCAGATTCAGTTGTTGCGAAGCCTCCCACAGATTCAGTAGCAGCCACGTGCTGAGGCCGCCGTTGACCACGTATTTGCCGAAGTCACCGGCGTCATACCAACCGCCGCTGACATCGAGCGAGTAGGTGCACTTGGCATCGGCTGCGCACGGGACCTGCTTATCGGTCGGGTGCCCCGCGGGACGCACCCAGCGCTCATTTTCCACATAGGGCTGCGCGAGCGCGATCCCACTTCGCGTGTAGTAGAAGTAGCGGAGCGCGTCGCGAGACAACTGTTTGAACAGCGCGGGACGGATCGCGAACGCGTCGCTACTCACCGGACCATTCGCGGTCAGACGAACGCGCAGGCCCTCTCCAGGGTTCGTGTAAGAAGAGAAGTCGATGCGTTGGACGAACGAGCCGCTGGTCGGATCTTTGCCGAACGGCGCGGTCGTCCCGCGATGAACTACTTTCCCCGTTGCATCGACCAGCTCGAACGGCACGGCTTTCTTCGCGGTCGTTTCGGCGTCGCTACCCGTGACGATCCAGGTCGCGTGCTTGGCGCCCTTCGGAAAATAGCCGAGTTGGTTGACGACAATTCCTGGGAGCGGCGCCTCGGCTGTCCTGGCTTCAGCGGTGAACTCGGGATCGGTGAGGTGCAGGTTGTCGATACAGACGGTTACCGGCCCCTTCGCGCCCGGATCGCCCATGTGGAAGGCAAATTCAGCCGAAGGGTCATCGGCCGCGTGAGAGGTGAAGCTGCCGGTGAACTCTTGGCGCGAGTTCGTGACCGCGGGAGCGTCGGACCAATAGCTCGTGTAAGGAGGTCCAGACATGCCGATCTGCGCGCGGACCCGGATGGGCGCGGATGCCCACAGCGTGTAGCGCACGGAATACGTGTGCCCCTTTTGGATCGTCATCTCGCGATGGCGAAGCTGAACGTCCCACGCGTTTTTCCCAGGTTGATCGACCCGGGCGCAGAACCCGCCGTCCTTGACCAAGGTGTCACCCTTGGCCGGCTCGAGGAAGAGTGGCATCCAGGGCAGCGTGCGATCGCCGTCGAAGGTCGAGCGTCCCAGCAGCTCACCGCCGGGGACTACCGCTGCCTTCGCTGCGCTCGCTGTCGACGGTGCGCTCTCGGCCACGGTCGGTGCGTTCGCGGTCGGCTGTTTGGGAACACACGCTGACAGCGCGCTCACCAGCGCGCAGCCAGCCCAGGTCTGAGTCCTCATCGAGGGAAGCAACGGAGTGGGCGAGCGGAACGAACGGTTGGTCGAGGGGCGCGGATTTTTCATAGTTAACAAAGCTGCTTTTTTACGGTCAACAGAGCTGGGCGCACCTAGATGGCCACATCTTGCGTCCCTGATCACGGATTCGATGAACGGGGCAAGAAATTGGCGATCGTGCACGCGCTGTTCGCAAACTTGGCCCGAGTGCCCGGGCTCAGGCATGGGACCAACATCATGCGCCGGCGCACCTTATTGGCCGCATTGGCCCAGATCCCGCTGCATTCTGCACTCGCGGCCGCGCAGAGTGGGCAGGACGACATCCTCCCGCGTTTGAAGACGCAGGAACGGGACACGCTCGGCACCACGCTGGTGCTCGGCCTGCCACAAGCTCCATTTGCAGGCACCGGCGACGACACGGTGATCGTGTTCGTGCCCGATAAATATCGCTTTCAAAGCGACGAAGGCGTCTCGGCGCTGGTGCATTTTCACGGCCACAACAGCAGCGCCGAGCGCGCGATCTCGGCGCACGCGCTGCGTGAGCAGTTGGTCGACAGCCGCCAGAACGCGATTTTGGTCGTGCCGCAGCTGGCGCTGTTCGCTGCGGACTCATCGTGCGGCAAGTTAGCCTCGCAGGACGCGCTGTCGCGCCTTTTGGGAGGTGCCATCTCGACCGCTGCACGTGCCGGACGCGCCGCGCTGGGTGACTCGCGCTTTCCGGAGCGTCCGCGTTTGGGACGCGTGTGTGTGTCTGCGCACTCCGGCGGCTATCACGCAGCAGCGTGCAGTTTGCGCGTGGGCGGTGTGGACGTCTCCGAAACGTACCTGTTCGACGCGCTGTACGCCGAGAGCGAGGTGTTTCGCGAATGGGTACTCGCGCGCCGCGGCGATCCCGCGACCACCCGTCACAAATTGGTCAGCTACTTTACTACGGGCACGACCACTGAAACGCTCAATCGCGGCTTGCGCGATGCACTCGAGCGCTCGGGCGTGCTGGTCTCGGAAGAGCTACGCGAAGGCTCGCTGTCGCGCCGAGATCTCTCGCACGCCGGCGCGGTGTTCGTGCGCACCGACGTCGCTCACTCGTCGGTCACTTGGGAAACCAACGCTCTGCGCGACGTACTGTACGCTTCGATGCTGCCGCGGCACCTCGGCTCGACTTGGTTCAAAGAGCGGGGCGGAGCGCGACTGATCGAGCGGCGAAACGTCGTTCGCCGCCGTTCTTCGGGTAAAGCGTCGGAGTGAGCGTTTTTCCGCGAGCGGTGGGCCCGCATTGAGCATGGTGGCGCGCCGGGGGGTCGGGGAACTGGGTGGGCTGCGGCGTCGCCTTTTGGGAACACTGGCGCTGCTTGCGATCTTTGGTGTGCTGGGTCTGATGCCGCTGCCTGGGATCGATCCCAAGCAGGCAATCGCCCTGGGCTCGAGGATGAGCCTGCTGGCGATCGGCGTTGCGCCATGCGCGTCCGCGTTCGTGACGGTCGAATGGGCGGCGTTGCTGTGGCCGGGGTGGCGTCGGCATCGGTTGTCGCTCGCAGGCCGTGAGAAGCTAGATCGAGCCGTTGGTATCGTGAGCCTGGCGCTCGGCGCCATGCAAGTGTTCGGAGTGGTGCTGGCGATCGAGCACTTGAACGACACCGACCCCAAGATCCCGCTCCTGCAGGGCAACGCAGAAGCCTTCGTCGGTCTTTCGCTATTCATCGGGATTCTGCTCGCGTTCTTCCTTGCTCGCGCCATTTCCAAGCTCGGTCTGTTGAATGGCTTTTCCGTGCTGACGTGGCTTCAAGCCATGCGGTTATCGACGGTTCATGGCGATACGAGCGCGGCTTCAACCCCGGGTCACGACCCACATCCGGTGGCACTGTTGTGCGCGTTCGTTTTGCCTCTCTTGGCGACTGCCGTCTGCTTTTCCAAGCGCAAGGTGACTGACGGTGAATCAGAGGCACTGGCGCCGTTCGAGCTGCCGGTGCCGGCGAGTTCAATGCATCCGTCTGCCTTCGTCGTCGCGCTCCTCGCTATGCCAGCAGCGCTCTCGATGTTCTTCCCGAACGCCATGAGGCCGTTGCTTTCGTGGTTGGGGCAATTCGGCGAAAACCCGTGGATGAGAGCGGCGCTGACCTTGTGCGTGGGCGTCGTGCTGCTTTGGGCGTTCGGTCGTCCGAGCCGTGTTCGTGCGCTGTACGCACGCGCCGTAGGCACAAATGCGGCGCCGAAGCTTGCACAGCGAGCGTTTCGCGACTCGATTGCGCCGACCCTGTTGCTCCTCTTGACGCTCGCGCTCAGTGAGTTGCTCATCGAGACCGAGTTCGAGATCCGCAACCTCACGCCCCTGATCCCTACGGGAGTCGCGATCTTCATCGACCTCGTCGCGGCAATGCGCCTGCACGCCAGCGGCGACTGGGCTTGTGCTTGGCGTGACCCGCGCCCGTACGTCTTCCCGGTGGTGCAGCGAGTGTTGCGCAGCTCGGAGATCCCTGCGCGCGAGCTGTCACTCGCGCAAACGACGCTGTTCCGAATCTTCGCTCCCTACGCCTTGAGCGAGGTCTGGGTGCCAGCGCCTCTCGCAGCACAGGCCACGACGCTGATTGAGGAACGGCTTGGCGCGAGCAACGACGAGCAACTCGAGGTGGAAGCGAGCGAGCTCGAGGAGTCTGATGAGCGGGGCGGTCAACGTCGCAGGCGCCTCTATTGGTTGGCTGCGCTCGCTGTGGTTGCGTGTGTCGCGACCCTCAGCACGCATCGCTGACTAGCCATCGTAAGGCCTGCAGCGTCGCGCAGCGGAACCCGCGAGCGGAGCTCGACCCGCGCCGCCGAAGGCTGAGACGGCACGCGAATCGACGCGTGATCATCAAAAAAATCAGAAATCAGGGAAACCATGAGCTCGGCGCAAGCCGACTTCCGTAGAGCGCTGAACGATGCCTCGTCTTCGTAGTACTCGTTGGCAGGAACGCCGGGAATGGGTAGCCTGTCGCGCAATCATGCAAGCGCCGAAATGGGTCGTGGGGATGGGTGTTGTCGCGCTGCTTACCGGTTGCGCAGACGCTTGTCCATATCCGCAGTCTCCCCCGACGAGTCGGACCGAGTGGGCCAGGGAGTTGGCGGCCCGGGGGCGCATGGAAACCGTCGCCGCCCATCCAATCACGGTCAAGCGCGATGTGCACAGCTTCGAGTTGGCGGCGGACGCTGACGAAGTCGCTCGCAAGTTTCACGAGGTGATGCGAACGCCGGGGCTGAAGTTCGGCATGATCGAGGTCGATCGCCCCGAGGCCGAGCAGGGGCAGCCGTTTCACCTCGGTTCGCGCTTTCAAGGCCGCTACGTGATCGAGGATACGAACCCGGTGTTGCAACACCTGAGCGAATGGCAGCCCGCGAGACAAGCTTTCTGCGCGGTGTCCAACAAGACGACGAGTGATTACGGCGTGATCGTCGAATTGGAGTTGCCGCCAGAGGTTCGAGCCGCTGACGCGCCGCCGCATCCGGCAGTAGGCACGACCTTCGTGCTCGAATATTCGTACTTGGTGGGGTCGCCCATTGGCGGCAGCTCGCGTTTCGAAGTGATGCAGCTTTCGGAAAAGCGCTCGCGTTTGACGCAGATCTTCACTTACCAAGAGACCAACGCATCGTTCGCTGCGTTCTTCGCGAATGGCGGGCTGACGTTGCACAAGCAGGTCGTCTCGAGCCAGGTCGCCAAGACGGCAAAGGCGTTGGGCGTTGCTGTGCTGTCGACCGACATGCCCACGGAGTATTTGACGCCGTGAAGCGGCTCTGAGGCCCCGACACGGGCGCCGGGTCGGGGCCCCGAGCCGAGTCACGCCGCGCTCTTTTTGTCGGCCTTTTCCGGCCTGTCGGGGGCTGCTGGCTTGGCCAGGCGATGCGCTTGTGACGGCAGCGACTCGAGGGTCTTCTGGCGCACCGCCTGAAACAATGTTGGCTCGGTCAAGATCGCGTCTCGCGTCTTGTCGCGACCTTGGCCGATGCTCTTGCCGTCGAACATGTAGTGTGAGCCGTTCTTCTCGAGCACGCCAACCTGTGCTGCGGCTTCGACCAAGTCGGCTCCAACATCGATGCCCGTGCCCCACCGGATATCGAACTCAGCTTCGGTGAACGGCGGCGCGCACTTGTTTTTGACTACCTTCACGCGGGTGCGATTGCCGACCACGGTTTCGGCGAGTGCGACCTTGCCTGTGCGGCGTACGTCGAGGCGGACGCTCGCGTAGAACTTGAGCGCATTGCCCCCCGTCGTCGTCTCCGGATTGCCGAATACGACGCCGATCTTCTGGCGTAGTTGATTGATGAAGATCAGCGTGGTGCCGGTCTTGCTGGCGATCGCCGTCAACTTGCGCAGCGCTTGACTCATCAACCTGGCGTGCAGGCCCATATGCGCGTCGCCCATGTCCCCCTCGATTTCCGCCTTGGGCACGAGCGCGGCTACGGAATCGATCACGATTAGGTCGACCGCAGTCGAGCGCGTCAGAGCTTCGGCGATCTCCAACGCTTGCTCGCCGCAGTCTGGCTGCGACATCAGCAGCTTCTTCAAGTCGATGCCGATCCCTTGCGCGTAGCGCAGATCGAAGGCGTGCTCCGCGTCGATGAACGCGGCCGTGCCGCCGGCCCTTTGTGCTTCGGCGATGGCGTGCAGGGTGAGTGTGGTTTTTCCGCTCGACTCCGGGCCGAAGATTTCGATCACGCGCCCGCGCGCGTAGCCTCCCACGCCGAGCGCCTCGTCGAGCACCAGCGCGCCGCTCGGGATGACGGCGATTGGTTCGAGCGGCCCGCTACCAAGCTGCATGATCGTGCCCTGGCCGTAGGTTTTTTCGAGTCCTTGCACGACTTGGCGCAGGGTTTCTTGTTTTTGGACTTTCTTGTCTTCACTCATGATTACCTTCTGTTCTTGCTTCCGAGACGCTTGCGACGAACACGCCGTGAGCGTCCGAGACTCGGATTGTCGCGCTTCAGGCCAGACGGGCGCTCGCGCCCGACCCCAAGATCCGACCCTGAATGGCCTCCGCGACGTGTGGCGTCCGCACGTCGGCTTCTTGCTCGAGGTCGGCGATGGTACGTGCGACGCGCAGCACCTTGCTGAAGGCGCGCGCGGACAACCCCAAGCGATTGATGGCGGCTTCGATCAACTTGCGGCTTGCACCGTCTAGATTGACGACGCGCTCCAGTTCCGCGACGGAGAGCAAGGCGTTGGAGCTGTGATGGAGCTTGAGTTGGCGTGCGCGGGCGTATTGAACGGCGCGTGCGCAGCCAACTCGTTCACGCACGCTGGCGGAGCTCTCACCCTTCGCGCCGCGAACCAACGCCGAGACCTCGACCGATGGCACCGCGACATGGATGTCCAAGCGATCCAACAGCGGCCCTGATAGTCGCGCGCGGTAGCGTTCTCGCGCCGTCTCGGTGCAACGGCATCGCAAGCGCGGGTGACCGTAGTAGCCACAGGCACAAGGATTGACGGCCCCGATCAACAAGGGGCGCGCCGGAAAGCGCGCCCGGGCACGCGCCCGCGCGATGTTGACGAAGCCGTCTTCGAGCGGTTGCCGCAAAGCTTCCAGCGCGCTGCGGCGGAACTCTGCGAGCTCATCGAGGAACAGCACCCCGTGGTGAGCCAGACTCACCTCTCCGGGACGCGGCACGTCACCGCCGCCCACCAAGCCCGCCTCGCTCACCGAGTGATGCGGCGAGCGAAAAGGCCGCTCGCAAACCACGCCACGGTCGTTGGGCAATAGCCCGGCGACACTATGAATCGCCGTACAATCGATGGCTTCGTCGAAACGAAGCGGTGGAAGCAGGGTCGGCAATAGCCGCGCGAGCATGGTCTTGCCGCTGCCCGGCGGACCCATCATCAACAGGTTGTGTCCGCCGGCCGCGGCGATCTCGAGCGCGCGGCGCGCCGTCGCTTGCCCTCGCACGTCAGCCAAGTCGAAGCGGCTCTCGGGAAACTCGGGCTTGAACTCGGTGGGAATCACTTTCGGCAACGCGCGCTCGCCCAACAAATGCGCTACCAACAGGGACAACGATTCCGCGCGAAATACCGCGATGCCGGTAGCCAAACCCGCTTCAGCGCCGTTCTCGGCTGGGACGACCGCGAACCCCATGCCGCGCGCTCGCGCGCCGTCGAGCTGCGGCAATACTCCGCGCACCGGCCGCAGACTGCCGTCCAGAGAGAGCTCACCGATCAGGAGGAGGCCTTCCAGTGCGGTCGCGGGCACGACACCGATAGCGCCCAAGATCCCGACCGCGATCGCCAAATCCAGCGCGGCGCCTCCTTTGCGGACGTCCGCGGGCGCTAAATTCACGGTGATCGCGTACTCGTCCAGCAAGACGCCGAGCCGCGCGAGGGCACTCGCCACGCGCACGCGCGCTTCGCGCACGGCGCCGTCGGCGAGCCCGACCATTTGGAAGAACGATGGCCCGCGCGTCGACGAAACCTCGACTTGGATCGGATGCGCGTCGAGCCCGATCAGCGCGCTCGCTTCGGCGATGGCCAGGCCGAGCTCGGGGCCGCAGATGGTCGATGTGTGTGCTCCGTCGGGCATGTGCAGCTGAAGAGCAGTGCGCGTGCCGTCGCGGAGTGCCGGCAAAGGGGGCGTAATTAGCTGGCGATCGCCGGTTTGGGGTGGCGGTGTGGCCGCGCCGACGCCTTTCGCGTGTCGGCCGTGCGCTTTCACGTGGACACGCTCGACCGTACGACTTGCGCCGCACCATCGACGATTCTCGTCTGCACACGGAACTTGCCGTAAGCGTGGGCGTCCGCATAGAAAGGATGCCGAAGTACGCTGATGATGTAGCAACCCCTCGTGACGCGTATCGAACGCCGGATGCCATCGATAAAGCGTCCGCGCGCGAAACGCGATATGGGCAGAATGAGCTAGGACTCGCTCTCGGCCGTGGAAACTACCTGTTCTTCGGCAACGAAGAAGCGGGTCACGACTTCGCCGTCCTCGACACGCTCGTCGCGTCCTGTGAAAAGCACGGCATCAACCTCATGGAGTGCCTAACCGACGTGCTCATGCGCGTGCAGACACACGCGGCCAGCGAGAACGACGAATTTGCTGCCGCACCGCTGGAAGCCACCTGAGCGGTGATCGGTTCACGCAACCGCAGCGGACTGGTGTATTTGACCAGCGCTGCATCGTGCGGACCGCACGATGCACGAGCAGCCAAGGATTTACGAGGCGTCCAGTTTCGAACGGTCACTCCAAGAAGGCCTCCCGAAGAGCGAGCACGGTTACGAAACGAGCGAGATTGGTGACAATCGAGGTGGCGCCCACGATGTCCATCGCGCAGTTTGGCTTTTGAGCGTCCTTTGGCAATGCCGACAAGCGGCGTCGTGACGGCGCTGGAGCCTCCGCCTCGGCTTCTAGGTCTTACGGAACTCTGCCAACATCTCATTGCCGAGCGCGAGCTGCGGCTGGCTGATCATTCGCGCCAGCCAGAGATCCTTGGCACGCTGTGAAGGTTTCTGGACCCAGGCACGCCTGCGCCAGCGATTGAAACTCTTGAGCGGCACCTCGTCGCCGACCAGCGTCCCGTCCACGCTGAAGTGTTCCGAGCTCATCACCCGAGCTTGCTGCGTCCCGCGCTACCACCTGGCCGAAGAACCGCTTGGCGAACGTCGTGCTGCATCGACCGCGCGCGATTTTTTTTGCAGAACGTGCTGTGGGTCAAACGGAAAAGCAGGTTGTCGCACATTGCTCGCAGCACAGCCCTTCGCACCGAAGCGTATAGAACGCCATCAGCAGCGATGCCTTCAGCAGGCGCTCTGGCGGCACCGAGTCCCGCGGCCCGCTACGTACATCCCATCCCGTGTCCATACATCGTCCGACCTGCTCCGCGATTTCAACAGCCTGCTAGGCGGGCGCAAATATCAGAAAAAATGAACCAGCCGTTCACGTTCGAGGAAACTGCCATATTGGGTAAGAGGTTCGCCTTGCGCACTGTTTCATCTCGTCTGTTCATTCTTTCGCTGGCCGTAGTGGGTTGCAGTTCAACCGGGGGCGCCGAGATGGGTGCAGGCGGATCAGGAGGCCAGGCTGGAAATGCATTGCCCCACGCAGGCGCGACATCCTCCGGCACGGGCGGCATGAGCGGATCCGGCGGCACGAATACCGGGACCGGTGGCGTGAGCGCGGGGACGGGTAGCTCGATCGCCGGGAGCGCCGGAGGCTCGTCGGCCCAGGGGGGATCGGGCGGGAGATCCCAGACGGGTGGCTCGGGAGGTGTCGCCAGCGCAGGCCGAAGCGGGGCCTCGGGTGGTAGCGCGGTCGGCGAATGCGCGCCACCCACGAGCTACGCCAATCTCTTCGTCACCGTCTCCGGTAAAACCCAGGCGGACAGCGACCAGAAGGTCGCCACGGCCTGGTCCACGCTCTTCAACCCCAGCGGTTCGGGGACGATCTTCTTCAACGGGCCCGGTGCCGACGAATCATACGTCAAGGACATCTATAACAACGATGTCCGCTCCGAGGGCATGTCCTACGGCATGATGGCCGCGGTTCAGCTGGACCATCAGACCGAGTTCGACCGCCTTTGGACTTGGGTCAAGAAGCACATGGCGAATGGGACTGGGGAGATCCGATGGTCGTGCCAGACCTCGGGCTCGGGGTGCGCCAGCGGTGGAGCGCCCGACGGCGAGGAGTACATGGCGACCGCCCTCATCTTCGCCTCGCACCGCTGGGGCGACTCAACCGGCCCCGCCAAGATCGCCTACTCGACCGAGGCCAAGTGGGTCCTCGACGTGGTGCGGACCAAGTACTTCAACACGCAATACCACCTGATCAAGTTTGTCTCGAACTCGAATAACGTTGACCCTTCTTATGTCTTGCCGGCCTTCTACAAGGTGTGGGCCTGCTTCGACACCGAGAACGCGGCGTTCTGGACGGAAGCGGTGACCGCGGGGCGCGCATACATGCAGAAGGTGGTGGACGGCAATGGCGTGTGTCCCTACCAAGCCAGCTTCACGGCCACGAACCCCCAGGCCGCCAACTCCGACTCGCTCCGATGCGTCGTCAACCTCATGATGGACTGGTATCTGTTCGGCGAAGATCCCTGGCAGAAAGACACGTATGCGCCCAAATTCGGCGCCTACTCGAGCTCTCGTAACAACGGCGGCGCAGCGGTGGGGTGCAACGCAACCCTGGGCTTTGCCTTGCCTGCATCCTCGGGCAAGCCCTTCGTGGACAAGCTCTGGTCGACCGGCATCCCCTCCGGCAACTACTGGGACGGAGTGCTCTACATGCTCGGCATGCTCCATGTCAGCGGCAACTTCCGCACCTGGTAGCCAACGACACGATTCGATCACTCCATGACCAGCGCGAAGTCGTCTACGGTGAGGGAACCAGCTGTCGTGGAGGCACCGACTTGGCACTTGCCGTTGCTGACCGCAATGCCGGGCAGAGTGGCGTTCGCGAGGGATGCGCTGGCATCGCTGCCGCCAAACCCCTTCGCGTAGAGCTTCGCCCCGCTCGCGCCGCTGCCTTTCACCCAGGCACTCAGTGTGTACGTTCCTCTAGGCACATCGGTGACCTGCTGTTCGACGCTCGCGCTATCGGCGAGTTTCCACGCCTCAACGTACATCGTCTCGCGGTCGATCAGTGCTTCGGTGCTTCGCCTCCCAATCCAGTCAGTTGACTGAGCGTATTCGTACTTTGATTCGTTGGTTCCATTTTTCGATACTTGGTTTCACCGGCGAGAAATCCGCCCAGTGCCACTCACGTCGGCGCGCAAGCGAACCGGGTTGCGCACAAAAAAATCGCCGAGTCAGATTCTGAAATCGGCGTCTTCTCAACTCGATATGGCGCCTTCGTCGCCCGCCATTCGACTCGCAAGTGGTTTCGGAGGGCTTCCTAGCCCTCCGAAAGGACTCAAAAGTGCTTGCCGAAGGCTTCGTAGCCGTCAAAAACCCTTCGAAATTCTTATCTCAGTCGAAGGAAGCCAGTTTGGCCCACCGTACTGAGGTCAACGGACGGCTTCCTAGCCCTCAAAAAGCGTTTTCAAGTCTTCTTGGCGGGCTAGGAAGCCATCCGGAAAGACTTTTGCGTCCTCGCCGTGGGCTAGGAAGCCCTT
>Ga0164241_10002398_pt1 | contig 20498 bp, 16 predicted proteins | sample OricomyardsoilBY_FD_108780 | JGI IMG/M metagenome (GOLD analysis project Ga0164241, IMG submission 108780) | Backyard soil microbial communities from Emeryville, California, USA - Original compost - Back yard soil (BY) | ecosystem: Environmental > Terrestrial > Soil > Unclassified | place: USA... | reverse complement strand
CCTACGTCAGCCGGTTCCCGATCGCGGTTACGGCCCCGGGGCTGCGGTCCACCCTGCCGGCGAGCCTGGATCGGCCCGGGCCGCGCTGGCCGATCGGGCAGATCGCCGTGCGCGGGCAGCGGCCCACCGAGATCGGCTTCAGCCTCGAAGACCCACTGCTGGCGCCCGCCAGCGCGACCGCGACCCTGACCGCGATCGTCGCGACCCGGCGCGCACCCGAGCGCATCGTCCCCGTGCACCGGGCCTGCGGCCGCTACGTCGACTGGTATCGGAGCGCGGGCGGCTAGCCGCTCAGGAGCAGGCTGCGCTCGCTGAGCTCCGCCGGCCCGCAGACAACGTCGTAGTGGCCGGGCCGCTCGGCCACCACTTGCGCCGGGTCGTCGCGGATGAGCACCTCGACGCCCAGCCGCCACCACGGCTCCGGGTCGCCATCGCTGCCGGCGAGCGTGATCCGCGCCCAGGGCAGCCTCTCCTGCAGGTCCCGGACCGCGGCGCCGAGCTCGCCCGCCGGCGACGGGATCTCCTCGCAGACGACCAGCGCCCGCCCGGTCGCCAGCGCGTCGCGCGCCGCCAGCGTCGTCGCCGGGTCCGGGGGCCAGAGCGAGGGCGGGTGGGTGGCGGCGAGCATCTCGCCCCAGCGGGCGACGAAGACCGGGCGGTTGCGCTCGAACAGCGCCGCCGCCGCCGACTCGCCGCCGGAGGAGAAGCCGCCGTGCAGGACCCGGACATCCGGGACGTACATGGTCCGCAGGCCCTGCTCGAGCAGGGTCAGGCAGAGGTCGACGTCCTCGAAGTAGGCCGGGTTGTAGGCGTCGAGGAAGCCGCCGGCCCGGAGGAAGGCGTCGCGGCGCAGCAGCATGCAGGCGGCGGCGCCGAAGTCGGTGGCGCGGGGGAAGCGCCAGGCCGGGTCGTCGACGTCGTCGCCGTTGCCGAGCGCGAGCACGCTGCCGTCGGGCGCCGCCAGGGCGCCGGCGATCTGCATCGTGCCGTCCTCGTTGACCAGCGCCGGTACGACCGCTCCGACCCCGGGCCGGCCCAGCGCCGCCAGCAGCGGCCCGATCCAGCCCGGCGGGACGACGGCGTCGCTGTTGAGGAGGGCCAGAAACTCGCCCTGGGCGACCTCCGCGGCCTGGTTGTTGGCGGCGCCGAATCCGGCGTTGCCGTCGTTGGCCAGCAGGCGGACGTTCGGGAAGCGCTCACGGACCCGATCGGCGGTCCCGTCGGGCGAGGCGTTGTCGACGACGACGATCTCGTGCGGGACGTCGGTGTGGGCGCCGGCGGCGGTCAGCGCGCGCTCGACCCAGGCCCAGGCGCCGTGGGTCACGACGACGATCGACACCAGCGGCCGGCTCACGCGCGGGATGATGACGAGTCGCGCCCCTTCAGTAGTCTTGCCCGCGTGCCCCGCCGCGCTTTGATCACTGGCATAACCGGCCAGGACGGCAGCTACTTGGCCGAGCTTCTCCTCGACAAGGGGTACGAGGTGCACGGCATGGTGCGCCGCCTCTCGAGCGAGAACCATCACCGCCTGGAGGCGATCCGGGACCGGATCACGATCCACACCGGCGATCTGCTCGACCAGCGCTCCCTCGGCGACGTGATGAGGGCCAGCGAGCCGGATGAGATCTACAACCTGGCGGCGATGTCGTTCGTCGGGGCGTCCTGGAACCAGCCGACGCTGACCGCCGAGTTCACCGGGCTTGGGGTGACGCGGATGCTCGAGGCGATGCGGGAAGTCTGCCCAGAGGCCCGCTATTACCAGGCATCGTCGAGTGAGATGTTCGGCAAGGTCAGGGAAACCCCGCAGAACGAGCTGACCCCGTTCTATCCCCGCAGTCCCTACGGGGTCGCCAAGGTCTACGGCCACTTCATCACCGTCAACTACCGCGAGAGCTACGGCCTCTACGCCTGCTCCGGGATCCTCTTCAACCACGAGAGCCCCCGCCGCAGCCTCGAGTTCGTCACCCGCAAGATCACCCACACTGCGGCCGCGATCAAACTGGGCCTGGCCGACGAGCTCGCCCTCGGCAATCTCGACGCGCGCCGCGACTGGGGCTACGCGCCCGACTTCGTCGAGGCGATGTGGCGGATGCTGCAGCGCGACGAGCCCGAGGACTACGTCGTCGGCACCGGCGAGACCCACTCGGTCGGCGAGCTCGTCGACATCGCCTTCGGCCACGTCGGCCTCGACCCGGCCGAGTACGTGCGCCAGGACCCCGCCTTCATGCGCCCCGCCGAGGTCGATCTGCTGATCGCCGACCCGGCCAAGGCGAAGGAGGAGCTGGGCTGGGAGCTGACGGTCGACTTCGAGCAGCTGGTCAAACTGATGATCGACTCCGACCTCGCCCTGCTGGGCGAGGGCAGCCCGGTCTCCACCGCCTAGCCCGCTCGCGCGGCGCTAGCGATCGCGTTCGACCGCGTCCTGCAGGGCCCGCAGGCGCTCGTCGGCGGCGGCCAGCTTGGCGTCGACCGCGCCTTCCATCTCGAGCACTTCGCTCAGCATCTGCCGCAGCTCGTCCAGCGACTGCGTCGTGGTGCTGTTGACGCGCTGCTGGTAGGCCGTGTAGGGGCGCAGGGCCCGGCGGTAGAGGCGCTTCACGGCCTCCCCGATCCGCCCGGATCCCCCGGGGTGGGGGCCGACGCCGGCGTTCAGCAGGTGCTCGAGCTCGTCGCGGCCGGAAGCCGGTACGCCGGGCAGCGGCTGGGCGACCGAGGGGTGCCGCAGGCGGGCGATCAGGCGCTCGCGCCTGACCCCGGCCAGCCGCGCCTCGATCGCCGCGCCGCTGGCCTCGAGCGAGTGGGTGTGGCGGATGTCGGCGGCGGCGCGGCGGCCGCGCTCGGCGGCCGCCTCCTGGTCCTCGAAGACCTGGCGCATCAGCGCCGCGGCCTGGGCCAGGTCGGGCTCGGCCCACTCGCCGTCGGGCGGGTAGGGCGGTGCGTCGGGGCCGATCGCGGCCATCGCGTAGGGCACGAGGTAGCTGTTCTCCGCGGTCATGAAGTCGAGGTTGCCCGAGTAGGCGGTGGCGATCACCGGGCGTTCGAAGTACATCGCCTCGGCCATCGTCAGCCCCAGTCCCTCGGAGCGGTGGAGCGAGACGTAGCAGTCGCAGCTGGCGATCATCGCGTCCTTGGCCTTGGCCGGCAGCATCTCCTCGATCAGGTGGATTTCGGGGCGGTCGCGCACGGCCGCGGCAAGTTCCTCGCGCTGGGTGGGGTGCTCGTCGCCGCAGATCGACTTGATCACCAGCGAGGGACCGGATCCGGGCTCGAAGGCGTCGCAGAAGGCCTCGACGATCCCGAGCGGGTTCTTGCGGCGGAAGACGCTGCGGTAGTCGAAGACGAAGAGGAAGCAGAAGCCCTCCGGCATCCCCAGCTCGGCCCGTCCGATCGGCTCCGGCGTCGGCGGCGTGATCGGCAGGTGCATCGCCCAGACCGGGACCGGGGAGAGCGGGCGCAGGGCCTCGGCGATGTGCTCGGAGGCGACCCAGACTTCGTCGACGTACTTGAACGAGTCCCGCCACATCTCGGGGAAGCGCGAGACCTCCCAGAACCAGAGCCCGACCGAGTGGCGGCCGTCGAAGAAGGTGCTGCCGAGGCTGGCGGCGACGATCGGCAGCATGTCGGCGTTGACGCAGGTCAGGTTGACGTCGTAGGGGTGCTCCGCGTGGGGGACGTTCCCCAGCACCTTGTGGATCTTCTCCGGGTCGGTGGGCGTGTCGATCGTCGTCGTCGCCGCGCCGCCGGCCTCGAGTGCCGCGCGGACCTGGCGGCCCGCCTCGCCGACCCCGCGCTCCGAGCTCAGGTAGCCGATCACGTTGACCCCCGGCTCGAGCTGGATCGCCCGTGGCCTCGCCGCCGCCGGCTCGCCGCCGCCGCTCGCCGCCGGCCGCGCGCCCAGGAGGTCGGCTGAGATCTCCTTGTCGGTCGCCGTCTCGTACATCCAGCCGGCGAAGTCGGCGGTGTTCTCGCCGTCGGGATTCGGGAAGATCCTGCGCAGGTCCGGGCGCGACTTCCAGATCGCTTTCCCGTAGCGGCTGGTGCCGCTCGCGCGGGTCGCGCTGTCGGGTTCGTTGAGGTAGGCGACGAAGCGCTCGGCTCCCGCCGCGGTGAAGATCGACTCGCTCAGCGCGCCCGCTTCGACCCCTTCGCGATGGACGCGCCGCGCCGCCCGGTCGAGTCTGGCGCCGTTGCCCATCACGTCCCAGCCGTAGGGCCAGCCGGTCACCTCCTCGAACCCGTGGCCGAGCAGCTGTGCGCCGTATTCGCCGCAGATGCGGGCCAGCGCCGGGTTGGCGGCGAGCTCGACCCTGGTCTGGTGCTTGCTCAGCAGGTCGGGACGGAGCGGGTTGTAGCCGCTGAAGTGGAAGAAGCGCAGCGGCCCGCCGTCGACCTGGTAGCCGCTGCCGTTCTGCTCGAAGCGGCGGGTCGGCAGGTTCCAGTAGGCGACGTTGAAGCCGGGGTCGCGGAGGACGTCGATCCCCGGCCAGAGGCCGGGGGCGAGGTCGATCCAGCGCTGGTCGACGAAGTGCCCCTCCTCCGGGTTGTTGAGGCAGTGGGTCTCGAGCCGCTCCGACCACCAGTCGAGCAGCTGGTGCGCCGTCTCGCTGGCGCCGAGGGCGATGAAGCCGAGGTTGTAGGTGCCGGCGATGAGGATGTCCTCTTCGGCCGGCTTGAGGTTGTCGCGCGGCAGCGGCGCCGTGAAGTGGGGGGTGAGGACGACGTTGTGGCGCCGCGCCCGCTGGTCGATCTCCTCGATCGACTCGAAGATCTGGATGTCGGGGTCGAGGTACATGACCGAGTCGACGTCCGGGCGTTCCAGCAGGTGCCGCAGGAACCACGGCTTGACCGCGGTCGAGAGCTCCATCACGTCGTAGGAGGCGGCCATCTGCTCCAGATAGGCGAGGCCGATCTGGTCGATCGTGACCAACTCGAAGGGCTCCTCGGCGGGGTCGATGAAGCCGCTCGGGTCATCGATCACGAGCACGCTGCAGGTGCCGTCCGGGTGGACCCTCTGGAACGACTCGGCCAGAACCCGGGCGTGGGCAACGTAGTTCCTCGCGATGATCGTGCAGATGTTCACTCGAACGTCCTTTAACGCTGGCTGTTCATGGACGTCGCCTTTTCGACGGTCCACGTGCTCATGTCCCAGCTGGCGGCTTCGTCGACCGCGCGCTCACCGGCCGCGTCGAGAGCAACCTTGCGGGCGACCGCGCCGCCGCGAAAAGCGTGCTGCCAGGTGCTGAGCGGGTCGAAGCCCGACCCCCGCAGCCAGCCCTCGAGGGCGACCCGGCTCGGCGCCCACTTCGAGGTCGGGTCGCCGCCGAGCATGTCCTCGGGGTAGTACTGGACGAGTGGCAGCGACGGGAGGTCCGGGTGGAAGTCGGCGAGCGATCGCCAGTCCCCGTTCTGGTCGACCAGGCCTTCGTCGATCATGTGCGTCTCCAGCAGCATCAGTGCCTCGGGGGCGCAGACGTCGTGGATGCGGTCGAGCGCGAGCAGGGGGTGGCGCAGGTGGTAGATCACGCCGAGGAAGAGGACGAGGTCGAAGCGCCCGTACTTCTCGGGATCCAGCGAGTAGACGTTCTCGGTGACGTATTTCGCCTTCGATCCAAGCAGCTCGGCCGCGATCGCGAAGCCGGTGTGGTGGGGCGGCTCGTTGTCGAGGGCGATCACCTCGCGCGCCCCGCGCCGTTCGGCCTCGAAGGTGAAGAAGCCGTCGCGGGCGCCGATGTCGAGCACGCGCATCCCGCTCAGGTCCTCGGGCATCCCGATCTGCGAGAGGACGGTGGCGGTGTCCTGCAGCCCCGGGGTCCAGACCCCGGGAGCGACTTCGATGCGGTGATGCCACTTCGCCTGCTTCGCGATGGCCTCTTCGGCTCGCCGGCTGGCGTCGTCCTGCATGCGGCCGGAGTCTAGCTTCCCGCGCCGGCCCGGCGCGACGGGCCGGCGTTCAGTCGAAGACGGATTCGAGCGCGATCGGCCGCTTACGGCGCAGGGTCTCCGCCGCCAGGCCGGAGACGTCGGCGCTGACGTGCGGCACCCGGGCGACGAAGCGCTCGGCCCCCTGGATCAGCACCGCCTCGGCACCGACGCGGCGGACGTACTCGGGGTCCCAGCCGAACGGGACCCAGACGAAGTGGACCTCGCGGAAGGCCTGGGCCAGGAACCACGACAGCCCCTGGTAGTGGGCGGCGCTGAAGCCGAAGGAATCGCCGAAGACGACGGCCACGCGGGGGTCGGGGGAGCCCTCGTTGCGGAACACCCGCCGGGTCCCGATGTGGCCGGCGACGGCTTCGATCTCGGCCCGGTTGTCCTCGACGATCTCGGCCCGGTGCAGCGAGCCGGGCTCGCTGCAGATGCTGACGATCTGCGGCTCGAACTTGACCCCGAGGTCGCCGGCTATCGGGTAGGAGCGGTTCGGCAGGTCGCTGAGGTCGAGCGCGCTCTCGATCCCGAGCGCGGCCCGCACCGAGGAGAACAGCAGCTCGTTGCCGCGCAGGGTGAGGTGGGTGTCGGTGCGCAGGTAGACCTCCTCGCCGGCGGCCGCCGCCTCGCGCAGCGCGGCCAGCGGGTAGACGATCGGCAGCTCGGGCACGGCCAGCAGGCGCTCGACCGGCCGCGGCCCGACCCGGGTCAGGTCCTCCGGGTAGCGCTCCTCGTATACGGCCAGCTTGTCTGGCACCACCAGCAGCGCCGAGGCGATCCCGAGCTCTCGGATCTCGACGTCGCGGCGGTCGATCGTCTGCCGCCACTCCTCCAGCCAGGACGGCTCCATCGCGACGGCGCCGACGTACTGGCCGAGGTTGGCGTTGGTCCCCCCGCAGAGGAAGAGCCAGCCGTCGTGGCCGACGATCGCGACCCCGTCCTCCGAGCGCGTGCCCGGCGGCAGGCCCCAGGCCGCGAGGTCGGGGTGGAAGACGTTGACCGCGGCGGGTCGGGCGCGGGCCGCGGCGGCGTCGCGCTCCTGCTGCTGCGCGGCGTACTCCTCGGAGTCGAGGGCGACGCGCAGCATCGCGTCGAGGGTCGGCACGGCGGCCAGCTGCCCCTCGATCTCCGCCGCGCTCGGCTCGCGCCCGAGCACCTGGCGGTAGACGGAGGCGACCTGCGCGCCGGTGAGATCGCCAGCCATCCCCGGCAGCCTACGGCAGTTCCGTGGCACGTAAACCGATGCGAAATACTCGCGCCATGGAGGACGCCAGCAGCGAGCAGCTCGAGAGCCGGCTCGGCTCGTTCCTGCGCCCGGGGATGACGGCGGCCCTGGTCGGCGAGGGAGTCGCCTCCCTGGCGCCGCTGGTTGCGGAGCGGGTCGGGCCCTCGGGGCGCGTCGTCGCGGTCGAGCCGGCCGGGCTCGACGACCGGCTGCCGGACCGGGTCGACCTGATGCTGCTGGACCCGCTGGCGTGCAGGCCCGCCGTGCTGCTCGGGATCCGGGGCCGGCTCGAAGACTCGCCCCCGGCGCTGTTCGTCGATTTCTGGCCGCAGGCGCTGCGTGAGAACGCCACCGACCCGACCACGGCGCTCGACTGCCATCGCGCCCTCGGCCTGCGGCCGCGCGGCACCGGCGGCGAGCTGCCCACCGACCCCGGCGAGCTCGTCCTCGCCGTCGACGCGGGCGAGCCGCCGCGCACGCTGCTGCGGTTGGAGTCGGTCGACCCGCCACCGCCCGTGAGGGAACGAGTGCTGCCGGCCGGCCTGCGCCTCGGGCGCAGGTGGGAGCGGCGCTTTCCGCCGGCCGAGCCACGCACGCTCGCCTACGACGCCACCCATCGGGCGCTGGTGCGCTCCCTGCTCGAGAGCGAGGACTGGCTCGCCCGCTTCGCGGCCGGCAAGCAGCTTCCGTACGGCCTCGGCGCCGGCTATGACGAGCGCGTCGCCGAGTACCCGTGGCTGCTCTCGCGCGGGCTCCGTGGCCGCGTCCTCGACGCCGGCTCGGTCCTGAACCACCGCCACGTGCTCGAGTGCGTGCTGCCGGCGATCGACGAGCTGACGATCGTCACCCTGGCGCCCGAGCCCGCCGCCTTCCCGGAGCTGGGTGTCTCCTACCTGTATGAGGACCTGCGGGCGCTGCCGCTGGGCGACGACTCGTTCGACGAGGTCGTCTCGCTCTCGACGCTCGAGCACGTCGGCATGGACAACACCGTCTACGGCGCCGACGACCCGCGCGCGGCGGACCCGCGGGCCGAGGCGGCGCAGGCGCTGCGGGAGCTGCTCCGCGTCGTCCGCCCGGGAGGGAGGATCCACCTCAGCTTCCCCTTCGGCCGCCGCGAAGACCACGGCTGGCTGCGCCAGCTCGACCGCGAGGACGTCGACGACCTGCTCGCCCGCGCCGGCGCCGGTCGCCACGAGGAGACGGTGTTCCTGCACACGCCCCGCGGCTGGCGCCGCGGCACCGCCCGCGCTGCAGGCGACGCGCGCTACAACGACACGCCGCAGCCCAGCGCCGACGGCGTCGTGGCCGCGGGCGCCGTGCTCTGCGCGACGATCTACGCCTGAGGCGCTAGGAAAGCGTCTTCAGCGCGGCGGGCCGGCGTCGGCGCGGCCGCGGGCGCCGCCGCAGCGCCCAGAGGAAGTGCGAGCCCAGGCGCGGTAGCTCCTGGCCCAGGTTCGGGTTCGAGTAGGGGTCGACGGCGGTCATCGGCAGCCAGCGTTCGCGCAGCAGGTCCTTCTCCCAGTCGTCGACGTCGGACGACCGGCTCGAGGACTCGAAGTGGTACATGACCAGGTCCGGGTCGTAGACGACGCGCCTGCCGTTGGCCCGCTGCTTGAGGCAGTAGTCGACGTCGTTGTAGTTGACCGGCAGCACGGTCGAGAGGCCGCCGACTTCGTCGAAGAGGTCGCGGCGGGTCATCAGGCAGGCGCCGGTCACGGCCAGCGAGTTGCGCGCGATCCGCACGGCGTTGGCGTAGCCGGGGACGTCACCGGGGAAGCCGTAGTAGGGATGCCCGGGGAGGCCTCCCTCGAAGCCGACGCCGGCGTGCTGGATGCGCCCGTCTTCCAGCAGCAGCAGCCCCCCGACCGCGCCGACCTCGGGCATTGCCGAGTACATGACCATGCGCTCGATCCAGCTCTCCGTCGCCACCTCGATGTCGTCGTTCAGCAGCAGCAGGTGCTCGCCCTCGCTGCGGACCGCGCCGGCGTTGATCTTGGCCGAGAAGCTGAACGGCCGCGCGTACTCGACCAGGCGCAGGCGGTCGCCGGCGATCGTCTTCAGCGCCGCGATCGTCGCGGCCGGGGTGTGGTCGTCGACGACGGCGACGATCTCGTAGTTCCCGTAGCTGGACTTCTCGACGATGCTGCGCACGCAGTGCTCGACCAGGACCACCTGCTCGTAGCGGATCTCGCGAACGGTGCCGCAGGTGGGGATGACGATGCTGACCGGGGGCTCCGCCTGCAGTTGCGGCTGCAGCCGGTAGACGCCGGGGTCCTCCGCGTCGCGCTCGACCCGGGCCGGGACCCCGGTGCGGTCGCAATGGGCCTGCACGGCCCGCCCGCCGGCTTCGAAGGCCCACGGTTTCGCCGCCTCGCCGCCGCCGGCGGCCGAGGTCTCGAGCCCGCGCCAGTGGTAGAGGACCCGCGGCACGTGGAGGACGGCCCGCGCCCGCTCGGTCACCTTCAGGACCAGGTCCCAGTCCTGGGACCCCTCGAACTCGGGGTCGAAGCCGCCCACCTCCTCGACCAGGGAGCGACGGAGGACGCTGAGGTGGCAGGTGTACATCTGGGTCCGCATCCGCTCGGGGGACCAGTCGGGCTTGAGGAACGCCCCGAGGTGACGACCGCGGGCGTCGATCTTGTCTTCGTCGGTGTAGACGTAGTCGGCCTCGGGGGTGGCGAGGATCGCCTCGTCGACGTGGGCGAGCGCGTCCGGGTGCAGCTTGTCGTCGTGGTCGAGCAGGGCGACGAACTCGCCGCCGGCCAGCTCGAGCCCGTCGTTGGAGGCGGCGACGATGCCGCCGTTGGCCTCGCGGAAGCGGACCCGGACCCGGGGATCCTCGCGCTCGGCCCACTCCAGCGTCGCGCGGACGTGGGGGGCGGCGGAGGCGTCGTCGACCAGGCAGAGCTCCCAGTCGCCGCAGGTCTGCATCCGCACCGACTCCAGCATCTCCCAGAGGACGTCGGCCGGGGTTTCGTAGACCGGCGTGACGATCGAGAAGCGCGGCCCAGCCACCGCCTATCGGCCGCCCTGGAGCAGGCGGATCAGGCCCTGGAGCAGCCGCGTCGCGCCGGGGATGGGGATCCGCGCGGCCAGCCCGGCGAGGCGCTGGGAGCCGGTTTCCACCATCGCCAGGCGGCCCTTGGCGGCCCCGAGTTCGGCGTCGCGAGCGATCAGCAGGTCGCGCAACCTGAGGATCTCCTCGTCGCGGGCGTCGAGTTCCTGCTGCAGTCGGGTGCGGTCGCCGGGCGCCTCGACCGGCGTGATCTGATCTGCCATCGGGGCCGAGTCTACCCATCGGCCGACGCTTCGATGCGGGCCTGAAGCACCCCTGCAGGCGCGCTCCCGGCCTACAGTTCCTCGGCGATCCGGGGGGCGTCGCGGTTGAAGATCCAGGCGCCGAAGGCGATCACGCCGACGAAGATGACCGCGGCCGGGACCAGCCCGAGCCAGCCCCCGGCGGCCTCGACGATCGTCGGCGCTTCCGGTTCGGCGAGGATCCAGATCCGTACCTGCTCGAAGATCACGGCCAGCGGGTTGATCATCAGCAGGTGTTCGAAGTCGCCCCCCGGTTTGAAGTTGACCGGGTAGAGGATCGGGGTCCCGTAGAAGAGGACCTGGGCGACCACGGTCCAGATGATCGCGACGTCGCGGAAGCGCACGTAGAGGACCGAGAGGGCCATGCTGACCGCGGTCGTGAAGACGAAGAGCAGCGCCATCGCAACCGGGAAGAGCAGCCAGGTCCAGGTCGGCTCGACGCCGAAGGCGAAGATGAAGACGACGACGATGACCAGGTTGAGGCAGAAGTTGAAGGCGCTGGTCAGCACCGTGGAGACCGGGATCACCAGGCGCGGGAACTGGGTCTTGCGGACCACCCCCTCCTGGGCCACGACCGAGGTCACCGCGTTCGTCGTCGCTTCCTGGAAGAAGGTGAACTGGACGATCCCGAGCAGCAGGAAGACCGCGTAGTTTTCGACCAGCTCGCTGCCGACTTTGAAGACCTGGGTGAAGACGAAGAGCAGGACCCCGAACAGCATCAGCGGCCGGATCAGCGACCAGAGGTAGCCGAGCACGGTGCCGAAGTAGACCCGCTTGAACTCGGTCACCGACATCAGCCAGAGCAGGTCGAAGAACCGCCGCGGGCCGCCGCCGAGCGCCGACGGTCCCCGGACCTCGCGCAGCTCCGCCACCTGTGCCTCGGCGCTCATCGCGAGGCCCCGTCCTCGACGCTCGCCTCGACCTCGTAGTCGAGGGCGATCACCCCGCGGCTCTGCTGGGTCCCGAAGACGACGAAGCTGAGCGCGCGGTGGACGTAGATGGAGACGCCGCCCGGGCCCTGGACCCCGAGGTGGACGAAGTGGCGGCCGCTGGAGAGCATGTTCTCCACCCTGGCCTTGACGACCACCCGCTGACCCGGCGCCAGCGGGCCGCCATTCGCGCCGGTGACCAGCTCGCCGAATTCGAACAGGCCCAGCTCGTCGGCGTTGGCGATGACGAAGCCGACGTGGACGGCGGGGACGTCGCGCAGCAGCTCCAGCTCGACCTGGAGGTGGATCTCCTCGCCGCGCTCGAGCGTGGTCTGGGCGCTGCCGTCGCCGCCCTCGATCCGGCACTCGAGCAGGCGGGCGCCGTCGCTGTCGCCTGGGGGCGGCGCCCCGGGTTCGGCGCCCCCTTCGAAGTTCAGCTTCAGGTACTCGCGGCCGATCTCGGCGGGCTCGCCGAGGTGCTGGATCTCGCCGTCGCTGAGCAGCATCGCCCGGTGGCAGTAGGCCTCGACCGTCGCCATCTCGTGGGTGACGAGGACGATCGTCTTCCCCTGGGCTTTCATCCGGTGGAAGGCGTCGGCGCACTTCTGCTGGAAGGAGGCGTCGCCGACCGCCAGCACCTCGTCGATCAGCAGCACGTCGGCGTCGGCCTCCATCATCACCGAGAAGGCGAGCCGGACCAGCATCCCCGACGAGTAGTTCTTCAGCTTCAGGTCGGCGAATTCCTCCAGCTCGGCGAACTCGATGACGGAGTCGAGCCGCCGCCGCATCTCCTTCGGCGTCAGCCCCATCATCACCCCGTTGAGGACGACGTTCTCCCGCGCCGTGAGGTCGTGGTTGAAGCCGACGCCGAGCTCGATGAAGGGAGCCATGCGGCCGGCGAGGCGGATCGTGCCGCTGTCGGCCCGGTAGATGCTGGCGAGCAGCTTCAGCAGGGTGCTCTTGCCGGAGCCGTTGCGGCCGACGATCCCGAAGAACTCGCCCTGGCGGATCTCGAAGGAGACGCCGTCGAGCGCGCGCAGCTCGCGGTACTCGCGCGCCGCGAACGGGTGCACGGCGCGCTCCTTGAGCGAGTCGACTCGCTGGGTCGGGATCTGAAAGCTCTTATGCAGGTCCTCGACCTGGATCGCGAGCGGCGTCTCGGGGCCGGGCGAGGCGGCCGGGCTGGGGCCGGCGATGGCGTCGTTGAGGGGCGTAGGCGGCATTCGGTGCGCCCCGGGCCGACGGCGGCGCCGGGACGTGGCAGAACGCTAGCGTGCCGTCCCCGTGTCAGGCTTGCGCGCGTGAGCGTGGCCGGCTCAGTGGCGGTGGTGATCCCCAGCTGGAATTCGCTGGCGCTGCTGCCGGCCTGCCTGGGCTCGCTGCGAGATCAGGGGGTCGAGCTGGAGCTGCTGGTCGTCGACAACGGCTCCGGCGACGGTTCGCTGGAGTACCTGCGCGAGGAGGCGGTGCCGCACCTCTCGCTGCCGCGCAACGTCGGCTTCGCGGCGGCGGTCAACCTCGGCGTCGCCCGCACCGCGGCGGCGGCGGTCCTCGTCCTCAACGCCGACACCGAGCTGGAGCCGGGTTGCGTCGCCACCCTGCGGGCGGCGCTCGAGGGCGACCGCTCGCTCGGGGGCGTGCAGCCGCGGATCCTGCAGATCGAGGCCGGTGGGGAGAGGGATGTCGCCGATGCCCGCATCTACAGCGCCGGCCAGGCCCTGACCGCCGACGGCCGGGCGCTGGAGGAGGCGGCGGGGGAGGGGCAGCGGCCGGGGAGCCTGGCGCGGCGCGAGGTCTTCGGCGTCTGCGGCGCCGCCTGCCTGCTGCGCCGCGAGCTGTTCGCCGACCTCGGTGGCTACGACGAGCGCTACTTCGCCTTCTACGAGGACGTCGATCTCAACGTCCGCGCCCAGGTCGCCGGCTGGAGCTTCGCCTACGTCCCCGAGGCGGTCGTCTGGCACCTCGGCAACGCCTCCTGGCTCGCCGGGTTCGGCAGCCCCGGCCCCGACAATGCCCGCCTGGTCGCCCGCAACCGGCTGGCGACTCAGGTCAAGTTCATGCCGCTGCGCGCCCTGCCCCGGATTGCCCTGGTCGAGGTCGGGGCACTGCTTCGCGCCGCCCGGCAGCGGCGCCTGCGGGCGACGCTGCGGGGCAAGCTGGCCGCCCTGGGCTGGCTGCCGGCGCTGCTGCGCGAGCGCCGGCAGCTGCGGCGCGGGGGCGATCCGGGCCGGGCCCGGCGCTGGCTCGGGCGCCGTCTATACGCTTGACGGGATGCTGCTGAGAGCCGGCGGGGGCCGATCGTGAACACCTGGATCTTCGCGCCGGTCTACAAGGACGTGCGCTCCTTCCGCATCCTCCGCGAGCGCCTGCTCGAGCAGCTCGCGGCCGCCGCGGCGCCCGTCGGCGAGGTCCGCTTCGTCGCCATCGACGACACCGCCGGCCAGGACCCGGAAGTCGCCTCCCTGGCCGAGCTCGGCGACGTCACGGTGCTGCAGCCCCCCTTCAACCTCGGCCACCAGCGGGCGCTCGTCTACGCCCTGCGCAAGGCGCTGCCTCAGATCGCCGACGAGGACGCCGTCGTCACCCTCGACGCCGACGGCGAGGACCGGCCGGAGGACCTGCCGCGGCTGCTGGCGGCGCTGACAGGACGACCGAAGGCGGAGCGACGGGTGGTTTTGGCGCTGCGGACCAAACGCCGCGAGTCGGTCGGCTTCAAGGTCCTCTACCGCGGCTTCCGGCTGCTCTTTCGCTCGCTCACTGGGGCCACCGTCCGCTCCGGCAACTTTGCCGCGATGCCGGGCTCGATCGCCAAGCGGGCGCTGCTGCACCCGACCTTCGACCTCTCCTACTCCTCGGCGATCCTCGCCCTCGACCTGCCGGTCGAGTACGTGCCCTGCGAGCGCGGCGAACGCTACGAGGGGCGCTCGAAGATGACCTACGGGAAGCTGGCGATGCACGGGCTGCGGATGCTGATGCCGTTCACCGACCGGATCGCGATCCGGGCCCTGGCCGCCTTCGTCTTCTTCGGCGTGCTCGGGGCCCTGCTCGCCTTCCTCGTCGTCTGCCTAAAGCTGTTCACCGACTCCTCGATTCCCGGCTGGACCAGCTACATCGCGCTCGGGGCGCTGATCGTCTCGCTGGTCGCGCTCGGCAACTTCGTCAGCCTCTTCGTCCTCTTCTCCCAGACCCGGGCGGTCTCGCTGGCGAGCATCGAGGAGATCGACCACGGGGTCGATCCCTTCCGCCCGGGCGCCGAGGCGCGGCCCGGGCCGTGAAGGCCAACGCGGAGCTGATCGCCGGCCTCGCGGCCCACCTGGCCCTGGTCGGCCTGCCGGGCGTCGCTGCCGCGATCTTCGCCACCCACAAGGGAGTCCGGAACCTGCCGCTGGTGCTCGGCATCGCCCTGCTCGCCTCCGGCGTCACCGCCTTCGCCGCCTTCTGGGCCTACTACGCCGGCTCGACGATCGGCCAGGCCTGGAGCTTCCTGCTGGCGCTGGGGTCGATCCTGCTCGTGGTCGTGGTCTGGCGCGAAGGCGGCCTCGATCGCGAGCGCCTGGCGCCGCTGGCGATCCCGCTCGGGCTCTGGATCTTCGGCAGCTGTTTCGTCGTCTTCCTCGGCTTCCTCCACGGCGGCGTCGACCACGCGATCCCGATGTCGGCCCTGCGCTTCTCCGGCCAGCTCCCGTCCGACAACGACATCCCCCGTTACTTCACCGAATGGTTCGCCACCCACGGGCACCAGAACCCGCCGCCGGTCTACCCGCCGGACTGGCTGATGAGCGACCGGCCGCCGCTGCAGATCGGCTACACGCTGGCCCAGCGCGGCTTCTTCCCGACCGAACGGGAACTGCACTACGAGATCCTCTGCGTGGTCGTCCAGAGCCTCTGGATCGTCGGCATGTGGGCGGTTCTCCTGGCCGCTCGGCTGCGGCCCCTGACCCGGGCGCTGGCGATCTTCGCGGCGATGGTCAGCGACGTCGCGATCCTGCACGGCTTCTTCGTCTGGCCGAAGCTGATCGCCGCCGCCTTCCTGCTGGCGGCGCTGGCGATCGCGATCTCGCCGGCCTGGGACCGCGCCCGCTTCGACCTCCGCATCGCCGCCCTCCTCGGAGCCCTGCTGGCGCTGGCGATGCTGGCGCACGGTTCCAGCGTCTTCGGCGTGATCCCGCTGGCCCTGCTCGCCGCCTACCGCGGCCTGCCGAGCTGGCGCTGGATCGGCGTCGCCCTGCTCGCCGGGATCGTCCTGATGGCGCCCTGGACCGCCTACCAGCGCTACGCCGACCCGCCCGGCAACCGCCTGCTCAAGTACCAGCTCGGGGGCGACGTCGAACTCGACTCGAAGGGGACGCTGGAGGCGATCGAGGACGGTTACAGCGAAGCCGGGCTGGACCGGACGATCCAGTACAAGTCGGAAAACTTCGGCGAAATGGTCGGCTGGCCGCGGGGCAAGAACGAATTCGAAGCGGCGCTCGACGGCCTCGACGCGGACAAGCCCGGCCTCGCCCTGGCCAACGTCCGCGGCCTCCGGTTCTTCTCGCTGCTGCCCTTCCTCGGCATCCTCCTGCTCGCCCCCTTCGCGATGATCGCCGGCCGCCGCCGCGCCGGCCGCAACCAGGAGGAGTGGCGCTTCGCTCTGATCTGCTTCGCCTTCTTCGCGATCGCCTGCGTGTTCTGGGGGCTCTTGTTATTCGGGACGCCGGAGACGCGGGCGACGATCCACGTCGGCAGCCTCGCGGTGCCGCTCCTCGGCGTGGTCGCCTGCGTCGCCGGCCTGCGCTCGGTCTTCCCCCGCCTGGCCGCCTGGGTGGTGGCGGTCAACGTGCTCCTGGTCCTGCTCCTCTACGTGCCCTCGCTGACCCCGGAGCCGGGCTCCAGCTACTCGCCGATCGCGGCGGTGCTGGCGATGGCGAGCCTGGCCGCCTTCGCTTTCTTCGCCTTCGAACGCGGGCCGTGGCGGGGCACAATGTCTGTACAATCCTCCGACGATGACGAACGCGAAGACAGGGGAGACCCGAGACCGCCGCTGGAACCTTCGCGTCGAGGACTCTGAGGACGCCCTCGTTCGCGCGGCGAGCGACCTCTCGGACACCAAGTTCAGCAGCTTCGTCCGCGTCGCCGCGGTCTCCGAGGCCCGGCGCGTCCTCGCCGACCGCACCCAGTTCCCGCTCGGCGCCCCCGAGTGGGAGCGATTCACGCAGATGCTGGACAGGCCCCCGCGGATCCCCAGCGGCCTGCGTGAGCTCTACTCGAAGCCAAGCGTCTTCGAGTAGGACGCCATGACCTTCTACTCGCGGCCTGAGCCGCTGCGGGGGAAGCACGACCTGGGGGACTTCTGCTGCGAGGAAGACGCGCTGGACAACTGGCTCCACCGCCACGCCCGGCATGCCGAGGCGGCTGGATCGGCACGCACCTTCGTCGCCACGGACGGGAAGCGGGCGGTCGGCTACTACGCGCTGGCGATCGGGCAGGTGGAGCCCGACGACGGGACCGAGCGGTTGCTCAAGGGTCAGCCCGCCGGCCGGCCGGTGCCGGTCCTGATCCTCGCCAGGCTCGCGGTCGATCGCGAGCACCAGGGTCGCGGGGTCGGCAGGTCCCTTTTGCAGGACGCGCTGCTGCGCTGCGCCGGAGTGGCGGAGTCGGTCGGCGTCCGCACCATCGTGGTCCACGCGACCGAGGGGGCGAGCGCCTTCTACGACCGCTTTGGCTTCGAAGCCTCTCCCACCGACCCCTTCCACCTAATCCTGCTGCTGAAGGACCTGCGCTGCTTGCTCGACGAGGTCGAGGGCTCCTAGGCGCTCCGCCGAAGCCACGGAGCGGCTGAAGAGTTGTAGTGCCTATAGCCCCCACAACTCTTCAGTGGGTGTGCGGGTTTCGTGCCGCGCCGTGTCCGCCAACCCCTCCTAGCGCTGCTCGAGCGTGGCTCAGCCCTTGGCGGCGGCGAAGGAGGCGACGTCGGCGCAGGGGATCTGTAGCCCAAAGGGGGCCGGCGAGGTGGCGATCCCGGCAACTTCTTCGTCCTCGGCAATGCACTTGGTTGCGGCGCTCTCCAGGGCGTCTTCCCAGTAAGGGGCGCCGCGGTAGGCGGTGTCGCCCATGTTGAACGAGATCACCAGGCCGACCCCGAGCACGGCGACGGTCGCCGCCACCGCCCAGGAGAACCGGCGCGGATCGTCCCCGCGCCGGCGCAGCCAGGCGTCGACGGTGACGACGACGGCGCTGACCAGCAGCAGCGCCGGGACCAGCACGTAGCGGCTGGCGGTGCCGCCGGATTCGCCCGCCGACCAGATCAGGTTCGAGCCGACCGTGCGCTGGTAGGCGGAGAGGACGAACATCACCAGCGAGGTCGGCAGGGCGAGGGCGACGAACCAGCGCGCGCTCGGCCCCGAGCGGCGCAGGCCGAGGACGAAGCCGACCGCGAGCAGGACCATCAAGGCGATCAGGAACGGCCAGCCGAAGTGCGCCCAGAGGTTGCCACCGAGGCGCTGGCCGAAGAGGCCGCCGTCGATCACCCGCTGCACGAAGGCGGTCCAGATGTCGGCGGTCCAGAGCGGCTCTCCCTGTTCCTGGCCGAGCACGACCGGGACCTGGACCGCCACCGCCAGTCCGTAGGCCCCGACGATCGTGAGGTCGCGGCGGTCGCGGATCGCCAGCGCCCGCAGGGCGGCGAGGGGGGCGAAGAACCAGAGTCCGGGGGTGCTGAGGCCGGTGAAGAGGAGGAAGGTGCCGCCCAGGGCCGCCCCCCACAGCGTCGCCGGACGCCAGATCAGCAGCCAGAAGCTGGCGAACAGCATGTACCAGGGGACGTAGGCGGCCGAGACCAGGGTCTCCTGCCCGGCCGCGGGAGCCAGCACCGTCAGCAGCGCCAGGGCGCCGCGCAGGTACGGGCTGCGCAGGTGGCCGCCGCTGGCGTACCAGACGACCAATCCGCTCAGTGCCGCGCAGAGGGCGGAGACGATCGAGACCGCCGCCGCCGCGTAGCGCAGCGGCACCAGTGCCCCGACCTCGGCGATCAGGCGCGGCACCACCACCAGGTAGCCGGCGTAGGGGGAGAAGACGGCGTCCCAGAAGCCCTGCGTCAGCGCCGCCTGCAGGTAGATCGGGCCGTCCTCGGCCCAGACCGTGGTCAGCGAGACGGAGAGGCCCAGCCGCAGCAGGGCCAGGATCGTGCCGAGCGCCAGCGCGGCGCCGACCAGGACCGCGACTTCGACCCGGTCGAGGCTGGTCTCGCGCGCCGGGGCGCCGGGGAAGAGCGACTCGCCGATCCGGGCTCGCAGCGCTCCCAGGCGGGAGGAGCCGCTCGTCGTGGGGGCGTTCATCCGGCGGCACGATAACGACGGCCGCGACGACTCCAAGCTACCCCGGGTCAGTCGCTGCGCCGTCGGCGCCGCAGCGCCAGCGCTTCGCGGGCGGAGATATCGAGCAGCCCGGCGTCGCCGAGCTCGCGGGTGTCGCCCCCGCCGCCGTCGCGCCAGCCGCGCAGGCGCCCGGAGATCCCCTTGCCGGTGCGGTCCAGCAGCAGCTGGCCGGCGCAGAGCGCGCCCTCGCAGGCCAGTGCCCGCAGGGCCAGGCGGGGGTGCGACATCACCCCGTAGCGGCGCAGCATGTAGCCGCGGCTCCAGCCGGTGTGGGCGAACTTGCGACCGCTGCCGGCGCCGAGGCCGGCCGAGTAGGCGTGCACCGCCGTGGCTCCGGCGGCGAGCCGGCAGCGGGCGCCGGCGGCGGCCAGCCGCAGGGCCAGGTCGAGGTCCTCGTAGTAGAGGAAGATGCGCTCGTCGAAGCCCCCGACCGCCTCGAAGGCAGCGCGGTCGTAGAGGGCGGCGCCGCCGGTCGGGCCGAGCGGGTCGGCGGCCCCGGCGGCGGCCGAGCGCGGCTCCCCGTGCAGGTAGTCGAAGCCCATCAGGGTGCGGTCGGCGACGACGCCGGCGGAGTCGATCAGCTCCGGCGCCCGTTCCTGCAGCAGCACCCCGGCGACCGACTGCACCCCCTCGGCGGCGGCGTCGAGCAGCGCCTCGGCGAAGCGCGGCTCGCACTCGACGTCGCTGTTGAGCAGGATCAGCGGATCGGCCCGGTGCTCGCGCACGGCCCGGTTCAGCGCCGGGCCGAAGCCGAGGTTTTGCGCCAGCGCCAGCACCGTCACCTCCGGGAACTCCTCGCGCAGCAGCTCCAGCGAGTCGTCGCTCGAGCCGTTGTCGACGACGACGACGTCGACGGGCCGGCTCTGCTCGCGCAGGCTGCGCAGCGCCCGGCCGATATGGCGGGAGCCGTTGTAGTTGGGGATGTAGACGGCGGGTCGCATGGTTTTGCGGCTCAGTAGGGTTGCAGCCTCGCATGGAGCCTCTGAAGGGACTCATCCTCTCGGGCGGCGCCGGAACCCGGCTGCGCCCGATCACGCACACCTCGGCGAAGCAGCTCGTGCCCGTCGCCAACAAGCCCGTGCTCTTTTACGGGATCGAGGCGCTGGTCGACGCCGGGGTGAAGGAGATCGGGATCATCATCGCCCCGGAGACCGGCGACGAGATCCGCGCCGCGGCCGGCGACGGCTCCCAGTTCGGGGCCGAGATCACCTACATCGTCCAGGACAAGCCCGCCGGCCTCGCCCACGCGGTCCTGACCGCGGCCGACTTCATCGGCGACTCGCCCTTCGTCATGTACCTCGGCGACAACCTCCTGCGCGACGGCCTCCGCGGCCTCGTCGCCACCTTCCGCGCCGACGAGCCGCACGCCTTGATCCTGCTGACCCCGGTCGAGGACCCGCAGTCCTACGGGGTCGCCGAGCTCGACGACAAAGACCACATCGTGCGCCTGATCGAGAAGCCCAAAGACCCGCCCTCGAACCTGGCCCTGGTCGGCGTCTACCTCTTCACCCCGGCGATCTTCGACGCCGCCCGCAGCCTCGAGCCCTCCTGGCGCGGCGAGTACGAGATCACCGAGGCGATCCAGGCGCTGATCGACGACGGCCACAAGGTCCAATCCGAGGTCGTGCGCGGCTGGTGGAAGGACACCGGCCAGCTCGCCGACATGCTCGAGGCCAACCGCCTCGTCCTCGAGGAGCTGGAGACGAAGCTCGACGGCGAGATCGACGAGGAGTCCCGGGTCGAGGG
>Ga0164241_10002397_pt1 | contig 20507 bp, 21 predicted proteins | sample OricomyardsoilBY_FD_108780 | JGI IMG/M metagenome (GOLD analysis project Ga0164241, IMG submission 108780) | Backyard soil microbial communities from Emeryville, California, USA - Original compost - Back yard soil (BY) | ecosystem: Environmental > Terrestrial > Soil > Unclassified | place: USA... | reverse complement strand
TCGACAGCCTGCAGTTCATCAAGCTCGCGGTGAGCCTCGGCGGCACCGAAACGCTGATGTCGCACCCGGCGAGCACCACGCACTCCGGCGTGCCGAAGGCGACCCGCGACCGGCTCGGCATCACCGATGACATGATCCGCATCTCGGTGGGCATCGAGGCGGCAGCGGATCTGATCGCGGACCTGGATCAGGCCCTGGCAACGCTCGCGGGCTGACCGTGTTTCTTCCTACGCGATGACGCCTTCGACAATGCCGGAATAGCCACCGACCACGAACGCGCGCGAGGGTTTGCAGCCCGCAGCCTCGAGTACATGGTCCCATTGCGCTTTCGTGCGCTCTTTTCCGGTGGTCATTACCAGCATCTCGATATCGATGTCGATGGGAAAGCTGCCAATGGCGCTCTCGTCGATGATGGCTTCCACCAGGATGAGCCTGGCGCCGGCAGGCGCGTTAGCCTTGATGTTCTTCAGGATTGCAATGGATTCTTCATCCGACCAGTCGTGCAGCACCATCATCATGATGTAGGCATCGCAGGCCGGAATCTTGTCCTTGAAGAAATCACCACCGACATAATCGATCCGCGGATGCGGCGTGCCCTTGGCCTGCGCAATCACCTCCGGCAGATCGAACAGCATTCCCTTCGCGCCCGGTGTCGCATCGAGTATGCCGCCCAGCAGATGGCCCATCCCGCCGCCAATATCGCCAATCGCCTTGAAGCCCTTGAAGTCATAGGCTTGCAGCACCGGCCCTATCTGGCCGAAAGACTTGCCGACCATGGCCTCGTTGAAGATGCGGCTCTGCTCCGGATTGTCGCGCATGAAATCGAAAAGGCCGCCCTGGACGACATTGCTGATGGCGGGTTTGCCCGTCTTCAGGCTATGCGTGAGTTCGCGGTAGGCATCCCAGTGAAAATCCAGTCCCATCATGCGCGAGAGTGCGCGCATGGATCGGGGGTTGTCGCTGCGCAGAAGGCGCGATGCCTCATTGTGGGAGAATCTCCCGTCGTTCAGCGAAAACACGCCATGCGTTGCCAGACAACGCAGAATGCGATGGAGCGCCGGCGCATTGGTGCTGGTTTTCGACGCCAGCTCGGCGGCGGTTTGCGGCTCGTCACCCAGCGCATCGGCAATGCCGAACTCGGCGGCGACGTGAATGCAACGCGATGCCCAGTAGGCCGTCGACAGCGACATGACTGTCTCGGCCGGGTTTCTCTCACTCATTGACGTGCCTTCCTTTGAATTATGAGCTGCACCCTATCAGCTTCCCGGCCGGCATCTGTCTCCTTCGTGGCTTGACGGGGCCGACAACCCTTGGCACATTCACCCGCAGTGCGCAGCTTTGGCGCCTCCTGTCCGCGGCAAGGGGTCATCCCGCAAAGCACCCACTGAAACAGAAGTCCACCTTCTTTCAGCCTGCATGAGCGGACACTGGCGCTGATGAAAGGAGGTCTCGTGACCAACAATCGCACCCAGGGCGTGACGTCGCTGACGCTGCCCGCCCATCCCCACATCGATCATCTGAAGAAGCAGGCCAGGCGTCTGCTGCGCGACTACCGCGCCGCGCAAGAGCAAGCGCTTGGCGTCATTACCGCCTTTCATCCGCGTCCGGATGAGTTCTCTTCACTGCGCGACGCGCAGCTGGCGCTGGCGCGCCGCTATGGGTTCGCCGACTGGCTGCAGCTGGCTGCCGAAGTGGAACTGCGGCAGCTTCGCGGCAGCCCGCCGCAGCAGCAGGTGGAACGTTTCATCGATCACGCCTGCCTGCGCTACAACGGCGACGATCAGGCCTGGCGTTATCAGCGCGCTTCGGAGTGGCTGCGGCAGTTGCCGCAACTCACTGCAGACTTCCATTGCGCGCTCGTCGCGGCCGACGTGAACGCGGTACACGGTTTCCTGGCCAAGGAGCCGCAATTGGCCACCCGCAACGGTGGGCCACGCAACTGGCCGCCGCTGATGTACCTGACCTACAGCCGTGTCGAACAGAACGCGGCGGGTGCGATAGAGGTTGCCAGGCTGCTGCTTGAGCACGGCGCCGATCCCGATGCGCGCTCACCGTCGCTGCAGGGATTCAACGCCGTGACTGGCGCCATCGCCGAAGGCGAGCGCGGCCCGGTGGCCTGCATTCCTCATCCACGGGCCGAGGAACTGGTCGGGCTGTTTCTCGATGCCGGCGCCCAGGCCAATCAGAGCCAGGCGCTGTACAACACCCTGCTCGGCGAACATCTGGGCAAGTGGTTACCGCTGTTTGTGCAGCGGGGCCTGAAAGCCGGTGAGCCTGCCAACTGGAATCCAGCGGACAAGGAGCCCATCTTCGACTTCCTGCTCTCGCAGGTGGTGATGCAGGGCCGTGTGGATCTGGTGCGCTACCTGCTGGAGCACGGCGCCAATCCCGATGCCATCAATCGCTACAACCAGCGCAGCGCGCACGCCAATGCGCAGCTCGGCGATCGAACGGACATCGCAACACTGCTGGAACAATATGGCGCCAGAACCCAGCCGCTTTCAACCGAGGATCAGTTTCGAGTGGCCTGCGGCCGACGCGACCGGACGCTGGCCACAACGATGCTCGCGCGATATCCGCAGCTGTTGCACGATGCCGCGCTGTTTCGCGATTGCGCCATGGTGGATGTCGACACCTGCCTGTGGTTGGTGGCGCAAGGCTTTGACATCAACACCCGCGACAAGAATGGCCAGACCGCTCTGCACAACTATGCGCTGTGGAATGACGCCGCAGCGGTGAAGACGCTGCTTGCCCATGGCGCCGATCCAGACCTGAAGGAGTTCAACTACCAGGCGACAGCGCTGGGTCTCGCGCTGCACCATCACCACTGGCCCGTGGTCGAGGTGCTGGCTCCCGTTTCCAACGATGTGTTTGATGTCTGCCGAACCGCCGACACGGACAGGCTGCAGTGGTTGCTGTCGCGCGATCCTTCACTGGTACGCCAAAGCACCCCCATGGGCAACACGCCGCTGCACGTGGTGAGCCAGGCACGTCAGGATGATCCGGATATGGACGCGAGCGCCGCCGTCATCGCGCTGTTGCTGCAGTACGGCGCCGATCCTGATGCGCGCAACAACCAGAACCGGACCGCGGCGGAGTGGTACCGCCAGATGGGAATGGATGAACTGGCGGACGTGCTCACAGAACGTTTGGGCCAGGAAGCAGGTTTCGCTATCCGGGCGCCTGATTTGAGTCCATGATGCTGTGAAGAACAAGATAACCAGGGGGAATAGCACATGAACTGGATCATTACTCTCGTGATCGGTGGCATCGTCGGATGGCTGGCCAGCATCCTGATGAAGACGAATGCACAGATGGGCTGGATCGCCAACGTGCTCGTGGGCATCGTCGGTTCCGCGCTGGGTTTCTGGCTTGCCGGTGTACTGGGGATCGCCCCGGCGGGGGGAATACTGAGATTTGTGGTGGCGATTGCCGGCGCGGTGCTGCTGATCGTGATACTGCGCGCGCTTGGTGTGTTCAAGAGATCCTGAATCGACCAGCATTTATTCGCGAAGCTCCCAGCTACGGCGTGGGATTGAGCGCTGACACGAATCCTTCCCACTCCACGGGCGTCCATTTGTTGCCCAGCAGGGTCTGGAGCAATCCCTGGAAGATCCCCTCGGCATTGTCGCTGTTGCTCATCAGCACAATGCCGCTGCCGACATCGTCGAACATGACCGTATAGTGCTGCCAGCCATTGTCGTGGCCTTCCTTGAAGATGGCCTTGCCAACCGGCGTGAAGAACAGCCCCCATCCCAGCCCATAGCTGAGGCGTATGGCACGGTTCGCATCCGTGGTTTCCGGGTCCATCGTCGGAAACTGATGCCGCGAAAAGATCTCGACCTGCGGCCTGAACATTTCGTTGCGCGTCTCGCGCTTCAGCCTCTTGCCCTGCATCACGGCTTCTATCAGGCGTGAAAAATCCGCGATCGAAGTCTGCATGGAGCCCGCGGCATCCGCCGTCAGGCGCTTGCGAAGCATCATCGGCTGATTCTGGGTGTCGTGCGGCAGCGCGTGATCCGCCTCATATTCCGGTTGCCACGTCATGCTGGTACGGCGCATGTCCAAGGGTCGATAGATGCGTCTGCGCATCACATCCTCGAGCGTCCGGTGCGTGACCTCTTCGACCACCAGTTGCAGCAGTCGTATGCCTTCGCCTGAATAGGCGTAACGCGAACCAGGCTCAAAGCGGATGAGTACCTTGCCGGTATCACGCGGTCTTCTCAGGTTGTCGAAGCCCGTCGTGTGATCCAGCAGCATCCGGAGCGTGATCTTCTTGTAGCGCTCGTCGTTCGCCAGTTCGTCGTAGCCCTGGTATTGCGGCAACGGTTTGGCCAGATAGCTTTGCACCGGCGCATCCAGACTCAGCGTGCCGTCTTCGACCATCTGCATCACGGCGTAGGCCAGCGTGGACTTGGTAAAGGATGCAGCCGTCATGATGGAATCCACAGTCAGCGGCTCGCGCGTCACGGTGTTGCGGTAGCCGTAGGCCTTCAGATAGGCCACCTTCCTGTTGTTCAGGATGGCCACGCCCAGGCCCGAGACATTGCCGGCCCGCATCATCCGTGCCACTTCGGAGTCGATATCGGCGTAGGAGATTCTGCTGCCGTCCAGGCGCGTGATGGCCTGTTCGGCAAGCAGCATTTCAGGTGCCAGCAGCAGCGCCAGTGCGAGCGGGATTAGGCGCAACGCGCCTGCAAGGTGAATGGCTGTCATGATCAATACATTAACCGCTGCCTGGCAGGGACGGGCTGGCGGGAATCGATCGCCGGATCACGATGCAGGCAATTGTCGCTGCGGCAATCGCCGCGGCAAACAGCGTGAAGAAGCCGATGGCGCCACCCATATCCACAGCTTGCGCGCCGACCCACGCACTAGCCACTGCGCCCAATCGCCCGATCCCCAGCACCGCGCCGATGCCCGTGGCACGCAGTTCCGTGGGATATAGATGAGCGCCCAGCGCATACAGCGTTGTCTGCGTACCAGCAGCGCCGACGCCGACGAAAGGAATGAGCACGCTGATGGCCATCGTTGTTGCGGCGCCGGAACGAAACAGCACGATCAATAACAGGCCAGCCACGATGCCGGTAGCGCCGATGACGATCTGTGCGGTGCGCGAGCCGAATCGCTTGATCAACAGTCCGCACCCAAAGCTGCCCGCAATGCCGCCGATGCTGAAGATCGCGATGGCTGTGCCGGTGAAGCCCAGCGGCAGGCGCTCGGCGGCGAGCATGGCCGGCATCCAGCTCAGCACACTGTAGAGCGCGAGCAGCGACAGGAAGCACGATATCCACGCCAGCAGCGTATCGCGGCGACGCTCGGGCACCAGCAGTGCACCCAAGGTTGCGCGGGGCTCGCTGCGCGCCATGCCCTTGGTTGCCAGATATCCGGGCGACTCCGGAAGCCGCCACAGGAACAGCAATGCCAGCGCGAGGGGCGCCACGCTGCCGATCACGAAGAGGCTGCGCCAGCCATGACTTTCCAGCAACGCCGCGGCTATGAGCCCGGCCGTCATCGAACCCGTGGGCTGACTGAGCATCGCGATGGACATGCCGATGCTGCGATAGCGAACCGGCGTGAACTCGGCGATCAGCGCGCTGGCATTGGGGAGCGTGGCGCCCAGTCCAAGGCCTGCGACGGCGCGCAAGGCACCGAAGCCGGCGAGGCCAGGGGCCAGCGTGGCGAGCCCGGTCGCGAGGCCGAACAGCGCGATGCTGGCGATCAGCGCCGCGCGTCGCCCGATGCGGTCGCCCACCACGCCGCCGAAGGTGGCGCCGATGGCCATGCCCATGAGACTCATGGCCGCGATCGGAGAGAAGTCCGCGCGTGTCAGACCCCACTCGCGCATCAGCGGGGGAATGGCGAGACCCAGCGCCTGAGCGTCCACACCATCGAGCAGCAGCGCGATGGCGACCATCGTCACGACAATGACGGCCGGCCGTGTCCACGCTGTGGCTTCGGCTTCTTTCGTCATCATGGGATCACCGCTTCGATCAACCGCGGGCCGCGTTGCTTGAGCATGGCTGCCAGAACATCATCGAAGGCTTGCGCCGTCGCGACGCGTACGGCCTCGACGCCCAGGCCTTTCGCCAGGGCAACCCAATCGATGTCTGGACGGTCGATGTCCAGCAGGTTTTGCGCCAGGGGCTCTTCGACCGTCGCGCCGACCCGTGCGATCTCGAAGCGCAATACCGCGTAGCTGCGGTTGGCCAGAATGATCGTCAGCACATCCAGCTGCTCGCGCGCCTGCGTCCATAGCCCCTGCAGCGTGAACAGCGCGCTGCCGTCGGCCTGCACATTCACCACCTTGCGGTCGGGTGCGGCTACGGCGGCGCCGGTGGCCAGCGGAATGCCCTGACCCAGCGCGCCACCGGTGTTGGTCATGTGCCAGTGCGGCGCAGCCAGTGCGGTACCCGCCGCCAGCGGCGGTCCATTGCTGATGGCTTCCTCCGACAGGATCGCGCCTTCTGGCATGTGGCGCGCCAGGGAGCGGCCGATAGCGGCCGCATCGAGCGCGCCGCGCGGACTGCCGGCCATGACGGCGGCGCGAGAAGCCGCGACAGCCTGCGTGCCTGGCGACGCAGCCACCGCAGGGGCTCCCAATGCATCGGCCAATGCTTCCAGCGCCAGCACTTCATCCTCGTGCTCGTGCGCAAGCCAGGTCTGTGTCGTGTCTTCGGGCGTCAGCCAGCTGGCAAATTGCGGATAGGCGAACGGCGCGACCGGTGCGCTCGCGCCCACCAGTATGAGATCACTGAGCCCCGTGAACAGCGCCACCGCATCCTCGGCGCGGTAGGCGATGCGCGTGATCGCGAACTGGCTTGCGCCGCGCAGCACGCGCGGGGCCATCATGTCGTGCAGCGCTCGCGCGCCGGTCGCCGCGCAGATGCGCCGCAGGGCTGCAACGCCACGCGACTCGCCCGCCGCGGCGCGCACGATCAGCGCGCAACGCGGGCCGCGTTCGCGCAGCATCCTGGCCACGCGATCGACGATGGAAGGATCGGCAGGTAATGGTGAGGACACCGGCAGGGGCTGCGCATAGCCCTGCGTCCGCCCCCACGCGACATCCGCGGGCAGGATCAACGTCGCAATCCGTCCCGGCGCGCTGCGCGCCGCAGCCACCGCGGCCGCCGCATCCGCCGACAATGTGTGTGCGGACTGCGCCATGCGCAGCCAGTCCGACATCGGCCGCGCCAATGCCTCGATGTCTGATTTGAGCGGACTGTCCCAGCGCTTGTGTGTGGTGGCGTGATCGCCCACGACGTTGACAATGGGACTCTTCGCGCGCCGAGCGTTGTGCAGGTTGGCGGCCGCATTGGTAAAACCCGTGCCCAGGTGATACAGCGTCAGCGCGGGCTTGCCGGTGACGCGCGCATAGCCATCGGCCATGCCGCTCACCGCGCCCTCGAACAGCCCGAGCACCGGCCGGATCTGCGGCAGGGCGCTCAAGGCCGAAACGAAATGCATCTCGGAGGTTCCGGGGTTCGCGAAGCACACCTCGATGCCGGCGGCTGCCATGGTGCGCAGCAGACTGGCGGCGCCGGTAAGCGACGCGCCGGCATCAGCGTTCGACATGCATATCCCCCTTCAGATTACGTAAAGCTACGCTAACCCGGTTGGACCGTCTGCGGCAAACCTGCAGCATCATCCGACGGTATGATGCTGCCCGATTGCAGGCAGGCAGACCCCTTTGCACAAGAAATTCACACCCGGCATGCCCTTCGTCCTCAGCACGCTGCTGATCGACATGATCGGTTTCGGCATCATCATTCCCGTGATGCCGGGCCTGATCCAGGATCTGACCGGCGGCTCCGTGAGCCTGGCCGCAACCTATGGCGGATGGCTGCTCGCCGCATATTCCATCACGCAGTTCCTGTCATCCCCCGTGGTCGGCGGCCTGAGCGATCGCTTCGGACGCCGGCCCGTGCTGCTGGGCTCGCTGTTCGGCTTCACCATCGACTACCTGTTCCTCGCCGTGGCCCCCACCATCGGCTGGCTGTTCGTCGGCCGTATCATCGCTGGCATCATGGGCGCAAGTTTCACCACCGCCAGCGCCTACATCGCCGATATCAGCACGCCGCAGAATCGCGCCCAGAACTTCGGCATGATCGGCGCCGTGTTTGGCCTCGGCTTCATCGTCGGGCCCATGCTCGGCGGATTCCTCGGCGAAATCGGTCCACGCGTGCCGTTCATCGTCACCGCCGGGCTCACCGCGCTGAACTTCACCTATGGCTGGTTCGTCCTGCCCGAATCGCTGAAACCCGAGAACCGCCGCGCGTTCGACTGGCGCCGCGCGAATCCCGTGGGCACGCTGATGAGCGTGCTGAAATACAAGGTGGTGGCTGGCCTGTTCCTGTCGCTGGTGCTGCTCAACATTGCCGTGCACGCGGTGCAGAGCAACTGGGCCTACTACGTCATCGAGAAATTCCAGTGGACGACGACGATGATCGGACTGTCGCTCGCCGTGGTCGGCCTGGTGTTCGTGGCCGTGCAGGGCTGGCTCATCCGCATCATCCTGCCCAGGCTCGGCCAACACCGCACGGTATATGTGGGACTGCTGCTTTATGCCACCGGCCTGCTGCTCTATGCCTTCGCCAGTCACAGCTGGATGATGTACGCGATCACGGTCGTCTATTGCATGGGCGCCATTGCCGGCCCGGCTCTGCAGGGCATCATCGCCGGCGAAGTGCCGCCCAACGCGCAGGGCGAGTTGCAGGGCGCGTTCGCCAGCCTGATGAGCATCACTTCGGTGGTGGGTCCGCTGCTCATGAACAGCATCTTCGCGTGGTTCGTGCGGCCCAATGGGCCGGTGTATTTCCCCGGCGCGGCGATGCTGCTCGGCGCGGTGCTGACAGTGGCCAGCTGCCTGCTGGTACGCCGCACGTTCAGGCAGTCAGTGATAGCCGTGCGCTGACGCACGTAGCGGAAGGGATTTCTCCCGGCGCGGAATTCCCAGTGAGCGGGCGGCGGCGTATCATCGTGCGCAAATCAACTCCCGGGGGAATGGCCATGAGCATGAAGATTCGCAAGGTCGCGGTGCTGGCACTGTGTGCGGTGTCGCTGGCGGGAGCCGCCGCCGTGCAGGCTCAGGAAAAGATGACCGCGCAGTCATTGATCGACCGGCAGATGATCCTCGATCAGATCACGCGCTACTACTACAACTTCGGCATGGCGGAGCGAAAGGCCGAGGAGAGCTTCTATGCCGATGACGGTGTGCTGATCCTCGGCACGCGCCGCTACGAAGGCAAGGAAGGCATCAAGAGCGCTTACAACCGGCCGCCTCCCGCGCCTGCCGCGGCGCCTGCCGCCGGCGCCGCTCCGGCTCCAGCCGCTGCGCCCGCCGCGCCGCGCGAGAGACTGCCGTTCAACATTACCGTCGACAACGCGCTGGTTGTCGTTCACGGTGACACCGCGACATCACAGGTCATCTTTACCGAATACCGTCCGGAGAAAAAGGGCGATCCGATGAAGATGACGACCCAGGGCAAGGAATACGCCACGTGGGTCAAGGTCAAGGGTCAGTGGCTGTACAAGACCCGCCAGATCGCGGGCGGCAGCGAGCCTCCGGCTGGCTGGAAGGAATAAACTTCGCCGGGCGCGGATGGCGCCCGGTTAGTCCCGCAACGAGGTGCGCGCCGGTTCTTCACCGAGCGCGCGCTCGATCTTCTCGCGGCCAGGGGTGCCGGCATCCAGCGCCTCGATCACTTCGTTGATGCCATCGCCGGGAAGGCCGAATACGGTGTCCACGCCCAGTCGATGAGGGTTTCGACGAAAATGTCCGCGGCGCGCGGCTTATCGTTCATCGGCAGGTTGCTCCCAGTGCAGATACCAGCGCGGTGCCACCGATGCCGATGGCGCCCAGCACCGCCGCACCACCGGCGATGAAGTGTCGTATCCGCCTGCGTTCCGCCACGGCGGGCTGACGCGTGTAGCTCAACGCGTGATACAGCACGGCCACGCAGCCGCCGACTGCGATGAGTTGTATGGTGGTCACGACTGCGCCGGGCGCGCAGCCGCGCGCGCCAATCGCCAGGAGCAGAACCAGGCTGCCGAGCCAGATCAAAGGGCCGCTAAGCACGTAGAACGTTGTCTTCATGGTGAAGTCCAGCCAGGCGGGCAGGTGCACAGCGTGTCGTGCTACCGGGGCCGGCGCTATCCGTGCAGCCCTACAGATCTGGCAGGTGAAACCTTACACGCGGCGTTGCGCGGCACTGTCGCACCCTGACGACTGCCTGTCTGTACACGCCGACAGCATTCACCGCGAGCACGCTATAAGGCGATCAAGCGTCTGCGTGTAGGACAACACTGAAAGCAGATTCTCCCGCATCCCTATCAGCACTTGAATGCCCGCACGGTACAAAGGAATCGTCATCCGACACTGATTGGGAACTGCATCATGAACAACTCGATCCGCGATAATTCCAAGACCCCGAAGATCGTAGTGGGCGTTGGTCTGGCTGCCATCTACGGCACGATCCTGGCTTTCAACGTTCCGCGTGGCGGACACGACAACGTGGCGCAGAACGCGCCGGTTGCACCGCTCGCGCAGAGCGACGCCGAGCTCGCTCCGCCGCCGTCGCTGCCACCACCAGCGGATGCACCGGCTGCCGCGGACGCATCGCCGAGCGTTGCCCAGGAGCCGGCTGCGCCAGCCGCTGTGGCGCCCCCCGTAGCCCAGGCTGCGCCGAAGGCGGTCGAGCGTCCCGCGCCGCGTAACAAGCCGGCTGAAGTCGCACCTACGGCAGAGCAGCCTCTTGCCAGCGTGGCCGCGGCCTCGCCTGCGCCGCAGACGACTGCAGAACCGGCCAACGTGGAGGAGCCTGCTCCGGCCCCCGCCACGGCGGACAACAGCGTCGCCGACGAAAGCCAGTCGGTCGCCGAGCCCCAGCCCCAGGTGGCGGCTCGCAGCCCCGACAGCGATAGCGAAACCAGCAACAACTAGCACCGGGCCCCATCGTCCGCTGGCAAAGGACTGCCAGCGGGCGAACCGGCTTCCACGGTTTCTGGCTCCGGACGCGCCCCACAGCTAAGCTCACCCAAACCGCCGAAGCGGCGAGGGAGTTTCCGGTGGCGCAGCAGGCGTGTCGCGCATGACGCGTTTCTTGAGCATGACGCGTTTGGTGATCAGTGCGATCGTGCTGGGCCTCGCGTCTCGCGTGGGCCTGGCCGATGACAGCCAGCGCGTATTGCGCATCGATCACTACATCTCGGTCATCTCGACAGCGCCCTCCATGCCGGGCCAGGTTGCCCAGCTCTACCTGCGCGAGGTGGTGCAGGCAGGCGCCGCGCTCAGAAATACAGATTCGCAGGATGTGGTGCTTTTCGTGCATGGTGCCGGCACGCCGGCAGAAGTGGCCTTCGATCCTTCAATCCGCGGCTATAGCTGGATGGCGTATCTGGCCCGTGCGGGATACGACGTGTTTTCCGTCGACATGACCGGATACGGCCGCTCGACACGCCCGCTGGCCATGAATGACGCCTGCAACGTTGCCAAGGCAGCACGTCCGCAGTTCGTGCCGCAGCTCATCGCCGCGAACTGCGCACCCTCGCGCACGCAGGCCATCACCACGATGGATTCGGACTGGCATGACATCGATGCGGCCGTCGAGTACCTGCGCAGGATACGCCACGTCGCCAAGGTGTCGCTGCTGGCCTGGTCGCAGGGCGGGCCGCGCGCGGCGGGATACGCCGCAAGGAATCCCGAGAAGATCGCAAAGCTCGTCGTCCTGGCGCCCGCCTACAACCGCACCAGTCCAAAGCAGGCGCCGAATCCATTGCCGAGCGTCGATGGGCCACTGACCGTCCAGAGCGAAGCAGAATTCAAAGCGAACTGGGACAGGCAAGTAGGGTGTGCCGGCCAATACGACAACGAAACCGTTTCCGCGCTGTGGCGGGACTTCCGCGATTCCGATCCCGTGGGTGCGACATGGGGCGTCGGCGTGCGTCGCGCGCCGCAGGTTCCCAGTTGGGGGTTCAACCAGGCCGTGGTGGCCCGGATGCAAACCCCATTCCTGATGCTGGTGGGCAGCCATGACAAGCAGGTCGCGCCCGAGCGTGTGCGCGAGCTCTATGCAGACCTGGGCGCGCAGCAGAAGCTCTTCATCGAGCTGGCCTGCGCGTCACACAACGCGATGTGGGAGAAGAACCGGCTGCTGCTGTTCAAGGCTTCGCTCGAATGGCTGCGCGACGGCAACGTGAATGGCATATCGACCGGCGAACTGAAACTGGGAGACTGAATGCGAAGTGCCATGGCATTGCTCTTCACGGCAGTTGCAGCGCTGGCGGCGCCATGCGTGTGGTCGGCGGACTGCTCCGCGGGCAGCAAGCAGCTGTCTGTCATGTCGGGCGGGCAGCAGCAGCACGCGACTCTCGTGCTGCCGTCCACAAAGGTGTCAGGCGCGCGCCTGCCGCTCGTGATCGGCCTGCATCCGAGTGGCGGCACAGGCCAGTCTTTCGATGACGACACCGGCCTTGCCTCCGCCGCCACGAAGAAGGGATTCGCCGTGCTGCTGCCTGAAGGCGCCATCCCCACGGACGACAGCAAGGGCCACTACTGGAACATTCCCGGCGTGCCGCTCACCAGCGGCGCCGAGGTGCCGCCGGGCACACGCGATGATCTGCGCTTTCTGGCCGACACCATCGATCAAGTCGCAGCCGATCATTGCATCGATGCCAAACGGGTCTATGTCACGGGCTTTTCGGGCGGCGCGCGAATGACGTCGATGGTGGCATGCCGGATGGCCGGCCGCGTGGCGGCGGTTGCGCCAGTAGCCGGGCTGCGCGCGGGTCGCGCAAGGGGCAAGGATTTTTCGGAACCCGATGCCCAAGACTGCCAGCCCTCGCAGGCCGTTCGCGTGCTCGCGATCCACGGCACCGACGACCAGACGAATCCCTTCTCCGGCGGCGGCGGCCTGCGTTGGGGATACTCCGTCGAGCGTGCGGCTGCACGTTGGGCGAGTCTTGATCACTGCGGCGGCGCGCCGCGCAGTGACAAGGTCTCGTCGCAGGTCACGCGTGTGCAATACGGCGCGTGCGACGGTGGAAGCGCCGTCGTGCTCTATCGCATCGACGCGCCGCAAGCCCAGGGTGGGGGACACGTCTGGCCTGGCGGCAAGCGCTCGCCACCTTCCGAACTCAAAGCGACCGATCTGGTGCTCGAGTTTTTCGGGAGTCGATAGGGCAGAATTCATTTCTCGACGCTACTCAACAAGGGCGAATACCAAAATGACACTACAATTCGATCGCCGCACATTTCTGATGACGCTTCCGGCTTTCGCTGCGCTACGCGCATCCGCGCAGCAGCCTGCGGCTTTCAAGACGAATGGACTCAGCCAGTTCGTGCTGACGGTCAGCGACGTGAATCGATCGCTGGAGTTCTACCAGGGGCTGTTCGGCATGCCGATCCAGGCGCGCCAGGGTTCCACCGTGCTGCTCCGGGTTGGCGAAGGGCCGCGATTCGTGGCGCTGCGTCAGGCTGCGGCCGGCGAGCGGCCGAGCATCAGCGCGCTGGGCTTCGGAATCGAAAACTTCTCCATCGACGGCGCCATGAAGATCCTGACGGCGCATGGCTTCAGCGCCGCGCCTGCAAACGCCGCGAAACCTGGCCCCCGCCAGGTGCTGGTGCGCGTCCGGCCGCAGAATGAGGGCGGCTCGCGCGATGGCAGCACGCGCGACATGTTCGCCGCGGATCCCAGTGGCGTCGTGTTCCAGCTGCATGACACCGCTTATTGCGGTGGCAGCGGGACGCTGGGCAAAACCTGCGGCAAGGCTGAACCTTCGCCCAAGCCGGGGCTTATCGCCGTGAAGGATCTGAGCCACTTCACGATCGCGGCCAGCGATCCGAACACGGTGCAGTCTTATCTGGATTTGTTCGGCTTCAAGCCATTGGCTTACCAGGCGGCGACGCCGGGCTGGCAAGTGGGCAATGGCGTGCACTTCCTGATGTTCATCGGCGGCGGCGGCCCGACGCGTCCCGGATTCGCAGCCGGACCTCCGGGTGGTGGGCCTCCGGGCGGCGGTGGCGGTCCTCCCCCAGGTGGTGGCGGCGGACCACCGGTCGGCGGACCTCCTCCCGGTGGCCCGGGACGTGCGGCGGGGATCGATCACGCCTGCTTGAGCATGACCGGTTTCGATCCGGCCAAGGTGACGCAGATACTCGAGAGTTACGGCCTGAAGAAACAGGCAGGGCAAGCCCGCAATCCGCTGGTCACCTACATCTCGCTGCGCATGCCAAATCGCGGCGGCGCTGAGGGCGGCACGCCGGAGCTGTACTTCACCGATCCCGACGGCCTCGCGATACAGTTGCAGGACACCACCTACTGTGGAGGTGGTGGTTTCCTCGGAGAGCTCTGCCCGCCCCTGTAAAAAAGGGGCCTGGCACCAGCGGGGAGGCTTGCCGGCGCAGGTTTCCCCAGCCGCCACCGAGTCTGACAAGCGCACGCGAACGCGGCTGATTTCCGTGGATCTCGCCCTTGTGCACTGTCGTGCACAGGTTCGAAATCCACGGAGTATTTATGAAACGAATTCCACTTTTGTTGGCTGCCCTGGCTCCGCTAGCGGCATTCGCCGCCGATAACCCTGATCAGTCGTTTTTCGACCACGCGGCCGAAGGCGGGCTCGCGGAAGTCAGCCTGGGAAAGCTCGCACAGGAAAAGGCGTCCGACCCCAAGGTGAAGGAATTCGGCGCAATGATGGTGACTGATCACAGCGCCGCGAATGAGAAGCTCAAGGCATTGGCTGCAAAAGAAGGCGTGAAGCTTCCCACCAGTCCTGGCGTGGGCCAGATGGCGACGAAAGCGAAACTGGAAGTGCTGACTGGGGATACCTTCGACAAGTCCTACGTGAAGGGAATGGTCAAGGATCATGAAGAGGATGTTGCCCTTTTCAGGACCGAAGCCACCTCCGGCAAGGATGCGGGCGCGAAGGCATTCGCCGCTGCGACGCTGCCGACGTTGGAGGAGCATCTGAAGAAGATCCGATCCATCGCCGCGGCCAGGGGCATCAAAGTCGATTGACGGCGGGTCGGTGGGGCTCGGCGGGAATGCGCCACCCCGATCGAGGTGTCGACCGATGTCCTCCTGTCTGTTCAGTCGCGCGGACGGCGCCGTGGAACGTCCTTCATTTCCGGCGCTTTGCCGCCCAGGGCCGTCAGCCGCTTGCCCGATTGAACCCGGATGAGAGATCGTCTTCGAGCGTAACCGTGGCTTGCATGGCTTCCGGTACCTGAACGAGGCTGTGCGCTCTCGGTTTCGATGCCGGTAGATCGTGGCGTCAAGGGCATCCTGCATCCAACCGGGAATACTGCGGTTCAGCCAGACTCAGCTCGTAGACTAAGGGAGATGATCCCCGCCACCGCACGTCGAACCCGCCCCCAGACGCTGGAGCAACTGCTCACCGAATCCGCGGCTGCACGCACTGCACCGCGATGCTGCCCTGCGCGCCCGGTGGTGCAGGCGCATCGCTCGGCGCGTCTGCGCATCATCGGCCAGGCGCCCGGAAGAAAGGTGCACGAGAGCGGCATTCCCCTGGAGCGACAAGTCCGGTGAGCGGCTGCGCGACTGGCTCGGCCTGACGCTGGTGCAATTCCACGATGCCACGCAGGTGGCCATCGTGCCGATGGGCTTCTGCTATCCGGGCAAGGCGGCCTCGGGCGACATGCCTCCGCGTCCGGAATGCGCTCCGCGGTGGCACAAAAAGCCGAACGCGCAGCTCACCGATGTCGGCCTCACCTTGCTGATCGGGCGCTATGCGCAGACGTACTACCTGGGCGAGCGCTGCAAGCCGACGCTGGGCGAGACCGTCAGGGCGTGGAAGACGTACCTGCCGATGCGGTATTTCCCGCTGCCGCATCCTTCGCCGAGGAATCAGATTTGGTTGGTGAGGAATGGGTGGTTTGGGGAGGAGGTTGTACCTGCGGTGCGGAGGGCTGTTCGTTTGCTTAGGCTGTAGCGAAGCAGATGACAAGCTCGGAACCCGAATACGTCGCAGCAAGCGCAGTGCTGCCGAGGTGGTGCTATATCCGTTGAAGACGGTCCGGCTCAAAATCCCAACTCGCATGCGAGTCTCATCACTGACCCGTCTAGATTTCGGCGATGCCCGTCCGCCAGAAATATTTAAACGTTGCGTCGTAATGCGAAGGAGGACGTGTGGGATCGTCCGATGAGCCTGGCGGTACGAATATCACCATACCCTGGCGCGCGCGCGTGAGGAGCACTCGGTAAGCATTCTTCAGATTTCTCTGATTCTCGGTACTCTTGATGTTCTGCCAGCGATTGCCGCGGAAGTCATGGAAGGACCAATCTTCCTCAGACTTCCTCAGGTCGGCATCCCAGGTCACAACCGTCCAATCCAACTCTAGTCCTTGAACCTGAAACTCAGTGGCACAGTCTTCCAAGTAGTAGCTGGACCGCACGTCATCTGACGCTCCCAAGAAGTACTGGGCCGGGTCTGCCTCCACGCGAATATCGATGGCATGGGGCTTGAGGCGCATGGCCTTGGAAGAGGCTAATAGTCCATAGCGTTCGTCGCCACGAGCTTGGCTCTTGACCCAGCGCTTTGCTCGATCAAGATCGCGCGTAACGACGATCGGATATCGAGTCTTAAAGAAGGTTAGATGCTCCCGGGCTGTATCCGCGTCGCAATCCAGCAGCGCCTTGACGAAGGCAGAGACTTTCTCCGCCCGGAACGAGCGCATTGACACCGTAAGATGAAGGTCTTCCACGACGTTTGTTCTTGCGCGGGCTACGGCCCGCTGGATGGGGCCTCCCGCTCCATACTCGGTATCCTGAAGGCGGTCTGATATCGACAAGGTCCACTCGGGAAATCTCTCAGTGCAGGCGTCGATCCACGATCCAATGCCAGCCTCACCCGATCCGATTTCCTGGCCTCCACCGACCAGACAAACAATGACCGCCCATCCATCGTGCCGGTTCATGCATTCGATAAGGAACTCAGGCTCAGAATGCTGAAAGTCTGAAATGCCTTTGCGCGATCGCATCCAGCGTTCTGCCTTTTCTCGATTCCAGGCTCGCTGGGCTTCATCGAAGATGACAATCCGGTCCACAGGAGGCTCTTCTCGATCGCGCAATCCCTCATCGCGGAAGTGATGGACATTTTGGATAAACGCCTTGATCGGCTTCCCGGCCTGCTCTCTGGTGACTCGCTCACCGCCTTTGCGTCGCCGCGCAATATCATCCCGCGTGAGCGCCTCACGCAAAACCGTGACCAGCGGGCCGTTTCCGGAAAGAAACACGGCATGGGTGTCATTCCTGTCGCGATGAGATGTGGCAATGTTGAGCCCGATGAGAGTCTTGCCTGCTCCGGGCACGCCAGTAACAAAGATGATGGCCTTCTCGCCGCGAGACCGAGCATGCTCGATGATGGACTCCACGCGGCGAGCGGTGTCCGATAGGTTCCGTTCGTCCGCCTCCGTACGAACGATATCTGCAACGCTGTGGTTGGCGTAAAGATGCCGCGCGGCTTCGATGATCGTAGGGGTGGGTTTGTATCGGCCCGCAATCCACGCGGCCGCGTCTAGTGGCATGCAGTGCGTCTGCGCCAGATCATCCAGCAGCTTTGGCAGCAGAGCAGGGCTGATGACTACAGGTCGACATACTCCATCCGCCGCGAACTGACGCAGCGGCAGAGTGTCCGTCTGATACTCCGTGGGAACGAGCACGGGAATGATGGGTAGCGCGTGACTGGGCTCGTGGAAGTTCTTGGTGTCGAGCGCGTACTCCCACACCTGATTACGCGCCTCGGTCGTTGCAGATTTCTCGCCTACCTTCAGTTCCAGGATCACGACGGAGCCGGCCAATAGCAGAACGGCGTCGGCTCGCGATCCCATGCGGGGAATGTTGAATTCCAGCAGCACATGGCCGGTGCGGCCGGTGAGGTATTGCTTTAGCAACGCAATGGTGGAAGTCCACGCATCGGCTTGCAGCTTGTCTATATCGAGAGAGCTATTTCGAGCGAGGTGACCGATAACCTCCTCAATGGATTGAGCGAGGAAGTCGCTTAGCGGTGCCGAATACCAGGCGCGGGGTAGGCGGTAGCGAGCCGAAGAGTTCATGCGGCTGGGAGCCTACCAGGTTTGGCCATGCGCACTCAGCTGATGGCTATGCCAGGATTGCGTGGCCCCATGGTGGCGCCTTGGAAGGAGCAAGCAATGACCGATCGGTACATGCGGTTGGTAGCTCACATTAGTGAAGCGATTGCAAACGACGACTGCGATCAATCGGACAAGTTAGCGGATATCTACCTCTCTGCGGACGAGGCGGGGAAGGGCTTGCTGGATCACGCATTCTGGTGTCTCTGTGGCTGGCAGCTGAAGACGCTGATGGAGAATGCCGACCGTGATCACCCTACAGCGCCGCAAGAACATTGGAGCAAGCCCTAGAAGCTATTGTGTAAGCGCGTCTAGGCCGCCAATGACCGTCCATAGGGAGATAATATGGAGTCAAGGAAATGACCACACCCCAATCCGGCGAAGCCCGCGTCGCCGTACTCGTCGACTGCGACAATGTCATCCCGGAAATCCTCGAACACGCATTGCGCGTCGTCGCGCAGTTCGGTCGCGTCGTGCTGCGTCGGGGCTATGGCAACCAGGCGACGTTGGGCAAGACGTGGCAGGAAACGCTGGTGCGTCTCGCGTTCACGCCCTGCCTGCAGTACACCTACGCCAGGGGAAAGAACACGGCCGATATCGCGCTGGCGCTGGATGCGGTGGAGGCGCTGTTCGACAGTCGCGCCGACACCTTCTGCCTGGTGACCAGCGATTCGGACTTCTCGTATCTGTGCCGCAAGCTGCGCGAGCGCGGCGCGACCGTATACATCGTCGGTGAAGCAAAAACGCCCGACGCGCTGCGCAATGCCAGCGACCAGTTCTTTGAATGGGTGCGGGACGAAGCCGGGGCCGACTCCCCGCACGAATCGACCAGGACGCCCAAGGCGGATGCGGCGCCGAAGACAGGGCCCGCCAGGACGGAGTCCGCGAAGCCGGTCGCCAAACGCCGACCCAAGAGCGTGGTGGATGCCGTGACGCTGCTGGCGAGTGAATCACCAGAAGGCAAGGTGAACCTCACGGCGCTCAACAACTACCTGCGCCGGTCTGATCCCGCGTTCTCGCCGACGACCTATGGTCATTCCGGCTTTCTCAATATGGTGAAGACCTACGATCTGCTGACTGTGAAGAAGGAAGAGAACGGGAGCTGGTCGGTCAGTCTGGCGCCGAGGGCGGAAGCAACCTGAAGGAGTTGCCGTATGCGGATCAAGCCTTCGGCAGCGCCTTGTCCAGTGCTTTCGCCATGCGTGTCTGCCAGCCCGGTCCGGTGGCCTTCCAGCGCTCGAGAATGCTATTGGGAATTCTCAGCGAAACGGCTGTCTTGGGTTCGCCCACGATGGGCCGTCCGCGCTTGCGCTCGATCAGCGCATGAATCCGGCGGTGAATCTCCGCAGCCCCTGGATCCTTGTCGATCTCGCGGCGCACGCGCTCCCAATCCGTACGGCTTTCGCCACGTCGACGTGCCTCACGCATCTGTTCACTGGTTCTCACAGTCATCTTCGAGCCACGCATGGTAGATCTCCCGTTCCTTGTGCTGGGCCGGTCGGAAGCTGATGATGCGGTGCGGTTCACCTGGCACGTACGCCACCGCCAGCACTCTTAACTCTTCGAACACATAGGCGACGGCCAGTTTGCGGGCCTCACCGCCGCGTGGGCTGTCCCTGATCATCACATAGGGGCTCTCCAGCACCAGATTGGCGTCGGAGAAGTCCAGCCCGTGTTTGGCCAGATTGGCTGTGCGCTTTGCCTCGTCCCATTCGTAACGCACGGATATCGTATATACGTATATACAGAAGTGCAAGTACTCGTCCGAAGGAGGCTCGCACGTTCATTGATCGCGGCGGATCCGGGAAATCACCCTGATTGTCGACAAATCGCAGCGGGAGAGTGCGATGCCACGATCGGCGACTGGTGTCGGGTTAAGCACGCGGTGCTAGGCTCGGGCCATGGACGTCGAATGCTCGCGCGCTGCCGTGAAGCGGGTCTTCTCGCTGCTGCTGACTGCACTGCTGGCCGCGGGCTGCACCGTCAAGACTACGGTTGAGGTCACCGCGACCCCTCCTGCGTCCGTCATTCACCTTTACGTCACGGTGAAGGAATTCTGGCTCACGACCCAGGCGGACGCCACGCCCAGCAGCGGTCAGTGGGTCCGCAAGGTACTCTCCGATCCGGTCACGCTCGATCTAGCCACGCTGAACGGCGGCGCAACAACGGCGTTAGACAGTCTGGAGATGGACGTGGGCACCTACGCGCAGATCCGGCTGGTGCTGGCCGGCGTGGAGGAGGATCTGACCAAGTCGGCGAGCACGCTGGGACTCAACTGGAACGATGCGGTGGAGTATCTGGACGCGAGCGGCACCTCGCATCTTGTGCCGCTGGAGTTGCCGTATCCGGGTGGTTCCCTGCTCAGTCCCATCTCCATCAAGCTCGGCGGTTCGTCGCTGCT
>Ga0164241_10002396_pt1 | contig 20514 bp, 21 predicted proteins | sample OricomyardsoilBY_FD_108780 | JGI IMG/M metagenome (GOLD analysis project Ga0164241, IMG submission 108780) | Backyard soil microbial communities from Emeryville, California, USA - Original compost - Back yard soil (BY) | ecosystem: Environmental > Terrestrial > Soil > Unclassified | place: USA... | reverse complement strand
GGCTGTAGTATAGATTAGTTACCCATTCCGATCCCGCTGTATCAATTTTATTTTTTAATTCTATACCTGTACCTGTAAAAAATGTATTGCCTTTGTTCTGCACATTGTTAAGGCTATTGCTTAGTATTTGAGATGTACTTATTTTTTGAATGGTATTGCTATTGTCAGATCGGTTCCTGGAATCACTATAGCTAAGATTTATATCGTACGTGAGGTCCCATTTTTTATTTAGCTGCCAGGTAATTCCGAATGAACCATAATAGGAATTGCCCGGGTATACAGTACGCGCTGATTGCTTCAGTATAGTATCTGCGGAGAAAAGGCGGTCGGTCTGAATATCTTCAAAGCTATTTCTTCTGTTATAATTAAGGTTCAGGTAAAATGATTGCTTTCCATTATCATTATTCAGGTTAATGCCAGCAAACTTATTATTATAAACTCCCTGTTGCCAACCGCTATTTACACTACCTGTCATGCCGGGCTTTACACCTTTTCTTAAAACAATATTGATAATACCTCCTGTTCCTGAAGCATCATACCGCGCAGAAGGGGAACGAACGATTTCGATTTTTGCAATAGAATTAGGAGGAAGGTTTTTTAATAAGGTAGCTACATCGGCAGCACTCATTTTCATATCCCTGCCATTGATCTGTATTGATGAAGGCGTAAGGCTGCTGCTATAAATATTACCATCCTGGTCTACAAATATCCCGGGCACTTTTTCTAATATCTCATACGCATTGGTGCTTGCTGCTGCTAATACTTCCGGGTCAACTATTGTCTTATCATCTTCCTGCCGCATCAATGGCCTTTGCGATGTTACAGTTACATTTTTTAATGTACCGCTTACTGCTTCGAGCGTAATTAATACAGTTGATTGTCCCGGTTGTATAATTAGTGATTTTTCAGCAGGCACATAATTAATAGAAGAAACTTTAAACTGGTATTGCGTACCTGGTTGTAATGAGAAAATTGTTTGCCCGCTGCTATCGGTTATATTGTTAAACAGGAAAGAACTGTCTTTCATACTCCGGATTGTTACCGTAGCATTCGCAATGCCTATGCTTTTGTTATTAACAATTTTAATCGTTACAGGTATTTGTTGCGCATATCCGGAAAGGGCGAAGAATAAAAAACTAATAACAAAGAACAGCCGATGTGGGATGGGGATTATTTTTCTCATTTATATGCTAGTAAGGTTTTTCAAAAATAATCAAACCCATCCGCTAAATTTAAGTTTCTGGTTTTGTAAACAAACTTTTATGTTTTTTTAGCTTTTCGCCGGCCTGTTTCTTTTTTCTTTTCGTCATGCAGTTCTGCAGCTTCTTCAATGGAGTGAGTGCATTGCAGGTTATCTTCTTTTTGCGACAGGTCTGCCAGCTTAATATAGAATTTTTTCAGTGTTTCTAATTCTTCTTCTGACAGGTCCTCAATATCAATCAGGCGGTTGCTGGCCAGTTCATTAGCAGCAATCAATTCATTCAGCTTTAACTGTAGTGCTACAGTATCTTTATTCTGTGAGCGTTGTATCACAAAGACCATCAGAAATGTAATAATAGTTGTACCCGTATTTATGACCAATTGCCATGTATCAGAATACCCAAAAATAGGCCCTGATAGCGCCCAGATAATAATAGTAGAACAAGCAATGATAAAGGCAGCAGGGCTTCCTGTTGCTTTGGTGACTTTTGCGGAAAATTTTTCAAAAAATGAATTGAACTTCCCTTTTGATTTTTTCTTCATAAAACTATCTTTATTATATTCTCTTCTTTTGTAGTATCAATATCAATACCGAATTTTATTTATTCAAAATCATGGTACGCTTCACAACTACATTATATAAGTTTGATAAGAAAGGTGAGAAAACCGGCTGGACTTATATTGAAATACCTGCTGATATTATTCAGCAGCTTAAACCCGGCAACCGCAAGGAGTTTAAAGTGAAGGGTAAGCTGGACACACATAGTATTACCCGGGTTTCAATCTTACCCATGGGTAATGGGAATTTTATCTTGCCTGTAAATGCTACTATGCGTAAAGCTATTGGTAAAAAAGAAGGAGCTATGGTAAAAGTACAGTTGCAGGAAGATGAGAGTGCATTTGTATTTAATGCTGATTTTATGGAATGCCTTGAAGATGAGCCAAAGGCTAAAGCATTTTTTACTACATTAACAGGCTCTCATCAACGTTATTTTAGCAAATGGATAGATAGTGCTAAAACAACCGAAACAAAAACCAAACGTATTGCGATGGCCATAACGGCGTTGGCAAAGAAATGGGGATATCCCGAAATGATGAGAAGCAATAAAAAAAGCAAAGAAGCATGAGTATAGTTTTAGAAAATATAAAGAACCCTTTTTTTATCGGTGTTGCCGGTAGTGGTATGAGTGCTATTGCGCAATATTTACAGGGAATAGGAATGAATGTTTCAGGAAGTGATCGTTTTTTTAAAGAAGGCGAACATAATGATACAAAGGAAAAACTGGAAGCAGAAGGTATTCATTGTTTCGAACAAAATGGGTCTGGTATCACTGATCAAACGGATTTAATTGTAGTATCTACTGCTATTGAAGATTCTGTTTTTGAAGTACAGAAAGCAAAGAGCCTTTCTATTCCCATTATAAAAAGATCAGAATTGTTAGCGCTAATAGCTAAGACAAAAAAAACAATTGCTGTAGGCGGAACAAGCGGTAAGAGTACAACAAGCGCAATGCTTTTTGATATTTTAGAAGAAGCAGGGTTAGCGCCCGGCATCATAAGTGGTGCAGGTTTAATAAGCCTGATAAAAAAAGAAAAGATTGGAAATGCGAAAGTTGGAAAAGGGGAGTGGTTGATCATCGAAGCGGATGAAAGCGATGGCTCTATTGTACAGTATACTCCGGAGATAGGCTTGTTGCTAAATGTAGATAAAGACCATAAAGAAATGGATGTGCTGATGGAAGTATTTGAGGTTTTTAAAAAAAACAGCCGCTCATTTATAGTTAACCAATCACATTTATTAGCAAAAACCCTTTCGCAGGATATAAAAAAAGATTTCTCTACTGATATCAATTCCGGAGCCGGGTATATCGCTACTGATTTTCAGCAACAGGGCCTTGCCATTTCTTTTACAGTAAATGGTGCTTCATTTCATTTGCATAGTGTGGGCAAACATAATATGGAGAATGCACTGGCAGCTATAGCTGTTGCAGCAGGTATTGGTGTTGATCTCGTAACATGTGCCAAGGCTTTAGAAAAATATGAAGGAATATACAGGCGGCACCAGGTATATGGCAATAAAAACGGAGTGTTGTTGATTGATGATTTCGCACATAATCCTGTAAAATGCGCAGCTGCAATTGATGCCTGCCAACCAATAGCAAAAAAAGTAATCGCATGGTTTCAGCCGCATGGGTACGGCCCTACTAAGTTTTTACGAAATGATTTTGTTGAAGAAATTGGTAAAGTATTGCGGAAGGAAGATGAAATCTGGATGAGTGAAATTTTTTATGCAGGCGGTACTGCTGTTAAAGATATTTCCGCAAATGATTTAATCAACGACCTGAAGGCAAATGGAAAGAATGCATTCTTTGTAGAAGACAGAAATGAGTTGTTATCAAATATGCGCTCGCATTTTAATGATAACTGCGTTTTATTATTAATGGGGGCAAGAGATCCTTCGCTCGAAGGGTTTGCACAAAATGTATGGGAAGAATTATAAATTAAAAACTGTATTCCAGTTTTTTCTCCTGTGCTACATTTATTGAATTGCCAAAGAGATACCAGCATAATGTCATAAGAAGGCTATACTTTGTATCTTCTTTTAAAGCTTTTGTTTTTCCGGAAAGGTCAATCTGCAAATCTTTATCGTCTGCATCGATCGCACACACAGCGAGTGGTTGTTCCTTTGATTCCTGGTAAATTGTAATGGAAGGTTGCTTATCAGCATCAACAGAAAAGTAATAACGTTGCTCATCCAGTTCTATAAATTCTTTATTGTTTTCAAAACCGGTTTTACAAATACGCACACCGTATTCATTACTCAATACCGTTTTGTTTTTTAGAAAACCTTCTTTACGAACAAGGAAAACCCTTTTTTCATCCGCATATTCTACACGCGCAGCTTTGGAGTTAGCATTAAAAACTAATGTGACCAGTTTGCACCCATTATTCCAGAGCGTATACACAGAATAACCGATGCCTGAAGTAACTGTTTCCCATTTCATTATAAAAAGTTTATAGGTAATTGCTGCTGTAATGATACTAAGTTAGCGATAGAAATAAGGCGGTTAACTTAAAATTAATATTAACTTCATTTTAGCCCGCATAATGGTGCGTAACCTGTGCATAATTGGCCATTATTCCACAGTTATAAACCATCTTTGCACTTTAAAATGAATGCTATGCTCAACAAATCAGAACAATCTTTTCTTGAAAGAGCCATTATATTATCACAAACCGGAATGGAAAATGGTGAAGGTGGGCCTTTTGGTTGCGTGATTGTTAAGGATGGAATAATAGTGGGGGAAGGAAATAACCAGGTGTTATGCACGAACGATCCTACTGCACATGCAGAAGTTGTAGCTATTCGTAATGCATGCAAACATTTAAATACATACCAGCTTGATGGCTGCGATATCTATGCGAGTTGCGAACCTTGTCCTATGTGTTTAGGTGCTATTTATTGGGCGAGGCCTAACCGCGTGATATATGCAAATACAAAGGAAGATGCTTCAGCTATAGAATTTGATGACCGCTTTATTTATGAAGAGATTAATAAAACAATGCCTGAGCGAAGAATACCTTTTATTCATGTGACGCATCCTAAAGCAAAAGAAGTATTTATAAAATGGAAAGATTGGGCAGGACGAAAACCTTATTAAGGCTGTAGCATTTTATGAATAATCCAGTAGCTGAATACAATCAGCAGAATAAAAATTAAAATCACAATGTAAAGCGTTGACTGAACTTTCAGTTTCATCTTGTCACGCCTTTTTTTCTTTTTTTCTACTTTTCTTTTCAGGTCACGATTCAGCGCTTCTACTACATAGGAGATTTGCTGTTTATCTTTAAACTCCTGCAAGCCTTCCATGGCATCTTCTTCAAACGAATTATCCATAAGCTTTTCTTCTACAGCCTGTCTTTGTTCATCAGTCAGCTTGCCCTGCAGGTATTGCAGCAAGGTTTCCTGATCCACATCTGTAGATAAACCGGATAATATGTTTTTTAGGTTGTCCATTTTATTTGCTGGAACCTTGCTTTAGTTTTTTTTCAATTAATATTTTAAGATTGCGTTTGCCATTCTGAATATAGCTTTTTACCTGCATCATAGAAAAGCCTGTTTCTTCACTTATATGCTGATAGCTTTTTTTATCCAGGTAAAACAAAGTTACACATTGGCGCTGCTCATTATTCAATTCTTCCAGGGAGGCTTTCATCAGGTCAAGCGTCTTCTCTGTAAGTGCAATTTCGGCTTTATCTTCTTCTTCGGGGGCTGCAATCATTTCGTTATGCAGTTCGGCGGAAATTTTACCATGGCCCGAGCGCAATTTCATCAGGCAGTGGTTTTTGGCCACCATATACAACCATGATTTAAAGTACTCTACTTTATACTTGTGTAACTCCTGTATTACTTTCAGGAAAATCTGTTGTACGCTATCTTTCGCTTCTTCTTCATTCTTCAGGTATTTCATACACACACCCAATAGCAACAGCGTGTAACGCTGTAATATGATGCCCAGCCACGTATTATCGTGATCGGCATAAAACTTATCCAATAATTGCTGATCGGATAAGCTTTCATACTTTTCTGTATTCACTACCGGGAAAATAGCCATTGTTTAAAATAAGTCTGTGAAGCAGTTGCTTTCGATAAGATGCAGGCATTGAAAATTTTCATACATAATTGTATAATTTATTTTCTACCATACGCAATTTATGAGCACGGCCTCATTGCCCTCCATTTTGAAGCGCAAAGTTAAAGCCAGTTCTGCTTCGCTCTCGCCTTCCACTTTTCCCCATCCTATAGTAAGAGGGCTTAGGGCACAATTATATACAAAATAGTGGTTGATGGTAAATGTATACTTGCCGTCTTCTTTTAGTTCTTCATGGTTCGTATTATAAAACTTCCCCTTGTTCTGCCGATGCATTTTATTAAATTCCTTTTCAATATCCCGCAGCATTTCACTGGTATTATCCGTAACAGTTATTAGTTGATAAGTGAAAATAGTGTCGGTTTTTTTTGACTCTGTGCTTAATTCTACCACCTGTTCCTGGAGTAAAATTTTAGTTTGTTTTGGCTTAAAGAAAAAAGGATTATAATCTTTATAGGTTCCGGAAAAATAAAACAAGCTGGTGTCGCTACGTTTGTGTAGTATTTTGTTTTCAATCAGCGGGTCATTCAATAAAAGATTTAAAAAGGTGCTGAATTGCTTGCGGAATGGATCAGGGCGAAAATAACTTCTTGAAAAATTTAAAAGGCCGCGGAGATTACTGTTTTCCGCAAATACCTGGCAGGAGGCCTGCTCATGAAATACAAAACAGGCAATAACAATAAATAGTAAATTTTTTTTCATGGTAGTTAATGGCTTACCCGAATATAATATTGAATGATAAGCCTTGCTACAACTGCCTTGTTAAATATTATAAAAGACAATCAGCTTTTGAATGTTTCCTTATACAATTTGATCGCATCACTGATCACTTTGCAGGCAGTATCATGGTCCTGAAAATTATCTATTTCCACCTTTTTCTTTTCTAATACTTTGTACTGCTCAAAGAAATTTTTCATTTCCAGTAAAAAATGCTGAGGCAGGTCTTCTGTCCGTTGATAATGATTTACCGAAGGGTCATTCGCAGCGACAGCAATAATTTTATCATCGGCCTGTCCCTGGTCAATCATTTGCATATTGCCTAATACTTTCGCTTCTACCAGGCACAAGGGTTGTATTTCCTGTGAGCATAAAACAAGAATATCGAGCGGGTCACCATCTTCGCCTAGTGTTTGTGGTATAAAACCATAATTAACAGGATAATGAAAAGAAGAATAAATAACGCGGTCCAGTTTTAATAATCCTGTGGCTTTATCTACTTCATATTTTGCACGGGAGCCGCGGGGAATTTCAATTATAGCATTTACAATTTTTGGCGCTTCCTCGCCGTAATGAACGCCGTGCCATGGGTGATTAACTGTGAGCATATATATATTTTAGGGTAGCGTTTGAAAAAATTTATACTCTATTTTAATAGCGTATCGGGTTTAGAGATCATATTATTTGTGAGGGTATCACTGTCATGTGCAAACAAATAATTAAGGTCTACCAGCCATTTTCCATTTTGATTAATAACACGCAGGGTATCCCAATTTTTTTTAAATGAATTAGAATATACACATACGGTTACAGAGTCTTTTACTTTATTAATTACCTCGTGAATGTTAATAGAAGCTTCTGAAAGGCCTTTTCTTTCGGCGTCGGAAAGCCTCATCCTTTCGATGGCATCCATTCTTTGCAGGTTAATAGAATCCTGCAGCATATAAGCTTTTGCTTTTTCGTAATCGCCTTTCAATGATGCCTGCAGAAAATTACGGGCTGCGTCAAGGTCGTTTTCGGATGTATTGTTCGTTTCTTTTCCTGCGTCATTACACGCATATAAACAAAAAAGCAGGAATGAAACAGATACTAGTGTTCGCTTCATTCCTGCAAATTACAAAGTTTATAGCCTATTGTGCGCCCCCTTGAAGTTTTTTCATGCTTTCCTGCAATTCTTTAATTTTTTCAGGATCTAATTGCTTCAACATAGTGTCGGCCATTTCTAATCCTTTTTGTATGTCTTCAGGATTGTAATCTTTTTTCTCTAGTGTATCTGTGCCATCATCCATCTGCCCTTGTTTGCTGTTTTGCTCCATTCCCATTTTCATTAATGTCGCCATACTGAAATCTACCTTCCAGGCGCCATCTTCTTTTTTCAATGGAAATTCAAATTCGGCGTTCTTTTTTGTGTTTTTAAATGGCACAGTCGCAACATCGCCATCTATTTTTGCTTCTCCGATTTCTACATTTTTAAATTCTTCGGTTGGGTCTTCCTGTGTTTCTGTAGAACCTTTCATTTTCTCTGCCATGTCAAACCCTTTCTTGATCATGTCAAGCGTTGCTTTGCTATCCTTGGTAGCCAATTTAGCAGCACCGTCTATATCTTTCTGAGAAAGTTTTTTGAAAAATTCTGTCATTACTTCTTTAGGATCGGCATTCTTCATGGAGCCACCGCAGCCAACAAAAAATAATACAGGAAGTAATGCAATAACGAGAATGATCTTTTTCATATCGTGGTATTTGGTTTAGATTTATATAAGTTTCTGGCGACGAATATAGAGTAATTATTTAAAATCTACCCTTTTCACCAGGCGGCTATCGGTGTATAAAAAAAGATCGTCGGGGGAGATGCCATAGGGCCATTTCCTTGCTGTAATTACAGTATTTAATTTTCCTTTCATTGCTTTATTAAAACTTTTGAACACAAATTCGGAGCAATACATTTTATCATCCGTCAAAAAATTGAAGTACATATCAAAGGGGAGTCCCTGGCTATAATAGCTGGTTACTATTTTATGCAAAGAATCGGTTTGTTGGTTTGTTAATGGATAGCGGTAAACCGCAAACTTATCCGACTCCAGGGGAGAACAAAAGCTATCCAGGGCATCACGCCGAAGTTTATTACCGGGATTATATATACCGCCTAATGCGTGATATACAATGATGGAATCGTTCTCGATCCATATTATACCACAGTGAGAATAAGTAGTGTCAATACGGTTAAAGCTTCTTGCCGCACGGCTAACATCATCATTGCCATTGCGAAAAATAAGATCGCCACTTTTCAGATATTGTTTTACACTATCTATCTTTTTGAAGTTTTCAGCTTCTGTTGTGTTTTTTGGGGATGGAGAGGTACAGGCAAAAACTAAAAACAAAAGGCAGCCCAAAGGCCACCTTTTATAAAGTGAATAATTTTTTTGATTAACGGTTGTCCGGGTTGGTTCTTTCATGTTCAGTATTGTATGCCCGTAAAATTGCTTTTACAAGACGATGGCGTACTACGTCTTCTTCATCCAGTTCAATATGTGCAATGCCATCTATATTACGTAAGATACGTGCTGCAACAGCTAACCCACTGCGTTGATTACGCGGAAGGTCTACCTGTGTCATATCACCTGTAATGATAGCTTTTGCATTTGCGCCAATACGCGTTAAAAACATTTTTAATTGTAGTTCTGTCGCGTTTTGCGCTTCATCCAGAATGATGAAAGCATTGTCTAATGTACGCCCACGCATATAAGCCAGTGGTGCAATTTCAATAGTCCTTGTGGTCATATAATACCCGAGTTTATCAGCAGGTATCATATCATCCAGTGCATCATACAAAGGACGGAGATACGGGTCGATCTTTTCTTTTAAATCTCCCGGCAAAAATCCGAGGCTTTCGCCGGCTTCTACGGCGGGCCTTGTGAGAATAATTTTTTTTACGAGTTTATTTTTTAAAGCACGAACTGCTAGGGCTACTGCTGTATAGGTTTTACCTGTACCTGCAGGCCCGATTGCAAAAACAATATCATTTTTTTCAGTAACCTGCACCAGTTTTTTCTGGTTGGCTGTGCGTGCCCTTACTGATTTTCCGTTGGGGCCAAACACCAGCACTTCGTTCGGGTTTCTTTCTTTAAAGTGATCAATTGTTTCTGCATCATCACCGCCGAGAATTTGTTCAAGGTAATTCTCGCTCATATGTCCATTGCGCTCGAGATAGGACACAATGAGTTCAATTTTTTCTTTAGCTGTTTCGATCTGCTCAGGTGCACCACTAAGCTTGATCTGTGTACCACGTGAAAGAATTTTGAGAAGCGGGAATTTCTTTTTGAGAATGTCTAGTTTACCGTTATTTACTCCGAAGAACTCGATAGGGTTAACGGTTTCGAGGTTAATAATCGTTTCAGTCAATGCGGATTAGTTTAAAACTATTTCTTAATGCCGGCAAGGGTAAAACCGGATTTTTTTCGTCTTCTGAATGCTTGTACAGAAGCCTTACCCTCTCTATCCAAATATAAATTATTTCGATAGTAATATCCTCAAATTTGTTATTCACATTTGTGAACATACTGTAAATATTGTTTCCGTTTTTTTCAGTAAGGTATGTTAATGTTATACGCTCACTTTTATTTTATAAAATGGAAAAGCGAAGCTAATGCCCCGCTTTCCCTGTGAGTATCTGGTAAATCTTCGGACTATTTTTTAATAATCCTGCTTATCTCTATAACACTTAGCGAGATAAAAAGTTTAGCTTGAAATGAGAATGCTATAAGGTACTGAACGAACATAAATTATCAGGTTGTTTTCAAAAGAGTAGAAGTAAAGCATATTGTTTTCTCAGGCGGCCAGGAAACTGCGGAGTAAATTTTGATTTTTGTTTAAACGAAGTTTGGTAATCGCTTTATCTTTTATTTGTCTTACACGCTCAGGAGTTAAATCAAACTTTTTAGCAATATCGTCCAGGCTCATTGGATGATCAATGCCAATTCCGAAGAAATAACATATTGTTTTTCTTTGTTTTTCATTAAGAGTTTGGAAAGAGCGTTCCAGTTCTGTTTTTAAAGATTCATTGTAATTCACTTTTGTATCAACGCTTTCCGCATTTGTATTGGCGATTGTATCTATTAGTGTATTGTCTTCATCTTCAGATATAGGAAGGTCAAGGCTCAGGTGTTGCGATCCTGTAGAAAGGCTGGCTGTTACATCTTCCACATCCATATTCAATGCTTCTGCAATCTCTTCTGCGGATGGTGCTCTGTCAAGATGTTGTTCCAGCATCGATTGTGTTCTTTGTATGCGGCCTTTTAATGATACTTTATTAATGGGCAATCGTACCATTCTTGCCTGCATAGCTATTGCCTGGATGATATTCTGGCGTATCCACCACACAGCAAACGAAATAAATTTAAAACCACGTGTATCATCAAATTTTTCGACTGCTCTTATCAATCCTAAATTTCCTTCATTAATCAGGTCAGGTAATGAAAGGCCGTGTCCCTGGTATTGTTTTGCTACAGATACTACGAAGCGAAGATTGGCTTTTACAATTTTTTCAAAAGCTATTCTATCACCTTTTTTTGCACGGGCAAATAGCTGGGCTTCTTCATCTGCGCTGATCAGCGATACTTTGCCTATCTCCTGCAAATATTTTTCAACGCTGGGTGATTCACGGTTAGTAATGGATTTTGAGATCTTGAGCTGTCTCATGGTTTAAGTTTTAAAGGTTGATCAATTGGTTTCTCTCAGGTATTGTAACACAAAGGAACGGAGAGAGAAAAGTTAAAAAAATAGAACCCCGTCTTATTAAAGTGTACAGGAAATGTTAAAGCCTCTGTAGTCGTTTATCTACATTTATTTGTTTATCTATGTAAAAGCTTCTTTTGCTGTGTGTTAAAACATTTCTAAAAGGGCTTGCGTGTTTAGGTATCTCTGTATTAATGCTGCATTTTTAGGACACCAACCAACAGTATGATTAGAGCCTTATTCTTTTCTTCCTTCTTATTCTCATTCTTTTGTGTATCTGCACAGTCATTTAAAATACACGGTATAGTTACCAATACGCGCCTTGAACCGTTAGCGTTTGCATCAGTACAGGTAAAAGGATGGCAAAGCGGAACTATAACTAAAGAAGATGGCAGTTACGAAATAAAAGCAGATCCCGGCAGGTATGAATTAGTGGTTACCATGATTGGATATAAGCCATTAGTAACGGTGATAATTGTTGAGAAGAAAGATTATGAAAAGAATATGATTCTGGAAGAAGCTTCTGCAAATCTTAGTGAAGTAGTTGTAAAAGGAAAATTAAAAGACAAGGCAGAAGAATATGTGCGGAATGTAATAAGGCATAAAGAAGAAATTATATCTGCAGCAGGTGCTTATACTTCAGAAGTATATATAAAGGCTGTACAGGAAGATTCGTTTACACGAAGTAAGAAAAAAATAAAAGTAACAGATACGTTAAGGAGGAATGCTGAACTGGAACGTATGGCGATGGCTGAAATCGTATTGACACTCGATCATGATATGCAGAACAGGATAAAGGAGGAAAGAAAAGGTGTATCGAAGAGAGGAAGCTCTATAGGTTTATTTTATTTAACTACTACAGATGGGGATTTTAATTTTTATAATAATATTTTAAAAGTACCGGCTGTTTCAGATGTGCCATTGATTTCACCAGTTAGTTATAGTGGCTTATTAGCTTATAAGTATAAAACACTGGATATAATAAAGCGCAACAACAGAAAAGTGTATGTTATCGGTGTTTCTCCCCGTCAATTAAGCAATGCTACAGTAGAGGGCAAGCTTTTGATAGAAGACAGTAGCTGGGTAGTATTGCAGACTTCTTTTTCGTTTCCCAAATATCATTTGCCGGAGTATGATTTTTTTGAAGTGGAACAGGATTATGAATTTATTCAGGGGAAAGCATGGATGATAACACATCAACTATTTACTTATACATCAAAAACGGGAAAGCAATCGGTATCGGGTACTACAACAGTTCATTACCGGAACTTTGAATTGAATAAGGTGTTCGATAAAAAATATTTTGGTGCAGAGTTGAGCGCAACAGCACAAGAGGCTTATGAAAGAGACAGCAGTTTCTGGCAAACAAGAAGAACAGAACCTTTGACAGAAAAGGAACTCAGGTTTATCCGTTACAAGGATAGTATCTATGATGTCACTCATTCCAAAGCATATCTCGATTCTATTGATAAGTTAATCAATAAAACCAACTGGAAAAAAATAACCTACCAGGGACAGACCCTGCACAATCATGAAAAGAAAACAACATGGGTGCTGCCTTCTTTATTGTCTTTGTATCAGCCGATACAGTTCGGAGGTACACGTATCAATCCTTCTGTGTTTTATGATAAACAGTTTAAATCCCGCAAAACAATTGCTTTCAATGTAAACCTGAGTTATGGCTTACGTAATAAAGACCTGAACGGTAGTGTGCGGTTTACACATATGTACAATCCTTTCAACCGTGGTTTTTTCCGCATATCTGCCGGAAGGGAATTCAATGCCATATTCGCTGGCGATGCATGGATCAATCAGTTAAAGCGAAGTAATGTATACCTGAATAGCGGACTTGGTATCGGGCATGGATTGGAGTTATTGAATGGGTTATTTTTTTATACCGACCTTGATATTAATTTCCGCCGTTCAGTAAGCAATTATAAAACAAACTCACAGATAGATAGCTTATTGGGAAATGTACTGGAGAATAACCAGGCAGTAGACTTTGCATCATACAATGCATTGTATGGTAAGCTGCGTTTACAATATACACCCGGTCAAAAGTATATCCGAGAACCCAAAGAGAAAATTATACTCGGTTCAAAATGGCCTACATTTTATGTATCGCTGCGCAAAGGCGTTGAAGGTATATTCAATAGTAAAGTGAATTTTGATTATCTCGAATTTGGTATTGAACAGACACTGGCATTGGGGACAGTTGGGAACTCCTCGTATACGCTTCGCACAGGAAGCTTTCCCAATCAAAAAGATTTACGGTTAGTTGATTATAAATTTCAGCGACGCGGTGACCCTTTATTATTTTTAAATCCTAAAGAAGCATTCCAGGCTTTGGATTCTACCTTTCCTGTTTTTAAGCGCTTTTACGAAATGCATTATCTCCATGAGTTCAATGGATTTTTTATCAATAAAATTCCATTTATGAAAAAGCTGGAACTACGCGAAGTAGCAGGTGCAGGATTTTTAATAGCGCCGGAAAGAAATTTACGCTATGCAGAATTGTTCACGGGAATAGAACGGGTTTTTAAATGGCCATTCAATCCGTTGACAAAATTCAAACTCGGCGTATATGTTGTTGGTTCGGCAGCTAATCAATTCCGCAATCCGGTACAATTTAAAATAGGTCTCACTACATGGGACCGGGTGAAGAATAAGTGGTTTTAGATGATTTGCGAAGAGGTAAAAAGATGCCACAAATAAGAGCCGGGATAAAGTAAGGAACAAAAGCTCTATAATCTATTTCATGAAATATTAGCCAGGGAGTGGATAATATTAACACCATTGATACGATTATAAGAATTGATTTTGCCAGATAGATATTGACAGGGAAAAGATTCAATATATAAAATACTAGAATGTAAATAAAAAAACCTGGTACAGAAAAAATAAGACTAAATATAAAGACAAAGGTATAATCCCCAACAATTTTTTCAAAAGTCCCATTAGGAATTAACGCGATGCAAGATCCGATATATATTGTAATGAGCCAATTAAGAAATGCATAAGACCATTTCATAATTATAATTTGGTTATACAAATTTCCGGATACTCATCATATATCCCAGATGTATGCCTTCATGATATAAAACAAACTGCAAAGCATCTTCAATATTACCTAAGTGAAAACCCGTTCTCGTAGTTCGTTCATTATATGTTGTAAACTTGCCAGCTTTATAATCTGCTTCTGTTTGTTCAACTGATGAAAGTAATATTTTTTTCACTTCATCTACTTCGCTTTGCGAAACAGGCCCTGTTGGTTTGGATTCGGGTTTGTATTTATTGAAGTATTCATCTGTAACATTCATTGGATGGTTAGATGATAAATAAATCAACGATTGATGGGATGCTACCACGTGTGCTATATTCCATATGAGATTATTATTAAATCCTGCTGGTACAGTATTCAATTGTTCTAACGAATATTTATCTAAAAAATCAGCGTATAATTTGCGGCTCGTTTTCCAGGCTTTAAAAAAAGTTTCCATGTTCAGTTTAATTTTTTGTTAGTCGTTTCGCAAAGTTACCATCTTGCTACAATCTTAAAGTTAAGCAAACGCGGCGTTAAGCGTTGTGGCATTGTGTAAGTATTGTTGGCAAAATCTTTTACTAATAAATAAGAGATGGTATTATCGCGGTCGATGATGTTAAATACTTCGAGGCTTGCCCAGATATTATCAAATCCTAAAAACGGGCTATGGCTTCTTCTCTTGCTTCGGTCACTATCTAATAATAAAGCACTGAAGCCAATATCTGCACGTATATAAGCAGGTATTTCAAGGCCATTTCTATACTTCACATTATTAGGAATATTATAAGGGAGGTTACTTCCATAAATAAGATTTAAATACATTTTAAAATTCTTATTTGTAGAAAGATAATCCTGGAAGAACATACCGAATGTAATTCTTCTGTCTGTTGGCCTTCTTACCCAACCTTTTTCTACAGTTACGCTATCTATAGGTTGGTTCTGATCGTTCAATGTATAATCTTTATAAGTATCGCCGGTAATATTTTCTTTCGTATTCATTATTCCGAGGCTGATCCAGCTTTCTGCATCTTTTACCAGCTCACCATGCAAGCGCATTTCAACTCCCATTGCATACGCTTTGGCATTGTTCTCACCAAAATAGCGGAGGCGTACATTGTCAATATCATAAGGAACTACATCCCGCATCGTTTTATAATAAGCTTCTGTTGTCCATCGCATAGGGCGCCCCCAGCCTTCAAAGTTGTAATCAAATCCAATAACACCCTGCCAGCTTTTTTGTGCTTTTACATTTGTATTTACTGTGCCATCATATCTTCTCAGTTCACGATAAAAAGGAGGTTGGTTATACGCTCCCGCTGCAGCACGGAAGATGATATCTTTTTTCCAATCAGGTTTCCAGCTAAAACCAATTCGGGGCGATACTAAAAATTCATCATTCAGGTCGTTATAGTTTACACGCATACCTACACTTACTGTATAAGCATTTAAGGAATCGCCGAAACGGATATTATCCTGTAAGTATCCTGAAAATTTATTAATGTTTAAATCTGCTTTTGACTTCAGTACTTTATTTAGTTGCAGCATATTGGGGCTGAAAGGAATTGAATAACCGGCAGAATCCTGGTACTCCCATTCATTTAGTTTATCATGAATGATGGTCCTGTCATAGGCTGCGCCCCATTGCAAAGAATGCTTGCCAAGATTGTAATTCCCTTTATGTGAAAAATTCCAGTTTTCAATATTCAATTCATTGCGGGCATAGTTTTGAAATACTCCTGTACCCAATGGATTTACAATAGTTCCGAATGTAGCTTGTGTTTTATCAAAGTCACGGTCACCAAAAAGATATGCGCCTTGTATATCTATATTTTCTCCTTCCTTATTCGAAAAGCGCGAAGCCATCCATTTCAATTTCACTTTTCGGTTTAACTGATTTGTAAATGATAATCCCAGCATGTTGGTTTGGTATTCATCTCTTTCCTGTCCTGCGAAGTAAATATCCAATCCGAGGTTCGCAGTGAAATAAGGAGAGAACACAGATGTTGTAAGCTGGCTGAATTGCGGGTTTAATGAAAATTTTGTTTGCGATAAATTTCCAAACAATTCAATCGTTGATTTTTGTGAGAGTTGATAAGTGATCAATCCTTGCAGGTCGCTTGATGCCGGTACATAATTCCCTTGTGTTTCCTGCCTGCTTAGTAAGTTGCGGTTACTACGGTTACGTGCACCTACCAGGTAGGTTAGTTTATTATTTTTAGAGATGCCTTCTAATTGTAATCCTTGTTCCAGAATACCGATATATGCAGAACCTCCAAATCGTTTAGGCTTTTTATATTGAATATCGAGTACGCTACTCATCTTGTCGCCATACTTCGCCTGAAATCCGCCATTGTAAAAATTGATATTCTGCACCATTTCAGGATTAATAAAACTCAATCCTTCCTGTTGCCCGTTGCGAATAAGATAGGGGCGGAAAACTTCAAAGTCATTTACATAAATTAAATTCTCATCATAGCTTCCACCACGAACGGAATACTGAGATGTTAGTTCATTATTTGATCCTACAAATACTTTTATCAGGCTTTCAACGCCTGTTGTAGCTGACGGAAGATTGATTACAGATTTTGGGTTTAATGTAATAAGCCCGGCTTCTTTGCGGTCGCGTTGGTTAGAAATAATTACTTCTTCTAAAGTTGTGGCAGCGCCACGTTCCATACGAACAGATACTGTTTCGTTTTCACCATCATTTAATAAAAAATTGCGTTGCTCAGTTTGATAACCAGTGTAAGTAAATACAATTGCAAAAGCTCTTTCAGCTGGAACGGTTAATTTAAAATAACCTGAATCATTGGTCGTAATACCGGTTTGCCTTCCGAGGATAATGATAGAAACCTTTGATAAAGGGTTTTCATTTTCATCAATTACTTTTCCTGATACTGTAGCAGATTTTCGTTGCGCATACACATCATAGCTACTTGTAATGAATAACAAGAGCAGAATAAATGGAAAGAAGAGTGGCTTTCGGTCAAGGATTTTCATAAGCGAATAGACTTTCAAGATACATCTTTTGGTTTACAGGTGAAAGCCCTGCGATAACAATGAAAAGCAAACACTATTTATGCGGATTCAATCTTTTTCAATTGGCTGATAACAGCAAAAGGATCAGAAGCTTTAAAAACGGTGCTTCCCGCTACCAATACATGTGCGCCGGCATCAATGATTGATTGTGCATTTTCAACAGTTACACCGCCATCTATTTCAATAAGTGCAGGTAAATTCTTTTCATCAATCATCTGCCTCAGTTCTTTTATTTTCTCCAATGTATGTGGAATAAATTTCTGGCCGCCAAACCCTGGGTCTACACTCATCATGCATATATGGTGAATATTGGGTAATATGTCAACAAGGGCTGCTATCGGCGTTGCGGGATTGATGGCAACACCCGGTTTCATGCCCAGCGATTTTATAGCTTCTACATCATGGTGCAGGTTTGGGCACGCTTCAATATGGATAATTAAATGATCGGCCCCTGCATCTTTAAACATGTTTGCAAAACGCATAGGCTCTTTCACCATCAGGTGTACGTCGCAAGGCTTTTTGGCTATTTTGCTAATGAAATTGATAATCATGGGCCCGAAACTGATATTCGGTACAAACTGTCCGTCCATTACATCCAGGTGAAACCAATCCGCTTCACTTTCGTTTACCATTTTACATTCCTGTTCCAGTTGTAAAAAATTTGCTGCCAGCAGGGAAGGGGCTACAAGTGCCATTCTATAATTGTATTAGGCGCGCAAGATAAATAAAATAGCCCGCCTGAAAGAAGCGGGCCGTGGGTACGACGATAATTTACGACGACATTGACTTGCTATAGTGAATTCCAGCTGCAAGATAGGCAAGTCACCAGGCGAAGTCAATACAACTTAGTGGTAAATCTTTTTGTAAAAAATAAGTGGTTTATTTAATAGCATCGGCAGCTTCTTTGGCCTCAGTAAACGATTTATCGAGGCTAAATGCTTTTTTATAGCTGAGTTTTGCGTCTTCTTTTTCACCATTCAGTTCCTGGCATTTGCCGATCCAGAAATACGCGTCGGGAAAAGAAGGGGAAATGGTATTGGCTAATTGAAACACCTGTAAAGCTTCTTTATTTTTTTTAAGATCGAGCAATGCTTTTCCTTTCTCAATGTACGCATTCAGGTAGTTGTACTCGGTTTTTATGGTCTGGTCAAAAAGTGTGATGGCTTTCGCTTTCTGGTTCGTATTAGAATAATAAAGCCCTTTTATATAATAAGGTTCTGCATGCATTTTTAATGAGTCTTTCGCAATCAGCGAGTCAGCCAATGCTATTGTTTTATCATTTTTATTTTCTGCATATTGGTATGCCAGTTTATAAGCCACGTCTAAATTCTCAGGTACTAAATGATAAGCTGTTTCCAGCACATTCGTTGCTTCGGTGTTATCATTTTTCTTTTGTAATAGTTCTGCTTTCAATAATAAAGCATTCACCTGGTCGGGCTGTTGCTCCAGGATGGAAATACAAATAGCAAGTGCTTTTTCTATTTCGTTATCATCGCTATAGAGGCGGGTCAATGTCAACTTTAAAAAAATACTTTGCGGAAGTTCTTTCAATGCTTCAACGATAAAAGCAGCCGCTTCATTTTTATTTTTATCCAATAAGATATTACTGATACCTACGGCATAAGTTTCCTGCCTGCTTATTGACCATGCTTTTTGAAAATCAGATAAAGCGGGTTCCGGGAGATTATTTTTATTTAATAAAATAGCTCTTCGGAAATAGAGATCGTCCCGGTTAGGTTCTTTTCGGATACTATCGGTAATACCAGTATATGGTTGTTGCGAAAGCACATCAGCAAACGGAGATTGCTCTTGTTCACTATTACAGGAAAGAATAGTAATAACAACAATGAACAATAAGCCGGTAATTATTTTTTGAATGCTCATTTATCAAATAAATTAACAATCTGTGACAAAATTCTGACAAAGGTAATAGCCTGTACAGATACCTTTGCGGCGATTTTTAGTAAACGCATAATTATGAAAAAACTTGTTTTGCCCTTGCTGGCCTTTGCCTCTTTTTTTTCTGTTGTATCCTGTAATAATAGCGAGCCAAAAGCTGTTGCTGAAGAAAAAGCTCCTTTTGCAGATACGTTGATCTATAAAGATGAAAAGCATTTTAAAAACCTTCAGCAATTAACCTTCGGTGGTGATAATGCAGAGGCGTACTGGAGCTATGATAGTAAATACCTGGTATTTCAACGCACAAGTGCAAAAGATGGCCTCCCATGCGATCAGATATTTATTGGAAAAGTTCCTGAAAATCCGGGTGACAAGTTTGAATATAAAATGATCAGCAGCGGTAAAGGAAGAACTACCTGTGCTTTTTTTACTAAAGATGGCAAACATATTATTTATGCCTCCACTCAGTTGGGTTCACCTGATTGTCCGCCTGTACCCGACAGGTCAAAATATGGGAATAAATACATCTGGCCTTTGTATGATACTTATGATATTTTCATGGCTGACCTTGATGGTAAAATTGTAAAGCAATTAACTACTTCAAAAGGGTATGATGCAGAAGCTACGCTTTCCCCTGACGGTACCAAGATGATTTATACAAGTGATAAAGACGGCGACATCGATCTGTATATTATGGATATAAATACCGGTGAAGAGAAAAGGGTAACAAATACATTAGGGTATGACGGCGGTGCATGGTTCAGCCCCGATGGTACAAAAATTATCTGGCGTGCTTCAAGGCCTAAAACACCCGAAGAAGTAAAAGAATACAAAACATTTTTAGCTGAAAACCTGGTGGCCCCTACTAATATGGAAGTCTTCGTCGCAAATGTGGATGGCAGCAATGTAAAACAGGTTACTTCATATGGGCAGGCTAACTGGGCACCGTCTTATATGCCGGATAGCAAACGCATCATTTTTGCTTCCAACCATGAATACCCACGAGGGTTTCCTTTCAACTTATATACAATTAACGAAGACGGAAGCAATCTTATGAAAATAAGCCGTGATGCTGGTTTTGATGCATTCCCCATGTTTTCACCGGATGGCAAAAAGATAGTGTTTTGCAGCAACCGTAACAACGGTGGTACAAGGGACACTAATATTTTTATTGCCGATTGGGTAGAATAATCAGGATGTAGAATTCACAGCCTTATTGCCATTTTTTAATTG
>Ga0164241_10002395_pt1 | contig 20519 bp, 14 predicted proteins | sample OricomyardsoilBY_FD_108780 | JGI IMG/M metagenome (GOLD analysis project Ga0164241, IMG submission 108780) | Backyard soil microbial communities from Emeryville, California, USA - Original compost - Back yard soil (BY) | ecosystem: Environmental > Terrestrial > Soil > Unclassified | place: USA... | reverse complement strand
TACGGCACGGTGCGGAGCTACGGCACGGTGCGGAGCACGCGCCGCCCGTCGCTCCCTTGATGAACGAGCGGCGGCGCGGGGCGGGCGCGGCGCGGCCCCGGTAGGCGCGTTCGCTCGAGCACTTCGGCGACGAGGTCGTAGTCCTCGGCGCTCGTCACGCGTGCCCGACAGAGATCGCCCGGCTGCACCGGTCCCCCCGACAAGTACACGCTGCCGTCGATCTCGGGTGCTTGGCCGGGATGGCGTCCCGCCATGACGAGCTCGCTGTCTTCGCTCGGACCCTCGACGAGCACCTCGAGCTCCTGGCCAATCAGCGCCTTGTTTTTCTTGCGGCTGATGCGGCGCTGCAGGCCCATGAGCGTCTTCGCGCGCGCCTGAGCCGTGCGCTCCGGCACCTTGCCCTCGAGCGTGAACGAACGCGCGGACTCCTCGTCCGAGTAGCGGAAGACGCCGACGCGCTCGAACTCCGCGAAGCGGACGAACGTGAGGAGCTCCTCGAATTCGGCGTCGGTTTCTCCCGGGTGGCCGACGATGAACGCCGTGCGGAAGGTGAGGCCCTGGATGCGCTTGCGGAGGCGCTCGACGAGCTCGTAGAGGCGTTTGCCTCCGTGGCCGCGGCGCATGCGTCGCAGCATGCCGTCGGCGGCGTGCTGCAGCGGCATATCGACGTACGGCACGACGCGCGGATGATCCGCGATGAGTGACACGAGGTCGTCCGTGAGGCGCTCGGGGTAGAGGTAGAAGACCCGCACCCAATGCACGCCGCGCACGTCGGCGATGCGTTCGACGAGCTTGGCGAGGCCCGGCGCGCCGGGCGTATCGCGCCCCCAGGCGACCGTGTCTTGCGAGACGAGGTTCAGCTCGACGACGCCCGCGTCCACGAGCCTTTCGGCTTCCGCGACGATGTCGTCCGCACCGCGCGAGCGCTGCTTGCCGCGAAGCTGCGGGATGACGCAGAACGAGCAGGTGCGGTTACAGCCCTCGGCGAGCTTCAAGAACGCGCTACGCCCGCGCGTGGAGACGCGACGCGGGTCGGTTGCATCGACGAGCCAGCTTGCGGGATCGCCGACGAGCACGCGCTCGGCTTTGCCCGCGAGCACGCGCTCGAGCTTCAACATGTCGCTCGACCCGAGCAGGTGGTCGACCTCGGGGAGCTCACGGGCGAGCTCCTCCGGGTGGCGCTGGCTCAGGCAGCCCGCGACCACGAGCTTTTCGCAGCGGCCTGCTTGCTTCTGGCGTGCAAGCTCGAGGATCGTGTTGATCGACTCTTCCTTGGCCGCGTCGATGAAGCCGCAGGTATTGACGACGATGACGCTCGCTTGCTCGGGCTCGCTCACGTGGCGATAGCCGGCGCGCTCGGCGACGCCGAGCATGACCTCGCTATCGACGCGGTTCTTCGGGCAACCGAGGCTGACGAAATGAATGGTACGGGCCACTGGTATGCTGCCGGCCGCTTACCCCTGCATCGAGCGCACGAAGCGATCGAACAGGTAGAGGGCGTCGTGCGGGCCGGCCGCGGCTTCGGGGTGGTACTGGACGCTGAATGCTCGGGCGTCGGGCACTTCGAGCCCCTCGCTCGTTCCGTCGTTCAGGTGCAGATGGGTGGTCCTGGCGCGGCCGCCGAGCGATTCTACATCGACCGCGAAGCCGTGATTTTGGGTGGTGATTTCGACACGGCCCGTCGTGAGGTCTTGCACGGGCTGGTTCAGCCCGCGGTGGCCGAATTTGAGCTTGTAGGTGCGCGCGCCGAGCGCGAGCGCGAGCAGCTGGTGCCCGAGGCAGATGCCGAAGATGGGCTTTTTGCCGACGACCCCCTGGATGGTGTCGATCGCGTAGGTGACGGCAGCCGGGTCACCAGGCCCGTTCGAGAGGAAGATGCCGTCCGGGTTCCGCGCGAGGATTTCGCTCGCGCTCGTGCGCGCGGGCACCACGGTCACGTCGCAGCCGGCGTCGAACAGGCAACGCAGGATGTTGCGCTTGGCGCCGAAGTCCATGGCCACGACGTTGAGTCGCTTGCCCGGGGGGCGGATTGACTCGCCGAACGGTGCGCTGAACTCGCCGCGCGTCTCCGTGAAGCCGTAGGCCGTGCTCGGGGAAACGCGCGCGACGAGGTCGAGTCCCTCCATGCTGGGCGCCGCGCGGGCACGCTCGACGAGTACCTCCGGCGGCTCGCTGCCGATGGCGCCGTTCTGGGACCCGTTGTCACGCAGGTGGCGGGTGAGACGCCGCGTGTCGATCTCGGCGATGGCCGCGATGCCGTGACGGGTGAAATACTGGTCGAGCGACTCTTTCGAGCGCCAGTTCGACACCGTGGGGCTGAGCTCGCGAATGACGAAGCCCGCGACCTGGGGCCGATCGTCGACGCTCTCGTCGTCTTCGCGGTTGATGCCCGTGTTACCGATCTGCGGCGCCGTCATCGTGACGATCTGCCCGCAGTAGGAGGGGTCGGTGAGGACCTCCTGGTAGCCCGTCATGCCGGTCGTGAAGACCACTTCGCCCACGACGCTTTGATCGGCGCCGAACGCGCGACCGGGGAAGATGCTGCCGTCGGCGAGCGCAAGGTGGGCAGGGCGGCCGCTCATGCGTCACCCGAAAGCACGTCGTGGACGATGGCGCCGCGTGCGAGCGTGAGGAGGACTTTGCCGGTGAGCTCTCGATGCATGAACGGGGTGTTCCTACTTTTGGAACGCAGGCGAACGTTCTCGGGTTTCCAGGTTGCTTTCGGATCGACCAAAGTCAACTCCGCGCGCGCGCCTGCCTTCAAAACGGGGGCGTCGATGCCGGCAATCCGGGCAGGCCGCGTCGAAAGTGCGTCGATCAGCCGCTCGAGCCGCAAGCTCGAGGTCCCGACCAGGCCGAGGAGTAGGCCGAAACAGAGCTCGAGGCCCATCATGCCGGGCTTCGCCTGCGAGAGCTCGCAGTCCTTTTCGAGCGGCGTGTGCGGGGCGTGGTCGGTGGCGATGGCGTCGATCGTCCCATCCGCGAGCGCCTCCCGCAAGGCGAACACGTCGCTTTCCTCGCGCAGCGGCGGGTTCACCTTGCACGCCGTGTCGTAACCGAGCAGGGCGGCGTCGGTGAGCAGGAGGTGATGCGGCGTCACCTCGCAAGTAGCCTGAATGTGTCGCTCTTTGGCTTCCCGCACGAGGCGCGCGGAGCCGCGCGTCGAAACGTGCGCGACGTGGTAGCGAGCGTCGACGTACTCGGCGAGCAAAAGGTCGCGCGCCACGATCACGTCTTCAGCGACGCGCGGCCACCCGCGCAGGCCGAGCTTCGCGGAAATGGCGCCTTCGTGGATGTCGGCGCCCGCGGTGAGCTGATGATCCTCGGCGTGCTGGATCACCGGCAAATCGAAGTTTCTCGCGTATTCGAGCGCGCGGCGCATGACGGCGCTCGACATGACGCAGACGCCGTCGTCGCTCACGGCCACGGCGCCGGCGGCGCGGAGCTCGGCCATTTCGGTGAGCTCCTTGCCCTCTTGCCGTTTGGTGATGGCGCCGATGGGATGCAGCGTGGGGCCGCCGTGCTCGCGCGCTCGATGGACCATCATCTCCGTCACGGCCCGCGTGTCGTTCACCGGTTGGGTGTTCGGCATCGCGCAGACGTGCGCGTAGCCACCCGCCGCGGCAGCCGCGAGGCCGGACGCGATGTCCTCTTTGTACTCCTGCCCCGGTTCGCGCAGGTGCGCGTGCAGGTCGACGAACGCCGGCAAGACCCAGTGGCCCTGCGCGTCCACCACGCGCGCCCGCTCCGAACGGGCCGCCTCACCCGCGGCGTCTCGACCAATGCGGGTGATCTGCCCGCGCTCGACGACGACGTCGACCGTGGCGTCGAGCCCGAGCGCCGGATCCACGGCGCGCGCTCCCAACAAGACCAGAAGCTCGGCGGGGCCGCTCATGGGCGCACCGCATAGCATGCCGAACGACCTGACGGGGTCCCGGCCGCCCTGGGCCCGAACTCGGCCGAAATTCCTCGCTTATCGGCTTGGTGTAAGCTTGGGATCTGCCCATGGCTGAAGACGCGAACCAGTCGAAGAAGCCATCCCCGCCGCGGCCCACGTCCGGACGTTCTTCGTTCCCGCCGCGCGCCTCGTCGATCCCGCCGCGGCCGAGCACGGCGAACGCCAAGGCCGATGCCACGCCAGCGCCCGCGGCCACCAAGGCGGCCGACAGCGAGCCTCGCAGCTTGCCCCCGCCGCCGCCGGTGCGTCACAAGCCGCTCTCGGTGCCCGCGGGCCCCAAGCGCAGCCGCCCGTCGCCGCCGCGGCCCCCGTCACGGCCCCCCGCCGCCACGGACAGCTCGCCGCGCGCCGCGCCGGAGGCGCCGGTGCTGCCGTCGCCGCCACCGTTCGCCGCGCCGAAACGCGCGCCGAACGCGAGCTCGCGTGCCGCCTCCCAGCGCCCGAGGCCTCCGGCGCCGCCCCAGCGCTCCCAAGCTCCGACCCCGGCCGCGCCAGCCGTCGCGGCGCGCGCGCCGACGCCCGCGCCGCGGGCCGCCGCGGCCGCCGTGCCGATAGAGGTGACTGTCCGTGCGGTCGAGGCGCTGCGCGCCCAGCCCACGACGCACGGCGAAATCGCCAAGGAAATGCTGCAGGCGTTCGAACGCGAGCTCGGAACGCAGCCAAAACCGCATCGCAGCGGCCGGCTCCATTATGAATGCGCCCGCCTCTACGAATGGCCGCTCGGCGACACGCTGCGGGCCGCGGAGCATTTTCAGAAGGCGCACGGGCTCCTGGCGGATCACTTGCCGTCCGTGCGCGGCGCGCGCCGCACTCTCCTTGCCGCCAAGCGCCATGCGCAGGCGCTGCCGTTCTTCGACGCGGAGATCCGTCTCACCGCCGACGCACAGCAGAAAGCGATCGTCTACTACGAGAAGGGTCTCGTCCTCGACGACGCGCTGAACCAGAAGCCTCAAGCGCGCGAGGCGTTCGAGGCTGGTCTCGAGCTCGACCCGACCAATCCGAGCCTGCTCAAGGCCGTCGAGCGCGCCGAGATCGCGGCCAAGGCCTGGGACAGCCTCGACAAGACCTACGCGCGCGCGGCGAACGCCGTCGCGCACGATCCGCGGCTCAAAGCCGCGCTCATCGCCGAGCGCGCCCGCGTCGTCGAGGGACGTCGCCGCGATCCGCGTGGCGCGGCGGAGCTCTACCGTCTCGCGCTCGAGACGGATCCGCGCACGACCGGAGCGATCCACGCGCTCAAGCGACTTTGCTACGCGGACGAGCGTTTCGGCGACCTCGTGACGGTGCTGGCCCACGAGGCGGAGCTCGTGAGCGGTCCGCAGGCGCGCTCGTTGTCGTTCTACCGCGCGGGGCGCGTGCTCTCGGATCGCCTGGGAGCGCTCGACAAGGCGGCGGAGGCGTTCGAGAGCGCCGCGCGCGAAGCGCCGAAGGATCGCGTCGTGCTCGAGGAGCTCGCGCGCTCGCACGAGCTCGGTAAACGCTGGCAGGAGCTCGTCCTCGTGCTCGAACGGCTCGCGGAGCTCGTGCCGAGCGCGACGGAGCGCGTCGGCTACCTGCACCAGATCGGGCAGCTTGCCGAGGAGCGGCTTGGGGACGAAGACCTCGCCGTCAGCTGGTACGAGCGCGCCCGCGCAACGGACCCGCTGTATCTCCCCGCGATCCAGGCACTCTCGAAGCTTTATACGCTCCGTGAGAACTGGACGGCCCTGCTCGCCGTGCACGGCGGCGAGGCGGAGCGCGGGCTCGATTCGGCGCGGCGCGCCTCGGCTCACGCGCGCATGGCCGAAATCCTCGAGCACAAGCTCGGACAGGCGGACGTCGCCGCGGAGCATCACGCGCACGCGCTAGGACTCGTGTCCGGTTACGCGCCGTCGTTCAAGGCCCTCGAGCGCTTGCTGACCCAACAGCATCAGCACGAGCGGCTCGTCGAGCTCTACGAGCGCGGCGTCGATCTCGCCTCCGACGCCGAGACGAAGATCACGTGGCTCTTCAAGATCGGCCGCCTGCTCGAAGACGCGCTCGGCGATCCCGTGCGCGCCATGACGGCCTTCCGGCGCATCCTCGAGGTCGATCAGAACCACCTCGGCGCGATCCACGCCGTCCAGCGCGCCGCGGAACGAGCCGGGCGCTTCAAGGAGCTCGTCGCCGCGCTCGAGCTCGAGGTGGGCCGCGTCACCGACAAGCGACGCCGTCTCGAGCTCCTCCACCGTGCGGGCGAGGTCGCCGAGCTCGACCTCGCCGACGACGCGCAGGCGCTCGCCTTCTATCGCAAGGCCTTCGAGCTCGAGCGCGGCTACCTGCCGGCGCTCGCCGGGCTCGGAAGGCTCCATTACAAGGCGGGCCGCTGGGACGCGCTGCTCGAAACCTACCGCGCCGAGCTCGAGAACACGCCTGTCGGACCCGGCAGCGCCGCCCTCCAGTTCAAGGTGGGCGAGCTCTACGAGCAGCGCATCGGCCGCGACGACGAGGCCATTGCAGCGTACCGGCGGGCGCTCGCCGCCGAACCGCGGCACCGCCCGGCCTTGCGAGCCCTCGAGCGCAAGCTCACCGAGAAGGCGCGCTGGGACGAGCTCGTGCGCTTGCTCGAGGCGGAGGTGCAGGGCACGGCGGAGCCCGCCGACAAGGCGCGCGCCGCCTTCCGCGTCGGCGAAATCTACGAAAATAGGCTGAAGCAGCTGGACAAGGCGCGTGGGGCGTACGAGCAGGCGCTCGCGGCGGAGGGTGAGTTCCGTCCGGCGCGCGAGGGCTTGATTCGCTTGCTCACGCTCGCCCACGACTTCAAGCGCGTCGCCGTCGAGCTCGAGCACGAAGCCCAGGCCGAGGTCGATCCGTCGCTCGCGGTGTCGGCACTGCTCCGCCAAGGAGAAGTGTTCCGGGACGAGCTCGCCGAGCCCGCGCGCGCGATCGCGTGTTTCCAGGCGGTGCTCGAGCGCGACCCAGCGCACGTGGAGGCGCTCACGGCGCTCGAGCCGCTCTACGCCGACCAAGCCGCCTGGGACGCCCTCGCCGAGCTCTACGCGACCGAGGCGCGCGTGCTCTCCGATCCGGGGTCGCGCATCGCCGTCCTGCGCGAGCTGGCTCGGCTCGAAGAGAAGCGCGCGGGTGACGACCTCGCCCGGGTGCGTGCCGCGGAAATGATGGTGCTCGAGCTTGCCCCCTCGGATCCGACGGCGCTCGGCGCGCTCGAGCGCCTGGCGCTCAAAGCCGGCGATCCCGGGTTGATCGGGCAGGTGGACGCGCAGCTTTCCAGCGCGGAGCACGCGGGCGTCGCGTCCGAGCACACGACGCGCCTCGCCGAGCTCCTCGAAGCGAGCGGCGACGTCTCCGCGCTCGGCCTTTACCGCCAAGCGCTCGCGCGCGAAGCGGACAACGTCGCCGCCGCGCGCGGCCTCGCACGCATGGCCGAGCGCCTCGGCGACGCGCAGCTCCTCGAGGAGGCCGCCGGCCGCATCGTGGAGGTGGGGTTCGATCGTCCGTACGCCGCCCGCCTCCTCTTGCGCGCCGCGGACGTGCAGCAAGCCGCGGGCGCGAGCAGCGCCGCGGCGACGCTGCTCGAGCGCGCGCTCGAAACGAGCCCCGAGCACGAGCTCGCGGCGACTCGGCTCGAGGAGGTACTCGCGGCCGCCGGTGAGGTGGACCGCCTCGTGCGGGCGCTGTCGCAAGCCGCGACGGAAGCGGCGCCGAAGGATCGCGTCGCTGCGCTCTGGGTGCGAGTCGCCGAGCTGCACGCCGAGCGCCGGCAGGACTTGCCCGCGGCGCTCGCGGTCCTCAAGCGTGCGCTCGCGCTCTTGCCCGGTCACGTCGGAGTGCTGCTGAAGATGGCGGAGCTCTTCGTGCGCGACGGCCAGTGGACCGAAGCGGTCGAGCGACTGAAGGCGGTGACCGCACAGCCCGGCGCCGCGGAAGCCGCGCGCCTCGACGCCCACGCGCGCCTCGCCGCCATCCTCGACGAGCGCCTCGGCGATCCGGACGGCGCCCGCGCGAGCGTGGAGGTGGTGCTCGCCGCGAACCCGAAGCACGCCGCGGCGCTCGGACGGCTCGTGCAGCTCGAGCTCCGTCGCCACCGGCTCGACGCCGCGAGCGACGCCGCCTCACGCCTCGTGCAAATCTCGGTCGAGCCCGAAGATCGCGTCGAAGCGCTCGTCGCGCAGGGCCGCGTGGAGAAAGCTCGCGGCAAACTGGCGGCCGCCGGGCAGGCGTTCGTCGAAGCGGTCGCGCTGGCCGGTTTGGAGACGGAAGCGGCCGGCGAATTGCTCGAGCTCGTCAGCCAGGTGCCGCGCAAGCCGGACGCGCCCACGCACGAAGCCTACGCGGGGGCGCTCAGCCGCTACGTCGAGAGCGCGGGCAAGAGCACGCCCGGCGCCGTCTTCCTCGAGCTGTCGCGCGTCCTGCGCGAGGCGCTGCACCGGCCCGATCAGGCCATCGTCGTCTTGGAGCGAGGTGTCGCGCTCGTGGACGAACCGGCCCTCCACGCCGAGCTCGCGGGTCGCGTGCTCGAGAGCGGCAATCCGAACAAAGCCATCCAAGCGCTCAGGCGCGTGTTCGAGCAGGACGTCACGAACGCGAACGCGTGGCGCAAGCTGTCGGAAGCGTTCAAGGCGCTCGGCCGGCGCGCCGAGGCGACGCTCGCGCTCGCCCCGCTCGCCGCGCTCGGCCAGGCAAACGACCTCGAGCTCGCGACGCTCTCGCAAAACCCGCCGCGCCCGGCGACCGCTCCCGCGCGCTCCTTCGACAGCGCCGAGCTCGAGAGCATCGGCCTCATCCCGCACAACGATCCGGCGGCGCAGCTCGTGGCCGCGCTCTCCGACGTGCTCGAAAAGGTCTACCCGCCCGAGCTCGAGCGCTACGGCCTCTCGCCGCGCGACCGCCTCGGCGCGCGCTCGGGCAACGCGTTTCGGCTGCTCGCCGACCGCGTCGCGCAGCTCTTCGGAGTGGGCGATTTCGACCTCTACGTGCATCAGAGCCGCGGCATCGCCATCGACGTCGAGTTCACCGATCCGGTCTCGATCCTCGTGCCTCCGTTCGTGCAAAAGCTCGGCGAGTCAGGGCAGGTGTTCGCGCTCGCGCGCATCTTCGCCCAGATCGCGCGGCGCCTGCACCCCGTCGAGCGGCTCGGTCCCGACGCCCTCGAGTTGCTGCTCGCGGGCGCGGCGCGCATCGTCGAGCCGAGCTTCCGCGCGCCCGCGCGCGGCGAGGACACCGTGGCAAACCTCGCCAAGCGGGTGTCGCGCGCGCTGCCCTGGCTCGGCCGTGGCGCCATCGAGGAGGCGGCGCGTCACTACGCGAGCTCGCCGAGCATCGATTTCAAAGACTGGGTGCTCCGGAGCCGGCTCGGAGCCGCGCGGGCGGCGCTCATCGTCGCGGACGACCTCCCCACGGCAGTCTCGATCGTTCGCCAGACGGAGGGAGACCTTTCGGGCGCGCAGGGCGCGGCCCTGGCGCAGGGGACGCGGCTCGCGCAGGACCTCATGGCTTTCTGGCTGAGCGATGGCGCCCTCGCCGTCCGGCGCCGGCTCGGCGTGCTGTAACCCCGCCGGGGCGGAAACCCCCCTTGCCGAAACGTCGCCCGGCAGCTAGAAGGAGCGCCCGCACGCAAGCCGACGTGGCGGAATTGGCAGACGCACGTGGTTCAGGTCCACGCGATCGCAAGGTCGTGGGGGTTCAAGTCCCTCCGTCGGCACGAACAAAACGAAAACGCGGCTCACTCGGGTGAGTGAGCCGCGCTGTTCGTGACCGGGCGCGAAGCCGTCGGGGGCTAACGGCGTGGCGGCGGCGCGGAACGCTTGCTGCCGGCGCCCGGTGCGGCGGGCGCCACGGCGGGGCCGCGGCCGGCGGGGTTCGCCTGCTCGTAACGGCGGCGCTCTTCGAAGAGCACGACCTTGATGAGGGAGTCGGCGTCCGCGTCGCGAATGACGGGATCGTTCACGTCGATGCTGGGATCGAGCAGCTCGATGAGCGCGAGCAACGCCGTCGAGAGGTGCGCCTCGTTCGGGAACGAGTCACGGATGCACATCTCGCGCGCTTCGTCGGTGGGCGCCGTGAGAAGCTCCGAGTACATGCTCTCGATCGAGAGCAGGATCGGGGTCGAGAGGTCGACGTGGCGTGGCGGCAGGCGATTGATCCCCGCGAGCCGATCAGCGACCTTGCGGCGGGCTTCTTCTTCGGCGGGCGGGCGCGAGCTCAGGCTGCCGCCGCTCGGGATGGGCACCTCTTCGAGCTCGTCGTCAGTGACTGTCTCTTCGGTGTCCTTCGGCGCTTCGACTTTGGTGGCCGGCTTGGGGGGAGCGCCTCGCTTCGGGTCCGCCTTGGGAGATTCCTTTTCGGACTCCGCTTTGGCAGCCGCGGGTTCGTCCTCCGGCCACGCTTCTTCGCCCACCCCGCTGCCGATGAAGCCGGCAGGCTGCGCGAGCTTCGCGACGATGACGCGCTTGTAGACATGGTCGAGCGGCACGTGTGCGAGCAGGTCCTTCAACGGGACGACCTCGAACAGGCTCTCTTCGGTGAAGGCCGCCTTCTTGCGACCGCTCTCGAGCGCGTGCTTCACGACGCGCTGCAGCTCTTTGTGCGGCAGGCGCGCGGAGATGGTCTCGAAGGTCACGCCGTCGGCGAAATCCTGCAAAGAAAGCAGGGATTCAGCGAGCGCCGACTCGATGAGGAAGGTCATGCGCGCGACGGCTTGGCCTGCGGGCGCCGAAGCGTTCGGCTCCCAGAAATGCTCCTCGGTGATGAAGTTCCAGAGCTTGGCGCGCTCGAGGTGGCGGACGCGGTCGTCGGGCGGAAAGAGCTGCAAGAGGTCGGCGGGAGTCGTGAGCCCTTCGTCGAGCGCGATGCGCAAATCCTCGGCGGCCGAGGTCGTCGATTTCTTCTTGGCGATACGCTCGTGGACGCCAGCGGCCTTCACGAGGATCGCGGCTCGCAAATCCGTAGCCTTCTCGAGGCGCTGCATCATGTCGCCCGGCTTGAAGTGCCGCAGGAAATCCTCGGGCTTGCGCCAGCCATCGTTGAGGGCGCTCACCATCACCTTGGCGAGGTAGCGTTCGGCGCCGGTCTTGAGTTCGCTCTTGAAGGGCTCTGACATGATGCTCCGTTAGGGGGGAGTCGCATCGTACGCTTGCTCGGGCGGTCCCGTCAGCACACGATTTAGCGACCGATTTCCGGCCTCTGCTATGCTCTGACGGTTGCCGCAGGCCCCTGCACATCCGTCCACTCCGGGTCCGGTGTCGCTCGCCAACATCCAGGTCGACGTGACCACGCGCCTGGGCGCGCCGGGCAAGCCGACGGCGACGGGCTTGTCGGCCATCGATCGCGCGCTCGCGGGTGGGCTCAGGCCCGGCACCGTGCTGGCGCTCACGGGTGCGCCGGGCTCCGGTCGCACGTCGCTCGCGCTCACGATTGCCTACATGGCCGCACGCGCTTCGGCGGGCGTCGTCTTTGCGACGCGCGGCGTGGAAGAGACGGAGCTCGTCGCGCGCCTCGCCGCGCGCGCGCTGCGTCGAGCGTATCCGGCGTCACAGGTGACGTACGGTGACATCCTCGCCGGCGGCGTCTACGAAAACGACACCGTGCGACGGGCCGTCAGCGAGGCGGTCGACACCGTGGTCGAGAAAGTGGGCACGCACCTGCACCTCGCGCGTGTCGGTGCAACGGACTCGCTCGCGCTCCTCGTCGAACAGAGCGCGCAGCTGTGGGCGCGCCACGAGCGCATGGTCCTGCTCGTCGACGACATCGAGGGGCTTGCCGTGACCGAGGCGGGCGAGCTGGGCGCGCGGCTCACCGCCGTCGCCTACGAGCTCCGACAGCTTGCCGACCAGGGGTGTGCGATCGTCTTCACGGCGCTCGAGCGCCATGCCGAGCTCGTCGCCCCCGCGGCCACGATGCTGGTATCGGTGGCGTCCGGCGTGAGCGAAGACGGAAAAAACGTGCCCTTGACGCTGCACATCCGGAAGAACCGCTGGGGAGCCGGGGGCGTGTTCGCTCTCACTGCGTTTTTCGGCGCCTGCGAGTTCAGTGAGGGCTGAATTTCGGCCGCGGTTTTTAAGAAATGTTCAATAAACGCCGGTGATGCCCGGGACCCTCGCGCGGTTTCTCGGTTAATTTCGGGGCATCAAAGCGCAAATCCTGCCTTTTCCCTTGGTACGAGCGGGTGCTCCGATGTATGACGCCCGCGACACGGTTGTCGTGGTCCAGGCTGGCGCGTTGCGTGAGTCGGCCCGGTGGCCAGTGACCGATCGGTAAGATTTACAGATAGTTAGAAAACGCTTCATCGGATTGCGAGCGATCAGGCACGGAATCTGCATAAAGCGCGTCGGGCAACAGTGCCCCCATGGTTAACCTAGGTTTCGGAGGAATTACATATGAACAAGCTGACTAGCCTACTCGCGATGGTCGCGCTCAGCGCGAGCGTTGCGGCTGTGGGATGCGGCGGCGACGACGATGACACCACGACCGGCACGGGCGCCAAGGGCGGCTCGGCTGGCAAGGGTGGCTCGGCTGGCAAGGGTGGCTCGTCCGGTAAGGGCGGCTCCGCTGGCGCGACCACCGGTGGCACCGCGGGCAAGGGCGGCAGCGGCGCGGGCGGCTCGACGAGCGGCTCGGCTGGCACGGGCGACAACGGCGGCGCCGGCAACGGCACCGGCGGCTCGACGAGCGGTGCGGGCGGCGACACCACCAACGGTGGTGCTGGTGCCACGAGCGGCGGCGCGGCCGGCGTTGCTGGCGAGCCCAGCAGCGGCGGCGCTGCTGGCGCGGGCCAGGCCGGCGCTACCCCGTGAGCCGGTAGCTGTTCCACCGTCCTGCTCGAGCGGGCGGCAGAGCAGCGCAATAACGGAAAAGGCGCGACGACGGTCGCGCCTTTTCTCTATTTAGGGAACAATCACGGCGTGCGCAGCAGCGTGAGCTTGGGTTGGTTCTTAGCGGCGGGTTGCGCGAGCGCGCCGGCCGTGGAGGCGAGCAACGTCGTGTGGAGCGAGGTCGTGCCGGCTGGTTACACGTCGCTGGGGGACGTAGAGGCGTCGTGCACGTCCGCGCGCGACTGGCGCCCGTTTCACGACGCTCCGGCGACGGGGCTCTTCTGTGACCGCCCGCTGCTCGAGCGAGCCCTCGCGGAGAAAGCGGCGCGCCGCGGCGGCACGCTGCTCGCGCTCACGCGTTGCGGAGGCCAGGCGGCTGGCGTGCTCACGTGCAGCGCGGTCGTGGCTCGCTCACGCAGCGGTGTCGCGCGAGTTGCCGCGTCGAGCTCGCTCGTGGCCGCCACCGATTCCGACGCGTTGTCGCCGGGCGTCGCGAGCCACATCGCCATCGATCTCGAGCCGGCCGTGCCGCGCTACGCGCGCCGCGCACGCTCGGGAGCCGACGTGCAGGAGCGGGCCTTCCTGCCCGTGGGGCACGTGGAGCTCGGGATTTTGCGGGCACGTTGCGACGCTGGCGCCTGCAGCGCCGAGCAAGCTCGAGCCGGCCTGCGCGCGGCTGCGGGCGCGCTCGGCGTGTCCGATCTCGTGGGCGTGCGCTGCACGCCGTTCGACGGCGAGCGCACCTGTGTCGCCGCGCTTGCCGCGACCGAGCGCGATCCGGAGACGGACGCGGCCGCGCGCTGACGAAAGGCACCGGGAGCCGCCGCTACGCGCGCTTCTTCGCGACCACGACCAGAAACCCCCCGAACCAGCGCACGGGGCTCTGGGTCACGGCATGTTCGGCGCGCGCGAGAGCCGCGCCCAGCAACGGGATGCGATGCACGAACGCGGCGGGCGTGAACACGCGCAGGCCGCGGACCTCCTCGAGCTCGAGCTCGGGCGGTAACAGCGTGCCGAGGCGCGGTGGGGGATCCCAGCGCGTGTAGACATCCGCCTCCGAGCGACCGTCGGAGATCTTGCCGGGGCCGGCCAAGCGCTTCGCGAGAAAACGTAAGCTCCAAGGGTTATAAAGCTCGGCGAGCACGTGGCCGCCGGGACGACAGACCCGGGCCATCTCCGAGAGCGCGAGCAGGATGTCCGGCACGTGCGCGAGCACCTTGAAGCTCACGACCACGTCGAAGCTCGCGTCCGGGTAGGGCAGTGCCGTCGCACTCGCTTCCTTCACGCTGAGGCCGCGTTCGCGTGCCTTTTCCAGCATTCCCGGCGATAAATCGACACCTTCGGCCCGGCGCGCGACCGCTTGGAGGCGCGCGAGGATGAGGCCGGTGCCGCAGCCGACCTCGAGCACGTCGTGGCCGCGCGCGAAGGGCACCGCCACCCCGAGCTCGAGCTCGTCGAGGAGCGCGTGGTAGCCGTGGTGGCGCTCGCGCTCGTAGGCGGTCGAAAAGTCGTCGTAGTAGGCGCGCGAGCGGCCGTCGCTGTCAGCGGGGGTCACGAGAGGAGCGCATCGTAGAGGAGCTCGTAGGCTTCGGCCATGCGCTCGCGGCCGTAGGCCGAAAGCGCGCGATTTCTCGCGATTTCACCCAGGCGGGCGCGCTCGGCCGGTTCGGCGGCGAGGTGCGCGAGCGTGCTGGCAAGGACGGCGGCGTCCGGCGCGACGGTGAGCGCAGCGCCGTCCTCGGCGAGCTCGGCCGCGGGTGTGCCCTCGGCGATGACCACCGGACGAGCGAGCGCCATCGCTTCGAGCAAGACGAGGGGGTAATCCATCTTCGCGTACGCCACCTCCGAGGGCAGGGTGACGACGTCCACGGCGGCCAGAAGCTCGAGGATGCGCGGCGTTTCGCCCAGGAACGTCGTGCGCTCGGCGGTTCCAAGCTCGCGCGTGCGCGCCCGGAGCGCGCTCTCGACGGCGCGCGCCGCCGGCGTCTTCGCGCGACAGGCGAGGACGAGCTCGATGTCGTGAGGCAGGGCGGCGTGGGCCTCGATGACGAGGCGCGCGCCGTTGCCGAACTCGAGATCCCCGGGGTAAAGGACGATGGGCGCTGCGGACTCGAAGCCGAACGACCGGCGCAGCGCGTCGCGCGCCCCGCCTGCCGGTAGCTCGAGCGGCGGTGCGGCGGGCGGGATGCGGACGACGCGCTCGCGGGCAACACCCCGCGCGAGAAAGCGTGCCTCAGTATGCCGCGACAGCACGACGACGCGGTCGCCGAAGAGCACCTCGTCGAGGTCGACGTCGTCGCGGGGGACGCTGCAAACCGTTTGCAGGGTGCGTGTCCGGCGGACGCCGGCCGCGAGGCGGGCGGCGCGCGAGGTGCGGGGGTTCGGCGCGAAGAAGAAGTGCCAGAGGTCGGCGCCCCGCCCGCCGAGCAGGCGCGCGAGGACACGCGCGTTGTCCCGCAGCGCGGGCGAAAAGCCGCCTGGCTTCGCGGGGTAGAGGGGTTCGAGCTGGACGGCCCCGAGCTCGCCCGGGCCGCCGCGGCGCCCGAACGCTCGGGCTTCGTGGCGGGCCAGGCCCAGCGCGAGGTCGCGCACGAGGTTCTTGCTCGAGTCGTTCCAGGGCGGCGCGAGCGGTTTGCTGATGAGCAGGATACGGGACACGCGGGGGCTCGCGGCTAGGGAAAGCTCAGGCTCCCCATTCGAAACGAACCGGGACGTCGATGGCGGGTAACAGGCTCAGTCGCACCGGGCACTCGTTGGCTCGGCGTTCGAGATCGGCGCGGCCCTGGGGGTCGAGGCCGGCCGTCGTTCGGGGCATGACGAGCGTTACGTCGAGCCGCGCGACGCGGCGGGGCGGCGGGGTCATGTGCTTCACGACGCTGACGGTCATGCCGGCGAGCACGTAGCCCCGCTCGCGCCCGAGGATGTCCATCGTGGTCGCCATGCAGGTGCCGAGGCTCGTCGCCAGCAAGTCGGTGGGCGAAAAGGACTCGCCGCGGCCGTGGTTGTCGACCGGCGCGTCGGTCTCGAGCGACTTGCCCGACGCGGCGTGGGTCGCACGGCAGTGAAGGTCTCCGGTGTAGTCGATGTCGATACGTACCAAGCGCTTGCCTCCGCTAGAGGAGACACTTATCACTTCGTCTCGAGCGAGCGAAACCTTTGGAAATCTTGCTGGTCCGTCACGGAGAGAGCGAAGGCAACGCCCAGGAGCGCATGCAGGGGCGGAGCGACTTTCCACTCACCGAGCACGGCCGTTCGCAGGCCCGAGCGCTCGGCCAGTGGCTCCGCCGCCGCGGCTTGACCTTCGCGGCGGCCTACGTGTCGCCACTCCGGCGAGCCTGGGAGACGGCCGAGATTGCCCGTGTGGCGGCCGGCCTCCCGGAGCCCGTGCCGGAGCCGTCGCTCGCCGAGATCCACGCCGGCGCGCTCGAGGGCGTGACGTTCGCGGGCATCGCCGAGCAATTTCCGAGCTACACGGCGCGCGGCGTGGGGGGCCTCGGGGATTTCGGCGAGTTCGGCGGCGAGAGCTACGACGCCGTCCAAGCCCGTGCCGGCGAGCTCAAGGCTCGTCTCGAGGCGCGGCACCGCGCGGCCGGTGAACGCGTCGTCTGCGTGGGGCACGGCGGCCTCAACTTCCAGCTGCTCAAGCTCTGCATCTGCGAGCCGGTGCCCCGCGTCTGCATCGTGCGGATGGGCAATTGCTCGGCGACGCTCGTGCGCTTCCGCGAGCGGCGCGGCACCTACATGGGAGAAATCGTGTGGCACGTGCCGGTCGAGCTGATGGAGGACCCGCGCCCGTGACGGTCGAGCTGCGCTTCGCGGACGGTACCGTCGAGCTCGGCGGTCTCGAACAGGGCTCTGAAGTGCCTTTCGCCGAGTGGGATCCGCGCTCGCGCTGCCATCGCGCTCCCGCGCGCGCCTACGCGGAAATCATCCTTTGGCTGCGCAAGGCCGGGCTTGCCTACGAGGATCGCGCCCGCGCCTACACCGAGCTCGAGGAACGCCTGGCGCTCGAGCGCACCCCGCGCCCGTTCCAGACGGAGGCGCTCGCGGCGTTCCGCAAGGCGGGCGGTCGCGGCGTCATCGTGCTCCCGACGGGCGCGGGCAAGAGCCACGTCGGTGTGCTCGCCATCGACGATCGCCGCAGGAGCGCGCTCGTCGTCGTGCCCACGCTCGACCTCGTGCGGCAATGGTACGACCTGTTGCGCACGAGCTTCGCGACCGAGGTCGGCATCGTCGGTGGAGGCTCCTACGAGCTCCGTCCGCTCACGGTGACCACGTACGACTCGGCGTACTTGCACATGCAGCATTTCGGGGCGCGCTTCGGCACCGTTATTTTCGACGAATGCCATCACCTGCCGGGCGCCACCTACGAGCTGGCGGCCGAGCTCTGTTTGGCGCCTTTTCGGCTGGGGCTCAGCGCGACGCCCGAGCGGCCCGACGGGCGTGAGGCGAGCCTCTTGCGACTGATCGGCCCCGTCGTCTACCGCCGCGACATCGTGGAGCTCGCGGGCGAGTACCTGGCCGAGTACGAGACGGTGCGCGTGAGCATCGAGCTCGGCCCCGACGAGCGCGCGGAGTACGATGAGCAGCGCCAAATCTACCTCGAGTTCTTGCGCGGCTCGGGGGTGCGGCTCGGGTCCCGCACGGGTTGGAATGATTTCCTGATGCGCGCGTCGCGGACCGCGGCGGGCGTGCGCGCCCTTGCCGCGTATCGTCGCCAGCGCGAGCTCGCGCTCGCTTCGCCCGAAAAGCTCCACTACCTCGAGCTGTTGCTGTCGCGGCATCGCCAGGACCGGATGCTCATCTTCACGGAGGACAACGCCACGGCGTACGCGGTGTCGAGGCGCTTCCTGGTCCCCGTGATCACGCACCAGACGAAGGTGCGCGAACGCAGCGAAATCCTCGATAAATTCGCGAGCGGCGAGTACGGAGCCGTCGCGACGTCGAAGGTCTTGAACGAGGGCGTCGACGTGCCGGACGCGAGCGTCGCCGTCGTCATCAGCGGGAGCGGTTCGGTGCGTGAGCACGTGCAGCGACTCGGTCGCGTGCTGCGGCGCCGCGAAGGCAAGCAGGCAATTTTGTACGAGCTCGTGTCCGCCGGCACGGGCGAAGCCGGCACGAGCGAGAGGCGGCGGGCGCATTCGGCCTACCGCGGCGCGGGAGTGCGCTCGAGCGATGCTGAGCCCTGAGCACGTCCGCGTTCGGCGCCAGGGAGGGGAGCTGAAGCTGCTCGCCCTCGGCGGTGAGCTCCGCGCGCGCGCCGTCGCGATCGCCGGCGAGCTCGCGGCCACGGCGGCCGAGCACGTCGGGCGGAGCCGTGCAGAGCTCGAAACCGCGTGGGAAGCCCTGCCGGTCGCTCCTCGGGAAAAGAAGCTGCGCCAAGGCCTCGAAAAACTCGTCGAGGACGCGAGCGAGTTCGAGGGCGGGGATCCCGAGCACGCCGCAGAGCTTCGCCGCGAGCTCTTCGGGCTGGCGACGAAGCGCCGGCGGGAGGACGCCGAGGGAGCTTTCGATCGCGCGGGCATCGTCGCCGAGATCGCCGAGCGCCGGGGGATGACGGCCGAGGCGGTCGAAGCGGCGCTCTACGCCGACCTCCGGAGCGCGCAGCGGCTCGTCACGTGCCGCCCCCCCGACCCTGAGGCGCTCGTCGCCGCGTACGAGCGCGCGCAGGTGCAAGCCGTCTTGCTTCGGGCCGTGCGTGTCGTCGCCGACGTGCGCTGCGCGAGCGGGGACGCCTACCGCGCCCTCTTTCGCCAGCTCAAATTCCGGCGCTTGATGCATCGGGTGAGCCCGCTCGACGGCGGCGGCTACCGCGTCGAGATCGACGGCCCCTTCAGCCTGTTCCAGAGCGTCGCCAAATACGGCCTCGAGCTTGCGCTCGTGTTGCCGGCGCTCGAAGCGTGCCAAAGCCTGGATTTGCGTGCGGAGATCCGCTGGTCGCAGGGTAGTCGTCCGCTCTCGTTCCGCTACGAGCCGGCGCCGGGCCGCGGGGAGCTCGCAACAACGAGCGCGCGCGACGAAGTGCAAGAGCTCGCCGGCGGGTTACGTGCCGCCGGCGACGCCTGGCGCGTCGCGCCCGCGGAACGGGTGTTGGATTTGCCGGGCGCTGGTGTCTGCGTGCCTGATTTGCTGCTCAAACGCGCCTCCGACGGCGCGGAGGTGCTCGTCGAGGTGCTCGGGTTCTGGAGTCGCGCGAGCGTGTGGCAGCGCGTCGAGCTCGCGCGGCGCGGCCTCGGAGCGAAGGTGCTCTTCGTCGTGAGCTCGCGCCTGCGCGTGAGCGAAGACGTGCTCGACGAGGACGGCGAAGCGGCCCTTTACGTGTACAATGGACACATCAATCCACGCGCAGTACTGCGGCACGCGGAAGCGTTGGCTGCCGCGAGGTGAGGCCTCGTCACCACCCGGTGCAGAGCGGGATCGCGGACCGATGAACGTCGCAGTAGCCGAGCACGCACACTGAGAACGCGTTCGTCTGCGCCGGACACGCCGTCGGCGAGCAGGCGTTCGTGCTCGGGGCGCGGCAGCGCATCAGGTCGTCGTACGGCGCCGCGCAATCGGCATCGACGACCTGAAGGTCGACCTCCGCGCAGAAACTCACGCAGGTGTCGCTGCCCACCAGCTGGTCGAGGGCGCATTGGGTGCACAGCGACCGGCAATCGGCGAAGGCCGACGGACGGGGCGCGCCCTTTGCCGTGTCCGTCGGGACGGCAGCGGTGTCCTGCTCGCCGTCTTCCCCGTACTGCACCGAGCGCCCGCCGCACCCGACGCCGACGAGCAAGACGAGCGCCGCAATGCTACGGAAGCGGGACTTGGCGCGTGTGGCGATCATCGGCGGCGGCATCGCCGGGCTCACGGTGGCGCTCGGGCGCGTGCGCGCCGGCGACCAGGTGACGCTGCTCGAGCGGGAGCGCGAGCTGGGCGGCCAGCTCAAAACGGAACGAGACGGAGGGTACGTCATCGAGCAGGGGGCGGAGGGGTTCGTGGCGAGCAGTCAGGCGCTCGAGTCCCTCGCAGAGGAGCTCGGTATCGGTGCCAGTTTGATCGGACAGCTCACGTTGCGATCGTTCGGATTCGACGGGCGCGAGCTCGTGCCGCTCGGGCCCGGTGAAGCGGCGCAATTTCTGGGTTTCCAAGTCTCCCGGCGCGACCTTGGACGGGGGATTCGGGCATTCGCGCGGGGCATGAGCGAGGTCGTCGAGGCCATCGTGGGCGCTCTCGGCGCTCACGTCGACCTTCGTGTCGGCGCTCGCGTCGAACGGCTCACGCGGAGCGGGTCCGGCTGGCGGCTCATGCTGCCGGGCTCGACGCTGGACGCCGACCACGTCGTCGTCGCCACGGGGGCGCACGCCGCCGCGACGTTGCTCGAGCCGGAATTCGGTGCCGCGGCGCGTGAGCTCGCGCGAGCAGAGACGCTCTCGAGCGTCACGGTGTCGCTCGCGTATCCGCGCGCGGCCATCGCGCACCCGCTCGACGTCACGGGATTCGTCGTCGCCGAAGCCGCGCAGCTCGAGGGTCTACGCGCCTGCACGTTCACGAGCACGAAGCTGGCCGGCCGAGCGCCGGCGTCGCAGGCGCTGCTGCGCGCGTTTTTTCGCCCGAGTGACGGCGACCTCGAGCAGCTCGACGAGCAGGCCTGGGCGACACGCGCCGAGCGCGGCATCGCGCGCATTTTGGCGCCGAGCGTGCGTGCCGAACGGACGTGGGTGGCACGCTGGAAGAGCGCGCTGCCCGTGAGCGACGCGACGCACGCCGCCCGCGTCGTGGCGCTCGAG
>Ga0164241_10002394_pt1 | contig 20528 bp, 21 predicted proteins | sample OricomyardsoilBY_FD_108780 | JGI IMG/M metagenome (GOLD analysis project Ga0164241, IMG submission 108780) | Backyard soil microbial communities from Emeryville, California, USA - Original compost - Back yard soil (BY) | ecosystem: Environmental > Terrestrial > Soil > Unclassified | place: USA... | reverse complement strand
GGGCGGCGCGGGCGGCGCGGGCGGTGAAGCGGGCGCGCTCGCCGGCGCCGGCGGCGCTCTCTGAGCCAACGCACTGACGCACGTTGCGCGCTGCTTTTGACGCCGAAAACGTCTCAATTTGGGCACGAGCGACGAGCGAGTGGCCGCGCGACGCTCGAATCGCCAACCGCCAAGGGCCGACTGCCAACTGATCCCGGCGGCACGACTCCTGCTTAGTGAGGGACATGTTCCGAGCCCTGAACATCGCTGCGACCGGTATGGCTGCCCAGGAAACGAACCTGGAAGCCATTTCGCACAACATCGCCAACGGCAACACCGTCGGTTACAAGAAAGAGCGCATCGATTTTCAGGATCTGCTCTACCAAACCGTGCGCCAGGCCGGCACGCCCACCGGTCCGACCACCACGTCGCCCACGGGGTTGCAAATCGGCACCGGCGTTCGCGTCGTCAGCACGTCCCGCATGTTCGGGCAGGGCACGGTGCTGCAGACCGGCAACCAGCTCGACGTCGCGATCGAGGGCAACGGCTTCTTCGTCATTCAACAGAACGACGGCACGCCTGCGTACTCGCGCAACGGCGCGCTCAAGACCGACGGCGACGGTCGTATCGTCAACTCCGAAGGCTTCCCGCTCGAGCCGCCGATCACGGTCCCGCCCGACGCGACCAACGTTTCCATCTCGGCCAACGGCACCGTCTCGGTGACGATGCCCGGGCAAGGCACGCCGAGCGACATCGGCCAAATCCAGCTCGCCGCGTTCGTCAATCCCGCTGGTTTACAGGCCATTGGCCACAACTTGCTCACCTCGACTCGCGCTAGCGGCGAGCCGCAAGTGGGCGAGCCGGCCACCGACGGCCGCGGCTCCTTGATGCAAGGCGCGGTCGAGCAATCCAACGTCGACATCGTCGAAGAAATGATCGGCATGATCAGCGCGCAACGCTCGTACGAGATCAACTCCAAGGTCATCACGACCGCCGACGACATGTTGCGCGCCGCTTCGCAGATGAAGTGACCCCATGACGTTTACCTCACTCTTCCCTCGCTCTCTTCGCGTCTGCGCCCCGCTCGCCGCGTTCTTGTGCGCGACCGTCGTCGCCAGCGCCGACGAAGCCCGTGTCGTGCGCGGGGCCCAGGTCCATTTGTCGGACGTGGTGAGTGAGCTACCGGCGGACGTTCCGGACCTCGAGCTCGGAGCGGCGCCGCCTCCCGGCAGCTCGCGTACGATCGCCAAGAGCGAAATCCAAAACGCGGCCGACAAGAGCGGCGTGAGCCTCAAGCTCATCAAGCTGCCGCCGGCCGTGCGCGTCACCAGCGCCGCCAAGCGCTGGTCCACCGACGATTTGACGAACGCGGCTTTGCCCAATTTGACCCGGGTCTTGCCGAACGGTGTCAGCATCAAGCGCGCGCGCGCGACGTCCAAAGCGCTCACCTCCCCCAGCGCCACCATCACCGCCGTGCGCGTCCCGCGCCTGCCGCGCCGCGAAGGCGAATACCTGACGACGGCCACCATCGAGCTGTCCAACGACGGGCAAATCGTGGCGCGCATCCCCTTCCAGCTTTCGCTCGACATCAGCAGCACCGCCGCGCAACCCACCATTAGCAAAGGCGCGCGCGTCCAGTTGATGATCGAAAGCGGCCCCGCCCGCATCACCGCCACCGCGGTCGCGCTGAGCGACGGTGAGCTGGGCGACACGCTGCAATTTCGCGTCACGACCACGCAAAAAATCCTCTACGGCAAGGTCGAGCAGCCCACCCTGGCGAGGGTCGTCCAATGAAGCGCGCGCTGGGCTTCACCCTCGTCTTGAGCACGCTGGCCGCGTGCGGGCCGAATCACATCGCGCCGTTCACGGCTCGCGAACGCAACTACAAGGCCGGCGAATACGCGGCCACCCAACAGCAAAACAAGCCTTCCACCGGCTCCATCTACAGTGAAGCCCAGTCCGGCTACCTGGAAGACACCCGCGCGCTGCGCGTCGGCGACGTGGTGCTGGTCAAGATCAACGAAAAGGCCGACGCGCAAGGCGGCGCGACCACCAACCTGTCCAAGGACAGCAGCCGCTCGGCCGGCATCGATTCGCTGATGGGCCTCGTGCCCGCGATTCAAAAGGCCTACCCGAACATCGATCCCAAGACGCTGATCGAGCTCGCCTCGAGCTCCGACTTCAACGGCCAAGGCAAGACGCAGCGCGCCGGCACCCTGAACGCCACCATCGGCGTCAAGGTCAAGCAAGAGCTGCCCAACGGCGACTTGTTCGTCGAAGGTACCAAGGTCGTGATGATCAACTACGAAGAACAGCACCTGTACATCTCGGGCGTGATTCGCCCGCCCGACATCGCTCCCGACAACTCCGTCGATTCTTCGCTGATCGCCGACGCCCGCGTCGAATTCACCGGCCGCGGCGACATCGACGATCAAGTCGAACGCGGTTGGCTCACCAAAATCCTCGACGCCGTGAACCCCTTTTGATGTCTTCCCCACCCGCCACCTCGACTCTTCATGCGTTGCCCGCAAGCGTCCTGTCCATTTTTGGAATCAACAGGGAGGCGGGCAGGCGAGGAGATTTCTTTGGGTCTCGGGACGCGCGGAGCCGCAAGTCATCGTCAATGCCGTCGCCGACCGCGCGACGGATTTCAGATCAATCAAAAGCTCCCCGCCTCCCCGCCTCCCTGTTTGCTCGCTCGCTCGGCTTGCTCCTAGTGGCGTTTGCGATCTTGGCGCCCAACACCGCGCGAGCCGACAAAGTGCGAGATTTGGTGGATATCGTCGGCGCGCGTGAAAACCAGCTGGTCGGCTACGGTGTCGTCACCGGCTTGAACGGCACGGGCGACGACGTCTCGTCACCTTTCGCCACCCAGTCGCTGCGCGCGCTCTTGCGGCGCTTGGGGGTCCAGGTCGACGCGCGGCAAATCCGCCTCAAGAACGTGGCGGCCGTGATCGTGACCGCCAACATCCCCGCTTTCGCGCGCAACGGCTCCAAGCTCGACATCGTGGTCTCGTCGATGGGCAACGCCAGGAGCCTGCGCGGTGGCGTGCTCATCCAGACTCCGCTGCGTGGCGCGGACCGCCGGACGTACGCGGTCGGCCAAGGCCCGCTGGTTCTGGGCGGATTTTCCGCCTCCGGTGGCTCCGGCAGCTCGGTGCAAGAGAACGTCACCACGACCGCCCGTATCCCGAGTGGGGCGCTCATCGAGCGCGAAGTCAAGACCGTGTTCGCGACCGACGGCAAGGTGACCCTCGCCGTGCGCGCGCCCAACTTCGACACCGCGACCCGCATCTGCGAAGGCCTGAACAAGGCCATGGGCGAAGGCACCGCTCGCCCGCTCGACGGCGGCTCAATCGAGATAAAGGCGCCCAGCGAGCTCAAAAACAAGCCCGTCGAGCTGATCTCCAAGCTAGGCGACATCGACGTCGAGCCGGGCAGCCTGGCGCGTGTCGTCCTGAACGAGCGCACCGGAACCATCGTGGCGGGCGGGGACGTGCGACTCTCGCCGGTCGCCATCGCCCAGGGCGGCATCACCATCTCGGTCAAAGAGAGCAAAGAAGTCTCTCAGCCCGGCATCCTGTCGCGCGGCACCACCGCCGAAGTGAAGCGCACCGACATCGAGGCCACCGAGCAAAAGCCGCCCGCCCTCACCTACGTCAACGGGGCGGCGTCGCTGGCCGAGGTCGCTCAGGCGCTGTCCACCTTCGGCGTCACACCGCGTGAGCTCGGCAGTATCCTTCAGGCCCTCAAGGCCGCTGGCGCGCTGCGTGCAGAGGTAATAGTTCAATGACCCTCCCCATCGCTGGTTTCAACGCGCTGCGCGAGGCAGGCCACGCCCAGGCCGAAGCCCCCGTCGATCCGAAGGCGCTGAAAGCCGCCAAGGACTTCGAGGCCATCTTCCTGCGCACCCTGCTCAGCTCGCTCGAGAAGACGACTTCCATGAGCGGCGGCGCGGGCAAACCGTCCACGGGGGCCAGCACCTACGGGTCGATGGTCGTCGGCGCTCTGGCCGACAATATCTCCGGCAGCGGCGGCATCGGCTTGGCCGGCATCGTCGCCAAGAGCCTCTCGGCCCACGTTCCGGCGGCCGCGGCGGAGCCCAAGTCCACGAAATAACCGATCTTTCCAAGTACCTTGCTCCACACGCCATTTTTTTCTCAAGCCCCTCGGGTCTCAGCCGTTCACTCGGATGAAGACCTATGCGCGGACATCACGCGCACCTGGAGACTTGAATGAAAGGTATCACCGGCAACCCGGTTCTCGACGCGTACGGAAGAATGGCGGTCAAGCCCGTTGGGGCCGCCCGTCCTGCCGAAGCGGTCGAGTCAGTTGGCAGTGTGTCCAGCGCCAGCACCCCCGCTGCAGAAATCACGATTTCCGCGAACGCGCGGGACATGGCGACTGGCGGTCGCTTCGATGCCGACAAAGTCGAAGCGCTGAAGAGCAGCATCGCGGAAGGAAAGTTTCGGATCGATTCCCAGGACGTGGCACGTCGCATGCTCGATGCCTTGGGCTAACCACTAAGCCCACCAGCATTGCGCATTGCCCGTGCCGCGGGACAGAGATTGAGGCTCAACGTGCAGGCAGACGCGCAAAAACAAGAACTGAAGGCAACTCTAGACGCTCTGGAGGTGCTCCACCAAGACGAGAGCCGCGCCCTGCGCCGTCTCTCGCGCGATGACATCGACGAGCTGACCGATCGCAAGCTGGCACTCTGGGAGCGCCTGCGCCACGTCACCGAGCACGTGCAACCGGGCCCCGACGAGCGAGCCTCCCTCGAGCGCATCCGTCGGGCCGCGCTGCGCAATCAAATCCTGCTGCATCACGCCCGCGACGCCGTGCGCACCATCCTGCAGAGTGCCAGCGGCCAAGCGCTCGCCACCGCTAGCAATCGCCCCGCCGCCATCCAGGACGGCCTGCGCGTAGATTTTAGGGGATAACGCATGAGCTCGCTCACTCAGCTCCTCTACACCGCTCGTGATTCGCTGACCGCGCAGTCCTATGGGCTGAGCGTCACTGGTCAGAACATCACCAACGTCAACACGCCCGGCTACGTCAAGCGTGACCCGTTGCTCGAGACCCGAGCCCTCGGCACGGCCACGACCGGCTCCGTCACCGCGACCGGCCTCCGGCGCGCGACCGACATTTACATCGAAAAGCGCGAGCTCTCGGCGCGCGGCTCCGCTTCTGCCGCGTCCGAGCACGATCGGCAACTGTCCTCCGTCGAGGCGCTGTTCAACGACCTGGGCGCGACCGGCATGGGCTCGGCCCTCGACGGTGTGTTCGCCTCGTTCTCGGCCTTGGCCGCCAACCCCAACGATCCCACGGCTCGAACGGCCGTGCTGGGCGCCGCCAGCGCGCTGGCAGAGCGCGCCAACTCGATGGCGGACGCGCTGGCCGACACCAAAAACGATCTTCTCAAGCAAGCTCAGGCCACCGCCACCGAGATCAACGAGAAGGCGGCGAGCATCGCCCGGTTGAACCAACGCATCGTCGCCGCCGAAACCCAGGGCGAAGACGCGGCCGACTTGAAGGACCAGCGCAACAACCTGCTGCTCGGCCTCTCCGAGCTGGTCGACGTGCGCACCATCGCCGGCGACAACGGCAGCATCGTCGTGCAAGCCTCCGGCACGACCCTGGTCGAGGGCGCCGAATCACGCGCTTTCAGCATCGATTTGAACGCCGACGGCTCGCTCAAGCTGCTTGCCACCAGCGTGGGCGGCTCCAGCACCAGCACCGAGGTCACGCAGTTTTTGACCGGCGGCAAGCTCGCCGGCATCAAGGAAACGCGCGACGTGGATGTCTTCGACATCGGACAAAAGCTCGACCAGCTGGTGTTCGACGTCGCCACCGCCATCAACACCCAACACGCCGCCGGCTTCGGCCAGGACGGCGTGAGCGGTCGCAACCTGTTCGACGTCGGCGCGGTACCGGCGGGCGCGGCGCGCTCCCTCCGCTTGAGCGCCGCGGTCGCGGGCAATCCGGCCGCGATCGCCGCTTCCGGCGACCTGGCCAGCCTGCCCGGCGGCTCCGACAACGCGGTCGCGCTAGCCGACATCTTCAATACCGGGCTCACCGGCGGCCGCACCGCCGCCGAAACCTACGGCGACATCGTCGGCGACATCGGGCAGCGAAAGAGCGCGGCCCAGCAGTACGTCGAAACACAGCAAGCCATCAAGGAACAGGTTCAGGCCATGCGCGAGTCGGTCAGCGGCGTTTCGCTCGACGAAGAGATGGTCTCGCTCACGAAATACCAGCGCGCCTACGAGGCCGCCGGTCGCGTGTTGTCCACCGTCGACCAGCTGATGGAAGAGCTCATCAATCGGATCGGCCGATGAGAGTCACCGAAGGCATGCGTTACTCGCAGGTCCTGGCGAACCTGGCGAACATCACCTCGCAGCACGCCGAAGCCTCGCAACAGGCCTCGACCGGCATCCGCGTCGGCAAACCCTCCGACGATCCAATCGCGGCCGCCGAGCTCGCGCGGCTCAGCGCCAGCTCGAGCCAAACCAAAGCCCACCTGTCCACCATCGACACCGTGCGCGGTGACGCCGAGCTCACTGAGTCGACCCTCTCCGACGCGTCCGACATCTTTTCCCGCTTGAAAGAGATCGCGCTGCAGGGCGCCAACGGCGAGCTGTCCGCCGACGACCGAAAGACGCTCGGCGTCGAGGTCGACGGCCTGAAAGACGCTCTGCTCAAGCTCGGCAACACCCGCGGCACGCGCGGCTACTTGTTCTCGGGCAGCGCCGTCACGACGGCTGCATTCGACGCTGCCGGCGCCTTTCAAGGCAACGACACCGCCCACACCGTCCAAATCGGCAACAGCACACCGACCGCGGTCAGCACCAGCGGCGCGGAGGCTTTCGTGGTCGCCGGTGGACGCGACGTGTTCGCCGACCTGCAAGCCTTGTCCACGGCGCTCGCCGCCAACGACCTCACCAACATCCGCGCCTCCATCGACAACGTGAGCGCCTCGCAGACTCAGCTCATCAACGCGCGCGCGCGCTCGGGCCTGGTGTTGAGCAAGCTGGACGCCAGCGAAAGCGTCCTCACCTCGCTCGACAGCGAGCAACAGAAGCGCGCCCAAACCACCGGCGCCGCCGACCCTTACGAAAGCTACACCCGCGTCACCGCCCTCGGCCAATCGCTCGAGCGCGCGATCGCCGTCTCCCGCCAAATCCTGGATCTGGGCGGCAACAACCGCTTCTAGCCCGCGGACTGGCTGCCAACCTTCAGCCCCCCTCGCAGAAGCTTCCGTGGCGTCTCGATGTGCGATCGAGATTTTCACAGGAAGAACAGAAGGACAGAAGGCGAGAGATGGGGGTTCGCGCTGCCGCCAGCGGTCCGGTGCAGCGTTGCGCGCCCAATGGCGCGGCGAGCAATCATCCCTTCTGACCTTCTGCCCTTCCTGTGAGAAATCTCGCAGGGGCTGGCCACGGGCGCGTCAGGACGGAGGCAGCCCGAGGCGTACGGTACGGTTTTTTGCGGTCAGCGGTGTCGCCGGGCTAGTATTGGGGGCATGCTCATCATTGCTCGGCGCAAGGGACAGCGCATTTTGATTGGAGACGACGTCGAGGTGATCGTCACGGAGCTCTCCAAGGGCGTGGTGAAGCTGGGCATCATGGCGCCGAGCACGCTCACGATTTTGCGCGGTGAGACGAAAGACGTGGCGGACGCGAACCGCGCCGCGGCGGCGTCATCGCTCGAGCACCTGCCGGGCGCGGACGGCGCCGGTACTAAGGAGCCGTCGCAAGGTTGACGCACGCGGACGGGTTCGGCGGCAACAGCACGCACGACCAGCCGTCGGGACAGGCGCCGGCATTCTCTTCGCCGTCCTTGCAGTTGAGCTGGGTGCAGTAAAAGAGCGGATCGGTGGCGCAGACGGGCGCGTCACCGCCGCAATCCGCGTCGCGCTCGCACGGGGTCGCGAAGGTCGCGTCGGGGTTGCCCACGGCCGGGGCGCCACCACCCGGCGCCCCGCCATCGCTGGCCCCGCCATCGGAGGCGGCTCCGGCCTGTGACGCGCGACCCGCGGTCGCGACCGGAAAGCAGCCGGTGCCGATCGATTCCTGCCCCGGATCACAAGGCTCATCGTCTTTGCAGGCCGGCGACGCGACCAGCAAGCTCAGCAGCAAAAGCCGCCCGAGCGCGGGCGCCTTGATGTCGGGGAACTTCACTAGAAAAGACTCCTTCACGGGGCGCTCAGCTTTCCGCCGCTGATCTTGGCCACGACTTTCACGCTGTTGTTCACCTCGCTCAGCCGAAGGTAGCCAACTGCACCGGGCTTGCTGGCGACCGTCTTGAGCACCGCGTTCGTGGTCGGCACCCTGACCGGCGGACGGGCGCCGCCGCGCACCTTGCGATCGGTCCAGTAGCGCGCGACCCGCTCCGGGTCCAAACCCAAGACCGCCTGATCGAACTCGTTTCGGAGCTGATTGTCTTCGGGCAGGTTGACGGGCAGCGCGTCTTCGCCGGAGCCCCAAGCCTTCTTGGTGGTTTGAAAGAGCGGGCGCAGCTCATTTTGCGTCAACGACCCAATCGGGTTCGACTTGTTGACGATGACGGCCAGCACTTCTCCGGCCGCGCTCGAGCGCTTCGCCCAGGCCAGCACCGGCGCGTTCAACAGCGTCGTCAGCAGCTTCCTTCGCGTCGTCATGATCAAAACGCCATCACCAGACGTGAATAGAACTGGTTGACGTTCTCCTTCGAGTTGTCGAACGGGCTGTCGTACATCCAGTCGAAGAAGTTGATGTGGGCCACCTGGTTCTTCCAAGTGATGGCAGGGTTGAAATGCACGTTCAAGCCGACCGAGCTCACGAATACACCGTCGCCGACGATCGTCGGCGATTGCAGCGCTTCCGCCCACAGGTAAGGCTCGAACATGTCGAGTGATTTCCACGGCAGCTGCTGGGCCACCAGCAAGTACAGGGTGTGCTCCCATTTGTCGGGCGCTCGACCACCCGGCTGCAAGACTTGATTCAGCAGCTCACGCTTGCCGGGCGTGTATTCGAGGCGGCGAACGACGCCTTCGGCGCGAACGCGCGTGTGGCCGACGTCGACCGATGCATCGGCGCCCATCACGTACTCGTTGTACTCGAAGGTCTCGCTGGTGCTCCACGTGATGGGGTTCACGCCCGTGACCGCGACCGCCTTGTCGCGGTTCTTGCCCGTGAAAAACGAAACTCCGAAGGTCGTGTTCACTTCACCGGTGTCGCGGCGCGCGTACAGCCGTCCGCCGTAACCCAGGTAGCGGTCGACGTTCAAGGTCGACTCTTCTTGGCGACCATTGCTGAGCGTGGCGGCGTAGCCCAGCTCCCAACTGCCCGCGAACGCGTTACCGTAGGCCATCAACCCCGTTTGACGGAGCGGCATCCAGCGCTGAGTCATGAATTGTGGCCAAGCCAGCGAAATCAACGTCGGCGAGCCGTGGTCCTCGTTCCAAATGCCGAACGGGGTGAACCAATTGCCGACACGAAATTTCAGCGCTTGCAGGCGGTTGTACTCCAGCCAAGCGCGCTCGACGACGACGCTGCCGCCCCACAGCGGTGCGTTCAGCGCCGCGCCGGTGGAGTCGTCGGTGAAGGTGCTGGCGCGCGTGAATTTGCCGCCCAACCCGCCAAAGTTGGTGATCTTACCTTGGGGGGCGTTGGTGAACCGAACCTCCACCAAGCCGCGCCAGTTTTCGACCGGCTGCGCGTCGAAGTACAAGTTCAAGTTGCCGAGGACGAAATCCGGCTCGTTCACGTCGTAGACGTTGGCCAGCAAGGCTCGCTTGTCGATTTGGACGTACTGAAAGCCCATGTCGGCAAAGCCGTAGATCTTCAGCTTCTCTTGCTCGGCCACCGGCACTTCGTTGGCCGAGGCCGCTTCTTCTTGGGCGGCCTTGAGCTCTTCGACCGCCTGCTTGGTGGCCTCGACCTCCGCGCGCAGTTTCGCGAGCTCCGCCGCCTGGTCGGTCGCGGCAGGCTCGGCCGGCTTGGCGTCGACGCTTGGGGGAACCGAGGGAGCCGAGGGCTCGGGCGGCGGCGGCGCGGGCAACGGCGGGGCGACGGCGCCCGCCTGCGCGTGGGCGACGCTGGCGAGCGCTGGACACATCAGGCTGTACAGCAGCACGGCGCCTGCGGACCGGACGGTACGAAGTTTAGGCATGGGACCGAAGAAAGGCTGAGCCTCGACGCAGGCTACGGCCAAGGACAAGCCGCGCATTATAGCGCGGCGCCCCACCCATGGTCCTAGAACATGGCGAAGATGATCACGCCGCCGTCCACGGTGAAGTCCAAACGGCCACGCGCCTTGGGCAACGTGCTCACATCCACGCTGACCAGCACCGTCGAACGCACATGGGGGTTACCCGCCACCGCGTTCACGGGCGCGGTCAGGTTGTTACAGATTTCAGAGGACGCGAGCAGCGCGTCTTCGCTCGGCTCGTTGTCCTTCAACTGCCTCAAAGCCTCGTCGCGCGGCAGGGCCAGCAGGCCCGCGCCCAGCAATAGGGCCGCCCTCAAGTCCATGATGACGGCTCCGCGCTCGCGGCCTTCGTCATCGAGGAGCTTGCAAGCGAGCGGATGCGTCAGCTCGTCGTACGGGGTCTCTTTGCGTGGCTCCAGCGGTGGTGGCGACTCGAGCAGCATCCCCAAGCAATCGGTCAAGCCGCGCATCGCGGGCAGATTCATCACCGGCAGCGGCTGCTCACCCGCGATCGAACGCGCCAAATCTTCCAGCGATTGCACGCCCGCGGCCGGGACGGGCGGCTGTCGCGGGCTGGGCGCGGCGGGTGGTGACTGAGCGCCGCCGCCGACCCCGAGGCCGGGCGAGGCTTGGGTGGCGGCGAAGCCGGGATTCTCGGCCAAGGGCTCCCCCCCTGGCGACGCGGCCGCAAAAGCGGGCGGGGGCTCACTGCGCCGGCGTTGGGCGCGGCCACCGCGCGGCAGCCGCAAGTTGGGCTGGGCGATTCCGCTTTGCGAAGCTTCCAAAGCGACCACGCGGTCGCGTAGGCGCGCATGCGAGGCGCGCAGCACCGCGAGCTCGGCGCGCAGCTCGGCCACGGCGTTGCCGGCCTCGATACTCTCGGCGTCGGCCGGAGCGTGTGGCCGCGGAGGCGGCCCCGCATCCGCGCTCGGCACCCAATCGCCCTCGTTCACTTCGAACGCGCGGTCCTCTTCACTGCGCGGGCTGCGCATGATTTGCGCCGCGCCGCTGGCCAGCAGCTGGCCTTCCTCGCTGCGACGCAGCAAGGCCAGGATCGAGTCCGCGCCTTCGAGCCGAGTCAAACGCGGCTGAAAGACGTCGCGATCGACGGCCTCGAGCCGAGTCAGCTCCAGCACCCAGCGCCCTGACCGGCAGACCAGCCGGGTCGGAGTCGCCTTCGCCAACACATCCGTCGACAGACTCATTCACGCCGATGAACGGCGGCGAACGTCCGAACCTTAACTCTGAATCTGGCGATTAAACGCTCGTTCCCGCGTCAGCGGCGTGGCGCACGGGGGTCAACGTCCAGACGCTGACGCGGCCCGCCCGATCGCGCGCTCGGGGCGCTTTTGTGCGGATCAGGAGGGCTTTCTTGGCGCGAAGGCCTTGGCACGAAACATGAGATGGACCCCGCGCCACCACCATGGACGGCTTCTTCCCGACCCCCGCCCGAGATCTCAGCCAGGCCTACCTGCAGTCGAACCTGCAGCGACTCTGGTTGGGCGAACGCACGCGTGAACGCGTCGAGGCGGCGGAGCCGATCGGTGAGCTGCTGCACCAAGCCGACGGCACGCCCGTGCTGCACCACCGCGGCACGTTGCTGGGCGCGCCGTCCGACGACCTGTGGCTGAACCGCACCATCCGCGAGAGCCCGCGCGACAGCGCCTACGTGGTGTTTGGGCTCGGGCTCGGTCACACCGCGCGCGCGCTACGCGCCATGACGGCCGCACCAATTCTGATTTACGAGCCCGATCCGGGGCTCGCGCGCCGCGCGCTGTCGCTGGGACCGAGCGATCTCGGGGGCTTTCCCATCGTGTGCACGTCGCATGACCTGACCCAGCTTTGGCCGAGCTTCGGCGGAAATCGAGACAATGTCACGCTCATCTCTACTCCCGGCTACGGCGGCTTGTACGACCGTGAAGACCGCGATCTTCGCGAGGCGGTCACCCAGCTTGTTCAACGGCGCAACGTCAACGAGGCGACGCACCGCGTCCGAGCACGCGAGTGGATTTCCGACGTGCTCGAGAACATCGAGCTCTTGGAGCACTCCTCTTGCTTCTTGGGCCTCGCAGAGAAGTACCAAAACGTGCCCGCTTTCATCGTCGGCGCAGGCCCGTCGCTTGGCAAGAACGCCGAGCTTCTCGCCGACGCCGCGAAAAAAGGCATCGTCATCGCCGTGAACTCCAGCGCCTTGGCGCTGGCTAGCCGAGGCATCACGCCGCAGGTCGTGGCGTGCATGGAGTCGATCGATCTATCGAACCTGCTGGCGCAGATTCCTTATCTGGACGACGTCGTGCGCGCCTTCAGTCTGACCGCGCACCCCAAGACGCTGCGCACCGGCAAGGGGCCGCTGCTGCCCTTGTACGAAGGTCTGCCGCAGTTCACGCCGCTCATCAGCCTGGGTCACGCCCAAGGACTCGCGGTGTGCGGCAGCGTGTCGACGCTGGCTTTCTCGCTCGCGCAGCGACTCGGCTGCTCGCCAATCGTAATGGTCGGGCAAGACCTGGCCTACACCGACGGTCATGCGTACGCGACGGGCACGCCGTACGAAGGCTCACGCGTCAAGCTATCGGCCGACGGCGAGTCGTTGGAGCACGAGCGCTCCGCCGCATTGCTGGCCGCCAACGGCAAGCAAGCCGAAACCGAGCCGCTGAGGCGGGTGAAGGCTTGGGGCGGCCAAGGCACCGTGCCCTCGACGATCGGATTTTCGGCGGTGCGCAACTGGCTCGAGCTCGCCGCCGAGCTGCTCGCGCACGATCGCCCCGACCAGCGCGTGATCAACGCCACCGAGGGCGGCGCTCACGTGGAAGGCTTCGACGAGCTCACGCTGGCCGAGGTGCTCGCGCCGCTGCCGGAATTGAACGTCACGCCCCAGGCCATCGCCGCCGCCGCCCATGTCGAGCGCCCGCCGCTGTCGCGCGGCCAACTGCGAGCGTGGCTCGAGCATCAGCTGGCGGGCGCGGTCGCCGCCCGCCACGCGGCTCGTCGCGTCCGACGCGTAGCGCAGTCGGCCGAGCGCGCCGTCGTCAGCGGCGACCCACGCAGCATCACGCGCGCGTTCAAGAAGCTGGAAGACGCCGAGCGCGAGCTGCGCGCGCGCGTCAACGCCTCCCCGTTCGTGGACGGCTACTCGTGGACCGCGGTCGACGCGGCGATGGACGAGGCCGTCAACGAGGACGACGAAACCCAGGCCAGCGCTCAGCGCGCGGTCCAAACCGAGGCGCGCGTCGCCGCCGCCATCGAAACCTGCACTCGCGAGCTGGAAGGCAAGCTCCAGCAGCACATCCAAAGCTTCGGCGCCCCCGCGCCGTGACCTGACACGACCCACGGAGACACAACCAACATGGCACTCGTAATACCCACGAACGTAGCATCGCTAGACGCTCAAAAAACCCTGACCCGAAATTCCAACGCGCTCGGCAAGAGCTTTGCCCGCCTATCCAGCGGCTTCCGCATCAACACCGCCGCCGACGACGCCGCCGGTCTCGCCATCAGCGAGAGCATGAAGGCGCAGATTCGGTCGTACACGATCGCCGAACGCAACGCGAACGAAGCCATCAGCATGACGCAGACCGCAGAAGCAGCGCTCGGCTCCATGCACGACATTCTCGGTCGCATGCGCGAGCTGGCGATCGAGAGCGCCAACGGCTCGATGACCGGCACCGACCGCGGCTACCTCGACACCGAGTTCACGGCCCTCAAGGAAGAAATGGGCCGCATTCAGGGCTCGTCCAAGTTCAACGGCAAGCAGCTCGTCTCGACGGCGGGCGCGCTGATCACCTTCCAGGTTGGTCTCAACAATACCGCGAGCGACCAGATCACGCTGACGTTCGGCGGCTTGTCCCTGACCCAGCTGTTGGCGGCGACGACCAACGTCGCGGGCGCCACCGCGGGCTCCGCGCTGAACTCGATCGGCCGCATCGACTCGGCGATCGCCATCATTTCGACCGAGCGCGCCAAGTACGGCGCGGCGATGAACCGCCTCGACGTCACGGTGTCGAGCATCCAGACGATGCGCGTCAACCTATCGGCCGCCAACTCGCGTATTCGCGACGTCGACGTGGCCGAGGAGACCAGCGCCCTTGCCCGCAACCAGGGGCTGGCCCAGGCCGGTACCACGGTGCTGGCCCAGGCCAATCAGCTGCCTCAGATGGCGATGCAGCTCTTACAGCGCTGATGTAAGCGCGTGATGCCGCTAGCGTTCGTGTCAGGAAGGGCCCCGCCTGTCGTTGGTCGGCGGGGTTCCGGTCCCCCCTCGGAACGGCAAATGCGCCGCCGGGGGGGCTCGACCCTGTCTTGGCACCAAAGTGCGATAGCCGCTTACTTAACTGGGCCTGGGCACGGACTTTTCCGTTCAAGCCTCCATCGACCTCTCCGTTCATTGGTCCCGACGGGCAATGACGCCCCGACGCAGCTGCAACAACGCGCTGCGGCCTCCATGAAGGAGAATCTCGATGGCCCTAGTAATTCAGACCAACTATGCCGCGATGGCGGCGCAAAAGAACCTCGGCACGAACCAGAAGCAACTGGCCGGCAGCTTTCAGAAGTTGTCCAGCGGCTTCCGTGTCAACACTGCGGCCGACGACGCTGCCGGCCTTGCCGTCAGCGAGTCGATGAAGTCGCAGATCCGCTCCTACACGGTAGCGGAGCGCAACGCCGGCGACGCCATCTCGATGGCGCAGACGGCAGAAGGCTCGCTCGGCGAAGTCCACGACATCTTGGGCCGCATGCGCGAGCTGGCCGTTCAGTCCTCGAACGGCTCTCTCACCAACACCGACCGTGGCTACCTGAACACCGAGTACGGTGCGCTGCAGTCGGAAATCACCCGTATTCAAGGCTCGGCGAAGTTCAACGGCGTTTCCCTGCTCAACGCGACGGCGGCGACGGTGAAGTTCCAGGTCGGCTTGAACAACGTCGGCACCGATCAAATCGACGTGACCTTCGGTGGCGTCAACTTGGCCGGCGTTGCCACGGGTACTTCGACGGTGGCGAACGCCACGGGCGCTCTGAACGCCCTGGCTCAAATCGATACCGCGATCGGCAGCGTCTCCAGCTACCGCTCGAAGTTCGGTTCCGCCATGAACCGTTTGGATGTCGCGACCTCGAACATCCAGACCATGCGCCTGAACATCTCGGCGGCGAACTCGCGCATCCGCGACGTGGACGTGGCGACGGAAACGTCGAACCTGTCCAAGAACCAGGTGCTGACGCAAGCCGGCGCTTCCATCTTGGCGCAGACCAACCAGCTGCCGCAGATGGCGTTCGGCCTCCTCGGTCGCTGATACGGAGTCAATGCTCGTGGGCGGCGCGAACGGACCTGGTCCGCCGCGCCGCCCGCCGCGTTTTTCTCGCTCAGCACAGGAGATTTAGCTAATGGTCGGCACCATCACGTTTGGTGGCATCGGGTCCGGGATGGACACCGAGAGCATCGTTTCGGCGCTGGTTGGCGTAGAGCGCCAAGGCCAGACGGCCCTGCAGTCGAAACTGACGGCGACGAACTCGTCGATTTCGAACCTATCCAGCGTCTCGTCGCTGCTTTCCAAGCTGAAGGCCGCCTCCGACGCGCTCGATACGACGACGGAGATCGGCAGCTACAAGGCTACTTCGTCGAACGCGGCCATCGTGGCCAGCGGCAGCGGGCTCGCGACGCCCGGCAAGTACTCGATCACGGTCGACAAGCTTGCCAAAGAACAGCGCACCTATTCCAACACCATCGCCTCGGTGGGTACGGCGCTCGGCCAGGCCGGCACCCTCAAGCTGGGCGTCGGCAGCGGCACGACCAAAGACATCGAGATCGTCGGCACCGACACCATCGACGACGTGATCGGCAAGATCAACTCGGCCGGCCTACGCATGACCGCCTCGTCGTTCTACGACGGCACGTCCTACCGCATTCAGCTTCGCGGCATGGACACAGGGGCGGCGAACAACCTGAGCATCACCGAGACCGGCACCACCTTCGGCTTCGGAGTGGCGGCCAACACCGTCCAAGCCGCGCAAGACGCGCAAATCAAGCTGGACGGCTTCACCATCAAGAGCGCCACCAATCAAGTGACGGGCGCGATCCGCGGCGTCACGCTGGCGTTGACCGCCGAGACCACCGATCCGGTCGCGGTCGCGATCGAGAGCGACCCGAGCGCGCTCAAGACCAAGTTGACCGCGCTCGTCGACAGCTACAACGCCGTCATTTCCAAGGTCAAAGAGCTCGCTGGCAACGGCACCGTCAAGGCCCGCGACCCCAACCTGGCCGGTGATTCCACGCTGCGCGCCATCACCAGTCGTCTGACCAGCGCGCTGCAGACCATCGGCGGCGGCACGAGCGCCTACAAGACGCTCGGCTCGGTTGGCCTGGCCGTCGACCGCAGCGGCAAGCTCTCCCTCGATTCGACCAAGTTCGACAAGGCGATCGCGGCCGACGCGGCCGGAGTCAGCCAGCTGCTCGCCGGCAGCGACGCCACCGCCCCGGGCGGCGTGATGAGTATCGTTTCCAACGCGGTGGACGTATTCACGAAGAGCGGCACCGGCTTGATGGCAGGCCGCAACGACGCGATGACCGCGGCCACCAAGCGCCTGCAGAGTCGCATCGATCGCGAAGAAATTCGTATCAACCGCTACGCGGAGCAGCTGCGCAAGCAGTTCACCACGATGGACACCCAAGTGGCCGCCTGGAACGCTCAATCCACCTATCTAAGTCAGCAACTCTAGGTCAGTCATGACAGCCCCTTTCGCCGCCGTCGAATCAGCCGCTCAGCGTTACAGCCAAGTCCGTATGACCACGTCGACGCCGGGCGACCTGCTCTTGGCGCTGTACGACGGCATGTTTCGCTTCCTGAATGGCAGCAAAATCTGCATCGAACGAAAAGAGCTGCCGCGCGCCCGCGAGCTCCTATCCAAGGCTTACGCCATCCTATCCGAGCTGTACATCGCGCTCGACCACAGCATCGCGCCCGAGCTGTGCGCCAACCTGGAAGCCCTGTACGGCTTCTCGATGGATCGCGTGATGCAGGCCTCGCGCAAGGGCACGGTCGAGCCGATCGACGACGTCATCCGCGTTTTGACGCCGCTGCGAGAGGCCTGGCAAATTGCCGTACCGCAAGCCGCCCGTGAAGCCCACGAAGCCAGCAAGCTCGCTGAGTCAGGTCGATAGATGACGACGGATCGCATTCCTGCCACGGCGTCGATGGCCGTCTCTACCGCGCCCACCTACTCGGGTGATCTGCGCACCGGCCTGTTCATGGCCGAATTCAAGAGCGGCGCGCGCATCGCGGTGAACGTGTCACGCACGCGCACTTACCCGGGGCTGAACAGCACCGCGCCCGGCACCTTGCCGTTTTACGCCGCGATCGAAGACCTGGACCTGTCGGGCCCCGTGCTCGACGCCGGCTGCGGCTCGGGTGAAGGGGCGCGCGCGCTGCGCGACGCCGGTCGCGAGGTCGTCGCCATCGAGCTCGATCGCGCCTCCGCGCATTTTGCCCGTGAATATACGCCCGGGATCCAGGTCATCGAGGCCGACTTGTGCCTGGACGCACCCGTCTCGGGCATGGCCGCCGCGGTCGTGGCCGACACCCTGGGCCACGTCGCCGACCCCGAAGCATTCTTGCGCAACGTTCGCGCTTGTTTGGCGCCCGCTGGCACCTTGCTGGTCGCGGAGCCGCTCGCTCAAGTCGCCCAACGCCTGATCGCGCCCGCCCGGCGCGCCTTCACCAAGCAAGAGCTTGGCGCCATGTTGACGCGAGCGGGCTTCAGCGTCGAAGGCTGGCTCAGCAGCGTTGGCACTTTCGTCGCCTGCATCGCTCGCCGCATCGAAGACCCGGTCCTGCAAACGCTGGACGAAGCGGGCAGGCTGGCGAGCGTTGGTCAGTTTACCCAGGCGCGTGAGCTGCTCGAGGCCGTGCGCACCCCGCGCAGCGCCCTCGCGCTCGAGCTGTTGCTTGCCCAAGGCGAGCTGGCGATGGCGGAGCGGGCCGGCGACCTGGCCGCAAAGGCCTTCTTTCAGGCTCGCGACTTGGAGCCTCTCGATGCGCGGGCCCTGACCGGCCTCTCGCGCATTGCGCTCAGCATCGGCGAGAGCCAAGACGCTTTGCGTTTGGCCATGGACGCCGTCCGCGCACAGCCAGCGTCGGCCCTGGCGGCGGCGACATTGGCGATCGTCGGCGAGCGACTGGAGCACCCCGAAGCCTTTACCGCCTGGCGCGCCGCCGTGAATCTCGCGCCGGACGACGTCGGTATCGTGACCGGCCTGGGCCGTTCGGCGGCCGCGCGCGGTGAATACCACTACGCGATTTGCGCCTTCGATCGCGCCCGCGCCTACGGCGACGAGTTCGGGCCGGAGTTCCACGTCACGCTCGGCTGGCTGCTGCTCGCCGACGGCCGCCGTCACGACGCCGCGCTGGAGGCCCGCCACGCTCAGGCCTTGTCACCCGACGACGTCAGCGCCCGCGAGCTCTACGAAGCCGCGCAGACGCCGAACATCGACTAACTGAAGCTCAGCCGACGCAAGATGGCGTCGGCCATGGCTTCGAGAGCGCACACGTCGCGCGCCGCGCCCAGCTCGGCCGCCGCTTTGGGCATGCCGTACACGACGCTGCTGGCCTCGTCTTGGGCGAGCGTCGCGGCCCCCGCGGCGTGCAAGGCCTGCAGGCCGCGCGCGCCATCGTCACCCATGCCCGTGAGCAAGACGCCCACCGCTCGCGCCCCGAGCTCGCGCGCGACGCTCTCGAACAGCACGTCGACGCTGGGTCGATGACGCGACACCAACGGACCGCCGGCGACGTCGGCCAATAGATGCCCCGCCGCGCGCTTCAACGTCAGGTGACGACCGCCGGGAGCGATCAAGGCAAGACCTGGCCGTAGCAGGTCTCCGGCGGCGGCTTCCCGCACTTCAATCGCGCACTCGCGATCGAGCATGGCCGCGAACGCGCGCGTAAAGCCGCCGGGCATGTGCTGGGCGACGACGACCGGCGGCGCCTCCTTCGGCAGCGCGCTCAGGATCACGCGCAGCGCCTCGGGGCCACCGGTAGAGGCACCGATCGCGATCAGCTCGCGGGCGTGGCCGGCGACGGCGAAACGGCGCGCGTTGGGCGCCGTCGACGGGCGGGGCGGGGCCAGCCTCGGCCGAGTTGCGGCGGCGGCCGTGACCGCGTCGACCAGCATGACCGAAGATTCGAACAGGAACTCACGCACGGCCGTCTTCGGCTTGGTCACGACCTCGATCGCGCCGTGCTCGAGCGCCTCGATCGCCTTCTGGCCGTGTCCGCCGGTCGTTCCCGAGCAGATCACGACCGGGATTGGGCGCTCGCGTTGCAGTTGCTTCAAGAACGTCAGCCCGTCCATGCGAGGCATTTCCAGGTCCAGCACCAGCACGTCGGGGCTCGAGCGTTCCAGCTTTTTCATGGCGAAGAACGGGTCGGGCGCGACCTTCACGTCCATGCCGGCCGCGATCAAGACGGCGCTCAACACCTGGCGGGCCACGGCCGAGTCGTCGACGATCAAGACCTCCAATCGCCCCCGTCCGCCGTTCATGCCGCCTCCCTGGGCGTGTAGATCGTCGGCGCCACGCCGTCGACGTCCAGCTCCAGCCCGTGCAGGCTCTCGGAGTGCCCCACGAATAGCTGCCCGTTGCCGTCCAGCTGCCGCAGCAGGCGCGACAGAACGGCTCGACGCGTCTCGGGTTTGAAGTACATCAACACGTTGCGACACAAGATCAAATCGAACCGCCCGAGCGGAGCAAAGTCGCTCGAAATCAGGTTTTCACGCTGAAAACGCACGACTCCGCGCGCGCTGGGGCCAACCCTGAACGAGCCGAACTGCGAGCCGGTGCCGCGCAGCAAAAACCGCTTGTGCAATTCGCTCGGGATCTCGTGCAGCCGTTCCATCGGGTATACGGCGCCGATCGCGCGCTCCAGCACCTTGGTGCTGATGTCGGTGGCCACGACCTCCACCGACCAGTCCGGCGGCAGCCAAGTCATCAAGCCCATGGCCAGCGAATACGGCTCCTCGCCGCTGGAACACGCCGAGCTCCACACGCGCACGCGGCGCGGACGTCGGCCCGCGTCGGCCTCACGACGCCAGGCCCCCGACAGGTTACGACGGAGGTGCTCGAATTGATTGGGCTCGCGAAAGAAGCGCGTCTCGTTCGTGCAGATGGCGTTGATGAAGCGAACCAGCTCGTCGTGCGGGCTCGCGATCACGCGCTCGTAGTATTCCTGAAAGGTGCCCAGGCCGAGCTCGCGAATGCGCGACAGCAGCCGCGCGTTCACCAGCGCCTGCTTCACGGAGCTCAGATGAATGCCGACCTCGGTCTCGACCAGCTGGCGAAAGCGGCCGAACTCCGCGTCGGTCAACGGACGAATCCC
>Ga0164241_10002393_pt1 | contig 20532 bp, 20 predicted proteins | sample OricomyardsoilBY_FD_108780 | JGI IMG/M metagenome (GOLD analysis project Ga0164241, IMG submission 108780) | Backyard soil microbial communities from Emeryville, California, USA - Original compost - Back yard soil (BY) | ecosystem: Environmental > Terrestrial > Soil > Unclassified | place: USA... | reverse complement strand
GGCGTTGAAGATTGAAGCGGGCGCTAACATAACAACGGCAGGGACATCCCGCAAGGCGACGGTGTATCATTTCAAGCTGTTTTTTCCGAAGTTTGCGGCCTTCTTCACATGAGCCTCACGAACACACAGATCGAAACCATCGCGGGTCTCGCGCGACTTCAGCTTTCCCCTGATGAGATTCCCTCCTACGCCGAATCACTGAGCCGCATCCTGGGCATGGTCAGTCAGCTCGAACAGGCCGACACCTCGAAGGTCGAGCCCATGGCGCACCCGTTGACGGGGCAGGTGCAGCGTCTGCGTGAGGACAGCGTCACATCCGGCAATGCGCGCGAGGCCTATCAGCGCAATGCACCCCAGGTCGAGGCCGGGCTGTATCTGGTTCCACGAGTGATCGAGTGATGGCCCGAACCCTGGCTGAGCTTGCGGCCGGCCTTGCCGCCCGCAAGTACTCGGCGGCCGAGCTGGCGCGCGACACCCTGGCCCGCGTCGAGCGCATGCAGCCTCGGCTCAATGCCCTGATCAGCGTCACGGGCGAGGCGGCCATGCAGGCAGCCACTGTCGCGGACCGGCGACTGGCCGCCGGTGAGGCCGGGCCGCTCACCGGCATACCCATGATCCACAAGGACATCTTCTGCACGGAAGGTGTGCTGACCACCTGTGGCTCGCGCATGCTGTCGAACTTCGTCTCACCCTACGATGCGACGGTCGTCACAAAACTCAAGCACGCCGGCATGGTGATGATCGGCAAGGCGAACATGGATGAGTTCGCCATGGGCTCGTCCAACGAGACCAGCTTCTATGGTCCGGTGAAGAATCCCTGGGATGTCACGCGCGTGCCGGGCGGCTCTTCGGGCGGTTCGGCCGCGGCGGTGGCGGCACGGCTGGCGCCGCTGGCCACTGCCACCGATACCGGCGGCTCCATCCGTCAGCCGGCGGCGCTGTGCGGCGTGACGGGACTCAAGCCCACGTACGGGCGCGTGTCGCGCTACGGCATGATCGCCTTTGCCTCGAGCCTGGACCAGGCTGGTGTGATCGCCGTCTCGGCCGAAGATGCCGCGCTCGCGCTGCAGGCCATGGCCGGTTTCGATCCGCGCGATTCCACCAGCGTCGATGTGCCCGTGCCCGATTACCGCGCCGCGCTGGATGCGCCGCTGGCTGGCATGAAGATCGGCATCCTGAAGGAATTCTTCGGTGAAGGGCTTTCGTCCGCCGTCGAGAAGCTGGTGCGCGAGGCGCTGGCTGAACTGACGAAGCTGGGCGCCGTGGTGAAAGAAGTCAGCCTGCCCAGCCTGCCACTGTCGGTACCTACTTATTATGTGGTGGCGCCGGCCGAGTGCTCATCGAACCTGGCCCGCTTCGACGGCGTGCGTTACGGGCATCGCTGCGAGAACCCGAAGGATCTGCGCGATCTGTATACGCGTTCGCGTGCCGAGGGTTTTGGCGCGGAAGTGAAGCGCCGCATCATGACCGGCACCTATGTGCTGTCGGCCGGTTATTACGATGCCTACTACCTGCAGGCGCAGAAGGTGCGGGCGCTGATCAACGAGGATTTCGCGCGCGCCTTCAGCGAGGTGGATCTGCTGCTGGGTCCGACCACGCCCACCGCGGCCTTCGGCCTCGGCGACAAGACCTCGGACCCGATCACCATGTATCTGAATGACATCTACACCATCGGCGCGAATCTGGCGGGACTGCCGGCGCTGTCGATACCCTGTGGGTTTGCCGGTCATCTGCCGGTGGGTGTGCAGCTCATCGGGCCGCATTTCGGTGAGGCGAAGCTGCTGGGCGCCGCGCATCGCTACCAGCAGGCCACCGACTGGCATCTGAAGACGCCAGCCGGTTTTCCGGAGGGCTTCGCATGAGTGACGTGCAGAAGGGTGACTGGGAAACAGTCATCGGCCTCGAGATCCACGCGCAGCTCGCCACGAAGGCCAAGATCTTCTCCGGCTCGCCAACGCAATATGGCGCCGAACCCAACACTCAGGCCGACCTGGTGGATCTGGGCTATCCGGGCGTGCTGCCGGTGCTCAATGGCGAGGCGGTGCGCATGGCCGTGCGGTTCGGGCTTGCCATCGGCGCCAGCATCTCGCGCAAGTCGGTGTTCGCGCGCAAGAACTATTTCTACCCGGATCTTCCCAAGGGCTACCAGATCAGCCAGTACGAACTGCCCATCGTCGCCCAGGGCGAACTCGATGTGATGCAGGAGGATGGCAGCGTGAACCGCGTGGGCATCACGCGCGCGCACCTCGAAGAAGACGCGGGCAAGTCGCTGCATGAAGGTCATGTGGGCGTCTCGGCCATCGACCTGAACCGCGCCGGCACGCCGCTGATCGAGATTGTCTCCGAGCCGGACATGCGATCGGCGAAGGAGGCGGTGGCGTACATGAAGAAGGTGCACACGCTGGTGCGCTACCTGGGCATCTGCGATGGCAACATGCAGGAAGGCTCGTTCCGCTGCGATGCCAACGTGTCGGTGCGCCGCAAGGGCGCGGAGAGGCTCGGTACGCGCGCGGAACTGAAAAACCTGAACAGCTTCCGCTTCGTCGAGAAGGCGATCAATCACGAAGTCGAGCGCCAGATCGACATCCTCGAGTCCGGCGGCAAGATCGTGCAGGAGACGCGACTGTACGATGCCGACAAGGACGAAACCCGTTCGATGCGCTCGAAGGAAGAGGCCAACGACTACCGCTACTTTCCCGACCCGGACCTGCTGCCCGTGGTACTGGACGAAGCCTTCATCGAAGGCCTGCGCGCGCAACTGCCAGAACTGCCCGACCAGAAGGCGGCGCGGTTCCAGCAGCAGTACGGGCTGCCGGCCTATGACGCGCAGTTGCTCACGGCCAGCCGCGAAATGGCGTCCTTCTATGAAGCCGTGGTGGCGGCCGTGCCTTCCGATGCCAAGCTCGCCGCCAACTGGGTGATGGGCGATTTCTCGGCGGCACTGAACAAGGATGGCCTGGAGGTCACCGCGAGCCGGCTCAGCGCCGCGCAGCTCGGTGGCCTGCTGGCGCGCATCGTCGACAACACGGTTTCGGGCAAGCTGGCCAAAGAAGTGTTCGAGGTGATGTGGGCCGATGCCACGGACGCCGATGGCGTCATCGAGGCCCGCGGCCTGAAGCAGATCACCGATGGCGGGGCCATCGAGAAGGTGATCGACGAGATCATCGCCGCCAACCCGAAACAGCTGGCCGATTACCGCTCGGGCAAGGACAAGCTCTTCGGCTTCTTCGTCGGCCAGGTCATGAAGGCCACCGGTGGCAAGGCCAATCCCGCGCTGCTCAACGACCTGCTGAAGAAGAAGCTGGCGCCGTGAGTCGCGACTGATGGAGACGGATCGCATGCGGCGTTTCCTGTTCGAGGATGCGCCCGTGCGCGGCCATTGGGTGCACTTGTCGCAGGCCTGGCGCGAGGCGCGGGAACACCAGGATCTGCCCGCGCCGGCACTGACATTGCTGGGTGAATCGCTGGCCGCCACCACACTCATCGCGGCATCGCTCAAGTTCAAGGGCACGCTGACGTTGCAGCTGCTCGATAGCCGCGGGGCGGTGAGCATGCTGGTCGCGCAGGCCACCGACGCGCGCACTCTGCGCGGTGTGGCGCATCTGGCCGGGAATGCCTCCGGACGCGGCGCCGCTTTTGCCGACCAGATCGACGGCGGTCGACTGGTGGTCAGCGTCGAGCAGGGCGAGGGCATCGCTCCGTGGCAGGGCATCGTGCCGCTGGATGGCGCATCCCTGGCGGCCTGCCTGGAACATTACTTCGATGTTTCCGAACAGCTTCCCACCGCCATCGTGCTGGCGGCGAATGCCCAGAGCGCTGCCGGCCTGTTGTTGCAGAAACTGCCGGCAGCGGGCCAGCAAGGCGAAGTGGCCGCTGTCGGCACCCAGGATCTGTGGGAAGAGGCGACGGCCATGCTGGCCACGCTTGGCGCGGATGAGCTGCTCGGCATCGAGCCACAGGAGTTGCTGCGCAGGCTGTTCGGGGCTCGCGATCTGCGGCTCTTCGACGCGGAGAAAGTGACCTTCGCCTGTCGCTGCGACCGCGATCGGGTCGCGGCCTTGCTGCGCGGCATGGGGCGCGCGGAGATCGAGTCGATCCTGGCGGAGCAGGGCGCGGTCACCGTGACCTGCGAGTTCTGCCAGAAGCCCTATCGCTTCGACGCGGTGGATGCGGCGCAATTGTTTCTCGCGGCTTCCACCGAAGGCAATGCCAGCCTGAACTAGTGCGCGACACCGGTGAAGCCGCTGTGGTCCCCGCGCAGTCGCCGGTGCTGTTGCGCCGCCTGCTGCGCGCGAAGGATCGCATGGATGCCGCCTCGCACGAGGACTGGCCGGTGCGACGGCTGGCGAAGGTGAGCCGCGTTTCACAGGCCCACTTTGCGCGCTCGTTCAAGCTGGCCTTTGGCGTTCCGCCGCATCGCTACCTGCTCACGCGACGCATCGAACGCGCCATGACCTTGCTGCGCGAGACGAACTTGCCCGTCACGGACATCGCCTTCCAGACCGGCTGGAAAAGTCTCGGCACTTTCGGGCGTATCTTCCACGACATCACCGGCGCGAGCCCGCGTGCCATCCGCGAACGCGCCCGCGGCGCGCGGCAGCAACTCGACCGCGTGCCGGCCTGTTTCCTGAGCGCCGCGCAACGACCCGATCTCGTCACCGCAGTTTCGGAGAAGCGGCGCCGCGGTGCGGGCGATATAAAGGCGCGGAAGAAGAGGAGTTTCCATGAGTCAAAGCATCCAGATGATGGGCCTGTACGTACGCGACCAGGACGAGGCGCTCGCGTTCTACGCCGGCAAACTCGGCTTTCGCGTCAGCGCGGACGTGCGTAACGGCGACTATCGCTGGCTCACCGTGCAGCATCCCGATCAGCCCTCGTTCCAGCTGGGTCTGTTCGTGCCGGGGCCGCCGGTGCACGATGCCGCCACCGCGCAGGCGCTGCAGGCCATTGTCGCCAAAGGCGCCATGCCGCCATTGCTGCTGGAAGTCGACGACGTTCGCGCGGCCTTCGAGCGGATGCGCGCGGCGGGCGTGGAGTTCACGCAGGAACCTGCCGAGCGTTACGGCAGCGTGGACGCCAACTTCCGTGACCCGTCGGGCAATGGCTGGAAGATGATCCAGAAGCGCGGCTGAACATCACGGTTACGCGCCAATCATTGCAGGCCGGTGCTATGTTGCCCGGGTGACACAAACGCCACCGGGCAATCCACACGAGTCGCAAGGGCTTGCGGCGGTGTACGACAGCCATCGCGCCGCCATCCTGCGTTTTCTGCGTGCGCGCACGCGCGACGCGGCCGAGGCCGAGGATGTGCTGCAGGAGTTGTGGATCCGCCTGCGTGAGGTGCGCAGCGGACCGATCGCCAATGCGCGCGCCTATGTGTTCCAGATGGCCAACAACCTGGTGCTGGATCGGGAGCGCGAGCGTCGCCGACGCCAGCTGCGCGACCGCGCCTGGACCGAGCAGGCGCATACCATATTGCAGGCCGCCGATGGCGATCCGCAGGCTGTGGATCCAGGGCGGACACCCGAAGAACTGCTGTCCGCGACGCAGGAGTGCAACCGGCTGCTGCAGGCCATCCAGGGTCTGCCGGAAGCGGCGCGCCGGGCATTCTGTCTCCACAAGCTCGAAGAGCTCAGCCATGCACAGGTGGCGGCGAGACTGGGTATCAGCCGCAGTGGCGTGGAGAAGCACATCGCACTGGCCATGAAGCATCTGCGACGTGCGCTGCTGGACTGCGGTCCGGATGCGCCGCCGTCGTCTACTACCGATGGGCGGAAAACCTCATGACTGACGCCTGGCAGGCAGCCTTGCACTGGCATGCCGCGACAAGGCGCGGCGACTGCGACTGGGACGCCTTCACGGCCTGGCTCGAGCAGGATGCCGCGCACCAGCAGGCCTATGCGCAGGTGGCGGAACTGGATACACAGCTCGAACGCCACCGTTCCGCGCTGCGACAGCGCCTGGGTGGCATGGACGCGAACCACCGGCGCAGAGCATGGCCGGTTGCCCTGGCGGCGGTGCTGGTTCTGGCGGTGGGCCTGTTCCTCACCTGGGACCGCCTGCCGTTTCACGCGCCGGCGACGCAGGACTACGTCACGCTTGCCGATGCGCGCGAGATTGCGCTGCAGGGCGGTGTGCGGGTCACGCTGGCGCCGGGCAGTCATCTGCGTGTCAGTGGCAGTCGCCAGGAACAGATGGATCTGACAGGTACGGCCTATTTCGATGTTCCGCATGATCCGCGACGCATGCTGGTGGTGATGGCCGGTGGCCGCGCCGTGCGGGATATCGGCACGCGGTTCGAGATCTTCGGCGCGGGCAATGTGCTGAAGGTGGCCGTGGCCGAAGGCCATGTCAGCGTGGATCTGCCGGGCGCGGATCAAGGCGTGCGTGTCGAGGCGGGCCACCGGTTGATGGTGTCGGGCACGCCGTCGCGGGCCGAATATGCGAGCATTGCCGCCGACGATGTGGCCGGCTGGCGAGCGGGCCGGCTGATCATCCGCGACGAACCCTTGTCGCTGGTCGCGGCGCAGATCAGCCTGCACGCCGGTGTCACCGTGACGGTGGATCCCGCCATTGCACAGCGGCGGTTTTCGGGTGTGCTGGCGATTGGAGATGGTTCGCAGCTTGCAGCGGGATTGGCGCAAATCATGGGTCTGGCGGTTCAGTCGCGCGGCGGTGCCGTGCATCTTGTTGCTGCGGATACTGGTCGCTGAGGCCGCGGCCGAAACCGTTTTCCATTTCGATATTCCCGCGGCCGCGCTCGATGAGGCGCTGACGCGCTTCACTGATCAGACCGGCATCTCCGTCGGCATGACGGGGCGCATGCCGCGCGTGCAAACCGGCCGCGTCGCGGGCGATTTCACAGCGCAGGCGGCATTGGAACAGATGCTCGCGCGCAGCGGACTGCAGGCCGTTCGGCTCAGCGCGACATCGTTCCGGCTGCAATCGAACACCGTCGCGCCCGCGCCGTCCGCGGCGCAGGTGACGCCGGATCTGGGCGAAGTGGTGGTGATGGCCGCCAAGCGCCAGCAGGAGTGGCGTACGGTGCCGATTCCCATCACGGTGATTTCCGGTGAGCAGCTGGCTTTCAGTGCGACGCGACGCGGTTCGCGCGCGGCCCTGCTGCTCGATGCCGCAACCAGCAGCACGAACCTGGGCCCGGGTCGCGAGCGCCAGTTCATTCGCGGCGTGGCCGACAGCGCCTTTCTCGGTCCCAGCCAGGCGACCGTCAGTGTGCAGTTCGATGATGCCCGCGCCACCTATGACGCGCCGGATCCGGATCTGATGCTGCTGGATGTGGAGCAGGTGGAAATCCTCAAGGGGCCACAGGGACCGCTGTATGGCACCGGCGCGCTGGGCGGCGTGTTCCACATCGTGCCGCGCCGGCCGGATCTGCAGCGTCTGGACTGGCAGTCGGCGCTGCAGCTGCAAATGGGTTCGAGCGATGCGGGCGCGGGCGGCGACCTGATGGTCAATGCGCCGCTGGTGCGCGACCGGCTGGCGGTACGGGGACTGGTGTACGCCAGCACCGAGCCGGGCTGGATCGACAACGAGGCCGGGCGCGACGATGCCAATGACACGCGCGTCCGCGGCGCGCGGGTGGCCGTGCGCGGGGCGCTGCCGCGCGACTGGACGCTGGACGCGCAGGCCGCGAGTCAGACATTGACCACCAATGATTCGCAATACGTCAATGCGCGCGGCAGTCGGAAGCGCTCCGGCGTGCTGCCGGAGCCGCATGACAATGATTTCGATCTGGCGGCAATCACCGGTCGCGGCCGGTTGTGGCACCACGACGCATTGCTCACGGCCAGTTATGTGGAACAGGAGACCGATGGCGTGCTCGATGCGAGTGAGGCTGCGGGGATCTGGGGTGAAGCCGCGCCGTTGCTTTACCGGGATGCGCGCCGCTACCGCTTGATTAATGTGGAGGCGCGCCTGGCCGGCGATGAGACCGCCCGCCTTGGCTGGCTGGCCGGTGCCTCGCTTCTGGACGCGCGCACCGACATCACGGGCTCGCTGCAACCGGTGGCCGCCGAACAGCGCGACATCCTGCGCCTCGCGCAGCAGGTCTCCGAGGCCGCGCTGTTTGGCGAAATCTCCATCGATCTGCCCTGGTCCATGCGTGCCACTGGGGGTCTGCGCCTGTTCAGCAGCCAGGTGCGCAACGAGGGCAGGGTGGCGTTGCTGGAAAAAGGTAGCGACTCGGCTTTCTATTCCGCCACGCCCAGCGCCTCCATCGATTGGCGTTCCGCGGATGAGCGGCGCTTCGTATTCCTGCGCTATGCGCGCGCGGTGCGGCCCGGAGGACTGAACCTGGACACGGCAGAGCTGCGCCGTTTCGCGCCGGACGAGCTGTCAAACGTGGATCTGGGAGCGCGATGGCTGCTGCGCGCCGACACGTTGTCGCTGCAGTCGGCACTGTTCGTCACTCACTGGTCGCACATTCAGTCGGACTATCTGCTGCCGGACGGGTTGATCGGCACGCGCAATGCCGGCGCCAGCCTGATCCTGGGAGTGGAGTCATCGCTGGGCTGGCAGGTCGATGCTCATTGGCGCATCGAGGGCGGTGCGACGCTGCAGCGGGCGCGGCTGGATCGCGCGCTTGTGCCTGAGGAAGACGGCGCGCGCCTGCCCGTCGTGCCGCGATTCAGAATGCGCACTTCGGCAATCCATGCGCGCAACTTCGGCGCGTGGCAGGCGCAGCTGCGGCTGGACGTGAATTACGTGGGCTCGTCGCGGCTGAGCTTCGATCCGGCGCTGGGTCGAAGCATGGGCAACTACTGGCGCGCGGATCTGGGCGCGCAACTGCAGCGTGGACGCTTCACCTGGACCTTGCGGGCGAGCAATCTGTTCGATTCGCGGGCTGATACCTTTGCTTTCGGCAATCCGTTTTCGGTTCGCGCGCAGGCGCAGTTCACGCCGCTGGCGCCACGGACTGTGGTGGCGGGGCTGGTCTACAGTCCAGCCAGATAACCGGTTCCGCCCAGCGCCGCCATCTGCGCGGCGATCTGCTGCTGGCGACGCTGCACGTAACGACTGGGCCGGTCGGCGCGCAGCAGCCGGGGATTGGGCAGCACCGCGGCAAGCCGCGCCGCTTCCTCGCGCGTCAGGCGCGCGGCGGGTTTGCGATAGAAGGCCTGTGCGGCGGCTTCGGCGCCGTAAATGCCGCGCCCGAATTCCGCCACGTTGAGGTAGACCTCGAGGATGCGCTGCTTCGACCACAGGGTCTCGATCAGAACCGTGAACCAGGCCTCCATGCCCTTGCGTACCCAGCTATGGCCATTCCAGAGGAACAGGTTCTTGGCCACCTGTTGCGAGATGGTGCTGGCGCCGCGCGCGCGGCGGCCCCGCTCGGCCTCGTCCATGGCCTTGCGGATCTGTTTGAAGTCGAAGCCGCGGTGCACGGGAAAAAGCTGATCTTCGGAAGCAATCACCGCCAGGCCCAGCTGCGGTGATATCTGCCCGTAGTCGCGCCAGCGCTGCTGCAGTCGCCATGGCCGTGGATCGTGATCGAACCACGCGGCCACGCGTGCATCGACCATGAAGGCGCTGGTCCAGGGGTTCACCCAGCGCAGCGCCAGCACCGACACCACCGACAGCAGCAGCACCGCACCCAGCGCCAGCACGAGCCGGCGCAGCGCCCGACCGAACAGTCCGATGCGTTTGCCGCTCAAGATGCAGCCGCGGGCTGCGGATCAGCTCTTGGCGTCTACGCGCCTGGCCGACTGGATCACCACATCGTTGACTGGCACATCGTCGTGGCCCTTGCGACGGCCGGTGCGTTCCTTGGCGATGCGGTCGATGGTATCGAGGCCATCGACGATGCGACCGAACACCGCGTAACCCGCATTGCCCGGCGAGGCGTCGAGGAATTCGTTGTCGACCAGGTTGATGAAGAACTGCGAGGTGGCGCTGTGCGGATCGTTGGTACGCGCCATGGCAACGGTGCCGCGCTTGTTCTTCAAGCCATTGCTGGCTTCGTTCTTGATGGGCGCCTTGTTTTTCTTCTGCCCCATGTCGGGCGTCATGCCGCCACCTTGAACCATGAACCCCGGAATCACGCGGTGAAAGATCAGCCCGTCGAAGAAACCATCGTCGACATAGGCGAGAAAGTTCTCGACGGAGATGGGCGCCTTCCCGGCATCCAGTTCGAGCGTGAAATTACCCAGCGAAGTTTCGAAGCGGACCATGGTAGACCTTGTGTTGTCGTTGGCGGGAGTTCGATGGTGAGGATCTTGCAGTCAGGGCCAGTACGCTTGCGTGACGCGCTCATGGCCCGCCAGATCGCGGTGGCAGGCTACGCGATCGTAGCCCTCGGCGACAAGCGCGGCGGCCAGGCGCGCGGCCTGCGTGGCGCCGTGTTCGAGCAGCAGCAGGCCGCCGGGCCGCAGGTGGTTGCGGGCGCAGTGGATGAGCGTCAGCAGGTCCGCGTAGCCATCGCCTTCGGCCACCAGTGCCTGCCGCGGTTCGAAGGCGAGTTTCGCCAGCGCCGCGTCATCCGCGGCGACATAGGGTGGATTGCTCAGAATGGCGTCGAATGCCTCCGTGCCCAGTGCGTCGCACCATGCTCCGGCCACGAAACGCACATTGCCGACGCGCAGCCGCTCGCGATTGATCGCGGCCACCTGCAGCGCGGCGGCGGAGGCATCCGTGGCGGTGATCTGCCACGCGGGGCGCTCACGCCCCAGCGCGAGCGCGATGGCGCCGGAGCCGGTGCCCAGATCGGCAACGCGATGCGGTGAGGCATCCAGGCGCTGCAGGCATAATTCGACCAGCAGCTCGGTCTCGGGCCGGGGAATGAGCACGTCGGGCATCACTACCAGCGGCAGTGACCAGAATTCGCGCACGCCGGTGATGTAGGCCAGGGGTTCGCCCGCGGCCAGTCGCGTGAGGCCGGCGTCGAACATGGCCGCCGCCAGCGGGGCCACGGGCCGCTCGGGGAAGGCGATCAACTGCGCGCGGTCCAGACCGGACAATGCCGCCAGCAACACTTCGGCATCGAGCCGGTCGATGCGGCGCTCCTGCGCCATGCGCAGCAGCGCGGCCACCGTGGCGCCGTCTGCTACATTGCCGGCCGCGCCGGCTTCGCCGGTACGGGAGATGTCGTTGAACACGTCTGGGACTTCCTCGAGCCCTGAGGCTGCATTTTCAGCAAGCGAGGTGTTGCGCCTCGCCTGGCCATTATTTCAGGAAACGCTGCTGCGCTGCCTGCCTCTGGGTGTGCTCGCCGCGGCGGCCAGCGCCGTGCCGCAAGCCGAGAGCGTGGCGCGCCGGGCTGAGGGACTTGCGCCCTACGACGCACAGTGGTGGGGCGTGCTGGCCGCCAGTACGGCACTGGTGCTGATCTGCTACGACAGCGTGCTGCGCCTGCAATGGGCCACTGCCACGCGGCAGCCGTCCAGCGTGATGGCCGCGCTGCGTCTGGCCGTGGCCTCGCTACCGGGCACCTTGTTGCTGGTATTGCTGGCGCTGACGCCGCTGCTGCCGACCACCCTGTGGGTCGGCGCGCGCGGCTTCGGCCTGGTCGGGGTGCTGCTGCTGCTGGCCGGTTTGATCGGCGTGCTGTTCGTGTTTTTCGGATGGCCCGCCATGCAGGCCGAACGACTTTCGCCCTGGAGCGCGCTGCGCCGCTCGACAGGGCTGGTGCGCGCGCGATTCGCGCAGGTGGCCGCGCTGGCGGGACTGCTCGTGGCCATGGTGCTGGTGTTCGCGATGCTTACCGGCATCTTCATCGGCGAGATCATGATGCTGGCCGGACCGGGGGCGCAGACCAGTCATGTGTGGCTGTCGCTGTCACGCTGGCTGATGGCCGGTGTGCTGGCCCTTCCCATCATTTACGGCAGCGCGGTGGCCGTGACCGCTTTTCGGCTGGCCACCATGCCCGAGCAAGCGCCTTAGCGACGCCCGGGCCAGCCGTGGCGCGCCAGCGCCGTGCCCAGCTTCTCCACTTCGTCTGTTTCTACGTAGGCCTGCGCGCACAGTCGCAGCAGCAGCGTGCCACCGATGCGCGCGCAGCGGATCTGGATGCGTTCCTGTTCCCACAGCGTGCGGATCACCATGGCCGCGTCCGCATCCGTCGCCGGCCGCCGTTGCGGCAGGATGAAGGCGCGCATCGCCGCGCTCAGCGTGGCAGGCGCGGCCTCTTGTGCGCCGGCCGCGAGCAGCGCTTCGCTGCCGCGTGCGATCAGCGCCTGCTGGTGCGCCCACAGTCGCTCCGCGCCCAGCTCGCGAAAGAAGGCAATGGCGCGCGGCACCGAGAGCCACGCGGTGTAGTCGCGCGTACCCACATAGTCGAAGGAATGCGGAAATCCCATGCCGATGTAGTGGCTGGTGAGTACCGGCCGCGTCAACGGCGCGGCGCCGGCTGACGCATGCAGCAGGGCCGCGCCACGCGGCGCGTACAGCCACTTGTGCATGTTGGTGATGTACCACTCCGCGCCCAGCTCATCCAGCGCCAGCGGGATCTGGCCGATGGCGTGCGCGCCGTCCAGCAGCAGCGGAATGCCGCGACGGCGCAGCGCGGGGATGATGCGCTCCACGGGAAACAGCAGTGCGCTCGGTGAGGTGATGTGATCCAGCACCACCAGTTTCACCCGCTCATCGGCCGCATCGAGCACACGCTCGACGATGGCATCCGCGTCGGTGGGCAGCGGGATGCGCACGACGATCGGTGTGGCACCGGTCTGAAGGCAACGCGCTTCCACGGCCAGCTTTACAGCGTTGTACTGATGATCGGTGATGAGGATGTGATCGCCGGGGCCGAAGGGCAGGCAGTTCAGCACCGCCTGTACACCGGTGGTGGCATTCTCGACCAGCGCCACACGGGCCGCGATCGTGCCAGTGAATTCCGCCAGGGAATCGGCCACGCGGCGCACGGCGCGCTCGGGTTTGTCTGGATGGATACGCGCCATGAAAGCATCGGGATGGCGTTCCATTTCGTCGCGCAACCGTGCCTGTTCATCCTGCACCACGCGCGGGCAGGCGCCATACGAACCGTGGTTGAGGAAGCTGCCGTCACGCAGTGTCCAATGGGCGCGTGCCGCGCGCCCCAGTGGCAGCTGTGTATCCATAGGCATGCTCCTCAGTTCATTCCAGCCGATGCTTCTTACCGCAGCATCCAGACCGCGGTGCCCGCCACCACCAGCGCCATGGCGTAGCTGAACCATTGTCGCGCGCGCGGCTGATGCAGCACGCGGTCGATGGACGCGCCCCAAAGGGTCCACACCAGCATGGAGGGACCGCCGATGACCATGCAGATCAGCGTGGCCGTGGCCAGATCGAAGCGACTGGGCGCCATGCCGCCGTAGAAGGCGCTGGCCACCGTCACCGCCATCATCCAGGCCTTCGGGTTGATGAGCTGGAATACCAGGCCTTCGACAAAACGCATGGGCCTGGATGCGGTGGGGGTTGCCGCGCCACTACTCGCACGCGGGCGCGCGTCACGCAGGATCAGCCAGGCCAGCCACAGCAGGTACCCGGCGCAGGCCCAGCGCAGCACGGCGAAGGCGCTGGGCAGCGCCAGCAGCAATGCCGCGGCGCCAATGTGAGACAGCATGATCAACGCCACGAATCCGGCCTGCACGCCAAACAGGTGCAGCAGCGAACGGCGCACGCCAAACATGGCGCCCGAGCGCATCAGCAGCAGGTTGTTGGGACCCGGGGTGATCGACGCCACGAAGGCGAACAGCGCCAGCGGACCGATGGTGAGGCTCAGGTTCGGCATGCTGACACTGTGCCTTCATGATTGCCCCGGGTACAGATACACAAAATCTCAAGTGAATAGGGTACAGTTTCGTCCGTGACAGACACCGCCACTCCTCTGTATCTGAGTGTCGCCGCCGACATGGCCGAGCTGATCAGCGCGGGTTCGCTGAAACCGCTGGACCGCGTGCCCTCGGTGCGGCAACTCGCGCGCCAGCGCCGCGTCAGCATCACCACGGCCGTGGCCTCGCTGCGCGAGCTGGAGCAGCGCGGCCTCATCGAGGCGCGCCCGAAGTCCGGCTATTTCGTGGCCCGTCGCCGGCCGGCGCCCGAACCGCCGGCGGAAGTGGATCTGCCCAGGCGTGCGCGGCTGGCCGGAACCCAGGCCATGCTCAAGCGCCTGGCCGAAGCCAGCCTGACACCCGGCATCGCGCGACTGGGACAGGCACTGCCCGATCCGGCGCTGTTTCCCGAAGCGGCCCTGCGTGCCAGCCTGCAGCGCGCTGCGCGTCGCGACCCCAAACTGCTGGGCGAATATCCCCTGCGCATGGGTGGCAGCGTGGCGCTGCGCGAGCAGATCGCGCGTCACTATGCGCATGTGGGCGTGGCAGTGACCGCCGAAGAGCTGATCGTCACCAATGGCTGCATGGAAGCGCTGACGCTGGCCGTGCGTACGGTGGCCCAGTCCGGCGACACCATTGCCGTCGAATCGCCAACCTATTTCGGAATTTTGCAGATCGCCGAAAGTCTGGGCGTGAAGGTGATCGAGATTCCCACGCATCCGCGCGACGGGCTGTCGATCGAGACGCTGCGCGAGTTGCTGGGCAGCCGCGCGGGCCGCGACATCCGCGCCTGTGCACTGACGCCCAACTTCAGCAATCCCACCGGGGCCTGCATGTCGGCCGCGCGCAAGCGCGAACTGGTACGGCTATGCGATACCGCCGATATCGTGCTCATCGAGGACGATGTGTACGGCGACGTACAGTTCGACGGACCACGTCCACTGCCGTGCAAGGCCTTCGACAAGCAGGGTCGTGTGCTGCTGTGTTCGTCGTTCTCCAAGACGCTGGCGCCGGGCTCGCGGCTGGGATTCATCGTGCCCGGTCGCTATCACGACACGCTGCGCGCCGCCAAGCACATGGCTTCGGGCGCGACGCCGCTGTTGCAGCAGGAGATGCTGGCCGACTATCTGGCCAGCGGCCGTTACGAGCGGCATCTGCGGCAGTTGCGGCGTGCACTGTCGCAGCAGGCCTCGCAGCTTTCGCAATGTGTGCAGGATGCCTTTCCGGCTGGCACGCGATTGACGCAGCCGCAAGGAGGCTACGTGCTGTGGGTGGAATTGCCGGGCCACATCGATACGCTGGCGCTGTATGACGAGGCCATCCGGCAGCGGGTGGACTATGTGCCCGGGGCGCTGTTTTCCGCTTCAGGCCGCTACGGCAACTGCCTGCGCCTGAATGCGGGCTATGCCGTGACGGCGGCAACCGCCACCGCCATCGGCCGCCTCGGCGCGCTGCTTCGCGCCCACGTCTAGAACGCGCTCTTCACCACGCCGCCATCCACGCGCAATGCCGCGCCAGTCGTGGCCGAGGCCTGTTCGCCGGCGGTGTAGACGATCAGCGCCGCGACTTCGTCCGGGCTGCCGAAACGCTTGATGATGGAAGTGGGACGCCGCTGCTCGATGAAATTCTTTTCCATCTCCTCGAAACTTTTGGCGCCGCTGCGTTCCAGCGAGGCTTTGGCGCGTGCTCCCTCGCGGTCCCAGGTGGGGCCGGGCAGCACACTGTTCACCGTGATGCCGGTGCCGGCGTTGATCTCGGCCAGGCCGCGCGCCGTGGCGATGACCGCCGCTTTCACGGCGCCATAGGCAATGCTTTCGGTGGGAATCTGCAGGCCGCTCTCGCTGGAGATGAAGATGATGCGGCCCCAGTTGCGTTCACGCATGCCGGGCAGGTAGCTGCGTGACAGCCGCACTCCCGACATGACATTGAGCTGCCAGCTGTCATCCCATTGCTTGTCGGTGGATTTCAGGAAGTCGGAGGCAATCATTCCGCCGACATTGTTCACCAGCACGTCCACGCGCGGATGCGTGGCTACCAGTTTCGCGATGTCTTCGGCGCGCGTGACATCGGCCGTGAAACCCAGCGGCGCGCGGCCGGTTTCCTTGCGCAGGGTTTCGATGGCCGAGGCCACCTGCGCGGGATCGTTGCTGTTGACGATGACGGTGGCGCCTTCGCGCAGGAACATCCGCGCCGTGGCATAGCCGATGTTCGAGGTGCTGCCCGTGACCAGCACGATCTTGTCCTTGAGCTTCAGATCCATGGCCAGGGCCGGCATGGCGACCGCGGCAACTGCGACACAGGCCAGCAGGCGAAACAGCTTGTTCATGGGACCCTTCCTTGTTGCTGTCGATGCTAGCGCATCGCTAACCGGGCCGACGCGTCGCTTAGTCTCCCACCGCGGCGGCCAGCTCTTCCGCCTGGAATTCGTTTTGCAGTGCGGTGAGCAGTTCGCCCAGCGAACCGTTCATCACATCGGCCAGCTTGTACAGCGTGAGGTTGATGCGGTGATCGGTGATCCGCCCCTGCGGGAAATTGTAGGTGCGGATGCGTTCGGACCGGTCGCCACTGCCCACCTGCAGCTTGCGTTGCTGGGCCTGTGCGCTGGCCTGCTTTTCCTGCTCGGCGGCCAGCAGCCGGGCTTTCAGCAGCGCCATGGCGCGCGAACGGTTCTTGTGCTGCGAACGCTCGTCCTGGCATTCCACCACCGTGCCGGTGGGAATGTGGGTGATCCGGATGGCCGAGTCGGTCTTGTTCACGTGCTGGCCACCGGCGCCCGAGGCGCGGAAGGTGTCGATACGAAGGTCCGCCGGATTGATGTCGATGCTGTCGATCTCATCCAGCTCGGGCAGCACCGCCACGGTGCAGGCGGAAGTGTGGATGCGCCCCTGCGCCTCGGTCTCCGGTACGCGTTGCACCCGGTGCGTGCCCGATTCGAATTTGAACGCCGAGAACGCGCCGCGTCCCACCACGCGGCTGATCACTTCCTTGTAACCGCCGTGTTCGCCGTAGCTTTCGCTCAGGATTTCCACCTGCCAGCCGCGGCCTTCGGCATAACGCGTATACATGCGGTGCAGATCGCCGGCAAAAATGGCCGCTTCATCGCCACCGGTGCCGGCGCGCACTTCCAGATAGATATTGCGTTCGTCGCGCAGATCTTTCGGCAACAGCAGAAGAGACAGTTCCCGCTCTCGTTCCTCGAGCCTGGTCTGCAGACGCGCATGCTCCTCCTGTCCCATCTGTCGCATTTCAGGATCGGCATCGGCGGCCAGCTCACGCGCCGCGGTGCTCTGGCTTTCCAGATCCAGGTAGTCGCGAAATCCCGACGTCACCGGTTCGAGCCGCGCGTGCTCCATCGACAGATCGCGGAATTCCGGCGAGCCTCCGGCAAGCGAAGAGTCGGCAAGCAGCCGCCCGACTTCTTCAAAGCGGTCGGCGGTTCTTTCGAGTTTTACGCGGATCGAGGCTTTCATGGGGGAACCGGCTATAGTTGCGCGATGATGCCCTATCAGCCCCGCTTTCCGGCAGCCTTGCGCTGCGCCGCACTGGCTGTTCTTGGTTCCCTGCTGGCCGATTGCGCAACGGCACCATCTGCCCCAGCCGTCAAGGCCGAGCCTGTGGCGGTGAGTGCGCCACCGAAAGGCGAGTCCGAGGCATTGATGGCGGCGGAAAATGCCCTGCGCGCCGGCGATTGTCATGGCGCGGCCGAAAATTACCTGGCGGCCGCCAAGGCCAGTGCCGATCCCGCCGTGGCGGCGCGCGCCTCGCAACTTGCCGTGGGTTGCGATCAGCTTCCGATTGCCCGGACCGCCGCCAGACGCTGGCTCGAACTCGAACCTTATTCCGGCGATGCGGCGTTGACCGCTGCGCTGGTGGCGCTGAAGCGCTACGACCTTGCCGAAGCGCGGACGGCGCTCACCACGTGGCGCGATTCGGGCTCGGCGGGCAGCCAGGATCCGCTGCGCTTCGCGGAATTGCTGGAACAGGAAACCGAAGCCACCGCGGTGTATCGCGTCTTCGGTGAAGTGCTGGTGGGCGAGGATCCCACGGCCGAGGTGTTGCTGGCCGAAGCGCGGCTGGCATTGGCCGCGCAGAACATGCGCGCGGCGCGCGACGCGGCGCAGCGCGCGCTGGAACTCGACAGCGGCCTGCTCGACGCGCGCATCATCGTGCTGCGCGCGCAGTCGGTTGCCGGAGAGCACGATGCGGCCATCGCCGGCGCGCGGGCCGTGCGCGAAGAACTCGAAGGCGATGACGTGTTTCTGCTGGCCGATCTGCTCATTGCCGCCGACCGTTACGACGAGGCGCGCACGGAACTGACGCCGCTGGCCGCGGCACCGGCCACGAAGATCGGCGCGGAGCGCCGGCTCATCGGCCTGGAAATGCAGGAGGGCGACTTCTCCGCCGTCGAGGAGCGGCTGAAGCCACTGATGGGCGAGCGTGGCACCACGGCGCTGGCGCTGCTCATCATGGCGCAGTTGTCGGAGCTGCGCGGCGATGACGCCGGTGCCATGCAGAGCTACCGGCTGCTGGCCGACAGTTCGCTGGCCGTGACGGCGCGCGCCGCCGCGGCACGGCTTCTGATCAAGCATGGCGATCGCAAGAACGCGCTGGCGCTGCTCGATGATTACGCGGCACAGAATCCCGAGTCGCGCATCGAGGTGGGTGCCACGCGCGCGCAGCTGCTGGCGCAGTCCGGTGATCTCAGTGGCGCGCTCGAAGGCCTCGATGCCCTGCAACAGCAGTATCCGGGGCATCCGGATCTGGACTATCAGCGCGCCACGGTGCTCGAGACAGGTGGCCGCACGCGCGATGCCGTGGCGCAATTCGAGCGCGCATTGAAAGATCGTCCCGACGATCCGCAGCTTTCCAATGCACTGGGTTTCACGCTGGCCGATCACAAACTCAAACTCGACCGCGCCGAGACGCTGATCCGCCACGCCATGGAAGTCTCGCCGGACAATCCCGCCATCCAGGACAGCCTGGGCTGGGTGCTGTTCCGGCGTGGCAAGGTGAAGGATGCGCTGCCGGTGCTGCAGCATGCCTGGCGCAACAGCGGCGATGGCGAGATTGCCGCGCATTACGGCGAAGTGCTGTGGAAATCGGGGGACCGGGGCCAGGCGCGCTATGTATGGCAGCAGGCGCTGAACGGCAACCCCGCGCATGCGGGCGTGCGTGCGACCATGGCCCGGCTGACGGGCGAGGGCCCGGAAAAGCCCTGACTGCGCGGTGCAGCACTTCACCCAACGCCTTCGCCTGCTGGCCGCGCTGGCTGGTGCGCTGCTGCTGCATGCCTGCGCCATCACGCCGTCGAAGAATGTTCCGCCACTGACCGCCGCCGAACAGCAGACCTTGCTGCGTGAATTGTCGGCCTACACGCTCGATGGACGGGTGGGCGTGCGTGCCGGCGACAAGGGCTGGCAGGCGAATGTCCACTGGCAGCAGCGCGGCGATGTGTCGGAAGTGCGGCTCAGTGGTCCCTTTGGCGCCGGGGCGTTGAAGCTGCGGCTGCAGGGCAGCGAATTGCAGATGACCGATTCGCGGGGCCACAAGCTGCAGGGGGAAGAGGCGAGCAGTGCGCTGCGCGAGCAGCTGGGCTTCGTGCCGCCATTGACCTCGCTGCGCTACTGGTTGCTGGGGCTGCCCGATCCCGCCCTGCAGGCCGACCCAGCGGCCCGTGGCGCGGACGCCACAGTGACGCAGTTCGACCAGCAGGACTGGCACTTGGCCTATGAGGACTTTCGCGGCGAGGTGGTTGCGCGCGGCAAGCTGAACCTGCCACGTAAACTCACCGCGACGCGTGAGGCGATTCGCCTGCGCCTGGTGGTCGACCGCTGGCGTCTTCGCTCCGGCAGTTGATCATGCGCTGCCTGGCGCCGGCCAAGCTGAATCTGTTCCTGCACATCACCGGCAGGCGAGCCGATGGCTACCATGATCTGGAGACCGTGTTCCAGCTTGTGGATCTGTGCGATGAAATCCAGATCGACACGCGTGAAGATGGCCGCATCTGCCGCGAGCCCGCGCCCGATGATGCGGTGCTGAGCGCATTGCGCGATGACGAGGACCTGACCGTGCGCGCGGCGCGCCTGCTGCAGCAGGCCAGTGGTGTGGGCAGCGGCGCCAACATTCATGTCCACAAACGCATTCCGGCCGGTGGCGGCCTGGGCGGTGGCAGCTCGGATGCAGCGACCGTGTTGCTGGCCCTGAATGCTTTGTGGCAGCTGAACTGGCCTCGCGATCGACTGGCGCAACTGGCAGCGCAACTTGGCGCCGATGTGCCGGTTTTCGTGCAGGGACGCAGCGCTTTCGCACGCGGCCGCGGCGAGCAGCTCACGCCCATCGATCTGCCGCCACGCTGGTTCGTGATAGCGGATCCGGGAGTACCGGTATCCACGCGCGAAATATTTTCGGCCCCCGAATTGACCCGCAATACCGCGCCACTCAGAATCGCCGCGCTGCCGCCGGATGGCGGACATAATGACTGCGAACCCGTTGTGCGCAGTCGTTATCCGCAGGTGGCACGGGTGCTCGAACTGCTCGCGCCGCACGGCGGACGGTTGACCGGCACGGGTGGGTGCGTGTTTGCAAGCCTCGCGTCGCGGCAGCAGGCGGACCTTCTCGCGCAGCAGCTGTCGGTGCAGGTACGCGTGTTCGTGGCGCGCGGATTGGCACAGTCAGCGCCTTGAATGCATTAAAGTTGTGTAGACAAATTGGGGTGTCGCCAAGTGGTAAGGCAGCGGGTTTTGATCCCGCCATTCGGAGGTTCGAATCC
>Ga0164241_10002392_pt1 | contig 20534 bp, 16 predicted proteins | sample OricomyardsoilBY_FD_108780 | JGI IMG/M metagenome (GOLD analysis project Ga0164241, IMG submission 108780) | Backyard soil microbial communities from Emeryville, California, USA - Original compost - Back yard soil (BY) | ecosystem: Environmental > Terrestrial > Soil > Unclassified | place: USA... | reverse complement strand
TAATCGACATACATCCTTTCATTCTTCTGGCTCAGAAAAATATCGCCCATCTGGTGATAAGCAGGGGCATATTTATCATCTATGTTAATTGCTGTTTGATACGCTTTATACCCTTCGGTTGTATTCTGCAAATTCCGATAAGCATTTCCGAGTTGTACATATAGTTCTGCACTCTTCTTGTTACGCTTAATCGCCTTATTTAATAATTCTATCGCATATTCATTATTTCCTGATTTTGCGTGAATATGTGCCTGCGCTATCGCTGATAAAATATCAGCATCTTTTTCTTTTGTGGCTTTCAATGCGTTTTCAAAATTACCTGCAGCATCTTGTCCGTTGCCTTTTTCTAAAAGAACAGCCCCTATCGCTACATTATACCAGGGATTACCCTTTACATCAGCATTTGCAGATTGCAAAAGATTATATGCTTCATCTGTTTTTTGTTGATATATCAACGCCTGGCTCAGCCCATACCATGCTTTCGCATCAACTGGTTTCATCTTTATCATCTGTTGAAACTCATTGGCGGCGCTTTCGTAACGCTCATAATTTATATATTGAAAACCTTGTTCATCCGACTGTGCCTTTCCCCAATAAAAAAGGAAAGACATCATCATTAAAAAAAATATTCTTTTTGTCATGCTACTATTTTTATTTTATTAAAAAATCACGCGGCAGGTTGCACTGCTAATACCTGCACCTTCGAAGCTGCCGGCAACATATCAGATATATGCCGGTTCCACCAGCCCATTCTTGTTTCTACTTCAGGATGTACCAGTAATACATCAGCATTTACTTTCTCTGCATATTCCAAAAGTATTTTTGCTTTATTCTTTCCATTCAATACGGCATATTCAACCTGGCAATGCAGAGAAGCTTTTAACCATTGATACATTTGTATTAATACGGATGCATAAAAATCAGGTGAGGCATCTGTATCAGCATATGCGATCAAATGAACTTTTACACTACATTTTTTTGCAATCATCTGTATCATCTGCATTTTATTTCTTGCAGCATTGCTGGTGATAGGCACTATCACTGTTTTAATACGGCTATGAAGCGCACCCGGTTTTACTGTCAATACAGGAACTCCGGTAGACTTTGCCATTTTATTAGGCAATACTTTATTAAGTAGAGGGAAATAGGAATGATGTGAATGTTTACCAAGAATAATAAGGTCAGCTTTTACTTCCCTTGCTTTGGACTCTATGCATTGCTGAATAACCCCTTTCCTGTCTAACCATGTAAAAACCTTAACCCCTTCGCCTGCATCTTCTATAGCTGTGCGCCATTGTTCCAATTGCATACGCACTGTTTCAATGGTATTAGCCGGCTTATGATAAAAAATCGGTAAGCCATTTAAAGCATAGTTATAAATATGTAACAAATGTATTTGTGTACCGGCTGTAGCTAATTCAAGGCTTTTCTTAACCGCTACTTCGGTATTAAGCGTAAGATCAACGGGGATCAATATGGTTTTAAAACAATCCTGCATATCGTCGAAACCAAATGTATATTGTTAGTATTAGGCAGGCATTAACTATAGATTAGAATTATATTAGAACCATTCCAAAGCACATCTTATAAAGAAGGGGCTCTTGCATGAAGTTTGTACCTTCATGCTGACTATGGAACAAAGGAGCATTTTAATAGTAGAAGACGAGCAAAAAATTGCAGATACACTGAAGCTGGGCCTTTCAGAACATGGTTATGATGCAGCAGTAGCTTATGATGGAACAATAGGCCTCCGCCTGTTTGAAACCCGGCCCTTCAATCTTGTAGTATTGGATATCAACCTCCCCGGTATAAATGGATATGAGCTATGCAAATCTATCCGTGCCAGGAATGGGCACATTCCCATTATAATGCTTACAGCACTTAATGCGCTTAATGATAAAATTGAAGGCTATGATGCAGGTGCAGATGACTATGTAATTAAACCTTTCGAGTTTAGAGAATTACTAATGAAAATAAGAGTGCTGCTACGCCGCACTACTAATCAATCCTTACCTGTAGGGAATATTTTACGTGTAGATGACCTGGAGATGAACCTCGATAGTAAAGAAGTAAAACGCGAAGGAACCCCCATTCAATTAACTGCAAAAGAATTTCAACTACTGGAGTATCTTATGCGTAATAAAAATAAAGTACTCTCCCGTGCTGACATTGCTATCAATGTGTGGGATATTGATTTTGATACGAACACCAATGTGATTGATGTTTATATTAATTATGTAAGAAACAAAGTAGACAAGCCTTTTGAAAAAAAACTAATTCAGACCCAGGTAGGCATGGGATATATCCTTAAAGAAAAAGAATAAAGATGCCTGTTCGCCTGCGCATAACCGTTTTGTTTGTAGTATTGGTAACCATCATTCTTGGAGTGGTTTGCGGAGGAATTTACTACTTCTCTTATAGCGAAAGAAGAAGTTCCATGAAAATAAGGCTTACCAACCGTGCTATTACAACAGGAAGGTTACTGGCTCAAAAGGAAATTTTCAACAAACAATTGATTCAGCAGATTGATTCACTTACTACACTTGCACTAAAAAATAAAACAGTACAGGCATATAACATAAGCAACAGAAAAGTATATAGCTATAGTGATATTCCCGGTGACTCTATTGGTATAGAAGCATCCGTTCTTGAAAATGCCAGGCAATCCGGTAAATACTTTTTTTTATTTAGGCAGAAAGAAGTCGTTGCCTATCATTATGTTTCCGGCACCAACGATATAATTATAATCTCGGCAGCAGAAGACGTGGATGGAAAAGAAGCATTGCGAAACCTATTAAACATTTTATTGGTAAGCTTCCTCGCTGGCATTGCCATTGTATTGATAGCTGGTTATGTTTTTTCAACTGGATTGTTATTGCCCATAAAAAAGATTACGGCTGATGTGGAAGAAATATCTGCACAAAGCCTCACCCGCCGTATTAAAACAGGACAAAGCAGAGACGAATGGTTTCATCTGGCTAGCACATTAAACCAATTGCTTGACAGATTGCAGGAAAGTTTTGATTTGCAAAGAAGGTTTATATCCAATGCTTCACATGAATTATCAACACCTTTAACCTCAATTTCCAGCCAGATAGAAGTATCGTTGCAGCGGGAAAGGGAAGCAAAAGAATACAAAGATGTTATGCAATCTATTTACCAGGATGTGCAGCACATGAGTAAATTATTTCAGACCCTACTTGAATTTGCGAAAGCCTCTGGCAATACGGGCGGGCTTGAGATAAACCTTATCCGCATTGATGAAATTATTTTACGGCTACCTTCTGAAATAATGAAAGCCCATCCGAATTATAATGTCAGAATAGAATTTGAAAAACTTCCCGAAAGCGAAGAAGCTTTGTTAGTATTTGGCAATGATATTCTTTTATTTTCGGCAATAAAAAATATAGCACTGAACGCGTGCAAATATTCGTTAAACAATGAAGCAGTTGTAAAACTGGAAGCTGAAAACAACAATCTTTCTATTACAATTATTGACAAAGGAAAAGGTATTCCGGACTCAGAGTTGAATAAAATCTTTCACCCATTTTACCGTGTCGAAGAAATTTCAGGAGAAGGCTTTGGGTTGGGGCTTTCCCTGGCAGACCGCATTATTAAATTACACAAAGGAACGATACAGGTAGAATCAAAAATTAATAACGGCAGCAGGTTTATTATTCATCTCCCTGCTGCACGCTCACTAAAATAATTTTAAAGTTTTGTCTCTCCGTGTACCTGCATTGTCAACTCACTCATTTTATTTAAAAGAGAAACAACCATCTGTGGCGTATGCAAATTATATTTCGCATAGGATGCGTCTGTACCCACTTTAATGGTAAATGTATTATTACGGTCTACTAATGCGCGGAACATATCCTCATCTGTTTTGTCATCGCCGACAGCAAAAATAAAATCATAATTCTCTTTTTCAATTACATTGTTAATCGATGTGCCTTTATTAATGCCACTCTGCCGCACTTCAACAATTTTATTTCCCATTAATACCTGCAGGTTTCTGTTATGAATATATTCATTCAACTCGCTGGAAAGTTCCAAAGCCCTTAACTTTCCCTGTTCTACGTTTGCATTACGATAATGCCATACCATTGAAAAATCTTTTTCCTCTACAAAACTATTCGCACACCTCCGTACATAGATATCCATAATATTATGCACCTGCGATTTCCATTCATTATTGGTTTGTATTTCTGTAGCCCACTCATTATTTTTCCATTTATAACGGGCCCCATGTTCTGCAATCAGGTTAATGGGCAATTGCCCGAAATTTTTTTCTAACCATGCGCTGCTTCTACCACTTATCAGAAATACATCATTCTCTGGTATTTCACATAGTTTTTTAAGAAGTTTTAAAAGTGCTTCATCCGGTATTGCCAAAGCAGGATTCGCGGAAAAAGAAACCAATGTTCCATCATAGTCAAGTAATAATAAACGGCGGGTTGCCGACTGATATGTTTTATATAAGTTAGTTCGTGTTTCTACATCCATAAATTTTATTTTAAAAGGCTGTTGTTTTTCTTTTATTGCTTTTAGTTCTGTCATAAAATCATCTGCCCACGCTTTTACATCATAACTGGAAATTCTTTTTTGCATAGTATCCATCCGGTACATCTGTTCTTCTTCAGACATCTCCAACCCGCATTTAATTTTATCAGCTATTTCAGAGATATCGTTTGGGTTGATCATTAATGCATCTGTAAGCTCACGGGCAGCACCGGCCATTTCACTTATAATAAGCACTCCCTTTTTATCCTTACGGCTTGCCACAAATTCTTTCGAAACAAGATTCATCCCATCTCTTAATGGAGTAATTAATGCAAGGTCACAGGCAGTATACAACGCTATCATTTCTTCAAAAACCAAATGATTATATTGGTATATCACTGGCACCCAGTGAATATTTCCGATCTCGCTATTAATGCGGCTGATTTGTTCATCAATCCCTTTTTTCTTTTCAGCATACGTGGCAATCGTATCTCTCGAAGGCACAATTACCATAATGAAAACAACCTTTTCATGATATTGCGGATTTTGCCGGAGAAAATATTCGTAGCCTTCCAGCCTGTTTTGTACGCCCTTTGTATAGTCAAGCCTGTCAACTGAAAAAATAATTTTTCGTCCACTCATTTCTTTATAAAATGCATTACGCAATGCAACCACCTTTTCATCTTCATAAGCATTTATAAATTTTTTAAAGTCAATGCTGATTGGAAAAACATCGACTTTAATTAAACGGTTATCATAATTAATAAGGTGCCGGTCATTATCAAGCCCCAACACCATTAATATACTTTGTAAGAAATGAGATGCGTAATCAATAGTATGAAAGCCTATCAGGTCGGCGCCCAACATGCCTTTCAAAACATCTTCCTGCCATTTTTTTGGTAACAGGCGGAATATTTCAAAAGATGGAAACGGTATATGAAGAAAAAAACCAATTGTTATGTCAGGACGCTCTCTTCTTAATAAGGCACATAAGGGCAATAAATGGTAATCGTGCACCCACACAGTATCGTTAGGTTGTAAATCTCTTAGCAAAGTTTCCGCAAAGAGTTCATTTATTTTCAGGTAAGCATCATAGCTATTTGCATTATAATTAGCATAAGAGGGGAAATAGTGAAACAATGGCCAGATAACAGAATTAGAATGACCATTATAATACCCATCATAATCAGCTTGTGGTGGGAAAACCGGAATATAAGTGAAGGAAGAGTTCGTAATGTTTTCAACAGCATTACTCCATACTTCTTCTGTGCTGCCGGGAACACCTGCCCAAAATACATCACTATACATATCAAGCGATTGGTTTTCCAGGTAACTATTAATGGCCGTAATCAATCCTCCGGATGCTTGTTGTACACCATTTTCTTCATCCACAGTTACAGGCAAGCGGTTCGATACAATAATTAATCTTTTTTTCATTCTTACAATTTATGGCTCAGAATATAGGAGGGGATTAAATTGATATTAGAATATTATTAAAACATAAATCACACCAATATGCAATCACGTATGAAAAATTCTAAAGTGATAATCAGCGCATTAGAAATAATGCTGTTTTATTTTTTTCTTATTAAAATGCTATTAGAAAATATTACATATAAAACCGGCTTTAAGTATGGCGGTAATTTTGTTTATACTATTTCACCACATTTCTAAATACATTATAAGAATGAATACACTCTGGGAATATATTATACTGGGAAATACAGTTCGTGACTGGGCAATCGCCATAGGCATTATCATAAGCAGTTTCATTCTTATCCGCATATTGAAACATATAGTTATAAAAAAACTGCGCAAGTATGCAGTTACGACAAAAAGTACATTTGACGATTTTATTATTTCATTACTACAGTCTTCAGCAGTACCGGTTTTGTACATTCTTGCTGTATATACGGGGCTCGGATACCTTTCATTTCCTGAAAAATTCAGCAGTATAGAAAATGCTGTAATAATGGTATCGATAACATTTTTTATTATTCGTAGTATCAATGCATTTATTAGTTATTTTTTCAGGCAGGCATTATTAAAGCATGAAAAAAATGAACAACGCGAAAAGCAGTCGCGGGGCATATTGTTAATCGTTAAAGTAATACTTTGGGCCATTGGCTTACTGTTTATAATAGATAACCTTGGTTATGATATTACTACAATCATTGCTGGTTTAGGTATTGGCGGTATTGCAATAGCTTTAGCAGCACAAACTATCCTGGGTGATTTATTCAGTTATCTTGTTATCTTTTTTGACAAACCATTTGAAGTAGGTGATTTTATTATAGTAGATGATAAAATGGGAACGATAGAATATGTTGGTATTAAAACGACACATATCAGAACATTAGGCGGAGAGCAATTGATTTGTTCCAATACTGACCTTACCAATTCCCGTGTACATAATTATAAAAGAATGAATGAAAGAAGAATTGTATTCAGTTTTGGAGTGGTGTATGACACTTCATCAGAACAGCTTTCATCTATTCCGCAAACCGTTAAAGAAATTATTAAATCGCAGGAACAAACCCGTTTTGACAGGGCTCACTTCAAAGACTTTGGTAATTTCAGTCTGAATTTTGAAGTAGTTTATTACGTACTATCGCCAGATTTTAATTTATATATGGACATCCAGCAAAAAATTAATCTGCAACTTTTTAAAAAATTTGAAACAGAGAATATTGAATTTGCATTTCCGACACAAACTTTATTTTTTAAAGCAGATAAAGAACAGGCAACTGCTTAATGATTAAGAGCCAGAAAATATCCTTCTTATTTGTATAAAAGAAAAGAGGCCGGTAACCGGCCTCTTTTCATAATGTATATCGTGTAAGTAAGATATTGATTATGGAGTATCCCAGAAGATGCGTGTTGTCATCGCATCAGGTCCACCTAATAAGGCTACGCCTTCCTGGTACCTTGCAGGAGTAATATTTACTAAATTCTGAGGATACGTAAATCTTCTGATAAAGCCACCGCCTAAATAATTATTAAAAGTGTTGGGTTGTAATACAGGGAAACCACTTCTTCTCCAGTTAGACCATGCTTCATGGCCATTATTAAAACACTCAATCCAATACTGCGTATTGATAAGCTTTAATGCATCCGTCGCGTTATAAGCTACGCCTGGATTAGCCAGATAGTTGTTTTTTTCAGTAGTTGTTGGCAATGCACCTGCTGTGTTCGGGAATACTGAATATGCATCCATAGATGCAATGATTCCTTCCTCATAATATTCCTGTGCAGTTTTAGCACCTCCTGGTAGCCAGCCTCTAAAAGCAGCTTCCGCTAAAAGCAACTTGGTTTGCGCATTGGTAATAATAAGCGAAGGTGTTGTTGAATTAGCAACTACATTATAATTTAATTGAGAAAAAGATTCTCCTGTTCCACTAGGAACCCTGTAACCTGGAGAAGTAGAATTCCAGTTTTGACCTACCTGATAACCAACCGGAAAACCAAATTGATGAGATGTTATTGTATCTGGATTTGTAACGTTGGGTGCAGTGCTTTGCAATGGAGCATAATAAGCTGCTATAAATTTTAAACGCGGATCAGCAAAGTTTTTTAATGTTGTAACAATTGGCTCAGCTACGTGATAAGTATATGGATTTGTACCACGAACACCCCCCATTCTTCCATTTGTAAAATTAACATCAGGCGCTCCAGCGGTAGTAGTGTTTTTTACATATATATTATCCGCATTGCTTTGCATTACGCCACCATTATAAGCCTCTAATACTATTGCTTTTGCTTTATTAACATCTGATTTAGAATAACGCATTCCTAATCTTAGCAATAAAGAATAGCCCAATCTTTTCCAAAGTGTTATTTCTGTAGCTGCTGAAGCTGTGCTCGCAACAAAAATATCAAATTTGGAGTTGTTATCCTTTGCTGGGTCTAAAGCATCTGTAGCTTCTTTGATCTCTTTATGAAGATCATCATATATTGCGGCATCATCATCAAACTTTGGATAATAAATACCATCAGTCCAACCTTTTTCTGCCTCTGAATAAGGAATAGGGCCATAATGGTCTACTAGGTACATATAATGATAGGCTTTCCATATCCTCACCATATTATATAGATTGGAGCGTGCTGGATCATTCTTTGTTAATGTAGCAAGAAATGTTATTGTCCTAAGGCTTCCCGTATATAAATTATAAGGGGCACCATTAAGACCAGGAGAAGCATCATTAAAATTAAAACCCAATGTTGCTCCTAAATTATACGGCAGTACAAAATGCTGAATGATCGTTGATTCTGCTGCCCAATCCCCGGCTACAGATGTATTGCGTAATATATTTGTCAACAACAAACCTGGATCGCTAATCGTTGTTAACGCATATGGGTTTTTGTTGATTTTTTCAAAATTCTTATCACACCCTGCCATAAAAACAAGGGCAGTGGCTGCTATAATTATTCGTTTCATTTTTTTCATAAATGCCTTGTTTAGAATTTCACATTTAAATTAAGACCCCAAGTACGCGTAGTTGGCAACGCAACAGCCTCATATCCCGCTCTGTCATCGCCTGAAGATGCAATCTGCTCAGGATCGATATCCGGAACATATTTCTTAATAATAGCCACATTACGGACAGATGCAGATAAAGACAGACCTTTAACAAACCTAACCCTTGAACCTATCAAGCTGCTAAAGTCATAGCTTAATGTAATATTCCTCAATTTGATATAGTCAGATTTGAATACAAAAGGATCAGCAATTTGCTTTCCACGATAATCTGTATAAAAAACTCTTCCAAATACTGCCTTAGTAGCGGCTGGAGTAGATCCATTCATCAAACCAGCGTTAGGATTGGTAGGATCGGGTTCAAACACACCTGGAAATATTACCCCGTTTTCTCCATCACGACGTCCTACTAAAGAAGCTTTCGAGTGTCCTTGTCTTAATCCATTAATAGCAGTTCCAGAAATCATTTTACCACCGAATTTGCCATCAACCTGAACAAAGAGAGATAATTTTTTATAGCTAAATGTATTGCTCCAACCTCCTGTCCATTTTGGTAAAGCACTTCCGAAAAGTACATCTACACCATTATCTATAAGCTGGCCTGATTTCGATAGCAAAATTTCTCCTTTGGCATTTCTTTTATAGGTCCTTGCTCCAATCTGAGCGATTTCTTTACCTACTTCATATATCTGTTTACCAATAAACTCGTTGCTTGCACCGCCATTATACCAATCCACACGTGTTATTCTTGTTTTGCCTGCTAAGTCTAACACGCGGCTTATATTATACGCAGTGTTGAAAGTAGAATTCCAGGTAAAATTGCGCGTTCTAACCACGTTCACATCAACCATAAATTCAAAACCTTGGTTTCTCAGTTTAGCTAAATTTTGGTTTACGTTGGGTTGGCCTGAAGCAGGGTCAGTATCTACATTCAATATTTGTTCAGTCGTCTTTTTATGATAAACAGCCATATCTACATTCACACGGTTAAACAATCTCAACTCTAAACCAATTTCTTTTTCCTGCAAGCTATAGGGTGCAATAGTGGGATTTGCATTGGAAATATTTGCATTTCCTATAGTACGATCTAAATACTTGTTAGTACCAAATGTATATGTGTTATCAAAGCTGGCATAATTTACACCATTCAACTGGCCCACATCAGCCCATGATGCTCTAAGTTTACCATAATTTAACCAATTGAACTTATTTTTTATTAATTCCGAGAACACAAAACTACCGCTTACTGAAGGATAGAAGTATGAATTATAGCCATCTTTCAATAGCGAAAACCAATCGTTTCTTCCAGTAATATTGAGGTATAAGTAATTTTTCCAGCCTAATTCAGCCCAGCCAAATAAAGAATTTGTTTGTATATGAGAATACCCCTGGCCCTGTGAAAACTGTGAACCGTTTCCAATTGTATAAGCACCTTTATTAATGAAAGCGGATGAACCGGCATTTATACTCCTGCCAATAGCGTCCCTACGGTTTCCTGAAAAACCCATCTCTAATGAAAAATCACCAAACGTATGGTTACCTCCCAATATGAAATCGTAATTCATATCCTTGTTTTGTCCTTGGCCTGTATTATAGCTACCGTTAAAGTATGTAAGCGTCCCATCAGTATACAATTGCTGGTTAGCTGTACCAAATCCGCCGCCACCTGTCGGATTATTATATTCATTAAATGTATTGTTGAAATTGGCATTCACACGGCCTTGCAAATAGAGCCATTTGAAAAATTGATATTTTACTGTAGTAGTAGCTAAAAAGCGGTCGCCTCGATCGATGTAAAATTGCTTTGGAATATAGAAATAAGGGTTCAATACAGTTGTAGCAAAACTATTAGTTGGAGTTTCAGCACCTACAGCGTTTTCTGCATGTTCTTTCAATGCAGATAAAGGAATAACCGGAGACATCCTTACAAGGTAATTATAATAGTTTTGTCCCTGAACACCTCCCTGAGGAGCATTTATGTTTCTGTCGTTTGTATAGTTAACATTGATAGAAACGGACAACTTATCGCTCAGGTTCTGATTAGTGCCAAAATTCAAAATTTTTCTTTTGTATTCATTGGCAGGTGTAATACCCTGCGCTCTCATATCAGAATAAGAAATTCTAAAGCTTCCCTTTGGGCCTCCACTGGAAACAGCTATCTGGTTAGTAGTAGTCACCCCTGTATTATAAAAGCTTTTAATCCTGTTTTTTTCAGGAGAATAGGGCCTTAAAACTCCATCAAATTGAATTGTTGGAACACCATCATATTTTTCACCCCAGCCAAACTGGCCGGTATTAACAGCAGATACGCCATTTACGCCTGGTCGGCTACCGTTTAAAGGACTGGCCGTACTGTTATCCCCTTGTCCATAAACATACTGAAAATCAGTAAGGTCCAGCACTTCGTCAATATTAACACCAGAGCTAAGCTCTACACCGATCCCGGTGCTCTTAGCCCCACTTTTTGTTGTAATAATAATAGCCCCGTTAGAAGCTCTTGAACCGTATAAGGCAGCCGCAGTAGCTCCTTTTAATACAGTCATGCTTTCAATATCATCGGGGTTAATCATCAGCAGGTTGTCACCGCCATCGCGGCTACCACCGTCTGCGCCACCACCACCATTTGCGCTATTTGAACCTTGGCTCATCGGAAGGCCATTTACTACTAATAATGGCGAATTATCAGAACCGTTAAAACCAGATTGGCCACGGATACGAATTTTAGTACTAGAAGCCGGACCTGCTGAGGGCGGAGAAATGTCCAAACCTGCTATTTTACCTTCGAGGCTGGCCATTACGTTATTTGTACGATTCTTTTGTAACTCATCCACTTTGGCAGTAGTTTGGGAGTAGCCCAATTGCCGAGGATTACGTTTCAAACCCAAGGCTACGACCACGACTTCGTCTATGCCTTTTACTTCTTCACGTACAAGGCTTACTGAAACAGAGGTCTTGCCATTTACAGAAACTTCCTGTGCTGTAAATCCTATGTTAGTTATTACAAGTACATCAGTACGGCTAGCAGCAATACTGAAATTACCTGCATTATTAGTTACAGTAGCTCTTGAAGTTCCCTTTACGGTAACTGTAGCTCCTGATACTGGTTGCTTTTCCCCGTCCAGCACCGTACCGGTAACTGTCTGCGCATAAATGCCAACAGATATTAAAAGGGAAAACAACGAGAGAAAGTAAAAACGGAAACATCCTGGCGAGAATGCCAGTTGCATTTTTTTCTTCATATAGCAAGTTGTTTTGGAATGAAAAAATAATTTCCTTTTGGGAAATTTTTTTAAAAATAACAAAATATTCTAAAACAGCAACAAAAAATGTAGTAAAAACACTTTATCGCTGCTTCTTCTATGACAGCTAGCTTTTTGACTTTGCTGCACGGATTTATAAATATATATGCCTGCAATACAGTAGATTCTATGACTGGCAGGAACATATATATAATTATAGCTTAAAAAATTAAGTGTGCGTTTGCCGGCCAAAAAAGAAAAAGAATGGGTGAAGCGGGCTTTTATTTTACTTAAACTATTAAAATGAAAATAGCTTTTGACATTTTATAGAATAAAAGCTGATGATGGATTTATCACAATGACGAGGTCTCAAGTTGAAAAGTAGATATAGCAAGCAGTAAGCAACGGGTGGTTCCGTTGCTTTTTTGTGTTCGGTTTTTTATGAAACAGGAAGAAACAAAAGGCTTCAATCATAATTTTTATATTCGAACATTCTTATAAATTTTATTCATACCTATACAATCTATCGTTTACGTTATTCAACTATTAAAGCGAATTATTCACATTTATTAATCCTGCATTTGTTGCATTAAAGTTTATAGCTATCTTTTCATATCAATTCATTTATGATTACTGCTACTAACCCCTCTTATCGCTTTATCAGCGATCACCATTTTGCTGTAGTCAAGCAAAATACAGACAACAATCAGAAAGCATTTTTTGCTCAGCGCAGTTACCAACCAGGCGAAGTAATTACTACTTTCTCTGCTGCATGTGTATTGCCAGAGCCTACGTATCTCACGGTGCAGATTGATGTGGACAAACACATCATGCTACAACCGGAGCATTTGCAATACATCAACCACAGTTGTGACCCAAATGTATTTTTCGACACACACACTATGCAGATCGTTGCACTGAAGCCTATTGGCGAAGGCGATGAAATGACTTTCTTTTATCCCTCTACAGAATGGGATATGACGCAGCCATTCAAATGCTTCTGCGGAACAAGCAGATGCCTCGGTGAAATAAAAGGCGCTTCGCATATTCATCCTGAAATATTGCGCACTTACACGCTAACACGTTTTATACAACAGCAATTGCATGATCGAGCAAGTAAAGAAAAAAGGGCTTAAGAAAAAGAGCCTTGCTCCCAAACAAAATAATCCTCTCGACAAATTAAAAGTGTGGGTACTGTATCCTCACCTCCATACTACCGACCCCAATCTTCAATATTACTACGACTTCACTCAAAGTTTAAAAGAATACACAGCTGTTTTTAATGAATTGAACGCAGACTGGATATGGCAACCCGTAACAGTAGATGATTATAAAGAAGTCATCAGCACAATTAAAAAAAGATCGGGACGCAAAATTCCATTAATTGTGAACCTCTGCGATGGAGATGAAGTAAATGGTACACCCGGCGTTTCTGTGATTCATGAACTGGAAAAAAACAGGTTAATTTATACAGGATCGGATGCCCATTACTACACCATTACTACTTCTAAAATTCCAATGAAAACGGCTTTTGATAAAGCTGGTATTTCACATGCAAAATGGGAAGTGATAAATGAAAATGATAAAATTGATGGTATATGTGAAAGATTGGGTGCGCCATTAATAATCAAACCCGCCGTATCAGGCGGTAGCATGGGTGTATCTGTAAAAAATGTAGTGTACACAGATAATGAATTACGCGAAAGAGTGGAGGAATTAAAAAAGGGATACCGCGGATGGAACTTATTAGCCGATGGGCTCTTTGTAGAGCAATTTATCAGTGGGCCGGAATTTACTTCGTTTATCATAGGTTCATCCACACACCCTGAGAGCTGCTATGTATACCCGCCGATAGAACGCATTTTTCATGAATCATTACCAGAAGAAGAAAAATTTTTATCCTTCGACAGGCTTTGGGAAATATATGAAGATGAAAAACCGATGCCTGCTAATGAAAATTTTTACAACTACCATCGTCCCGACCCAACATTAATTACAGCGTTAGAACAATTAAGCCTGGATGCTTACAAAGCGTTGGGCGGTATGGGCTATGGCCGGCTGGATATACGAATGGATAAAGAAACCGGAAAATTATATATACTGGAAGTAAATGCGCAATGTGGATTAAGCGAGGATGAAGATTATACTTCTATCGGCGCTATTCTGCGTTATGCAGAGCAATCTTTTTCCAATCTTATTTACCGTATTATACAGGATGCTTTTGCGAGAAGAAGCTTAAAATTATAATTTTTACTCCCATGAAGGTTTGTGTATTACAACCCGATTATTCTACTACCGGCGTTGATTATAAAAACTATGATCCGCCAAGAAATTTATCATCGCTTTTGCCCGACGATGAAGTAGACCATATATTCTTAAATAAACTAACAACCTACCGCCAGTTAAAAGAACTGAAGAAAAAGAACTACGACATATTTGTCAACCTTTGCGAAGGATACCTGGAATGGGAAGTACCATCGATCGATGTTATCAATAGTTTCGATTTATTAGACCTGCCTTATACGGGGCCTTCTGCGAAACTGTATGATCCATCAAAAGAACTGATGAAATATGTGGCGTATTGCGAAGGAGTAAAAACACCGGCATATTTTATTATTCACAAGCCCGTAGATATTGAAAAAGCAGAGGAGAACTTATCATACCCTATGTTCATCAAACCTGCCAAAGCAGGCGATAGCTTAGGTATTGATGAAAATTCTGTTTTATATAATAAAGAAGACCTGCTGAAAAAAGTAGTAGAGATTTATAATGATTATGGGCCGCTTTTAGTAGAAGAATATATTGATGGCAGAGAGTTTACAGTATTGGTAGCAGCTAATAAAGATGGAAAATCATGTAGTGTCTTTAAACCAGTAGAGTATGTTTTTCCCGAAGGAAAATCATTTAAAACCTATTCTTTAAAAACATCCGAACTGCATCCTGATTGCAATTTCCCTTGTACTGATCCTATATTAGATAAAAAATTAAGAGCTGCTGCAGAAAGAATATTCCAGGGTTTTAATGGAGTAGGCTATGCGCGATTGGATTTTCGCGTGAATGATGAAGGAGAGATTTTCTTCTTAGAAATTAATTTTACCTGTTCTGTTTTTTATACTGCAGGATATGAAGGTTCAGCTGATTTTATTTTACGTTTTGATGAAATAGGGCAGCGTGGTTTCCTGGATCATATTATTGCAGAAGGAATAGCAAGGCACAACCGGAAACGGAAATCATATTCTATGCGCGGCAATTCTATTGCGGGCTTTGGTATCTATGCAAACAGGGCGATTAAAAAAGGAGAAATCATTTTTACCGGTGAAGAAAAAGCGCAGCGGATTGTAACGAAACGTTTTGTTGAAAAAAACTGGAGCGAAGAACAAAAATTAAATTTTCGCCGCTATGCTTATGCAGTAAGCGAAGAAGTATTTATTCTGTGGGATGAAGACCCTTCGGAATGGGCACCGCAAAACCATAGTTGTGATGCAAACACGGGATTGGACGGCTTGAATGTAATTGCATTGCGCCCTATTAAGAAAAATGAAGAGCTCACTTTGGATTATGCTCAATTCCTTGATCAGACGATGGAGCCATTCGAATGTAAATGCAGCGCATCGAATTGCAGAGGTTTAATAGAAGGAACAAATGATAATTCGGTAAATACAAGAGAACAAAAAGTGGTAGTGAAGAAATAAATCATCTTCCCATATACACCATCAATATTTGTACATCACTTGGGTTAATTCCTGATATGCGGCTAGCTTGTCCGAGCGTGCGTGGTTTTATTCTTACTAATTTTTCTCTTGCTTCGTTACCAAGTGCCTGTATTTTTTTATAATCAAATGTGTCGGGTATCTCCAGGTTTTCTAACTGGTTCATACGGGAAACCAATTCTTTTTCTTTTTCTATATAGACATCATACTTCACCTGGATAGATGCCTGTTCAATAGAATCATTTGAAAAATTATGTAGCGCATTTTCAATTTTAGAAATGTTTGCAATCATTTCTTTCAGTTCTACATCGGGGCGCAATAATACTTTATCTGCTTTTTGTTTTTCACTGATGGGTGCAGAATTTAATTGCAATAAATAACCGTTTACTTCTTCCGGCTCAAGTTGTATATTTTTTAATAGCGTTCTTATTTCTTTTACATCGCTTTCTTTTCTTATCACTTTTTCCATTCGCTCATCCGATGCTAAACCCAATTTATTACTCAAGGGTGTTAACCGCAGGTCGGCATTATCCTGGCGCAGCAAAGTGCGGAATTCAGCACGGGAAGTAAACATTCTGTACGGTTCCTGTGTGCCTTTATTAATCAGGTCGTCTACCAATACACCGATATATGCCTCGCTTCTTTGCAAAACAACAGGCGCTAAATTTTTCACGCTTTGATGTGCATTAATTCCTGCCATTAACCCTTGACAAGCAGCTTCTTCGTAACCCGTTGTTCCATTTATCTGTCCGGCAAAGAATAAGTTATGTATTAATTTTGTTTCTAATGTATTAGTGAGTTGCGTTGGTGGAAAGTAGTCATATTCAATAGCATATCCCGGCCGAAAGAACCGAACATTTTCAAAACCAGGCACTTGTGTAAGGGCCGCATATTGCGTTTCTTCTGGCAAAGAAGTAGAAAAACCATTTACGTAAATTTCAACTGTATCCCATCCTTCTGGCTCTATAAACAATTGATGCCGTTCTCTTTCTGCAAAGCGATTAATCTTATCTTCTATACTTGGGCAGTAGCGTGGCCCGATACCATCAATACGGCCCGAGAACATCGGGCTTTTGTCAAAACCTGTTCTTAAAATATTATGTACTTCGGGGCTGGTATAGGTTATCCAGCAACTTCTTTGTTTTACAGGCTTTTTTGTTTCTGTGTAAGAAAATCCGGTAATCTCATCATCACCAGGCTGTTCTTCCATTTTAGTATAGTCAAGGCTACGGCCATCCACTCTGGGAGGCGTTCCTGTTTTGAGGCGGTCGCTTTCAAATCCCAAGGAAACTAATTGTTCTGTAATTCCAGTCGCTGCTTTTTCAGAAACCCTTCCACCTCCAAAATTCTTTTCACCGATATGAATAATGCCGTTCAGAAAAGTACCATTGGTCAAAACAACAGCCTTACTTTTAATTTCGTGTCCCAATCCCGTAATAACTCCGCCTATTTTATCTCCCTTCACCAATAATCCTTTCACCATATCCTGGTAAAAGTCAATATTTGGCGTGTTTTCCAGCATTTCCCGCCATTTCTGCGCAAAAAGCATACGATCACTCTGTGCACGGGGACTCCACATGGCTGGTCCTTTAGAACGGTTAAGCATACGGAACTGGATCATTGATAAATCAGTCACAATACCTGAATATCCTCCTAAAGCATCCATTTCCCTTACTATTTGCCCTTTAGCAATGCCTCCCATAGCAGGATTACAGCTCATTTGAGCTATTGTCTGCATATTCATGGTCACTAAAAGCACTTTAGAACCAAGATTGGCAGCAGCAGCGGCGGCTTCACAACCTGCATGGCCTGCGCCTACAACGATTATATCATATTCGGGAAACATAGCGTGCAAAGGTAGTTTCTTATAAAGGAATACTATCCAAGATTATTTTTAAAGAACTGAATTTCCTTTTTCACTTCTTCAATAGATCGCCCTTGATTTAGTAATTCAAACTCGAATGAAGAATAATTCTCAATATGCTGAAGATATTCCTTGTGTTCGACGATAAATTGCTGTTGGCTTTCCGTACTTTTTAATTCAGATAAAGCAATCCGATCAATTTTTTCGGCAAGCAGTTTTGTAACAGGATAACCTGTATTCTTATATAATTCTTCAAAATAAGCCCTTGCTCCTAATACATCTACCCGGCTTCCCCTGTTCTTATTCAATTCTATAGGTTCTACCCGAAGATTCGTAAAATTCCAACACATTCTGAGCTCAGATTCTATGCTGTGTTCGAAGTAAGTAACTGGAATGATATGATCAAACTGCCATCTCTTTGCAAAGTTTTCCCAGGTTAGTTCGCTGGTAAACTGATATTCGAACCATTTTCTGATATTATTTATATCCAACCCAAAATAAGGAGCATAAAAAGGAGCAGGACTTTGCTTAAGCACGTACCGCCGCAGATTAATTTGCCACTTACGTTTTTCACGAAAGGCAAGCAGTTCAGGCGTAATCTCAGTTTTAGCTTCCCATTTTTTTCTCATTTCACAAATATACGTGTTCCACGGGACACTGTTTCTTACTGAAACAGTGTCCCGTGGAACTAGATGAAGTATTTTTTTAGATAGTGCTCTTCTTTTGCTCTCATTCTTTCAATATCCTTTTTGCTTTTATCCTTATAACCACAGAGATGAAGAATGCCATGAAACAATACCCGATGTAATTCTTGCTGGATGCTTACATTGTTTTGCCCTGCATTATCTCTTACTCTATCCACGCTTATATATATATCGCTTTGAATGGGCTGTCCAGGGGATGAGAGCTCGAAGGTGATAATATCTGTATAATAATCATGTTGCAGGTACTTACGGTTTACTTCAAGTACATGTTTATCTGAGGTAAAAATGAAGTTGACATATTCCAGCTTACGTTTCTCCTTTTTAAAAATAGAAGACAAATACGCTTTTAAATAAGTCCTATTTTGCAAAGCAATTTTTTTCTCAAAGAAGAAATGAATTGGTGGAGGTGTTGATACTGACATATTTCAAAATTCGTAAACAAAGCATAGAATACAATGTTAGCTTTGTAGTATTCTAATAAAATGAGTAAAAAACTTTCAGAATTACGCCCTGGCCAGCAAGCAGTTATTAAAGAGTTTAATAGTGAAGAAATCTTGTTGAAATTAATGGAGATGGGCTGCCTCCCCGGAGAAAAAATTACTCTTGAAAAAATAGCTCCCTTAGGCGATCCGCTATCTGTGGTAGTTTCTGGTTATACACTCAGCTTGCGGCTTGATGAAGCAGATAATATTGTCGTAGATTTAATAAATTGATTATCAATTATTTAAATGAATATTGGCTTATACTTTGGCTCTTTTAACCCTGTTCATACCGGGCATTTAATAATTGCAAATCACATATTAAATAATACTGACATACAAAAACTCTGGTTTATTGTTTCACCGCAAAACCCTTTCAAGTCAGATTCATCTCTTTTGAATAAATATAACCGGCTTCGTCTTTTGCAATTGGCAACGGAAGATGATAACCGGATTAAAATTTCTGATATAGAATTTAATTTACCCACTCCTTCCTATACATCTATTACGTTAGCGCATTTACAGGAAAAACATCCTGATTATAATTTCTCGGTTATTATGGGCAGCGATAGTTTTCAAAACTTACATAAATGGAAAAATGTGGAATATATCCTGAGTAACTATTCCATCATTGTTTATCGCCGTCCTGGTTTTGATGTAAACAATACTATTCATGCAAGACTGACAATAGCAGAAGCGCCCCTACTTGATATTTCTGCTACGCAAATAAGAAAACTTATTAAAGATGGAAAATCAATCCGCTACCTGGTGCCCGAAAAAGTAAGAGAAGAAATAGAGACAAGTGGCTATTATAAATAGCTTATAAAAAATAACCCAACAAAAAGCATCCCAATACAATCACCGGAGCCGGAATTTTTGTATATAATAAAAGAAGGCAGGTGCTAATAATCACTCCAACATTGACCGCACTGATTGCGTTTGCCTCTATAAATGAAATATCCTTCATGATATAAAGTGTAGAGCCAATCATTATACCAACTACTGTAGCATTAATACCTTCAAGCGATCGGTATACTGCTGCATACTTTTTTAAATTGCTCCAGATTGGGAAAAAGAAAAGTACTAATAAGGCACTCGGAAGAAAAATTCCAACAGTACCTATTATGCATCCCAAAACCTGCATCTCCATACCCATATCTTTCAAAGCCATTCCGCCCGCAAATGATGCAAAAGAAAATACAGGCCCGGGCATTGCCCTTACTATTCCCATACCCGTATACATTTCGTCCTTATCTATTTCAATAGCACCGGGACGTTTGGAACGAACGGCTTCCGGGCGAACACTAAACTGTTCATACATGATGGGCATTAGCACCTGGCCGCCTCCGAAGACAAGGCTTCCCATTCGATAGGTATTTTCAAAAAGATTAATAGGCTTTCTGTTCTCCCAATTGTTTACTCTTGCCTGTTCACTTATAATTCCTGCCAGAATAAATATGATTCCGAACAACCAGAAGTTCCACCATTTTATTTTCCGCGGAACCTGCTCCGTTTGTGGGATACGTTTGGCGCTAAGGTTGGTTGCGAACCCGCCGGC
>Ga0164241_10002391_pt1 | contig 20535 bp, 19 predicted proteins | sample OricomyardsoilBY_FD_108780 | JGI IMG/M metagenome (GOLD analysis project Ga0164241, IMG submission 108780) | Backyard soil microbial communities from Emeryville, California, USA - Original compost - Back yard soil (BY) | ecosystem: Environmental > Terrestrial > Soil > Unclassified | place: USA... | reverse complement strand
GCGTGCCGGCCGGCGTCTTCAACCTGGTCAATGGCGACGGCCCCACGGTTGGCGCGGCGATGTCCAGCCATCCTGAAGTCGACATGGTCTCGTTCACCGGCTCGACCCGCGCCGGCATCGAGGTGGCCAAGAACGCCGCTCCGACCGTCAAGCGCGTCCACCAGGAGCTGGGCGGCAAGAGCCCCAACATCATCCTCGACGACGCCGACTTCGCGCGCGCCGTGGGCGGCGGCGTGGCCTCGGTGATGATGAACTCGGGCCAGTCGTGCAACGCCCCGACCCGCATGCTGGTCCCCGGCGCGCGCATGGACGAGGTCATCGCCATCGCCAAGGCCGCCGCCGAGGGCCACACGGTCGGCGACCCGAACGGCAACCACAAGATGGGCCCGGTGGTCTCCGAGGTGCAGTGGAACAAGATCCAGGGCCTGATCCAGAAGGGCATCGACGAGGGCGCCACCCTGGTCACCGGCGGCGTCGGCCGGCCGGAAGGCCTGGACAAGGGCTACTATGTGAAGCCGACCGTCTTCGCCAACGTGAAGCCCGACATGACGATCTCCAAGGAAGAGATCTTCGGCCCGGTGATCTCGATCCTCGGCTACGACACGGTCGAGGAAGCCGTCACCGTCGGCAACGACACCGAGTACGGCCTGGCGGCCTATGTCTCCGGCGGCGACCCGGAGGCGGTGCGCAAGGTCGCGGCCAAGCTACGCGCCGGCCAGGTGAACCTCAACGGCGCCGGCCCCGACCTGATGGCTCCGTTCGGCGGCTACAAGATGAGCGGCAACGGCCGCGAGTGGGGCGACCACGCGTTCGGGGAGTTCTTGGAGACGAAGGCGATCCTCGGCTATGCGCCGAAGGTGGCGGCGGAGTAGGAGTGGCTCGAACTGAGATAGCAGTTAAGAGGGCGGGGCTGTGAGGCTCCGCCCTTTTAAGCTTCTAGCTATGTGGGGCCGGTTAGAAGACCCGCGATGCTTGGGGCGACTAGCGTGAGCACCTTGCTACCTGCGTCGATCAAGCCCGCTAGTCGGAGCACATCATCGACGAGCTTGCGAGCGTCCTCCGATTTAAGTTTTTCGTCGCCATTAATTTGAATGACTACTCGCCCAATAACGGAGAAAGCGGAATCTCGAAACGGGCCTACCGTTCCTTTATCGAAGCGATCTATGCTTTTCTTGAGCAATTCCATTTGGGCGGAAAGAATGGACTTCGATGCATCCGACATGTCGGATTTTGCAAAAATATCTCTAAGATCATCAATAGACTTGTCTATGTCTTTCAGTGAATTGGAAAGATTATCTCTGTCGAGTTTTAATTCGTGAAAAATTTCTAGATTTGCACTAGCGAGGTGGAGTTCCTTGCTCATTGTAACCCTGAATCCGTTAGCATCTCGAACTAAGTTTTGCGTCGAGAAAGCGGAAAGCAGGCCGGAAATGGTTTTTTCGGCAATCCTACGCATGCCCGCATTGGGTAGTTCCAGAGCAAGTTGTTCAAGTGAATGCAACGATCGCATCAAGTCCATGAGTTTATTTGGTGCCGATGTGGGCCAATAACCTTCCACTATTGAAAGCATTGATGCCGTTCCTGGGGCTCCATCTATTTGAACCAGAAATTGCTCAAGCGCTGCTACTTCTGGGGTGACGGTAGTGCTCATGCCTATGCACCTAGTGACCTTGATTCCGAATGGGTAAGTACGCGAAGTCGAGATTAGCTACTTATCTGGCGACCTCTAGGGTGGTGATCGTCTTCCGTTTCTTGGAGGCCGTAACGTGTCGGACCGACGTAGATAGTCCGGCGACGTCTCGTCGCGAGATATGAAGCTGCCACCTCTCCTGGGAGGAGAGGCATTTCGACTACCCCAATTTTGTCATCCCGGCCGCAGCGAAGCGGAGAGCCGGGACCCAGGGGCAACCGCGATGCGCCGGTCCCTGGGTCCCGGACAAGCGCTGCACGCTTTCCGGGATGACAAGGAAGAGCTACGGCGCTTCTGGCGCCGGCGGCACGGGCGTCGGCAGGGTCACGTCCTGATCCGCGTACGCCGTCATGATCGTGCCCTTCTTGATCGAGACGTCCTTGCCCTTGATGAAGGGCGCGGCCGGCCAGAACAGGATCACGGTGGCCACAGTGGCCCCGACGCGGGTCTCGCCCTTGGCGCCCTTGTTGGCGCGCAGTTTCACGCGGTCGTCGCCGATCTTCAGATAGAGCAGGCGGATATTCAGCTTGCCGTTCTTGCCCAACATGCCGTTGTCGCGGGCCTCGACGACTTCGCCGACGCCGCGATAGCCGGCGCGCAGCACGGTGCCGTCGGTCAGCTTGACGTCGTCATCCAGGCTGATGGTGAACCGGTCGCCCTCGTGGGCGGTGGAGCTGGACAGGGCGTCCTCCACCCGGATCTGGAACTCGGTGCCTTCCGAAACGACGGGATCGGCGTAAGCGGCGCCGGCCGCCAGGGCCATGATCAGGCCCAAGGCAGTGACAAATTTCTTCTTCAACAGCGTAACCCCCCAAAGGTTGAGGCGTGACGCTAGGGCCAAGCTTGTGTTGCGTCCAGCGAACGGTGTTCGGCTTTCGGGTTTTGGCGAGGAGCTGTGCTAGCATCTCGCCATGACCACCGACGCGCCGCCCCCTGAAGCTCCTGCTGACGAGACCCCGATCCAGCGCGCCCTGCGCTTGAAGCAGGCCGCCCTCGACGCTCGGCCCAAGCCCCCGCGGGGCGGCAAGTTCCAGCGGCAGCGGGCCGCGAGCGCTGCGGCGGGTAACTCCAAACCCTGGATGACGAAGTAATGGCCGGACTCAAGGACAAGCGCGGTTTCATCGACAAGGATCGTCTGGACCTCTCCGAGCGTCAGGCCGTCGAGTACTGGATGAAGCGCTGGGGCGTCACGCGCGACCAGATCACCGCCGCCCATCGCAAGGTCGGCCGCATGACCAAGGACATCGCCGCCGAGCTCGGCAAGAAGCGTTGACGCCCGGCGGGGTTGGACTACTCTTCCGGTTCAGGATTGTGTGGAGCACTACCATGAAGGCGGTTTTCGCGGTTGCCGGCGTCGTGCTGGCCCTGGGTTCGGTTTCGGCCATGGCTGACGAAGGTCAGCGTTTCGACTGGGCGGCCCAGACGGCGCGCTACACGAACGACCGCACCTCGCCGCAGGTCGCCAAGCAGTGCTTCAACGGCCAGATGATCGCCGCCGCCAACCGCGCGGGCGCCAACACCCTGTACGTGCAGTCGGCCGACGGCGGCGCCATCTACCAGATGCGTCTGGCCGGCGACTGCTCGGGCCTGAACGCGGCCCAGAAGGTTTCGCTGCGCTCGGACGGCAGCGACGTGGTCTGCCCGGGTGACCGCGCCGAGCTTACGGCCCGCACGGCCGCCGGTTCGCAACTGTGCCGCGTCGCCGACGTGCGCCGCGTGACGGCCAGCGAAGGCGCGGCGCTGTCGAAGGCCTCGATCCGCTAGACCGCTTCACCGCGCCCTCTCGCGCGCGGTCGTATCTGTGTCATCGTTTGCACGTCTCCTGTGAGTCGAGACGAGCGGAGCGACCGACATGGCGGGCGTGGACGTTGGTGGCGTAGAACTCGACTTCATCTGCCCGCAATGCGGCGGGCAGGCGCGGGCGGCCATCGAGGCCGTGCGCGTGCTGCCGGTGATCGACTGTCCCAGCTGCGGGGCGCGCTTCGGCGTCGACCTGGAGGCGTTCAGCGCCCAGGTGACGCAGGCCGAGGCGGCGGCCAAGCCTGCGCGACGTAAGCGGACCTAGCGGGCGTTCGCCGCGCCGCCGGCGTCTTCCTTCGACAGCACTTGCAGCAGGTGATTACGGCCCAGCGGCGTGATCTCCCAGCCGCCGCCGCCACGCCGGGCCAGGCCCAGCTGGGTCAGGGCCTGGGCCGCGCCGATATTGACGAAGTTGGAGTCCTGGCCGGGCTGGCGTTCGGCCAGGCTCTGCAAGGCGCGGAACTGGCCATCGGGCAGCGGGGCGGTGGCGGGCGTGTCCTGGGTCATGTCGCTCTCCGGTGCGCCGGCAGAGCCTAGCACGTTCCGGATGGGGCGGCTCTCATTTCAAGAATTATGTCAGTTTTCGCGAGAATTCCGAGCGCCGGAATATTTTCCGCCTTCAAGAAAACCGCGCCGCTTTTTTCGGGAACGATTAATCCAGCGGCGCTGTCGATTTCATGTTAATCCTGCGAAATGCGTGAAATTACCAACCGAACCGTCCTCACCGTCACTCGACATGAGGGCGCGTGGAGCGTCGAGCTGGATGGCGAGCACTTCGGCCAGTCGGCCGACAAGGAAGTCGCCAAGGCGGCCGCGCATCGCCGCGCGAGAAGCCTGCAGGACTCCGGTCAGGCCTGCCAGATCCGCATCACCGGCGAACACGGCTTTGGAGGTCGTTCATGAGCAAGAGCCCCGTTTTGAAGACCCAGCCGTCGCCCGCCATCCTGTTTGGCCGCGAGATCCAGACTGCCCTCGCCGGCGGGGCCTCGGCCAAGGCCATGACCCTGCGGCTGACGCTGAATGACGGCCGCCGCCTGCGCCGCGACGACAGCGTGCCGCTGGAGCAGATCAGCTACAAGGACGGCGAGATGCGCTTCCTGGGCGTCCGCGTCATGGAAGGCGGCGTGACCATCAGCGCCCTGGACCAGTCCGCCAAGTAGGGGGAGGCTTCCCCAAACGGCAACCTTGCCGCGCGTCCGCTTTCCGTTACCGTCGGTTCCAACAGAACAACGATAACTTGAGGGAGTGAGACCATGACGCCGCCAGACGGCGCGTCGCCCTCGCGCGACGTGTCCAGCGTTCCGTTCAAGCCCCTGGCCATGAAGGGCCCGGACGTCAGCGTCGATCGGCGTCCGGACGGCTCGATCGTCATCACCTCGAACCACGCGCCCGGCGAGGGCCCGCGCTCGATCGCCCACCTGATCGCACGCAAGGCCGCCGAGCATCCGGACCGGCCCTACATCAAGCAGCGCGAGCCCGGCCACGGCCCCTGGCGCCAGGTCACCTATGGCGAGGCCCAGCGGGCGGTCGATGGCATCGCCCAGTGGCTGCTCGACCGGGGCCTGACCAACGACGACAGCGTCATGATCCTGTCGGGCAATTCGATCGAGCACGCCCTGATGACCCTAGGCGCCTATACGGCCGGCGTTCCGGCCGCGCCGATCAGCCCGGCCTACAGCCTGATCTCGACCGACCACGCCAAGCTGAAGCACTGTTTCGACAAGGTCGCGCCGCGCGTCGTCTTCGCTCAAAGCGGGCCGATGTTCGCCAAGGCGCTGGAGACCTTGAAGGCCATCGACCCGACGATCGCGGTGATCACCGCCGACGGGGCCGAGGGCACGATCGCCTTCGCTGAAGTCGCCGGTACGACGCCGACGGCGGCGGTCGAGGCCTCCCGCGAGACCCTGGGTCCGGCGACCGTGGCCAAGTACCTGTTCACCTCCGGCTCGACGGGCCTGCCCAAGGCCGTGCCGCAGACCCACGGCATGATGGCGGGCGTGATCGCGGGGCAAGAGGGCATCCGCACCGATGAACCCACGGGCGAGGTCCCCCAGAGCCTGGAGTGGATGCCCTGGAGCCACATCTCGGCCGGCAATATCGGCTTCAACGGCGTGCTGTGGGCCGGCGGCACCCTGCATATCGACGAGGGCAAGCCGCTGCCGGGCATGTTCGAGACGACGATCAAGAACCTCTACGAGGTCTCGCCGATCGTGTTCGGCTCGGCCCCGATCGCCTTCTCGATGTTGGCCGAGGCGATGGAGAACGATCCGGCGTTGCGGGCCTCGTTCTTCAAGAACCTGCGCTATATGGGCTACGGCGGCGCGACGCTCAGCAACGACGTCTACAATCGGATGCAGGCCCTGGCCGTGGCCGAGACGGGCCAGCGCATCCCGCTGACGACGATGTACGGCGCGACCGAGACCCAAGGCATCACCGTCACCCACTGGATCACCGAGCGGGTCGGCCTGGTGGGCCTGCCGCTCCCCGGCATCGCCCTGAAGCTGGCGCCCAGCGGCAGCAAGTACGAGGTTCGCGTGAAGGGGCCGACGGTCGCGGCCGGCTACCACAAGGACCCGGAGCGCACGGCGGCGGCCTTCGATGAGGAAGGCTTCTACAAGCTGGGCGACGCGGCGCGGTTCGTCGATCCGGAGGACCCGGCCAAGGGCCTGGTGTTCGACGGCCGGGTGACCGAGGACTTCAAGCTCGACAGCGGCACCTGGGTCAGTGTCGGCGTGCTGCGTCCCGACCTGGTGGCCGCCTGCAGCCCCTACATCCACGACGCGGTGATCACCGGCCAGGACAAGCCGTTCATCGGCGCGATGCTGTGGCCTTCGCCGGCGGGCTTGCAGGCCCTGGTCGCCGATCAGGGACCGGGCACGCCGCTGGAGAAGCTGGTGGCGATCCTGCGCGAGCGGCTGGCGGTGTTCAACGCGGGGGCCGGCGGTTCGTCGCGGCGAGTCGGCCGTTTCACGATCCTGACCGAACCACCCTCGATCGACGCCGGCGAGATCACCGACAAGGGCTACGTCAACCAGCGCTGCACCTTGGATCGCCGCGCCGAGCGGGTGGAGGCGCTGTACGCCAAGACGCCCGGCGAGGGCGTGTTCGCGGTCTAGCGATAGATGCTCCCCCGCGATGCGGGGGAGCTGTCGGCGCAGCCGACTGAGGGGGCTAATGCGGCATAGGCCGAGCTGGCCCCCTCCGGCCCTCCGGGCCACCTCCCCCGCATGCGGGGGAGGATCTGTTCGTCACCACTTCATCCCGCCGCGCACCAGCACGGCGGTCTTGTCCGACATGCCCATGGCCATCAGGTCGGCCGGCTTGGCGGGCGGGGCCTTGGCCAGGGCGGGCCAGCCGTCGTGGTACTCCAGCGCCGCGACGTCGACCTTGCCGGCGCCCGTGGTCGTGAAGCTCAGGGTGACGCCGTTGGGGTCGGGGGCGTGGTAGGTCACGGACGACCACTGGCCGGGCTCGGTCTTCAGCGTGATCGGCCGGCCGTTCAGGCGCGGCGAGGCCAGCGGGCCGCTGGGCCGCAGGCGGACGCTGACCATCTCGGCGCCCGGCGCGGGGATCAGTCGGACCAGCAGGCGATCCTCGGCGCGGTCGACGGTCAACTGCGGGGCCTCGACCGGCACGGCGCGGGTCTCGGACATCCAGACCGGTTTGCTCCAGAACGGGGCCAGGGGCGCTTGCTTGGGATCGGAGCCGCCGTCATCGGGCAGGACACGCTTGGTCCAGGCGTCCAGGCGCGCGGCCTCGGTCAGGCGCCAGGCCTTGCCGGTCGACAGATCGGCGACGTGCAGCGCCTGGGTGATGGCCGGACGACCCGGCTCGCCGCCGCCGCGCGAGGCATTGGCCACCAGGGCGATGCCGGCGATGGCCAGCACGCCGGCGGCGCGCCAGGCCCAGCGGGTGGCGGCGAAGTCATGGGCGAGGGGCGATAGGGCAGGCGCGGCCAGCATGGCGAACAGGGCCAGGATCGCAGGCTCCATCAGGCCGACACCGGCGAAGGTCCACGAGCCCCAGGCAGTCAGTTGGGCGGTCGACAGCACGGCCAGGAGGCCGACAGCGAAGGTCAAAGCCAGGGCCACCCGCCGGTCCCGCGCGCCGCCGACGCCGATGACCAGCGCGGCGCCCAGGGCGGCGACCAGCAGCGGCCAGGTCAGCATCACCGTCGCGCCGGGGGCCAGGACCTGGGCGACCGTGGCCAGGATCAACAGCACGATCATCCCGCCGATCCAGGCGCCCAGCACCTCGGTCTTGAAGCCCAGCGACAGGGCGGCCAGCACGCAGGCGGCGACGCCCAATCCCAGTCCAATGGGATCGAAGCCGCCGATCAGGCTGCATGCGCCGCCCAGGGCGAGCGCCGCGACGCAGGGGATGACCCGCCGCGCGCCGCGCGCCTGGGCCGTGGCCACGCCCAGCCCGACGGCCACCGTGAGCAGGCCCGCGCCCCACAGCAGGAAGTCGAAGCGGGTCAGGATGCCGTAATAGCGCTGGACGTCGTCGATCATCATCAGCCGGCCGGCCAGGTGCAGCACGGTGGCGGCGCTGGTGGCGATCAGCAGCAGGCCGGAAAAGCCCCGGGCGATCTCCCAGCCGCTGGCGGCGCCGAGGCTCAGCGTGCGCCAGGCGGTGAAGACGATCAGGATGGCGGCAAGGCCCAGCAGCACCCAGCCGACGACCGGCGGATAGCTGATCAGGAAGAGGCCCAGCACGTCCGAATAGATGGCGTTCTGCGTCTTGGCCGGCAGGGTGGGGGCGTCGGCCAGGGCGCGGATCGTCGGCAGGGCTTGGTCGCCCATATGCTGCAGGCTGCCGCGCTCCAGATGGTCGGGACGGGCCAGCGGCGTGTGATAGGCCAGTTGGTCATCGATGAAGGCCAGGTTCAGCCCCGGCAGGCCGCGCTTCACCGCATGGGTGAAGTCGGTGTCGTTGGGCATCTTCTCATAGACGGTCGAGGCCAGCGAATTGGCCGACGGACCCTTGGCCTCGCGGGCGAAGACGCTCATCAGCGCGCCGTTGCCGGGACCGGTCTGGAACATGGCTGCGCGGCCGGCGTCGCCGCGCGCCTCCATGTTCACGACCAGGCCGACACGCTCCAGCGTCGGGTCGCGGTTGAAGAAGGCGTCGGCGCCCAGCAGGCCGGCTTCCTCGGCGTCGGTGAACAGGAAGATGACGTCGCGGGCGTGCGGCCCATCGGCCTTCAGGGCGCGGGCGATCTCCAGGGCGGCGGCCGTGCCGGTGGCGTCGTCGGCGGCGCCGGGCGAATTATGAACCGAGTCGTAGTGGCTCATCACCAGGATGGCGGGCAGGCTGGGGTCCTTGCCGGGCAGGACGCCGATCAGGTTCTGCACGGCGGCCACGGTCAGGCTGCGGCCGTTCTGCGACTTGGCCCAGAAGCCCTCGCCCGGCCGGATCGAGACCTGCAGTCCCAGCTCGCTGATCCGCTCGCGCAGATGGTCGCGGACCTTGGCGATCTCGGCCGAGCCGGTCGGGTGCGGCTTCTGGGCGATGGTGGTGACGTCGGCCATGGCGCGGTCGGCCGAGAATTCCGTGGCCGGAGCGCTGGCGGGGACTGGCGTGGGGGTCCTCTGGCTCCAGACGCCCAACGCCAGGCCGATGGCCAGGCAGATCCAGAAACCCAGGAAGCGGATCGTCTTCATGGCTTGGCTCCGGAGCGTGAACGATTCCCCAAAGGCCATGCTGAGGTGATGCGCCGCGATCGCAAACCCCTCTCGAAAAGCTCCGACCAAAGAAAAGGGCGACCCGGTTGCCCGGATCGCCCTCCCTCTTCCGAAAGCCGGCGGCGCCTTGTGCGCGCCGCCGGTTCCCCCTCCCGGCTAGAACTTCGAGCGCAGCGTCACCCCGTAGGTGCGCGGCGCGCCCAGGAACGCATCGTAGGTGATGGTGTCCAGGGCTGGATTGTAGGTCTTCTGCGTGGCGCTGAGGCCCGAGGAGCCCTGCAGGGTGCCGTTGAAGGCGACCTGGTAGTACTTCTCGTTGAACAGGTTCATGCCCCACAGCTCGACGGTCCAGCGATCGTCGTCCGCGCCGATGCCCACGCGGCCGTTGACCACGGTGAAGGCCTTCTGGACCTTCGGCGGGAACAGGTCCGAGCCGGTGTTGTAGGCCGACGAGTACTTGGCGCCGATGTTGAAGCGGGCCTTCAGGTTGCCGCCGACCGAGGTCTCGTAGGTCATCGAGCCCGAGGCCGAGTACTTCGGAGCCAGCGACATGCGGCTGCCCGGCAGCAGGGCCAGGGCGTTGCCCGGATCGTTCGGGATCGCCTGGTCGCCGTATTCCGTCAGGGCGTAGGTCAGGCCGCTCTGGATCATCAGGCCGTGGACCGGCGTGAACCAGATGAAGTCGGCGTCGACGCCCTTGGACGTCACTTCCGGGATCGAGCGGACCACGAACGAGGTGCCCAGGAAGGTGTTCAGCTGGAAGTCGGTGAACTTCTGATAGAAGCCGCTGACGTTGAAGAGCACCGTGCGGTTGAACAGGGTGTTCTTCAGGCCGATTTCATAGCTGTCGACGAATTCCGCCGGGAACGAGGTGTCGAAGATCGGCGTCACGCCCGAGCCGCCCGAGGGCAGGCCGTTCGACGACTGGGTGCGGTCCAGGTTGAAGCCGCCGCCCTTGTAGCCGCGCGCGAACGACGCGTAGCTGAACACTTCCGGCGAGAAGCGGTACGAGGCCTTGATCGTGCCCGTCCATTCCTTGTCCGTCCGCTGCTGCTTGGTGCCGCGGCCGTTGAACAGCGGGTTGGCCCAGGGCAGGCAGAGGTTGCCGATGATGGTCGGGGTCGCCGCCGCGCCGACGATGCCAGCGATGCGGGCCTGGCCGGCCGGCGACAGGGCCGTGGCGCAGCCGACGCCGCCGTCGCTGGTGGTCTGGAAGGTGTTGAGCTTCTTCTCTTCCGACGTGTAGCGCAGGCCGGCGGTGATCTCGAACGCGTCGGTCACATGCCAGGTGTCGTTGGTGAACAGCGCGATGGTGGTGGCGCGCTGGTCGTAGCGGTCATAGAGGCCCTGGCCCGGCGTGAAGGTGGTGTTCGGGGCGCGGCCGGTCAGCAGCGACACGAAGTTGGCCACGCCGCCCGGCGCGACCGAGGCCGACAGCAGGCGGCCCAGATACTGCTCGTAGTCGTTGCCGTAGAGGAAGTTGGCGCGGGTCTCCAGGCGCTCGTCGGCCAGGAAGGCGCCGAACAGCCAGTCCAGCTTGTCGGTCTTGCCGGCCAGGCGCAGTTCCTGGGTGTAGGTCGTGAACTGCGAGTAGTTCGTGCCGTCCTTGTTGCGGTAGGCGAGGTCGGCGAGGCTGAAGTCGGCGTCCTGGCCGTTGTCGGTGCGCCACTGGCGGATGGCCGAGATGCTGGTCAGGGTCGTGTTGCCCGGCAGGTCGATGTCGCCCTGCAGCGAGACGCCCTTGTCCTCGATGGTCGCCGGGGCGCCGCGGTTCGAATAGGCGACGCGGTCGAACGGCTTGGCCGTCGTGGCCAGAGGCTGGGCCTGGCCCGAGACGATGCCGAGGACGGCGGCGGTCGGACCGGTGCGGATCTGCACGGCGCCGCAGCAGTTCTCGTCGCGCTTGGAGTAGTCGGCGATGACGCGGAAGGTCGCGTGGTCGTCCGGCACAAACAGCAGCTGGCCGCGGACGGTGTAGAAGCCCTGGTCGGCGTCCTGGTCGCGCGAGGACGGGCCACGGCCGGTGATCACCTTGTTGTAGCCGTCGCGCTCGCGGGCGGCGACGTACAGACGGCCGGCCAGCTTGTCGCTGTACAGCGGGCCGGTGACCGAGGCGGCGACGCCGTGGGCGTTGTAGTTGCCCAGGGTCACTTCGCCCGAGGCGCCGAAGCCGAACTCGGGCTCCTTGGTCACCACGTTGATGACGCCGGCCGAGGTGTTCTTGCCGAACAGGGTGCCTTGCGGGCCCTTCAGCACTTCGATGCGTTCCATTTCGCCCAGGTCGCCGAAGCCGACGCCGTTACGGGGGCGATAGACGCCGTCGATCACGACGCCGACCGAGCTTTCCAGGCCGGGGTTGTCGCCGACGGTGCCGACGCCGCGGATACGGGCGGTGGTCGAGGCTTCCGACGAGGTCGAGGTCACGGTCAGGCCCGGCGTCAGGATCGTCAGGTCCTTGATGTCGCGGACGCCGGTGTCCTGCAGCAGCTTGGCGCTGACGGCGGTCACCACGACCGGCACGTCCTGCAGGTTCTGCTCCCGCTTCTGGGCGGTGACGATGATGCTGTCGACGGTTTGTTGATCTTGAGCCTGCGCGGCGCTTGCAGCGCCCATACCGGCGAGGACAACAGCGGACGCAGTGCCGCAAAGCACCTGGGTGAAGCGCATTTCCTACCTCTCGGTTTATCGGCCGAAAGCGCTTGCCCGCTCCCAGCTCGTTTTTTGTTGTTCCGTCGAACGATTGTTCGAATGGATAGCCAAGGGTTAGGCGCCACATACGGCCTCGGCAAGCAAAATCCCTTGCAAGCGCTAGGTTCGGACGATTTCTGTTGCCGGGAAGCGACAGCACCCGCGCGCCGTCATCGAAATTCGAAAGTGGCTTGCGCGGGCATGCGACCGGTCTCATTTGGCGGTCATGAGCTTCTCGTCCGCCTATCGCCCCGATCCGCGCTTCCAGGCCCTGGGGCGCGACTTCGCCGATCCGGTCGAGGCCGCCGACTTTCCGCAGACGATCCTGCGATTCCGTAACCAGCGCGCGGCGGCGAGCGTCGGGCTGGAGGGCTTGAGCGACGAGGCGTGGATCCGCCATTTCGGCCGCTTCGAGCCGTTGCCGGACAACCAGCCGACGCCGCTGGCCATGCGTTATCACGGCCACCAGTTCCGCGTTTACAACCCCGACATCGGCGATGGCCGAGGCTTCCTGTTCGCCCAGCTGCGGGAGCAAGGGAGTGATCGCCTTCTGGACCTGGCCACCAAGGGCTCGGGCCAGACGCCGTGGTCGCGGTCGGGCGATGGGCGGCTGACCCTGAAGGGCGGCGTGCGCGAAATCCTGGCCGCGTCGCTGCTGGAAGCCCTGGGCGTCCCGACCTCGCGGGCCTTCTCGCTGGTCGAGACGGGCGAGGCCCTTAACCGCGGCGACGAGCCCAGCCCGACCCGCTCGGCCGTGCTGACCCGGCTGTCGCACAGCCACATCCGCTTCGGCACGTTCCAGCGCCTGGCCTATTTCGACCGGCGCGACCTGATCGTGGAGCTGGTCGACCACGTGGTCGAGACCTACTTCCCGCACCTGGCCGAGGCGCCCGACCGACCGGCGGCGCTGCTGGAGGCGACCGTGGCGGCCAGCGCCAAACTGCTGTCGCGCTGGATGACCGCCGGCTTCGTGCACGGGGTGCTGAATACCGACAACATGGTCGTCACGGGCGAGAGCTTCGACTACGGCCCCTGGCGGTTCCTGCCGCGCAACGATCCCAACTTCACGGCCGCCTATTTCGATCACCAGGGGCTCTACAGCTTCGGTCGCCAGCCCGAGGCGGTGTTCTGGAACCTGCAGCAGCTGGCCGCCTGCCTGACCCTGGTCACCGACCAGGCCGGGATCCTGGCGGCGCTGAACGGCTTCTCCGACGCCTATCGTCTGGCCTTGCGCGGGGCGATGCTGGACCGGCTGGGCGTGAAGGGCCGCAACGCGGACGAGGACGTCGAGCTGGTCAACGCCGCTTTCCGCGCCCTGGCCGAGGGCGGCGAGGCCCTGCGATGGGAGCCGTTCTTCTTCGACTGGTTCGGGGGCGAGGTCTCGACGGGTCGGGCCATGGACGGTCCGCGCGTCGAGCTCTACCGCACCGAGACGTTCGAGACCTTCCGTCGACGGTTGGCCGACTTCGAACCCGACCGGCCCGAGCGCCTGGCCGATCCCGTCTTCCAGCGTCCGGAGCCGGAGGAGCTGATCATCGAGGAAGTCGAGGCCCTGTGGGCGCCGATCGCCGACAGCGACGACTGGGCGCCGCTCAAGGCCAAGCTGGACAGGATCGAGGCGGTGCGGGTGGCCTATGGGCTGGGCGGCAAAAACGCCGCACCCTGAATTTTTTCATTCGGGCCCGGAACAACCGTCAAGTTTCCGTCTTACAGTTCCGGCACAGTGCCTCCGACGAACGCCCGCGTGGAGATTCCCGATGCGCATCTTCCAACCGATCATGCTGGTCTGCGCCGTGGCCATGTCCTTCATGGGCGCCCTGGGCATTCCGGGCTGCTTCCGCGCCATCGGCGAGTGCCTGCGCGACCGTCCTGAACTCGCCTAGGCGCTGAGCGCCTCGAGCTGAGCCGCCGCTTCGCCCGTCAGCTGACGGCGTGCGGTGATGCGGAACGCCGCCAGGAACGTCTCCAGGAACAGCCAGGTCGCCTGGTCGTGATCCAGGTGATGGGTCAGCAGGCCGATCGGCTCGTCCCATTGGCCGGCCAGGCGCCGCTGGGCCAGCAGCCGCCGCATCCGTGACAGGAAGCGCCAGGTTCCCCGGAACCGGCCGCCGCCCTTCCAGCGCAGCACGTCCAGGTGCGCGTCCAGTCGCGTGACGCCGTCGCCGCTCCCGCTGTTCAGGTCAAAGCCCGACACCACCGAAATCGACGAGTCGGGCAGGACCTCCAGCAGCTGCGGCTTGAGATTGTTCCACGGCGGCACGAACAGGGTCGGGGCCACGCCGGCGCGGTGGAAGGTGGCCACGGTCGCGCGCAGCTGGGCGCGGACCCAGTCGACGTCGTCGCTGTCGACGATCTCGCCGAAGCCCTGGCCGTCCGGCTGGCGGTTGACGTGCTTGAAGCCGTGCACGGCCAGCTCGACGCCCGGCTCGGCCTCGATGTGGCGGACCAGCATCGCCAGGCTGGGTCCGGCGATGGCCGCCAGGGTCAGCGGGGCGTCATGCCGGCGCGACAGGCTCAGCAGCCGCTCCAGCGCCTGCGTCGGCACGCGGGCGTCGTCGTCGCGCCACCACAGCACCGGCGCATGGCCGGCCTTGGCCCAGAGCGCGAGCTCGGGCCCCAGGACCAGACGGAAGACGAGCGGCAGGCCGGCCACGCGGCTTACTGGCCGGCGGCCTCGGCGCGGCGCAGCGGCAGCGGCGCGGGGGCCGGACGCTCGGCCTTGGCCGCCTTGGCGCGGGTGCGGAGAATCTCGCGGGCCCGCAGGTTCGACAGGATCGGGTAGAGGCCGGCCATCAGCGAGATCAGGAAGCCCAGATCGCCTTCCTTGTAGCCCTTGCGCGAGACGTAGCACTTGAAGAACCGGCGCACGCCGCGGAAGGCGTCGTCGGCCAGGCCCTTGATCTTGCCGTTCTCGGCCAGGTCCTGGGCCTTAAGGGCGGTGTAGCGGCCCAGGCGCGCGAACATGTCGGCGATGTCCTCGTCGACCATGTGGTTCAGGGGCGTCTTCAGGCGGCCGCCATAGGCGCCGTCCAGCTTGGCGCCCGGATGGACGCGCTCGGCCTTCCACGACTTGACGCCGCGGCGGAACAGACGGGCGGCCGAAGCCGTGCCGAACGAGCCGCCCCAGCCGTGGCGGACGAGTTGCTCACCGACATAGTTGTCGATCGGGATCTGGTACCAGTCGGCGGCGTCGGCGCGCTCGACGGTCTCGCGGACCTCCTTGGCGAAGGCGGGGGTGACGCCTTCGTCGGCGTCCAGCTCCAGGATCCATTCACCGGTGCAGCGGGCGATGCCGGCGTGCTTGCGCGGGCCTTCGATCGGGAAGATGCCGGCGACCACCACGGCGCCGTAGTGGCGGGCGATGGCTTCGGTGCCGTCGCTGCAGCGGTCGGCGACCACGACGATCTCGTCGCAGAACGACAGGGCCGCCAGGCACGCCGACAGGCGTTGTTCTTCGTTGTGCACGCAGAGCAGGGCCGAAAGCTTGGCCATCACATGTCCTCGATCGAACGACCACGCCCCCGCAGCCGTCTTCGATACAGAGACGCCGCCGTGCGCGGCCGCCCCCCGCTCTCGCACATGACAAATGTGTAAGCTTTGCAACAAATTGCCCCCGAAATGAGGGGCGGCGGCGACTAGAAGTTGGCCGACAGGGCCAGGCTCCATGTGCGCGGGCGCTGCGGGGTCACCTGACGGACCTGGCCGAAGCTGAAGGGGTTGCCGTAGGCGAAGGTGTCGCTGGAGCTGTTCCAGGGATTGCTGACGAACAGGGCCGCGCGCCAGCGGTCGGTCAGCAGCTGGGCCGACAGCTTGCCGGTGTAGTAGCCGCCCATCGACGGCGAGTAGCGCGGGTCGAAGGTCAGGCGGGACTCGCCGATGTAGCCGGTCTCGGCCGTCAGCATCAGGGTGGCGTCCGCCAGGATCGGCCGCTGGTAGGTGACCAGGCTGCCGAACGAGACGTCGGGCACGCCGGGCAGGCTGGCGCTGTCGGTGATGCCGTAGCCCGGCGCGATGCGGGTCAGCTTCGGCGAGTTGAAGAGGGCGTTGCCGCTGAGGGTCAGGTGCGGGGTCGCGCGCCAGGCGGCCTCGACCTCCAGGCCCCGGTTGCGGCCGTCGCCGATATTGGCGGTGTAGGACAGGCCCGAGGCGAAGTACTGGTCGGTCTGGATGTCGCGCCAGTCGTCATAGAACAGCGCCGCCCGCAGGTTCACGCGGCCGTCGAAGGGGTTCAGGGTCGCGCCGATCTCGTAGTTGCGCAGGTGGTCGGGCTGGAACACGCGCCGCGTCTCGGACGGTGTGGCCAGGCCCCCGGAGTTGAAGCCGCCGGCGCGATAGCCTTCCGAGCTCAGGGCGTAGATCATGCCGCCGCGCGCCAGGTCGCGCTGGATCGAGACCTTCGGCGAGAAGCCGCTGAACGAGGCTTCGCGGTCCAGGTCGCGCGACTGGCCCGGCGCCGGCGCGGTGACATAGGAGCGGGTGTGGACCGTGGTCTTGAACGCCCGACCGCCCAGCGCGACCTTCCAGTTGCGGCCCAGGTCGTAGGTGGCCTCACCATAGAGGGCGTATTCGTTCAGGCGGTCCTTGCGGTTCTCGTCGTAGTAGCTGCGGGTGACGTTGCCGGAGCGGGCCCGCAGGTCGGAATCGCCTTCCTCGATGCTGGTGGCCAGGAAGCCGCCGACCATCCAGCGCAGCCGCCCTACGGCGGGGGCGGTGTAGATCATGTCCTCGACCACCATGCGCACGCGGGCGGCCTCGTCATAGACGCCCAGTTCCAGAGCCTCTTCCGAGAACTCGCTGAGCGAGACGGTGGCGTCGTAGCGGCTGGCGTAGCGGTGGGTGACATAGCCGGTCACCGACTCGAACTGGCCCCAGTCGCCCGAGCCGCTGACCTTGACCGAGGACTGGCTGAGGCGGTTGCGGTGGATCTCGCGCACCTGGTTGGCCCGGCGGGGCCCGCCCGGCGTCAGGGTGACGTACTGGGTGTCCTTGGAAGAGACGCTCTGCAGGGCCGTGCCCAGCCGGACCTGCCAGTCGCCCAGGTTCACGCGCCAGGCCAAGCGGCCGCCCCGGCGCGTGGTCTTGTCGACGTTGGACAGGCGCAGGTTGACGTCGTCGAGATAGCCGCCGTCGACATCGTAGTAGAACGCGCCGCGCGCCGCCGAGGTCTGGCCGGTCGGCGCATTGACCACGCCTTCCAGCCGATAGCTGTCCGAGCCCGATTCCGTGGTGGCGATGGTCGAGCCGATCGAGGCCGAATAGGCCCCCAGCTCCGGCTGGCGGGTGACGATGCGGTAGATGCCTGACAGCGAGCCGCCGCCGTACAGCGAGCCCTGCGGACCGCGCAGCACCTCGACCCGGTCGACATCGATCAGCCGCAGGTCCGGGTCGGGGGCGTTGTAGTTGACCGGCACCTCGTCGAGATAGGTGCCGACGGTCGACTGGGTGCGGCCGGTGAAGGTGCCGTCCGACAGGCCGCGCAGCAGGATCTTGTTGCGCGCCGCCCCGAGGTTCGTGGTCATGAAGCCGGCCGTCTGGCGGGCCACCGAGGCGGTCTCGCCGACGCCGGTGTCCTGCAGTTGCGGCGAGCCGATGACGCTGACGCCGCCGGGCAAGGCGCCCAGGCGGGGCGAGCGCTTGCCGGCGTTGATCACCAGCGGGGCCAGGGGCGCGATCGGCTCGGGCGTGGCGGCCGTCGGCTTGGCGGCGACCACGGGACGCGGCGGTGGCGGCGCGGCCGGGCGGACGATCGAGAAGCGGATCGTCCGGGCGTCGACGAAGGCGTAGACGCAGCCCTTGCCCTGGCTGGCGCGGTCGAGGGCCTCGCGCAGGCTGAAGCTGCCGACCAGGGGAACGCCGGGACCCTTGCAGGCCTCGACCCCGCCGATGGTCGCGCCCATGCGGACGCCCAGCTCGATCAGGGTTTCCGCGGCGGTGGCCTTGCGGATATCCAGGCGCGTGCGGGTCTGTGCGGCGGCTTCACGCGCGCTGACGCCCAGTCCCAGGATGCTGGCGGCGAGCAGGATCGAAGCCCGATTCAGGGTCGGGCCCGATGCAGAACGTCAGTTGGGAGCGGAGGGCCTTCCGCGCAGGACAATCGAATCATCGCTCGGCGTCGCCGAAATCGGCATGAGGCTGGTCAGGCGGCGAACCATCGCATCCTGGCCATCCACGATCAATACGCCGGAGAATCGAAGGTTGGCCGTGTTTTCACCTTCAAGGCGAAGCGGCCGGTCGAAATAGTGGTTCATGTCGCCGACGATCCGGCCCAGCGGCTCGTCGCGATAGATCAGGCGGCCCGAACGCCAGCCTACCTGATCCTCGGCCGCGACCTTGCGCACGGTGACGCCCGAGGCGCCTTCGACGTGCTCCAGCATCTGGCCTGGGCGCAGGCGCACGGGGGTGTCGTCGCCGTCGGTCGAGACCTCGACCAGGCCGCGCAGCACGGTGACCGTGAGCTGGCCGTCGCGGCGGCGAACGTCGAACTTGGTGCCGACCACGCGCACGGTCTCGTCGCCGGCGGTGATCAGGAAGGGACGGGCTTGGTCGTGGGCCACGTCGAACAGGGCCTGGCCGTCGTGAACCGTCACGCGGCGAGCGTCTTTCTCAAGGCGCACGGACAGGTGCGAGTCGGTGTTCAGGTCGATGTGGCTGCCGTCGGCCAGTGCAATGGCGCGGTTCTCGCCCTTGGCCGTGGTGTACAGCGTGTCGGAGGCGGGCAGCAGCTCGCCCCAGGGCGCCACCACCAGGGCGACGGCGGCCGCGGCGCCTGCCGCGCCCAGACCACCCAGCCAACGCCAGTCGATCTGGAACGCACGCTTCGCCGCGGCGCGCTTCGGTTCGGCCAATTCCCCCCGGACGGCCGCACCACGCTGGAAGATCTCCTCGTCGACGGCCTGGATGGCGTCATACGCCTCCTGCGCACCGGGCTCGTTGAGCCAGGCGTCAAACGCCAGCCAGTCGGTCTCTTCGACCTCCGGCCGCTGCAGTCGGGTCAGCCAATCGGCCGCCTCTTGCAGGTGTTGCGCTGACCGGCTCATCCGGTGGTGCTCCGACGAGGATCCATCATCCCCCAAATCGTAGACGGCGCCGACCCGGCCCATCCCCCATGTGACACTTCATAAATCACCGTAGCCGCCTCGTCAGCGTCTTCAAGGCAGAGCTTATGTGCTTTTCGACCGTGCTGACGCTGATGCCCATGCGGCGCGCGGTTTCCATGTGGCTGTGCCCCTCCAGCTTGTGCAGCTGGAAGGCCTGGCGGGTCTTTTCCGGCAGATCCTCGACGGCCTCGACCAGGGCCTTCAGCCGTTGGCGGCTGGCGACGACCTCGTCGGCGGCCGGTTCGTCGGCGACCTCGTGGCCGGCCACGACCGTGGTGTTGACGCTGCGCCAGTCGCTGTCGCGCGTCCCGGAGCGCTTCTGGCTGCGCAGGCGGTCCAGCATCAGGTTCGAGCCGATCCGGTGCAGCAGGGCCGAGGGATTGTCGACCGGGCCCAGCGAATCCATGCCGCTGATCCGGATGTAGAGGTCCTGGACCAGGTCCTCGGCCTCGGCGCGGGAACCCAGACGCGCCGCGAAGAAGCGCACCAGATTGGCGCGCTTTTCCTCGTACAGGCCCAGCAGTGCGGCCTTGTCCGAGTCCGTCACGCCCAAAAGATCACCTACATCCGCCAAGCGCCGCCCCTCTACGGCGCAGCACTATCCATCTTTTTGGCGGAAAGACGATCGTTTGTTGAGAACGATCCTCAGGCCTTTTGCACAGGGCAGTTGGAGGCCTCACGGGGGCGGAAAACCTTAGATAGCAGTGGTTTTCATGGTTAAGCCTTGCCGTGCAGAGGCCGTCTGGCCGGCTCGGCCGGGTCTATGCCTGGATTTATGTGTCGAAATGTCGCGGCGCGGGCGCGCCGAGGCCGCGTCGTCTTGCGCGCGCCTGACCCAAACCGGGGAGAAGTGGGGAGGCCGCCCTCCTCGGCTGGGGGGAGGGGAGGAGGGCGGCTCTGAAGGCCCTGCGGGGGAGGGGAGGGCCTTGTCCTTGGAGACGTCGCCACCTTGCGCCTGTCGACGCGAAGAAACTTGTACGGAACGATCGGGTTTTGCCTGGCCGGGCTGCGATCCGTCCGCATGCGGTCCAGATCGGCAATGTAATCCATTGTAAAATCGGGACCCTCATCCCTGGCCGCAGCCACGGTATTGCTCTTTAGACTTGCAAAAAGCGCGACTGGGGGGCGCGAGGAGCCATGGATCAGTCCGGCACGATCCGACGGTCGATTACGACCATCGCCAAGCGATCGCGGCCGCATCGCCGGCGCGCGCCCTTCATCCTGACCATCGGCCTGGCGGTGCTGAGCTGGGTGCTGATCGCCTGGGCCTGGTGCGCGGTCAGCGCCTGGCTGGCGTGACCTGAAGCAAGACCGGGGTTATCCTACTTCAATTCAACCGTTCGAGGGCGAAGACCATGCGCGCACGCGGCTTTCTGCTGGTCGGAGCATGCCTGGCGCTGCTCGGCGCCTGCGCCTCGCCCCGAGCCGTGGGTCAGGGCGACGTCACCGGGCTGAAGGGCCTGGCCCCCTATGCCAGTTCGGCCGACGGCGCGGACGCGGCCTTCGCCAAGGCGGTGCAGGTGCGGGCGATCGATTCCCTACGCGCCAAGGCTGATGGCAAGCCCGCCTATCT
>Ga0164241_10002390_pt1 | contig 20536 bp, 14 predicted proteins | sample OricomyardsoilBY_FD_108780 | JGI IMG/M metagenome (GOLD analysis project Ga0164241, IMG submission 108780) | Backyard soil microbial communities from Emeryville, California, USA - Original compost - Back yard soil (BY) | ecosystem: Environmental > Terrestrial > Soil > Unclassified | place: USA... | reverse complement strand
GGATTATGCAGAATATTTATTTCCTGATGGCGGCAACTGGAGAGAAGTAAGAGATATCTTATTGATTGCTATTTATGAGAAACTGCATGAGACCAACAAAACAGTTGACGTTCCAATTTTGGAAGATGAAGAATCTGAATTATCAAACCTAAATTAATATAAACATGAAATTAAAAACACAAGGATTTGTCCTTTTAGATGTTGATGTTGTTGCATTGAATAATGCAGGAAAAAACTCAAAAAGCAATTTTGATAATGCGGTTGCTACCAAAAAAGTATATAAAAATGGCAGAGCATACACTTATGTATCCGGACAGGCGTGGAGATATTGGTGGCGTGAAGCATTACAGAAAAACCATGGGTGGGAACTTTCGCCAATTACTCGAGAAAGCAAAATTGCATTTACTGCAGCCGACCCAATTCAATATCCTGATGATGATATTTTCGGATACATGAAAGCGGCTAAGGATTTAATTGTAGATGAAGAAGGAAAGCCCGTATTGAAAAATGGTAAAGAACAAACAGAAAATGTAACAGTTACCCGTGTTTCACCTTTGAAAAATTCAGTGATAGTTTCTGTTGGCTCTACACAACCTGCTGAGAACTGGTCAAGTATGGCGCGCCAGGAAGGTGATTCTGTTCCTTACGTAAAAGAAGAATATAGTGCCATAATGAAAGGAATGTTTTCTTTGGATTTAGAGCAAGCCGGGACTTTTTCAAATTATAATAAGACGGGATTTAAAAATTTGACTGAAAAATTGAAAGAAGAAGCACTGAAAAATGGTTCTACTGAAATTGATGATTCTTATGTAAAAGACGGCAAAGGAAATGCTCAAAAACTTGTCCGTTTGCCAAAAGAAATTAGAACAAAAAGAATCGAAGAAACCATCAAAGCTTTAAAATCAATTTCGGGAGGTGCAATGCAAACAAATAATATGTCTGATGTAACACCGAAGTTTATTGTGTTGGCGACAACAAAAACTGGCAACCATCCTTTTTCGCATGTGGTATCAAGTGAAGGTATGAATAGTGAAAAAGTTTATCTAAATATTGATGGAATAAAAGAAGTACTTAAAGATTACAAAGACCAATTTGAAGGAGATGTTTTCATTGGAAGAAGAAGTGGTTTTCTTGACGAATATAGTGGAGCTTTAAAAGGATTGGAATCTTTAGGAAATGAATATCCTACAGTTCAGGTTGCTTCTATAAATGAAACAATAGATAGTTATTGCAAACAATTGGAAACACAAATATCATAATGGAATTATACGCTATTGATATAAGAAGCTGGACAGCCAGCTTTCGGTATCCAAATTTAATTAGCGGAATTCAACCTACGTTGGAAGTTCCGCCACTTAGCACCGTTTTGGGTTTAATAAATGCCGCCGCGGGATATTATATAAATCATAAAGAACTTTCTATTGGTTATTATTTTGAATATCAGGGAAAGGAAATGGATTTGGAAACCATTTACATGATGGATGCCAATAAAGGGAAGGCTAATAATTTAGCAAAATCGAATGTTATCAAACGGGAATTTTTATTTGAAAACTTTCTGCGAATTTATACTTCCGATGAAGCGATTGTGAATTATCTGAAATATCCGGTTTATCCTTTGGTTTTAGGGAGGATGAATGATTTGGCTTCTGTTGATATTACAGGAATACATAAAAAAGAATTGCAGGAAATAGAAAACGCAGATAAAATAAGAGGGCAGATTATTCCTTTCACAAACAATCATCTTCCGGGTGTTATCCAGGCATTGCCAAAGTATTTTTCAAATACCATTCCAAGGCAAAATATTGGTACAGAATCCTATTCTGTACTGAATCATCATTCCAAAGTAAAGAGTAATCTAAAAGCGTATCGCGATGCTATTGGCAAACATGAAGTAGATATTTATTTACATCACCTGAATTTTGCCACCATGTAATTTTTTTGAATTAATTCAAGATGGAAATTTTAGCAAAATCAGAACCGCCAATAAGCCTTAAAGAGCATATTGACGACTGCTTGAGATTACTGAAATACTTGGAAATCTGCTTTCCAAAAGCAAAAGAAATTGTTCATGAAATTGATTTTTGGAATATAGTCAGGGTTGCGGTTATTATGCACGATTTAGGAAAAGCTCATTCAGAATTTGCCAAAGTTTTGCAGGGCTTAAGAAATGATTGGAACAGGCAGAGACACGAGCTTTTTTCGTTGCCATTTATTGATGGATTGGATATTGGTGATTCTACTAAACAATTAATACGGCTGGCTGTAGCTGGTCATCACAGAGATTTTGAGCGCTTAAACAAAGATTATATTTCCAACACATATTCTAACGGAAATACCGATGATGAATTTGGCGATGAAGGTTTAGTATCTTTTGAAGATGAATTTAAAAAAGTAAATATTGCAGGTGTAATTTCTTTATTAGAAAGCGACTTCCAAATTACCCTTGGGAAATACAACATAAAATCGCCGCAAAAGCTTATCCTTACTTACTTGAATAAATCAACGAAGGGCGAGTTTAATGTAAAAAGTGAGAATTACTTTACGCTATTACTCCTATTTGGTGCGTTAAAACATTGCGACCATTTGGGTTCTGCTCAAATAGAAAAGATAGAAGCTTTGGAAAAATCTTCCTTTCTGTTTTTAGATAATCAAAGAACAAAATTATTAAATGAAGAAAAAGATTTTTATACACACCAATTGAAATGTGCGAATACATTTGGAAATGTAATTTTAACCGCACCTACGGGTTCTGGTAAAACAGAAAGTGCGATGTTATGGTTAAGAAACCAATTGGAATTAGGTGGGCAAGGCCGTGTTTTTTACGTGTTACCTTTTACAGCTTCTATTAATGCAATGTATGAGCGTTTGTCTTCTGATGAAAAAGGTTTAGGAAATTCAAAAGTAGGAATGCTTCATGGAAAATTACAAGATTATCTCTATGATTATTTGGATGATGTTCAATACATACACACTTCAAAAAAAGAAGCTATAAGCGAGATACGAGATAAGTTTAAAACACTTTCAACGCCATTAAAAGTAATTACGCCTTTTCAATTAATAAAAAACTTATTTGGCTTAAAAGGTTTTGAACAAGGTATTTTTGAATGGACAGGTGGTTATTTTATTTTTGATGAAATACATGCTTACAGTCCTGAAGTGTTTGCTCAAATTAAGGTTTTCCTGGAATATGTTGTTACCTATCTTAAAGGGAAAGTTTTTATTATGACCGCTACAATGCCATCATTTTTAAAAATAGAATTAGAAAATTCCATTGGTAATTTTACTTCTATAATAGCCGATGAACAACTGTATAAAACTTTTAACCGGCATCAGGTTATTTTAAAAGAAGGCTTATTATTCAATAGCCTTCATTTAACTGAAAATGATTTAAAGGTTGGCAAAAAAGTGCTGGTGGTTTGCAATACAGTGCTTCAATCTCAAGAAGTTTTCAAAAATTTAAAAGATTATGCCACGAATGCAGTTTTGCTTCATAGCGCTTTTACTGGCGAGGATAGAACTAATCATGAAAAGTCATTGAAGGAAGGTGAGAAAGATGAAATAAATCCTATACAACTTTTGGTAGGCACACAGGCAATTGAAGTGAGTTTGGATATTGACTATGATGTTATTTATACAGAACCTGCACCAATAGACGCTTTGATACAGAGATTTGGTAGAGTGAATAGAAAAAGAAAAAAAGGAATTTGTCCTGTAATTGTTTTTAAAGATGCTAATAAAAATGATAAGTACATTTACAATACTGATTTAATTGAACGAACAATTAAGGTGTTTGAAACAGTTATTTCAGAAAGCAATGGCATTCTGGAAGAGCATAAATTACAAGATTATATTGACTTTGTTTATCCGAACTGGAATGAAAAAGATAAAAAGTCATTTGATGAAATTTATCAGTTGCTAAGATATTCAACAGAAAATCAACTCATCCCTTTGTTGCATTCAAAAAACAAGGAAGAAGATTTTTATAAGCAATTTGACGGTATAAAAGTGTTGCCGATAAAATTGAAGGAACGTTTCGAAAACTATTTATCAAAGTATGATTTTATTGGAGCGGAACGATTAAAAGTGCAAATCCGCAAAAATAAATTTGCCCAGCTTATTTCAGAGAACGACCAAAATTTGTATAATACTTCTTATAATTTTGAAACAGAAAAAAATAAATTAATTACAATACCATATTGGATTTTGATAAAAAAGTATGACGAAGAAATCGGGTTATTATACAATGAACAGGAAGTTTGGATTTCAGAAATATATTAAAGAATATTTTCCATTTATCACCTTTCATTATCTCATAATTGCTTAAATTTGCATTTTGATATAACAAAAGGTAATGAAAAGTCCGGAAGCGCTATTAAAATTATTAGCGGAACATGAGTTAGACATCTTCACAACCCAATCATTTAGGACAGTGGTAGGTGAAGATTTGGATGAATGGATACCGCAATTACGCACATTGGTCAGGAATGAATTAATTGGCATCATCGAAAAAGGCAAATACTGCCGCCACAATTTTCGTAACGAATATGTCATTGGAAATTATTTAGCACGGGATGGCGCCATCGCCTATTGGTCGGCATTAAACCTGCACGGATTAACCGAACAAATTTCTAACACCGTTTTTATTCAAACAGCAAAACTGAAAAAAAACAAAACAGTTTTTGGAGTACCATATCAATTCATAAAAGTAAAGCCGGAAAAAATTACAGGAATTGAAACAGCCGGATATGGAAATCATTCTTACAGGATAACTGACAAAGAAAAAACCATAATAGATTGTTTTGACCTTCCGGAATATGGCGGAGAATTTCCCGGAATTATCAGGGCATTTATAACGAATGATTGGGATAAAAAGAAGCTCATAGATTATGCTGGTAAAGTAAATAATATTGCCGCTATCAAGCGTATGGGCTATCTGTCGGAACTATTTAAAATGCCATTAAAAGATTTCATTGTTTTTGCAAAAGGAAAAGTAACTAAAACTATTTCCTTATTTGATAATGCGAGTGAAGATAAAGGAACTTATGTTACCGCCTGGGGGCTAAGATTGAATATTGGTGAAGACGATATTCTGGAGATGAAAAACTATTGACCATGATATTGAGGAGTGAAATATTATCTAAAGCTGAGGGTTGGGGCGTACCCGCAAATACGGTGGACAAAGATTATGTTTTAGGACATTTTTTGAACAGCTTTTATCAATTTGGAAATAACCATGAATTGTTTGTTTTCAAAGGTGGAACCTGTTTGCGAAAATGCTATTTTGCTGACTACCGGTTTTCTGAAGACCTGGATTTTACATTATTGGATAAATTCTTTTTGATTAATAAATCCTTTTTTGAGCAAATTGCAAAGCAATGTGAAACTCTTTCAGGTATTCGCTTTCATGTCAGGGCTTTTGAAACCAAACGCTTCAAAGATGATGAAAAAGGCTATAAGTGCATCATCAATTTTTGGGGAGCGAATCATGGCCGGAACGAAGCGCCACCGCCAAAAGAACGATGGTTAACCAAAATAGAAATTGATATAAGTTTTGATGAAGAAATTTTATTCCCAATAAATCAGGCTAAAATCATCCATCTTTATTCCGATTCATCCAAAATAGTTACAAATGAAATCCCTGCTTATTCACTCAATGAAATACTAACGGAAAAAATAAGAGCATTTTACCAGAGAAGTTATAAGGCACCCAGGGATTTTTATGATACCTGGTATTTGCTAAACCATGTTCAATTTGATGATTGGAAAAATATTACAACCATACTTCAAAAGAAGTGTGCGATAAAAAATAAGACGATTGATACTACAATATTCGACAATGAAGTTATTTTAAAATCGGTTTCCAAATCCTGGAGCAGCAGTATTGCTCATCATTTACCGCAACATCAGCTACCGGAATTTGATGAAGTTTGGCATTATCTTGGCAGGCATCTTTTCGTTAAATTCCTGCAATTAGATAATCATTGATAATTGAAAAGAAATCATTTTCTTAAACATATCCCAATACCCAAACCCAACCTGTAAAAAGAACTTCATGAAATAATATAACAATAACAGCCATAAATCATGAGCACCAACAACCTCTTAGACGAAATCCTTGTCATGCTTCGATCACTCAAAGACAAACCGGCGCAATTAGAAAAACTTCATCAGTATATCCTGGATGAACTTTATACAAAGGAAGATACTACAAGCGATGCCATCATTATTCCCGCACAGTACGCATCGCTTGTAAAAGATACGGCAGACAGCCTGAGCGCGGGTTTGGTTTGTTATATCAATCCGGTTACGCTGGAAAAAATAGAAATTCCTCAATCAATTATTGATACCATGATGTTGGATGAAGATGAGAAGGATCAGGATGAGGAAGAAGACGAGCCTTTTTATGCAGACCTGAAACGTATCAACCGCGATTGGGAAAAAACAATAACCATCAGCCCGCCGGAATCAACGGAATCATTTTCTTTTATGGAACAATTTGTTGATTCCCTGCCCGAAAGCCGCCTCAGCAAAATATTGACGGAAGCCTTATCCGGACGAAAGCCTTTCCGCCATTTTAACAGCATCATCCATCAATCAGATGAAAGGGAAGCATGGTTTGATTTTCGGCAAAAATGGCTTGAAAATTATGTAGCGGAAACACTTGCCGGAAGATTATGGGAACCGTGAGCCCGGCAGTTAAAAAACCGCCTTTGACAGGCCCAGGCTGACAGTACAAATATTGATTATTAAATAATTTTTATAGCAGTGCGGCCAATGTTCACCTTGCAAACTAAAGCCCCGATTCTAAAAAATTTATAATAAAGGTAAATTTGACAACCGTAAATTTAGAAATAATATGCACCCATACCTCCCTCACCTTCTCGCCGATATCGTCTCCGCACACCGGACAGAAATTTCGGATGAAATGGAGGCTGAACAAACTATTGAAGAGCATTTTGAAGCCATAGACAGATGGTTAAGCGGCGAAGAACCTGAACATACTTTCGGATATTATTGCGGATTGAATTCAGAGAATTTTCCTCCGGCGGAACAACTGACTGATGAAGAGATGATGATTGTTCGTAAAGCGTTTGAACAGATGATGCTCACCTGGAATCACGCCCTCAATTTGCCTGAAAATTTACCGGTTGGATTTGCTTATACAATGACAATAAATTCTTTAAATCATGAGACAAGTATGGTGAACAGCGGATGCATGCATTTTGATTTTTGTACTGGCTATGCACCGGGTTGCGAATTAAAAGAGTATTGCCCTTGCCTCGAAATATGGAATGAGGAATCTGATGAGGATATGGAAACCAATATAAATAATGGTGAATTACCTTTTTGAATAAAAAGAATAAAAAGGCATCTGTAACATAAAAGGCAGGAATGCTTAACTTTAGCCAACACATATAACAGCATGATAAAACCTTCCCTTTCAAAAAAAGCATTTTGGGACATTTCCTTTGACGAATTGGATTTTGAGAAATCCTCTCTATATGTAATGGAAAAAGTATTTAACTATGGCACCTGGAACGACCAGGTAGTTGTCATGAAATATTACGGGCTGTCCCGCATACGGCAAGAGATAGTACAGGCTGCATATCTTCGCCAACCTGTACTGAGTTTTCTTTGCACTATTTTACAACTTCAGAAAACTGATTTTTCATGTTACAACAAAATGCAGTTGAACCCGCTACGCTGGAATTATTAAAGACGATTTGTGCCTCTGTTCCGTTTGAAAATTTTGCATTAGGTGGTGGTACTAACATCGCATTACGGTTAAAACATCGTTTATCAATTGACCTTGATTTTTTTACTAACACGCCGTACCAGAATAGTATTATTTTTCAGGCTGTTACAACCGGATTTCCGACAGCAGAATTGTTGTTTGAGCAAAATCAAACAATGATGTTTACCATTAACAATATAAAAGTTGATTTTATTTTATATCCCTTCAAATGGCTGCTTCCATTTGAAACAATTGATGGTATCAGGCTGATAGCGTGGCAGGATATTATTCCAATGAAACTTCAGGCGCTAAGCAACCGGTTTTCAAAAAAAGATTTTTGGGATATAGCCTTTCTCTTGAAAAGATTTTCACTTTCTGAAATGCTGGAAATATTCAGCTCAAAATTTCCCCAGGTTGATAGAGGGTACATTATTCATAGCCTTACTAATTTTGAAGATGCGGAAAGAGAACAGCAGCCTATAGTATTATTGCCAAAAACATGGGAAGAAATAAAAAATGAATTAAAAAAAGTTGTTATTGATTTTACTGATTCGTCAATTTGAAATCAAGGAAGGATTAATTTATAAAAATAAAAATCTTCGTTGGCAGAAAGCTGTTAGTATTTTATTTAGTAAATGTAAAGAAACTCAAAGCAAAGGATGAAAATGATATTCTATAAAAGGAAAATGTTCTATTGCTTTTAAATTCACGAGTATTTATGAGAATGACCAGAATTTATATGACTTACTATAATTTTGAAACAGAGAAAGGCTAGTTAATTGCACTCCCACATTGGGTTTTAAGTAAAAAAATATAATCCGGGAATTGGGTTGCTTTATGATGAACAGGAAGTTTGGATGGCTGAAATAGAGTAATCCAATGGGGTTCAAAAATTAAAGCCTTTTAATTTCAAATCATCTTTCATTATCTCATAATCATTTAAATTTTAATTTTGATACAACAAATGATAACGAAAATTCTGAATCCTTATTGAAATTATTGAATGAACACTTGATAATTTTTGCCGGATATTATTTATATATTTTGTCTTGGTTTTAAAAACATAAATCGTGAACACCAATAATCTCTTAGACGAAATCCTTGTCATGCTTCGGTCATTCAAAGACAAACCGGAGCAATTAGAAAAGTTGCATCAGTATATCCTGGATGAACTTTATACTAAGGAAAACACTACAAGCGACGCCATCATTATTCCCGCACAGTACGCATCGCTTGTAAAAGATACAGCAGACAGCCTGAGTGCGGGATTGGTTTGTTATATTAATCCGGTTACGCTGGAAAAAATAGAAATTCCTCAATCAATTATTGATACCATGATGTTTGATGAAGAAGATGAGGAGGATCAGGATGAGGAAGAAGACGAGCCTTTTTATGCAGACCTGAAACGTATCAACCGCGATTGGGAAAAAACAATAACCATCAGCCCGCCGGAATCAAGGGAATCATTTTCTTTCATGGAACAATTTGTTGATTCCCTGCCCGAAAGCCGCCTCAGCAAAATGTTGATGGAAGCCTTATCGGGGCGAAAGCCTTTCCGCCATTTTAACAGCATCATCCATCAATCAGATGAAAGGGAAGCCTGGTTTGCTTTTCGGCAAAAATGCCTTGAAAATTATGTAGCGGAAACACTCGCCGGAAGATTATGGAACCGTGAGCCGGATAAATAATTATTCCTGCTTCTCCAGGAGGCTGTTGCTCAAATTTAAAAAAATTGATTTGAACACAAACCAATAATTATCTAATTTTGATCTGGGTTCAAACCAGTTAAAATGGAAAAGCTATTTCAATACCAGGCGGCATTATTGCAAAATATTTCTGACGATTTCAACAGGTATCTTTTTAATAATATTGCCTGGAAGGATCGTTTTATAGGTATTAAAGGATTAAGAGGAGTGGGTAAAACCACTCTGTTGCTACAGCACCTAAAGTATAATTTAAAGAACACCTCTAAACATTTGTATGTAACCTTAGACCATCCTTATTTTTACTCAAACAGCTTATTCGATCTTGCAGAATCGTTTCATCAACTGGGAGGGCAAACGCTGCTCGTAGACGAAGTGCATAAAATAAAAGATTGGTCGAGGCAGATCAAAATAATTTTTGATGGCCTGCCGCAATTACAATTGATTTTTACATCGTCTTCTGCTTTGGATATTCATCGGGGCGAAGCCGACCTCAGCAGGAGGGTGCTTACTTACCGGCTGGCGGGCCTTTCATTCAGGGAATATCTTGATCTCTATCATAATATCCATTATCCCATAATTGAATTCCGGGACTTGTTACAAAATCATCCTGTTCATTCCGCAGCCATTGCTAAACTTTGCAAGCCACTTGCCCTGGTAAAAGATTACCTGAAAAGAGGCTATTTTCCTTTTAGTAGATTACTGGAAAATGAAAGCTTTGAAGTTCGGTTGATCCAAACCCTTGAAGTGGTAATGAATGAAGACCTGTCTTATGTAGAAGGTTATACAACAGATAATATTTTTAAAATAAAAAAACTATTGGGAATATTGGCCGAGTCGGTTCCTTTTACCGCTAATATTTCATCTATTGCCGATAAACTGGCTATCGGCAGAAACAGTATTAAAGAGTATTTGCAGGCATTGGAAAAAGCAGGGCTGCTCAGCTTTCTAAACCGTAAAGGTAAAGGCGTGAGCCTGCTGCAAAAACCGGATAAAATTTATCTTGAAAACACCAATTTTTCCTATACCTTAAAATCGCAACCGGATATTGGAACAATCCGTGAAACCTTTATTCTAAACCAATTAAAAAATTCCGGTAAAAAAATATTTTTACCTGATAATGGCGATATTTTAGTTTATGATCAGAGACGCAATTATATTTTTGAAACAGGAGGTAAAAACAAACAGGGTGGCCAATTGAAAAATAAAGAGAACAGTTTTATTATTGCCGATGATATTGAAAACGGCTTCATGAATAAAATCCCTTTGTACTTGTTCGGATTTTTGTACTAATAGAATTTGTGAATATCACCGCCACCCATATCAATTACTACCACATTTGCCACCGGAAACTCTGGCTGTTTTCCAATGGCATCAACATGGAACATACTTCTGAAACCGTAGCCGATGGGAAATTATTGCATGAAACCAGCTATCCACAAAGAGCAGAAAAATACCGGGAGATTGATTTGTCCTTTACACTAAACAATGAAGTGGACTTGTTTGGAAAAATTGATTTTTATGATGCCAAAGAAAAAATGATTCATGAAATAAAGCGAAGTGATAAAATAGAAGACGCTCATGAATGGCAGGTGAAATTTTATATTTATTTGCTGGAATTAAACGGAATAGAAGATGTAACTGCCATTTTAGAATACCCCAAATTAAGAATTACCAAAGAAGTTTCTCTCTCATTGGTTGACAAGGAATATCTGAAAGTAATGTTTGTAAAAATAGCGGCGCTTTGGGAGTCGGAAAACTGTCCACCACGCATCAATAGCAAAATTTGTAAGAGTTGTTCTTACTATGAACTTTGTTATATTGAAGAAATATGAAAAAATCCTATTATCTCTTTAATCCAGGACGCATGAGCCGCAAAGACAATACTTTAAAGTTTGTACCGGTTGACGACGATGGCAATGAAGGATCGCCCAAATATATCCCCGTGGAGAGCGTTGATAATCTATACACTTTCGGCGCGTTAGATGCCAATAGTGCTCTGTATAATTTTTTAGGTAAGGAACAAATCAGTGTTCACTTCTTCGATTATTACGAACACTATACAGGTAGTTTTATGCCGAAGGAGTATTTGCTTAGTGGGAAAGTATTGATTGCGCAGACAGATGCTTACTCTAAAATGAAAAAGCGATTGCCCATTGCTCAAAAATTTATTGAAGGCGCAGCATTCAATATGCTTAAAAATTTGAAGTACTACAACAACAGAGAAAAAGATACCACTTATCAAATAGAGCAAATAGAAAAATTGATCCAAAGTATTGCAACAAGTACGGATGTGCAAATGCTGATGGGAATAGAAGGAAATATTCGTCAAACTTATTATGACGCATTCGATTTAATCATCAACGATTTTGAAATGGGCAACCGCAGCAAGCAGCCGCCTTCCAACGAAGTCAACGCGATGATTTCGTTCGTAAATATGATGTGCTATACCCTTTGCTTAGATATGATTTATCATACTCAGCTAAATCCTACCATTAGCTTTTTACACCAACCAGGTTTTCGCAGATTTTCGCTGGCGCTTGATTTGGCCGAAGTGTTTAAGCCACTTCTGGCAGACCGTTTAATTTTTTCTTTGCTCAATAAAAAAATAATTCAGAAAAGTGATTTTGACCATCAGCTAAACAGTTGCTTATTGAAAGACAGCGGGCGAAAGAAAGTCGTAAAAGCCTGGGATGAAAAATTGAATGAAACCATCAAGCACCGTTCGTTGGGAAGAAGCGTAAGCTATAAGCACCTTGTGAAATTAGAATGCTACAAATTGGTGAAACATATTTTAGGAATGGAAGAGTACAAACCATTTAAAGCATGGTGGTGAGAAAGAAATATTACCTTTCAACAAAAAAGGATGTATGTGATCCTGGTGTATGACATAGAAACAAAAAGGGTGGGCAAGATGCTGAAGCTCTGCCGACGTTACCTGAACTGGATTCAGAATAGTGTGTTTGAGGGAGAGATAACAGAAGTGAAACTAAAAGAATTAATTTCTGAAGCAAAGGGAATTATGAAAATAGAAAACGATAGCCTGATCATTTTTAGCAGCCGCCAGGAAAAGTGGTTAGACAAACAGGTAATCGGTAAAGAAAAAAATGAGATTGATAATATGCTTTAAAAGTTGTCGTACTGTTTGAGAAATAGCAGGAAACAATAAAAGTTCTTTGTCTCATTGGAATAAAGAGTTGAAAATCATAGGAAATATTATATTGTCGAAGTGCGCTATGAATTGTATTATTGCGCACCGACAACTTTTTGTACAAAAGCGGGGACTATTTATTTTTGTAAAGCCTTGAAAACAGGCATTTTTTTGTTGCCGTTTTGACGGCTTTTAATCGCACCGAGAGGAATTGAAATTTGGCAAAGCAGATACTGATAACACTGTTCCAAAACTTTTAATCGCACCGAGAGGAATTGAAATTTATCAAGAAAATTATTTCAGACTATGAAGCTAAGACTTTTAATCGCACCGAGAGGAATTGAAATAATATCATTCCCGGAACTTACGATTCAGCATTTGTCTTTTAATCGCACCGAGAGGAATTGAAATTGTGGATAGGATTCAGGTATTAACAACAAGCGAAAACTTTTAATCGCACCGAGAGGAATTGAAATGGATATTAAAAAATCAGGCCGACACCCTTCGCACTCTTTTAATCGCACCGAGAGGAATTGAAATAGGTAGGCCCGTTACAGACTTTAGTCGTGTCTATCTTTTAATCGCACCGAGAGGAATTGAAATGGATGACGGTATACGGATTTTGTACGGGTATAGATCTTTTAATCGCACCGAGAGGAATTGAAATAAACCATTTCCCGAAATTCGACACTAAACCAACATAACTTTTAATCGCACCGAGAGGAATTGAAATGGATTTGATCACTTTGGGGGTGAAAAATTGTTGTCTCTTTTAATCGCACCGAGAGGAATTGAAATTGGCGAACAGCAAGTCTTTAATAATGAGTTGTATGCTTTTAATCGCACCGAGAGGAATTGAAATGGGTATGAAGACGTCATTGCAGCAGAACAGCCTCGACTTTTAATCGCACCGAGAGGAATTGAAATGAAGGACAAGCGTCGGCAACATGAGCAAGCGTAGTGCTTTTAATCGCACCGAGAGGAATTGAAATAGCAGAAAAGCAACGAATACAGCAACGTACCATCGCTTTTAATCGCACCGAGAGGAATTGAAATTTATTAATCAAAAAATAAATTCAGCAGCATCTAATTTCTTTTAATCGCACCGAGAGGAATTGAAATAATATTTGCCGCCGGTTACACCGTCCAACGGTATAACTTTTAATCGCACCGAGAGGAATTGAAATTTTAATAACAAAATAACAGCCACGACGGCCGCAATCTTTTAATCGCACCGAGAGGAATTGAAATGGCATGGAACGATGCAGGCGTAAATTTCCCGATCACTTTTAATCGCACCGAGAGGAATTGAAATTGGTCAAAAGCAACCGCTCTTTTTTGGTTTCCTTCTTTTAATCGCACCGAGAGGAATTGAAATTTGATAGTTCTGTTTGAATTAAATCAAGAAACTTGCTTTTAATCGCACCGAGAGGAATTGAAATGGTGTATGACATTAACGGCTTTGTAGTCACTTATGCTTTTAATCGCACCGAGAGGAATTGAAATTTGCCAATTAAGCAGAGATGCGAGTGTTTTTGGTTCTTTTAATCGCACCGAGAGGAATTGAAATAACTTAATATAAAAGGTGATTATGAAACGCGTGAAGCTTTTAATCGCACCGAGAGGAATTGAAATGCGTCGCCGCTAAGCGCCAGCGAAAAGGCATTGACTTTTAATCGCACCGAGAGGAATTGAAATATATAGAGCTGACCAAAGAACAGCAAAAGAAAATGGACTTTTAATCGCACCGAGAGGAATTGAAATGATAGAAGCCATCTTCCATTCTCAGCGGCCTGAGGCTTTTAATCGCACCGAGAGGAATTGAAATCCGTCTCGCCGGTGGGATTTAATATCGTCAGCGTTCTTTTAATCGCACCGAGAGGAATTGAAATGGCTAATATCACGCAGGAGAGGTTTAGCCTGGGCGACTTTTAATCGCACCGAGAGGAATTGAAATTTCGAAGATCCGGGCCTTTCCTGGCTGACCAATTTACTTTTAATCGCACCGAGAGGAATTGAAATTCGGATAACTTCATGATGCGGTGGCTTCAAAAATTTCTTTTAATCGCACCGAGAGGAATTGAAATTTAAGCCAATTGCGTATTATTTCTTGCATCATGGACTTTTAATCGCACCGAGAGGAATTGAAATTCTATTTCCGGTTATTAATGTCACAACCGCATCTTCCTTTTAATCGCACCGAGAGGAATTGAAATTTTAAAATTAATATTGCAGCGATTAACGCCGCAATTACTTTTAATCGCACCGAGAGGAATTGAAATTAAATCCGGTATCGGCTGTGTAAGAAAAAGTTTCTTCTTTTAATCGCACCGAGAGGAATTGAAATTTTTCTACTTTAAAGTTTAAAAAAACATTCCACGCTTTTAATCGCACCGAGAGGAATTGAAATGTATCATTAGGGCCGTCGTGCAGCAGAAACAGTTCTTTTAATCGCACCGAGAGGAATTGAAATGAAGATATCGGCAGCGCTTCCGCTTTCTTATATAACTTTTAATCGCACCGAGAGGAATTGAAATGGATGTGTGCATGGAACGCCTGAGTGGCTTTGATCTTTTAATCGCACCGAGAGGAATTGAAATTGGTCACTTTTATAGAATATTGCACAGCCGATTTATTCTTTTAATCGCACCGAGAGGAATTGAAATTCTAAAGAAACGATGCCTTCTTTAAAAGATTTTACTTTTAATCGCACCGAGAGGAATTGAAATTTGTGTTTACGGGAGATGTTGCAAGGGGCAACAACTTTTAATCGCACCGAGAGGAATTGAAATAAGAGTGCACGCGGATTCAATGAGATTCGACCTTGCTTTTAATCGCACCGAGAGGAATTGAAATGATCAATCCGCTACAATAAATGATCTTAGGACAGCATCTTTTAATCGCACCGAGAGGAATTGAAATGTAGAAAAATATTGCCGGTCTTTTGTGAGGTCTTTTCTTTTAATCGCACCGAGAGGAATTGAAATGAGGCGGCGAGCAAAAAAGGCGAGCGGAATGACGATCTTTTAATCGCACCGAGAGGAATTGAAATAACAACAAGGTATAGCGGCCGCTTTCAAACGTCAGAAACTTTTAATCGCACCGAGAGGAATTGAAATTTAACACGAGTGATTTTCACCGCGAGGATATCACCGCTTTTAATCGCACCGAGAGGAATTGAAATTGCATACCTGGCGGCGCGTTATCTATCCATGTTGACTTTTAATCGCACCGAGAGGAATTGAAATTTAACACAAGTGATTTTCACCGCGAGGATATCACCTTTTAATCGCACCGAGAGGAATTGAAATTCGGTGAAGGATCAGAAATTGCCAAGTAGCAATTCTTTTAATCGCACCGAGAGGAATTGAAATGGCGTTAACCCACAGCTTTATGTTTTCAATTCGATCTTTTAATCGCACCGAGAGGAATTGAAATGGCAATGGCGCGGAGGCCACAATAGATGTTTAGCCTTTTAATCGCACCGAGAGGAATTGAAATATATTTCTGCAGGGCAGATCATAGGTGTCGTGTACTTTTAATCGCACCGAGAGGAATTGAAATGATAAAATCCATCAGTAGTGCCACCCTGCACGCGGACTTTTAATCGCACCGAGAGGAATTGAAATTGGTGAACTAAATGGATATGGCAATAAGCCATCTGGCTTTTAATCGCACCGAGAGGAATTGAAATTTGAAGGTCTGTTTGGTTGGCTACCCAATCTTCGACTTTTAATCGCACCGAGAGGAATTGAAATAATTCCAGGCGGCGGGCTTTAAAGAACTGCCCGATCTTTTAATCGCACCGAGAGGAATTGAAATTGAGGTCTGTGTAAGTTTCTTTGTCGGTGACGGCGCTTTTAATCGCACCGAGAGGAATTGAAATGTAAAACCAGTAGGCCGCGGCCCTTTCAGTTCGTTTCTTTTAATCGCACCGAGAGGAATTGAAATGGTTTGCGGGTAAAAAGTAATTTTTTTAATTGTTATCTTTTAATCGCACCGAGAGGAATTGAAATAAAAATGGCGAACAGGTAAAAAGCGAAATTCCCGCTTTTAATCGCACCGAGAGGAATTGAAATCCGTCAATATCTATCTTACCGATTCCTGTTTCACACTTTTAATCGCACCGAGAGGAATTGAAATTATACCTTTCATAATAATCATCCAACCGCTTGCCCTTTTAATCGCACCGAGAGGAATTGAAATATATGAAAGGCTACGATTGTTTTGTTTTCTGTATTCTTTTAATCGCACCGAGAGGAATTGAAATTTTCTTCGCGGCGGGCTTTAAAGAACTGCCCGATCTTTTAATCGCACCGAGAGGAATTGAAATTATTAAATTTAATGTAAAATCGCCTCAAAATCTTTCTTTTAATCGCACCGAGAGGAATTGAAATATGTTACCGTTAAAGGTATTCCGTATAGGCTATTTACTTTTAATCGCACCGAGAGGAATTGAAATGCGTGTTGTAACTATTAACAAATTCCTGTACCGCATCCTTTTAATCGCACCGAGAGGAATTGAAATGATTTTACTTTGGATGACGCGGCGATCGGCGTGGCCTTTTAATCGCACCGAGAGGAATTGAAATTATCGTGGGTAATATACCCGGCTGGCGGCATGGGATCTTTTAATCGCACCGAGAGGAATTGAAATGGATTACCTGACTCACCAACTGCGGAGTTGCCCACTCTTTTAATCGCACCGAGAGGAATTGAAATATGTGGGTTACATTTTCAGGCCAAGATGTTCACACACTTTTAATCGCACCGAGAGGAATTGAAATGGATTGACTTTACAGAAATTGACCGGGTTTATCACTTTTAATCGCACCGAGAGGAATTGAAATGGGGCACTGTAACATCAGTTGCAAAAGGGTACGGAACTTTTAATCGCACCGAGAGGAATTGAAATTTTGTATAGTCATTTCTTTTGTAAGCTGAGATAATCTTTTAATCGCACCGAGAGGAATTGAAATAGCCTTTCAGAATGATATAAAATAGATTCTGCAACTTTTAATCGCACCGAGAGGAATTGAAATATTCCTGTAAATCGGCTAATGAATGAAATGCTTTTTCTTTTAATCGCACCGAGAGGAATTGAAATGGCAGAGGCGAAGGTGCATATCAATATCCCACGCGCTTTTAATCGCACCGAGAGGAATTGAAATATTAGGTTGAATCTTTTTTGCCCGTCTTAATCCCACTTTTAATCGCACCGAGAGGAATTGAAATTTCACAAAAATGGCATTTGTATTTGCGCCTGTAAAACTTTTAATCGCACCGAGAGGAATTGAAATGGCTCTGTTGTGCCTGATGGTAGAAGCCATCCGGTCCTTTTAATCGCACCGAGAGGAATTGAAATACGGCAAAGAGCCGTAGATGGGTTTCAGAATGATGCTTTTAATCGCACCGAGAGGAATTGAAATTCGCATGGCGGACATACTACATCTACTGACAATCCCTTTTAATCGCACCGAGAGGAATTGAAATGGAACTTTTCTATTGCCGCTTCATAGTCGCCGTTTACTTTTAATCGCACCGAGAGGAATTGAAATAAGGTGGGATTGTTTTAGACCCGTTCATGGGCGCAGGCTTTTAATCGCACCGAGAGGAATTGAAATTACAATAAAAGTTTCCATATTGCGAATAAGCATGCTTTTAATCGCACCGAGAGGAATTGAAATAACAAAAATCCAGTTCCCAGGCTTCAATAACCTTTCTTTTAATCGCACCGAGAGGAATTGAAATATTTTTTCCACGAAGGGTGCGACGGATTTAGAAATCTTTTAATCGCACCGAGAGGAATTGAAATCATTTAAAAATGAGAACTCCGATATTATAGCAGGTACTTTTAATCGCACCGAGAGGAATTGAAATATATGCCTTTATTGTTCATGTAAGAGCCCGTCATTCCTTTTAATCGCACCGAGAGGAATTGAAATTGCTCTTCATAGCCTTTGTACAATCCTGATTCTAACTTTTAATCGCACCGAGAGGAATTGAAATTCGTTTCTTTCATTGGGATCGTTTTTTCCGTTTTGCTTTTAATCGCACCGAGAGGAATTGAAATTTGGATGGCAGCAAAGTTGATTCACTTAATACATCTTTTAATCGCACCGAGAGGAATTGAAATGAAAATCAGGCTTTTAGTTGTTTTTGAGTGTTATCTCCTTTTAATCGCACCGAGAGGAATTGAAATATTCCAGCATAATGCTTTCCATTTTTCCCGACTGTGCTTTTAATCGCACCGAGAGGAATTGAAATACGAAGATTTGCGCTACATCATTGAGTACACTGATACTTTTAATCGCACCGAGAGGAATTGAAATGAGCCATACCAGGCTGCGTTTTATTTTTACTGAAAACTTTTAATCGCACCGAGAGGAATTGAAATGCTAACAATGTTTTTATTTCAGGTATGGATACACGCTTTTAATCGCACCGAGAGGAATTGAAATGAACCTGAATATGATCACCTACCCGACAGCTTAGTCTTTTAATCGCACCGAGAGGAATTGAAATCGGTGCATGAGCTTTAATTCGCCAGCGGAAACTATCCTTTTAATCGCACCGAGAGGAATTGAAATCGTACAGTAAAAGCCTTTCCGCTGATATCACGCACTTTTAATCGCACCGAGAGGAATTGAAATATGAAAGAAGATGTAAAAAATGCGTTGATACAACCTTTTAATCGCACCGAGAGGAATTGAAATTAGCCTGATTGTACTAAGTGGTTGTACAATGATTTTCTTTTAATCGCACCGAGAGGAATTGAAATGAACCTAACGTTAGCGCCTCGGGATACAGTTGACAGCTTTTAATCGCACCGAGAGGAATTGAAATCATTAATACAAACAGTATAATGACGGCGAGAATGGTCTTTTAATCGCACCGAGAGGAATTGAAATAAACAAAAAATTTGATGTTATCCGTAAAATCCTGGCTTTTAATCGCACCGAGAGGAATTGAAATCAGGTGATACTACTTTGATGGCGTTCGGATCATACTTTTAATCGCACCGAGAGGAATTGAAATGTCGTATTGCAGCGTATATCCATCACTGTTATCCTGCTTTTAATCGCACCGAGAGGAATTGAAATAAGGCTAAAAGTTGCCCCTCCACCTGATAAATCTTCTTTTAATCGCACCGAGAGGAATTGAAATAATTGTTCGCATTTTACTTGTTTGTGTTGCCACCACTTTTAATCGCACCGAGAGGAATTGAAATGATGGAAAATTCCCGGATGGCGTAGGTGGTTAAAACTTTTAATCGCACCGAGAGGAATTGAAATCCGCCACTGTTATCCTGAGCCACGAGCTTGTCGAGCTTTTAATCGCACCGAGAGGAATTGAAATTGGCCATCGTCTGCGCCGGTGAGCTGCCGGCCCTGGCCTTTTAATCGCACCGAGAGGAATTGAAATAAGGATGTAGTTCGTTTTATTTTATCGGAAGATACTCTTTTAATCGCACCGAGAGGAATTGAAATTGGCCCTGCAATGATCTATGTAACCTTTACTGATAGACTTTTAATCGCACCGAGAGGAATTGAAATGTCATTATCAAACCCATCAAGTCGTTCTTTGCACACTTTTAATCGCACCGAGAGGAATTGAAATTGAGCGCTGATTGGTGATTAATGAATAATCCATAGCTTTTAATCGCACCGAGAGGAATTGAAATCTGTCTCGATAGTCGGCTCGTCAAATCCGGCTGTTCTTTTAATCGCACCGAGAGGAATTGAAATTTGTGAGTGAATTCAGAAGTAAAGGCAACTTCCTTTCTTTTAATCGCACCGAGAGGAATTGAAATACTACACAAGCAACTAGTGTCATGTCACGTATTAATTGACGGATATAGTTTTTTCAATTTAATTCTTGCTTCTTCATTTTTAAATTGCCAATTAATGGTTGCATTTTTATTATTGCGGTGATTCTGCCATGCTG
>Ga0164241_10002389_pt1 | contig 20542 bp, 13 predicted proteins | sample OricomyardsoilBY_FD_108780 | JGI IMG/M metagenome (GOLD analysis project Ga0164241, IMG submission 108780) | Backyard soil microbial communities from Emeryville, California, USA - Original compost - Back yard soil (BY) | ecosystem: Environmental > Terrestrial > Soil > Unclassified | place: USA... | reverse complement strand
GCCCAGAGTGCGCCTCACGCCGCGGCGAAGACGCCGCGACGTGAGGCGCTAGCCCCCGCAACCGCAGCACTTCCTTCATAGATTAAACGTGACGGCTGTCTCACGCGCGTTGACAAATTCCGGAAGCGAGACCTGCAGGCGTTCGGTAAGAACGACTTCCCGAAGCGGATCGTGGTCCGCCTCACGCTGGAGCACGAGGGCGGCAAGTGGCGACAACGCTCGTTCGCGCGCGCTTCAGGCGAGACTACCGAAGCCGCCGGCTCGACCGTCGATCTCGGCACCGGCTCTGGCGCCGAGGTCGAGCTTTCGAACCTCCTCGCTGAGTACACGAAGCTTATGAAGCCCGAGCAGGGCCGCGGTCGGCTCATCTTCATCAACCTGCAGAAGCGATTGCTTTCGAGCATCGAAGCCTTCCATCGAACCTTGCACGCCCACGCGAGCCGCATTGGTCACAGTGGAGCCCCCGCGGCGCAGAGTGAGGTTTCTACGCGCCCGCCGTCGTTTGATGATGATGACGACGCCTACGGTGTCGACGACGAGCAGCTGGATGAAGCGGACGCGAACGAGGTTGCGAGCGCGACAGCCGCGCTAAAGTCGCCAGAAGCACGAGCGAAGGACGTCCTGACCAACATGCTCGACCTTGCCGGCCAATACCGGCTCCGGGCTGATGCGAAGGTCGCCTCCCTAAAGAACTGGCTCGATCAAAATCTCCGATCTGGAAAGAAATGGAACGACCGCCGCGTCATCATCTTCACCGAGTACGGTGACACGATGCGCTACGTGCAGCGCACTCTCGGTGCCGCCCTCGAAGATACCCACCTCGGTGAGGAACGCATCCGCGTGTTTCATGGGGGCATGGGCGACGAAGCGCGTGAAGAGCTGCAGCGCGAATTCAACGGCGATCCGACCGAGTATCCAGTTCGGATTTTGGTCGCGACCGACGCAGCACGGGAGGGTCTGAACCTGCAGAATCACTGCGCGGACCTTTTTCACTTCGACGTGCCGTGGAATCCGGCACGGATGGAGCAACGGAACGGCCGCATTGATCGGACACTGCAGCCGTCGCTCGAAGTGCGCTGTCACTACTTCGTTTACCCGCAGCGGCCGGAAGATGCGGTGCTCGACAAGCTCGTTGAGAAGGTGGAAACCATCCAGAACGAGCTCGGCAGCCTCGGTGAGGTTGTGATGGAGCGAGTCGAACGCCTGCTCTCTCGCGGCATCGAAAGCGACACACTCTCTTCACTCTCCACCGCGGAGCAGCTGCCGGCCCAGGCGGAGACCACGAAGCGAGAGCTCGAGAGCCAACGGGAGGCGAAAGCCCTCAAGAAGGATATCGATGACGCGCGGAGGGTTCTGCAAAGCTCACGCAAGCTGATCGACTTCCGCGAGGAATTGCTGCGTGATGCCATCGACGTTGGCCTAGAGCTGACGGGGTCGGAGCCGCTCAACCCCCTCGCCGATGTCGTCGAAGGCCAGCGCGCGTTCGGGTTGCCATCCCTCCCGCCGAGTTGGGCGCGAACGCTGGATAGCTTGCGCAGGCCTCGCCGGCGTGACGAGCCGGAGTGGGAGTGGCGGAAGGAGCCGCCCCAGCCAGTTGTCTTCAAGGCGCTGGATCGAATGGGCGAAGACCGCGTGCATCTCCACCTTGAGCACCCTTTCGTTCAGCGCATTCTGTCTCGATTCCTAGCCCAAGGCTTCGGGGCTCAGGACTTGTCGCGCGTGACTATCGTCCCTGACGACCGGGGAGGCGAGCCTCGCGCGATAGCGTTCGGTCGCCTTTCGCTGTTCGGCCCTGGCGCGGCTCGACTACATGACGATCTCGTCCCTGTCGCGGCACCTTGGCTCGAGTCGGCTGGCCCCGGCCATCTCGCCCCGACCAATACCGATGAGGATCGGCAAGCGGTTTCCCACTTGGAGGAGCTGTTGTCGCGTGCCGGCGAGCTGCCCTCTGTTCCTGAACGCCTCGCCACTCGACTCGCCGCCAGCGCGGCGGCAGACTTCGCAACGCTTTGGCGCCACGTGCGAGACGAAGCCGACGGCCGGGCACACGCGGCGTCCCAGCTGTTGAGCGCTCGCGGGCTCAAGGAAGCTGAAGACCTGCGTCAAATCCTGCGAGCACAGCGCCTCGAGATTGAGAAGCAGCTGAGCCAGCAGCTCGAGCTGTTCCCAGGCGAGGACATGAAGGAGCAGCGCGAGCAGCGTGAGAGCGAGCGCCAGGACATGCGTACGCGGCTCGGTCAAATCGACCGAGAAGCACAGACGGAGCCGGGCGACCTTCAGGCCCTGTATCACGTCAGCTTGAAACGCTTGGTCCCCGTGGGCTTGGTGTACCTCTGGCCGGTGACGAGCCTATGAAGGGGACGCGATGAGCGACGCCGACAAGCGATTTCACGAGCAGTGGTTGGGCATGGCGCAGCCCGCTGAGGGCCTCGTTGTCTCGCTGCCCGTGCTGGTCGAAGCGCAGTGCATGGAGAAGTTGCCGCGCGAAGTACACGTGCGATTTCTCGAGGAACTGGTCCAAGGCGCAGACGACCGCCTCCTCATCGGTAGTCTGCGCAGCGTACTGACGAGCGTGCTCGAGCTGGGGCCCGAGCGCTTCGACGACAATGGCGCCCTCCCGAAGGAGCTTCAGCTCTATGTGCCCGAGGGGCGTCAGACTCTGCGCCCGACCTGCGCACTGAAATGGTCAAAAGCGCCCGAGGCGGAATCGCTGACCGCGGAGGCGACGCCAGCGTCAAACGCCGCTCGCCCCTACGCCATGCTGGTTTGGGAGCTTTCGCCCGAGGTTCTGAACCTCGACAAGCCTGAGACCGTCACCGGGGCGTGGGAATACCCCGTGCAAGCAAAGTTCGAGCGCCTGCTTCGAGAATGCCGAGTTCCGATAGGTCTCCTTTCGAATGGCTACGAGGCCCGGCTCGTCTATGCGCCGCATGGTGAGTCGAGCGGCTGGTTGTCGTTCCGAGTGAACGACATGGCCTCCGTCAGCGGTCGCCCAATCTTCGACGCGTTCGTGATGTTGTTGTCGCGCACCCGCTGGTTCGGCGTTGCGCCCGAGCAGCAGCTGCCAGCGATCTTGGCGGCAAGCAGGAAGCGCAACGCTGACGTTACGAACGACCTCTCCGGGCAGGTCTTTGAAGCGCTCGAGACCCTGCTCGCGGGTTTTGCTGCTGCTGACGAACGCGACGGGAAGTCTCTGCTGCGCGCCGCCATCGAGCGCGGTGACGAGCACCTCTATGCAGGTCTCCTCAGCGTACTCCTTCGGCTCGTTTTCTTGCTGTACTGCGAAGACCGCGCGCTGCTGCCGGTGGAGCACCCGGTATTCTCCGCCAATTACAGCCTGATTGGCCTCTTCGAACAGCTGCAGGCGGACTTCGGCAAATATCCGGACACGATGCAGCGCCGCTTTGGTGCGTATCCGCGAATCGTCAGCCTGTTCCGTGCCGTTTTCCTCGGCGTCAAGCACCACGACCTCGACATTCCCTCGCGACGCGGGGACCTCTTCGACCCAAACGAGTATCCCTTCCTCGAAGGTTGGGGGCCTGGTGGCAGTGCTCCGATCAACGAGCCCGAAGCTCGCGCTGCCGTGCAAGTGCCGAGCGTTGACGACTTCACGATCTACACAGTGCTCGACAAGCTGCTCTACCTCGATGGTCAACGGCTATCGTACAAGGCGCTCGACGTCGAGCAGATCGGGAGCGTCTACGAGGCCCTGATGGGCTTCGACGTCGAACGGTTGGAATCCGCTGCTGTGCGCATTCGTCTCGGTAGCAAGAAGGGTGCTGCGCGCGTTTGGTTGCAGACCGAGAAGCTGCTCGCGACACAAAAGGCGCAGCGAGAACGCTGGCTGCAGGATGAGTACGGCTTCGACAAGGGAGTTGCGCAGAAGATCGCAACAGCGGTCGCCAGTACCAGCAACGCCGCTGAGGCTTTGTCTGCACTTGAACCGCTCAGCGGTCGTCGGCCCGAACGCGCCGATGCCGCCACGTTGGTTATTCAGCCCGGTCCGGAGCGTCGGCGCACCAGCAGCCATTACACGCCCCGCGAGCTCACCGAGCCCATCGTGGCGCGAACGCTTGACCCGCTGATCCGGGCGATGGGCAACGAGCCGGCGTCGACGACGCTCTTGAACTTGGTCGTTTGCGATCCGGCGATGGGTTCTGGAGCATTCCTGGTGGCAGCTTGCCGCTACCTGGCAGACCACGTCATTGCTGCTTGGACCCGGGAGGGTCGTATGGAAGTGATCGGCGACGCGCACGACGACGTCGTCAACCACGCGCGTCGACTAGTCGCGCAGAGGTGTCTGTACGGCGTCGACAAGAACAAGTACGCCGTCCAACTCGCACGCCTGTCGCTCTGGCTAGTCACGATGGCGCGAAACGAGCCGTTCACGTTCGTTGATCACGCGCTCCGCCATGGTGACAGCTTGGTGGGGCTCAACTTCGACCAGATCAAAGCCTTTCACTGGAGGCCCGCCGAGCAGGTTGAGCTGAGCTCCACGTTGCTCAACGAGGCGCTGGACGAAGCCATCGGGATTCGTCAGCAGATTCAGGCTCTCGCCGAAGTTGGGACGTTCGCGGCGCAACGCGAAAAAGAGCGTCTGCTATTCGATGCCGAGGACGCCCTAGGGCGCGTGCGCCTCGTCGGTGACCTCGTGATCGGTGCGTTCTTCAGTCAGGCGAAGGACAAGGACCGAGAAAAGGAGCGCAACCGCCGCCTCGCGCTCGTTGAACAGTGGCTCGCGGCGGAGCGTAGCGGCGACACCGAGAAGGCGGGAGGGTTGTTAAGCGACTTGCGCGATCTGCAAGCCGAACTGAAACGAACCCAAGTCCCATTCCACTGGATGCTCGAATTCCCCGAAGTCTTCTACGCGGAGCGTCCCGACCCTTTAGATGGGGGCCGCGCTAACGGCGCGGCGTTCGTCGAAGCCTTTGTTGGAAATCCCCCTTTTGCAGGAAAGAATGCAATGAGCGTCGCGAGCGGCGACCGCTTTCTCGACTGGCTTATGGCTGAGCGACCAGAAGTGAAGGGGAAGCCGAACACGGATCTTTGCGCGTACTTCTTCCGACGAGCTGCAGATCTGCTCGGGGCAAGAGGCGCCCTAGGCTTCGTGGCAACCAACACCATCGCCCAAGGAGACTCGAGACTAGTGGCGCTCAAGACACTGGTCGACTCCGGGGCCGTCATCTACGAAGCCGTGTCGACGCGTTCGTGGCCGGGAGACGCTGCGGTTTCGGTCGCCATCGTTCACATTGCCATCGGGCTTCCACCGTCCTGTTGTGAGGCTCGCATACTGGACGGCGTTCGCGTTGGGAACGTTGATTCCAGATTGGGTGCCGGGGCTGAGCGTCCTGAGTGCGAAAAGCTCGAGTCCAACCGCGGCTTGAGCTTCATGGGTATCAAGCTGGTTGGCGCCGGGCTTGCGGTCTCTGTTGAGGAGTTTGAATCGCTGGTGGCGAGCGACCCAAGGAACCGCGACGTATTGAGGCCCTACTTGGGCGGCGAGGATGTCAACAGACACCCCCGCCAACTCTTTGCTCGATACATGATCGACTTCACAGGGAAGTCGCTCGACGAAGCGCGTCGTTGGCCTGCCCTGTTGAAGATAGCGGAAGAGAAGGTTCGTCCCGCGCGCGAGAAAGACAACCGCGGCACCTACAAGACATATTGGTGGCGTCCCGGGGAGAGTGCGCCTGCACTGTACGCTTCGCTCGTCGGACTAGAGCGGTGCCTGGTGACCGCCAGAGTCACTAAGCACTTGGCGTTCTCGTTTCAACCGACGACACGCGGCTTCAACGAGAAGCTGTACGTCTTCCCGTTCGACCAGTACACGCAGTTTGCGATCCTTCAATCGCGTGTTCATACCCTTTGGGCTTGGCTGCTTTCATCAACAATGAAAACGGACCTAAACTACTCGGCGTCGGATTGCTTCGAAACCTTCCCGTTCCCGCAATCAGATCCGCGTGTGGTCCACCCTCATCTTGAGGCAATTGGGCAAACTCTCTACGACGTGCGCGCGCAGCGCATGGCTGACGCCAACGTCGGCCTGACCCAGACCTACAACGCCCTGAAAGATCCCTCGTGTGTGGACCCCACGATTCTTGCGCTTCGCGGTCTACATGAAACTCTGGATCGAACCGTGCTCGACGCATTCGGTTGGGCGGATATCGCGGTTGCGCCATATTGCCCGACCACAGCGGCGGATCAGTCTGCCGTTCACACATTCGAGGAGGAGATCATTGGTCGCCTGTTCGTGCTGAATACCGAGCGAGCGGCTCTGGAGCACGCCGATGACGAGAAGCCACGCAAAAGTACAAACAGGGTCCCCAAACGGGCAGCCGTCCCACGTGGTGCAGGCGATAGGACTATCGCTAGCCGGCAGCCAGGTCTTCCGGGGCTGGAGACTGACGATGCGTGAGGGCTCAACCACGGCGCGGATTTTCGGCTTCCACGCGGTTGTCGGCAATCCGCCTTGGATTCTCTACGCCGGCAAAGGCAGCCAGCCCATCGACGAACGAGAGGAAGCATTTCTCAAGGAGGTCTATGGCCGAGCCGCGAAGACGCTGTCGACCCACGGGCTGTTTGCGGCGCTCGCCGGACGGATCACGGTTCCGGGCGCGCGGATCGGCCTCGTCTTGCCGACGTCAGTTGTGGATGCCGAACGGTATGCCGATGTCCGTGCTGCCCACGACGAACTGTGCGAACCGGAGAAAGACCTGCTCGACATCGGCGAGGGCGCCTTCGTCGGCGTCTTTCAACCGTGCATGGCGCTCGTCGCGACGCGCCGCACCACCCCGTCCCCAGACGAAACCGGAGCGCCGTGGCAGCTTTCAAAGTCGGGCATGGCGACGACGGTGCGCGACCTTTTGGCGCAGCTCGACGCGCGACCCAAGCTTCCTTCGGCATTGTTTGGCGAACGCGGCTACCGTTCGAGCACGGAGGATAAGGGCAAGTTTGCCAAGGCTGCGGCGCCGCGCGGTCGTTACACCACCCCGCTCTTTGAGGGTACGAGCGTACGCGAGTTCGAGCTCCTCGCGCCGACCGCCTTTGCTGACGCCGCTGAGCTGCCTGAGACAGTGCGCGCCGACAAATGGAGCACGGTTGACGTCTTTATCCGCCAGACCGCCAAGTATCCGATTGCCTCGCGCTCTGCCAGGCAGGCGTTTCGCAACTCCGTTTTGGCCGGCTTCGCCCGCGCCCCGTACACCGCGGGCTTCCTGCTGGCCTACCTCAACTCCACGCCCATCCGGTGGTATCACTTTCACGGTCAGCGTGACGCGCAGCAGGGCATGCCGCAGGTCAAAGTCGGACACTTGCGCGATCTCCCGGCGCCGGCCGACTCCGCCATCGCGGCGTTGAACGAGCTCGGTGAGCGGCTTGGTCAATCGAACCGTGGCATCAGCGAGGCGGAGCGCTCCGAGCTCGACTACGTTGTTGCGAGCGCGCTCGGCATCGACGACGCCGCTCTCGAGATGGTCCTCGGCTGGGGGCGCGCCAATCCGCCACCGACGGCCCGTACGGTGGCGTCGCCCAAGCCCGGAATCGTCAGCGTGCGCGCGGCAGAGGCTGATTCGGCACCCGACAACGCTGACGAGGCCGGAACCGCCAGTGGAGGGCAGCGGTGAGCAGCAGCAAGCGCGGTATCCATGCTTTCGGCGGGAATATGCCTTTTTTGGGTGGCCGTCGTATCGCCACGCTCAACGGGGAAACGTACGCAGCCTGGCTGACGCAGCGTTACGGGGGTAGCGGCGACACGGACTACGTCGGCTATTTCTTTCATCGCGCAGCGGAGCTCATGGCGCCTGAGGGCATGATGGGGTTCATCGCCACGAGCGCCCTCGCCGAGGGAGACAACCGACGGACGGTGCTCTCCCCCTTGGTGCACGCAGAGTCCCCGTTCGAGATTGTTCAGGCCGAGACTGACCAGCCGTGGCCGGGGAACGCCCAGGTGTTGATCTCGACAGTTTTTCTGCAGCGCGGCCTCGTCGCCGACGTGTTGCCGCCGAAGCGCCTCAATGGTCGGTCCGTGCAAGCGATCAATTCCCGACTGCGGGGCGGCGACGAGTGGCCTGACCCGCTACCTCTGTCGGAGAACGCCGGGTACTCCCTGGTCGGCTGCTTCCTTCGTGGGGATGGCTTCATTCTGAGTCCTGCCGAAGCAGAGACGTTTCTAGCGGCCCATCCGGAAGAATCCGCGGTTGTTCGCCCGTACGTTGTCGGCGACGATCTCAACAACTCGGTAGACCAGCAGGCCGAGCGCTTCGTCATCAACTTCGAGGACAAAACCCTCGAGGAAGCCCAGCGTTTTCCCCACGCCCTCGCCATTCTCGCGGAACGCGTGCGGCCGCAGCGCGAGCGTCTGAAGGCAACGGGCGCCGATGCCGAGCACCGCCGCCTGTGGTGGCGGTTTGCCAACACGCGGAAGGATCTGCGCGAGCACGCAACCAAAGTGCCGCGCATGCTCGCCACCGCCCGCGTCAGCAAGCACACAATGTTCAGCTTCATTCCGCCGAGCTGGACACCTTCGGAGCAAGTGGTCGTGTTTCCGCTGCCGAATTGGACGGCGTTTGCCGTTCTACAGTCGCGCGTTCACGCCGCATGGGTCGCTCTGAACGCTACCCATATGGGCGAGGGCCTCCGTTACTCCGCGAGTGAATGCTTCACGACGTTCCCGTTTCCCAATCCCGATCCGATGGCGACCTTGCCGGAGTTGGAAGCGCTGGGACGGTCGTTGTACGAGCACCGGGCGGAGGTGCTCGCACGCACGCAGGACGGCCTCACGAGCCTCTACAACCACCTCGTGGATTCGGCTGTCGACGCCGACGCTGCCATCGCCGGCTTGCGAGCGATGCATGAGCGGTTGGACGGCGCGGTCATCGCGGCATACGGCTGGCACGATCTCGTGGTGCCGGCCTTCGCAAGCCACCCAGACGCCGGTCAGGCCTTCGAGGATGCCCTTTTTGCCCGCCTTGTCGCCCTGAATGTGGCGCGAGCAACGGCCTTAGCCGTGTCGAACGCGGCGCCACGCGTTGCCTCAGCGTCCGCTGGGCCTGCGCTGGCCAAAACGAAGCCCCCTCGCAAGGGCGTCGCGTCAACGACCGCCTCTCCCACCCGCCAGCGCCGGAAGGCGTCTGAGAAGTAGACAGCAGCATGCCGAATCCGAAGTCGCCACGCGACCACATTGTCCGCGCTCTGCATGCCGATCTCGTCGGGCCTTACCAGCTCGATGAAGAAGCCATCGGCGAGCAAGAGCTGCTCCACCTACCTCCTTCGCGCCATTACTTGACCGGGTTTCTCGCGCCGGAAGCGGAGCGTGAGCCCGAAGACGCCACCGCTGATGACGAGCTTGGAGCAGGTTCAGATGAGCCTGAGGAAGAAAACCAGGCGTCTGGTACCGAAGAGCCGCAGCGGCGCAACTTACTGCCTGCTTCCATCGGCATGAGCGTGCTTGTGCCGGTGGGCGTCACCAAAGTGCGAGCAACGGTCCGGTTCGCCGAATACGTAGCGGAGAAAGATCCAGACGGCGGTCGGAGGCGCTTTTGGCGCCGCAAGCCTAAACAGACGATTGAGATCGACGTCCCGTTGGTGGGCGAGATTCTGGAAAAGGGGATCTCGCTTCCGAACACCGTCTCTCTACTCCTGCAAGGGCAAGTGCGCCCCGTTGTGCACGCGCGGGGAATCGACGACGGAACGCAGGCGCTAGCGCTGTTCCTCGTGAACCGTCGCGCAACCGGGGATAAGGGGCGCCGCGACGAGCAGTTCATCTTTCAGACTGAGCTCGAGATCCAGTGCGCAGAAGGAATCGTTAGCAGGCCCGACTTGTCGGACGAGCTGAGCGACGAATGGGACGAGCGCGTTGCCGATTTGCAGTTCCGCCATCGGCACGAGTACGCGGTCGGGCACAACGTGGCGGCGGAGGTGCCCGCAGGGCAAGCCAAAGTGACACGCGTCAAGACGACGTGGATTCCAGCACACGAAGTCCGGCGAGTTGAGCCGCACGGCGATGCGCGCGTAAACGTCGTGATGGACGAGCTAGCTGAGCTGACGGACGGAGCCCACGTCGCCGAAAAACTCGGCGACCTTCCAACAGCGTACGGCGATTGGATCAAGCAACAGCGCGGGACCCCAGTCGGCGAAGGTGAGGTGCGGCGCGCTCAGACGCGCGACGAGCTGATGGCGAAGGCAGAGATCGCACGACAGCGTATCGCTGCTGGGATCGAGCTTTTGGTCGCCGATTCAGAAGCCCTTGCCGCCTTCCGCCTGTGCAACAAGGCCATGGCCGAGGCTGCGAGGAAACGAAGCCCGACGCGCTATCAAGACGGGAAGCGTCCCGAGTGGCGTCTGTTCCAGCTGGCGTTCCTGCTCATGAACCTCGCAGGTGTCACCCACGAGAAGCATGCGGATCGGGAGCGCGTCGAGCTGATCTTCTTCCCCACCGGCGGTGGAAAGACTGAAGCCTATCTAGCCGTTATTGCCTTTGCGTTGGTATTGAGGCGACTGCGACGCGCAAGCCTGCCCGATGGCGGCCTCGGGGTCGCGGTGCTGCTGCGGTATACCCTGCGACTTCTCACGCTCGACCAGCTCGGTCGCGCGGCAACGTTGATTTGCGCCCTTGAGTCCGAGCGCCGAAAGACGCCAGAGATACTCGGCGACACCCGATTCTCGGTGGGTCTATGGGTAGGGCGTAGCGCCACCGCAAACACGATGGAGGAAGTGAGCAAGGCCGTCACCGACTACAAGAATGGTGTCGGCGGGCGAGGGAACCCATGCCCGCTTCCGAGCTGTCCTTGGTGCAACGAACCGCTGGGGCCAGCGAGTTTGAGCCTTCTGCCTTCGCGCACCGCGGCTGAGGAGGTTCGCGTCGGTTGCTTGAACGACGTCTGCGACTTCTCGGCCGCCAAGAATCGCGAGGGCATTCCAGTGGTGTTCGTTGACGATCAGGTCTATCGCGAGCTGCCAAGCTTCCTGATCGCCACGGTCGACAAGTTCGCGATGATGCCGTGGCGCGGCGAAGCGGGAATGCTGTTCGGTAAAGCGAGCGCGCGCGAGGGGCGACGCTTCTTCGGGCCGATGGACGGAAAGCCACCGCGCACTGCCAAGGCGCTGCCAGGTGGCTTGCAACCGCCTGACCTCATCGTGCAGGACGAGCTCCACCTTATCTCGGGGCCGCTCGGCACGATGGTTGGCTTGTACGAGACCGCCATCGACGCGCTGTGCTCCCGACAAACGGCGAACGGCACGGTTCGACCAAAGGTGCTTGCTGCGACGGCTACGGTTCGGCGCGCGGATGAACAGATCCGTGCACTCTATGGGCGGGCCGCAGATAGCGTGAGCGTGTTCCCCCCGCCAGGGATCGATGACTCGGAGACCTTTTTTGCAAAGGTAGCGATCACGAGCCCGGGCCGCCTCTATGTAGGTGTTGCGGCGCAGGGACGAAGCATGAAGGGCATCTTGCTCCGCGTGTATCGCTCGTTGCTGGCCGCCGCGATGAAGGCGTACGACCCGGCACTTCCAGCTGACCAAACCGGCGATGGCTACATGACGCTCGCGGGCTACTTCAACAGTCTCCGAGAGTTGGGCGGCATGCGAAGGCTCGTTGAAGACGAGGTGCGAAACCGAACGCAGAGCGCGGAGAACGATGAGGCTCGCCCGAAGAACGCTCCGGGTGCGCACCTCTGGTTCAAGAATCGAGACATCGGGCTCGAGCCGGTCGAGCTGACCAGCCGAGAGCATACGGACACGGTCAAGCGAACGAAGGATCACCTCGGGCGTCACTACAACGAGGCGGAGTTTGTGAACGTGTTACTCGCCAGCAACATGATCTCGGTCGGGGTCGACATCAATCGTCTAGGCCTGATGGTGGTGGCCGGGCAGCCAAAAACAACCGCTGAGTACATTCAGGCTTCAAGCCGCGTGGGCCGCGAAGACAAATGGCCTGGCCTCGTCGTCACGGTGTTTAACGTTCACAAGCCGCGTGACAGGTCGCACTACGAGCATTTCGTAGCCTATCACGAGAGCTTCTACCGCCATGTAGAGGCTACCAGCGTCACGCCGTTCTCAGGACCGGCGCTGGACCGCGGTTTGGTCGGAACGCTGATTGCGATGACGCGTTTCGCGGCGCACGAGCTCACTCCGCCCACGGGCGCGATGGCCATGCCGCAGAGCCGCGCCCTCGCGAACGCCGCATTGGACAGAATTGTACAGCGCGCCGACAGCCAGCCCGAGCTCGACAAGGCTGGTCACAAGCGACTCCAAGATGAGCTGCGCCAACGTGGCGGCAACCTTCTCGACAACTGGACCGAGCTCGTGACGTCGACTCCTGAAGAGCCAAAGCAACGGCGATATTCGAAATTCGACCGCGACAAGACCGGTGGCAAACCTCTCTTGTTCACCGTGCTCGACGAAGATCGGCCGCAGGCGGGCACGCCTGACGAGCGCTTCGCTGCGCCAACGTCCATGCGAGACGTCGAGAGCACCGCGCACTTGTGGGTGGTCGGGCGCCGACTCGGCGGAGGAGCAGGCTGATGGCCTTCAGGAAGCCAGCAAAGGGCGGACACAGACGACCCGAAGGCACCGTTCGACTCAGTCAGGTCGTGATGACGTTCGGTCCGGGGGCGATGATGGACCTACTCGATCATGCTGTTCTGATCGGCGGTGTCGATTACTGGCGCTACGACAAGTTCAAGGACCAAGGCTTCGTTGACGAGCCGCGCTTGCGCGATGCCATCGCCAAGCGCATCGAGCCGCTAGGGATCGAGCTCAGCATCAACCGGGCGTTTCGGTTGCCGCCTGCTGGCGATGACGCCGCGCCAGTACCGTACAATGGCATCCAAGTCGCCGAGTTTCCCAGCTGGTTCGTTTGCCAAGGCTGTCGCGCCCTCGTTGGCTCGCGCAACCTAGAGAAGGACAAGAAGCGCTACATCCACCGCTGCTCGAACAGCAAGAACGGCTCGTGCGTTCCCGTTCGCTTCGTCACAACGTGCAAGAACGGGCATCTCGAGGAATTTCCTTGGATTCGCTTCGTGCATGCCAAACACGAAGGCCCCTGCACTGGCGACCTGTACTTGATGGAAGACGCCTCCGGCGACTTCGGCCACATCACTGTTGAGTGTCGGGCGTGCAGCAGCCGGCGACCACTGTCTGAAGCGCGACAGGAGTTGCTCATGCCCCAGTGCCGAGGCGACCGCCCTTGGCTCGGCCCCGAGGGCCGCGACGAGAAAGGCTGCAACGAAAGGCTTACGCTCCTCGTTCGGACGGCCAGCAGCGCCTACTTCTCACAATGGATGAGTGCCCTCTCCATCCCGGACAAGACGCGCGAGTTGATCAACAAGGTCAGCCAGGCCGACGTGTGGAGCGCGCTGCAAGAGGCTGACCGCGACGACGTAGCGTACCTGCGCAAAAAGATTCCGGCCGTGCGTGCGGCGCTGAACGGCTTCGAGAATGAGGAGATCTTCGTGGCCGTCGAAGCAATTCGGAGCGGTAAGACCCCAACGCGCGATCCTCTCAGGACCGCTGAGTACAAGGTCTTCCTCGAGGCGAAAGACGAAATCGAGGGCCAGCTCCCGCCTCGTGACGCCATCTTCTTTGCCTGCAACCTGCCGCCCAAGCGCACACCCCTCCCACCGCGTATCGGGCGCGTGGTCTTGGCCAAGAAGCTTCGGCAGGTGCGCGCACAGATCGGCTTGACCCGCCTTTCGGCGACACCGCCCAATCTACAGGGCGACTACGAAGACGCCTCGCGAATGCAGCCGCTTGGCCTCACGCAGAACTGGCTGCCCGCCGCGGAGATTTTTGGCGAAGGCGTACTGCTGTGCTTGGACGAGGAAGCTGTGCGCCAATGGGAAGGGCGCCCAGCTGTCGTCAAGCGCACCGAACAGCTGGTCGAAGGCTACGAGAAGGAGTTCAGCGGCGACAGCAAAGGTCCAGGTTTTCCAGGGGCCCGCTTCTACCTGCTTCACTCGCTTGCCCACTTACTCATGTCGAGCATCTCGCTTCAGTGTGGCTACTCGGCGAGCGCCTTGAGCGAGCGCATCTACTGCGCGCCAGCCGAAGACGACATGCCCATGGCCGCCATCCTGATCATGACGGGAACGAGCGGCGCTGAGGGAACGCTCGGCGGCCTCGTGGAGCAGGGCCGGCACATCGCCCGGCACCTGCGTCGCGCCTACGACATGGGCACGCTCTGCTCGAACGATCCGGTCTGCGCGCACCACAGCCCCGACGATCCTTCTTGCCGCTACCTCGAAGGCGCCGCCTGCCACGGCTGCCTCTTCGTCGCCGAGCCGGCGTGCGAGCGCTTCAACCGCTACTTAGACCGGGCCCTGGTCGTACCAACCCTGGGCCACAAGCCGGAGCTGGCGTTCTTCTCGGAGCGCCCGTGACGGATCTGGGGCTCAGCTCGGTCGCCGACGCCGACCTGCAAGCCCTGATCGCCGCCCTGGACCGCGGCGATCTTCGTCCGCCCTTCAACGCCGCCAGCCTCCAGTCGCGAGGCCTCGGCCATCTCCACGGCTCCCTAGCCCCTTTCCTCGCGCTCGAAGGGGTCGCGCTGCGCGCCATCGCGGACGTCGTCCTGGCCGAGCGACGCCACCGGCACGCGCCCACCCTGACGTTGGTTTGGACCGGTGACGACCCCGGCATCAGCCACTCCCGCCACACGAGAGTCTTCCTGCCCGAGCTCTTCGCGCGTGCCCGCGAGCACGTTCTCGTCGCCGGCTACAGCTTCGACCACGGCGCTGAGCTCTTCCCAGCGCTTCACAAAGCCATGCTCGACAACCCCGTCACCGCCGAGTTCTTCGTCGACGCCAACCAGCTGGTCGAACGCCTCAAGCACGCCGCCCGCGCCGAAGGCCGCGACTGGAGCCTGCTCGCCGCCCCGATGAACCGCGCCCAGTCCGCCGTCGAGCGCGGCCGTGCCGCCGTAGCGCTCTTCTACACGCTTATGTGGCCCTTCGGCGACCCAAAGCCCAAAGTCTACTTCGACCCACGCACCGCCGAGCGCACTAGCATGATCAGCCTCCACGCCAAATGCGTCGTCATCGACCACCACTACACGCTGATCACGTCCGCGAACTTCACCGATCGCGGCCAGACGCGGAACATCGAGGCGGGTGTTGCGATTGATGACCGCGCGTTTGCTGCCAGTCTGGAGCGGCAGTGGAGCAATCTCCTTGAGGCGGGCGTTGTCGTGGCTTGAAGAGCCAGCGCTGCTTCACCTGCGCACGCCACCGCCCGCTTCAGCGCGAGATATCCGACCTAGAGCGCCTCGCAAGGCTCTCTGCTCAACGCGGACGGCTCTTGCGCCGCTCCGTCGCCCAGGGCAGGATACGCAGATCCGCGGAGATGCATGAGAAGGAGCCATGACACGATCTGAGCCGACCACTTTCGGCGCCTACATCGCTAACGCTAGAAAGAGCATTCCTCTTAGCCAGAAGCAGTTGGCTGAGCGAATCCGCCGCGAGGAAGATGACCAACCCATCTCGGCGCAGTACTTGAACGACATCGAGCACGATCGTCGAAGCCCTACCTCCGACCATTTGATCCAGCAGTTTGCGAAAGTCCTGAAGATCGACACTGACTACCTGCACTACTTGGCAGGCAAATTGCCCGACGAGATTCGCGCGAAAAATCTATCCGAAGAGGCGGTAAAGGCCGCGTTTACGGCTTTCCGAAAACCAGCGAAGAGATGACCCATGGTGACCTACGTTCGCGATCAGACAGGTCGGTTTCAACAGAGACCGCACTACAAGCCTGAAGAACTCGATCGCGAGTGCGAGGTCATCATCACGACTTTCCTCAAAAAGCTGCGCGGAAGGATTGATTTCCCAATACAGACCGAGGACCTCAAAACGCTTATCGAGCGCGACGCGAAGGACCTCGACACGTACGCTGACTTGACCGTCTACGGAGCCGACGTTGAAGGCGTCACTGAGTTTCAGTCCGGAACGAAACCGAAGGTCCGCATAGCGAGTTACCTGACCGAGGACGAGCGCCGCGAGAATCGACTGCGCACGACATTGACCCACGAGTACGGTCATGTGCGCTTCCATTCCTACCTCTTCGAAGTCGAGGCGCCGCAGGCCGATCTGCTCCGTCAGCAGCCCAATCGAGACAAGATCATCTGCAAGCGCGACTCGATGATCGACGCGGCGCAGAACGATTGGATGGAGTGGCAAGCAGGGTACGCGTGCGGTGCTCTGCTGATGCCGAAGTCGACAATTGTCGCCCTATGCGGCCAGTTTAGCGAACAGCGCAAGCTGTACGGCCCGGTTTCTTTGCAAACGCCCGATGGGCCCGCCCTCATCGCCAGCGTGTCCACAACGTTCCAGGTCTCGAGCGACGCGGCGCGTGTGCGCATGCTGAAGCTAGGGTTGGTCACGCCCGGTCCTGCTAACCGTACTCTGTTTGGATAGAGGCCGTGGCGAAAAGGCGTTGCGCGTCGGCTTGTTCTGATCTACGCTAATCAGCGTATCGGCGGATCCGCGTTTGCGCGATGATCGCGCGACTCTTCCCCGTCGATTTGAGAAGTGCAGGTAAACATGAGCAACGAAGCTAGTGCCGAGGCACACGCAGCCAAGACGCACAACATTGTGGTCAACGCCAAACCCAAGCAGTTTGAAGGACCGATCATCTCGTACGAGGAGGCAGTCAAACTGGCCTTCCCCGACGGGCCATTCGACGTCATCTACACGGTACAGTACGTGAATCCCCACGGTCACGACGGCACGCTCGCGCCTGGTCAAAAAACGCCCGTTCACGATGGAATGGAATTTGTCGTCCGCAAGACCAACCGCTCCTGATTCTGGCCTCCAGCGTTTGCTGGATGACGGATACCCCGCCGAAGTGCAGCAGCAGCACTTGCTGCTGCACGCGGTGCCCTACGTAAACGCTGAACGTACCGTCGCCGAGGGCACATTAGTGTGCAAGTACGTCGAGGACGCCGGGACGATCGCGCCGCCTACAGCCCCGGGTGACGATCACCAGGTCTGGTGGATCGGCAGCTTCCCTTGCCGTGCAGATGGAACGCCCCTCACCGATCTCGTTGCGGACATACAGCCGCAGAAGCACGCGGTGTTTGAGGGCTGTACAGCGCAGCATCGCTTTTCCAACAAGCCAGACATATGGTCAGGGAGCGGGTTCCCAGACCACTACGAAAAATTGACGCATTACGTGACGCTCATCCAGAGCCAGGCGCGCGTCATCGATCCGCATGCAGATGCGCGGACTCATCGCATCATCGTTTCGAGCGACGTGGAATCCGTCTTTCGCTATCCTGACACGGCGAGCGTTCTCGCCGAAATAGTGACGACCTCTGCGCGCTTGAAGCTGAAAAAGTTGGCGATCGTCGGCGTCGGCGGCACCGGCGCGTACATATTGGATCAAGTCGCGAAGACGCCCGTGTGGGAGATTCACCTATTTGACGGTGACACCTTCAGGCAGCACAACGCCTTTCGCTCTCCCGGAGCGGCTACGATGGCCGAACTGCGCCAGAGACCGAAGAAGGTTGACTACTACGTCGCGCGTTATGACGCTATGCGCCTTGGGCTCTTCCCTCACGCATACTACCTCGATGCGACCAACGTTGGTGAGCTCGCCGACTGCGATTTCGTGTTCGTCTGCGTAGACAAGGGGCCGGCGAGGAAGACGGTGTGTGAGTACCTTGTTGCGGCCGGCATCCCTTTCATCGACGTGGGAATGGATGTCGTTATGAACGCGGATACGCTGGAGCTGGATGGCACCTGCCGGGTGACCACCGCAACGCGAGACAAGCATGACCACCTCGCTGGCTGCATCCCAACCGACGAGGACAGCGCGGATGCGCTGTACCGCAAGAATATCCAAGTAGCAGACCTCAACGCTCTCAACGCGCAACTCGCCGTTATCAAGTGGAAGCAACTTTTCGGCTTCTACGCAGACCGCTTCAAATCACACCAGAGCGTGTTCACGGCAGCCTTTCAATCGCTCACGCGTGACGAGCAGCAGGCGTGAGCTGGGGATGAAGATCCAACGATTGCGTCCGGAGTTTCTTGAGTACATGCCGGAAAGCCTAGAGGAGGGTGTTCTCTACATCAGCGAGCGGTACCGGCTTTGCTCGCACAAGTGCTGCTGCGGCTGCGGCGAGGAGGTGGTGACGCCTCTATCGCCAGCAGGGTGGCGCTTGACTCGCGAAGGCGAATCAGTCTCGCTTTGGCCCTCGGTGGGGAATTGGGACTACGCGTGCCGCTCACACTACGTGATCCGACGGAACGCGGTGATCGAGTCCCGTCCGATGACCGAGCAGCAGATCGCCGGCGTCCAGCGGGGCGACGCCTTGGCGCTTTCTCGGATGGTGTCTCTGAACAACGCCGAGAAGGACCGCTTGGAAGCCTCAAATGCACAACCCGCCGTAGTCACAGTGGGGGTGTCAGAAAACTTGTGTAAGTTGACCAGGTGGGCGACTTGAAAGGAGTCGCTCAATGGAAGCAAACAAGGACGAAAAAGCTACTGTTTCAAATCGCGATCGGGCTGCCGCAAAGCAGGAGTTGCTCGATACGCTGCTGGAGGGGTGCTCTTCGGAGGAGGACCTGTTCGGGCCACAAGGCGTGTTCACCAAGCTCAAGGGCGCCGTCATGGAGCGGCTGCTCGAGGCCGAAATGTCAGAGCACCTGGGGCACGAGCCGCAGGGTCGACGCCGGGGCAGCAACACTCGCAACGGCCACAGCCGCAAGACGGTGCAGACCGAAAGCGGCCCGGTCGAAATCCAGGTGCCCCGTGACCGGGAGGGTAGCTTCGAGCCAAAGCTGGTCAAGAAGCACCAGCGCCGCCTCGAGGGCTTCGACGAGAAGGTGATCGCGCTCTACGCCCGCGGCATGACGACGCGGGACATCCAGCAGCACCTACGCGAGCTGTACGGCACCGACGTCTCGCCGGAGCTGATTTCCCGGGCCACCGAGGGCGTGATGGACGAGTTCCGCGCTTGGCAGTCGCGGCCGCTCGAGGCGGTGTACCCCGTCGTCTACCTCGACGCCCTGTTCGTCAGCGTGCGCGACGGCGGCCAGGTCACCAAGCGCGCGTTCTACGTCGCGCTCGGCGTTCGGGTCGATGGGACGCGCGACGTGCTGGGACTCTGGGTTGCCGCCAGCGAGGGCTCCAAGTTCTGGCTCAGCATCCTGACTGAGCTCAAAAACCGCGGCGTCCACGACATCCTGTTCATCTGCGCTGACGGGCTCACTGGGCTCGGACAGGCCATCGACGCGGCCTTCCCCAAGGCTGTCCACCAGACGTGCGTGGTGCACATGATTCGCTCGGCGCTGCGCTTCGTGTCCTGGAGCGACCGCAAGAAAATTAGCGCCGCGCTGCGCCCCATCTATCACGCAGAAAACGAGCAGGCCGCCGAGCTCGCGCTCAGCGAGGCCGCCAAAGAGCTCGACGGCAAGTACCCAAGCGTCACGCGCACCTTCCGCAACCGATGGGCTGAATTTGTACCGTTTCTCTCGTACCCCGCAGAGCTGCGCCGCATGCTCTACACCACCAACGCTGTCGAGTCCCTTAACTCACAGCTGCGCAAGACGCTCCGACAACGAGGCCCATTCCCCAACGACGAAGCAGTCTTCAAGCTGCTCTTCCTCGCAATCCAAAATGCTAAAGTACATTGGCGTCGTCCCATCGCTTGGACGCGCATGCTGGTTCAACTAGATATTTTCTTCGAAGGACGTCTGCCCGCCTGACGTCAAGTTACACAGAAATTCTGACACTCCCGTCACAGTCAAGGACGCGCAGACGCTACTTGGTCGAATTGCTGCGTTCCTGCGGCGCCTCTGGCGCGCCCTTCTGTGGCGCAAGCATTAGCGGCACGCGGCCTCGCCTCCGGATAGATCTGGCTCAGTAGTAGCGTTGGCTTGCGCACCGCGGCGGCGAGGCAGCTGCCCTGACTCTTCCAAATACTCCAGCGTATTCACCAGCTCTCGAAGCCCTTCACGTTGAGTCGAAGCCCTCCGGAGCTCTGGGCCATACCAACCGGCCGCCGCATTCTCGAGCAACGTGTTGCGATGAATCCGCCGCTCTTCATCGCTCACGCCGCTTCGGGGCGCCTTGGTCACGCTCGGCCGCGGCGGCGCACCGCGCTCTCCCAGCGCCCGCGACGCGACCTCGATCGACAAGCTTCCCAGCCCGCGAATTCGGTCCCCGCTCCGCCACCACGCCTCCCGCGGCACGCTCGACGCCAGCCACGTAATGTCGTCGACCGCATAGCCCGCGGCGATGAGCTCGACGATGGCGCGCAGGCCCGAATCGCGTTTCAGCTCCGACAGCGTGCGTGGGCTGCCGGTGGCTGCGCCGTAGGCGGCGGCGACTTGTTTTGTTTCCGGCCAATCTTGCGGCCGCAGCTGTGCCGCTGCGCGCGGATCTCGGAGCACCAGTTGCGCTCGCTCGACGAGCGGCATGGTCGGGTCGGGTCGCGCGGGCGCGCGCACGGCAGTGGGTTCCTTATTTGGTTCCTTCTTGGGTTCCTTAGGGTCCGCCAGGCGGACTGGTCCCGTCCGTTTGGCGGACTGGTGGGGTCCGGCAG
>Ga0164241_10002388_pt1 | contig 20542 bp, 15 predicted proteins | sample OricomyardsoilBY_FD_108780 | JGI IMG/M metagenome (GOLD analysis project Ga0164241, IMG submission 108780) | Backyard soil microbial communities from Emeryville, California, USA - Original compost - Back yard soil (BY) | ecosystem: Environmental > Terrestrial > Soil > Unclassified | place: USA... | reverse complement strand
TTCGGGTCTCCCAGGCCGTTGGTGTCGCCCTCGCGCTGCTCGCTCGCGAGCTCAAACCGTCGCGCTCACGCCCGCGAATTGCCCTGAAGCTCGGAGCCGTGGGTGCTTAAGAGATCGGGCATGTTCAGCACCCAGAGCCAGCGCACGCAAGCTACTTTTGCTCGCTTCCGCATCGTTGACCGCGATCAGAATGAGGAGCTTACTCGGCTCGATGGCGAGAGCCAGCTGATGGACCCGCTCGCTGTTCGAAAGCTTCCTGATGTCGGGCGCCTCGCCCTTGTGGCATGCGCCGAGGATCTGCCGGCACGCCGCGCCCAGCACCGACGGGATGCGGCGCGTGATTTCGTGAGCCGCCGTTTCGAGGTCGCTGTGCGTCCAGCGCTGGCGGGTGGTCAGGCTGAGACCGTAAAGAGAGGGAAAGAGCTCGAGGGTGGCTTTCGCGAGCGCGGTCACGAGCAGGCCGAGCTCATTGCCGAGCGCCGGCACGCGCTGCCAGCTCAGAGTGACGATGCGCGCGGGCTCGGCCTCAGACTCGGCGATCTGTTCGAGCGCATGGTGCGTGTCGGCGACGTCATCGGTGAAGACGCTCGCAGGTCGCCCCGGCTCCACCTTGTTCAGCCACTGGTCTAGATCGTCCGCCCGTAGCAAGCGATTCTCCGAACCGCGAACGATACGCCGATCGAGGTACCGCGCGATACCGAAGATCTCACCCGCGCCAAGATTTGCCGGCCTCGGCCCGGCGCTAAACAATCTACTATTCTGAGATCCCAAATGAAGCTCGAGGCCAAGGCAAGAGCGCCGGGTAAGAAGAAGCGAAAGCAACAGCGTGGCGGGCGGATGCCGAGCCCGCAGCGGGTCGAGCAGATGCTGCTCGCGACGAGCTTTCCGCGCCTGCACATGGTGCTCATCCTGTCGCTGGCGGCGGTAGGTTCCTTTCTGACCTCGGCATCGCTCGTGGCGCTGGGCCTTCACAGCATGGCCGCGCGCTACGGGCTGGCGGTGGTGGGCGGATACTTCTTCTTTCTCGCGTCCGTGCGGGGCTGGATTGCCTACCAGACGCGCAACTGGTCGTTGGGTCGGCGCACGGGGCAAAGGCCGACGGAGCATGCCCCATCGCTCGACCTCGACCTCATCGACATAGCCGGCCACATCGATCCGGATCTCGGCCACATCGATCTCCCCGACCTGAGCGCGCTGAGCGCCGCCGACGCCGGGTTCTCTGGCGGCGGGGGCGGGTTCGGTGGCGCCGGCGCGAGCGGGTCCTTCGCCGGCGACGTGACGGCAGATGGCTCGTTATCGGACGCCCTCGACGGCGTGAGTAGCGGAGACGGCGAAGGGGTCGCGATCGTCGTCGCAGCGGTGGCGCTGCTCGGAGGCTTGCTCGCGCTCGGCTTCGTCGTCTATTCGTCGCCGATCTTGCTGGCAGAGGTGCTGCTCGACGTGGCGGTCGTGGGCGCGCTGTATCGCAAGAACCAACGGCACGAGCGCGGGCATTGGGCCGCCGGCGTGCTGGGCCGCACCTACAAGCCCGCGCTCGTGTTGGCCGTCTTCGCCGTGATCTTCGGAGCCGCTGCCCAGAGCCTGGCCCCGAAAGAGCACACGCTCGGCGCCGTGCTCCGCGCCCACGACGCTGCGAAAAACCACTAACCGGTCTGCAGAGCGAGTGTAGAACCGAAAGTCGGTTCTGTGGTTTGTCGGCGTGTTAGTTTTCTGTCGCGTCGACGCGGTCGGCGTTCGCTCAAGTCGATGTACCCGATCAACCGCCGCTTCTGTGAGCTTTGTGTGGCGCTCGACATCGTCGCCCACGACGAAGGCAGTAAGGAATTTTACGAGAGGCTTCGCGGCAGGGTGCTCGAGCTGATAGACAATTCTTACGAGCTCAACGGCGTGCTGCGCGTCGAGCGTCTCCGAAACCAGGGCCCAGCGTGGTCCTTGAACAACGAGCTGACCGCCAAGGGCGCCAAGACTGGCTTACTGACCAAAGACACCGCCGAGCTGGCTGTCTATCGCCTGCTGGGCTTCGTCCACTCGCCGGCGGGCTGGGTGCAGCTTCCGCGCGTCGCGCGAGCCGAGCCCGAAGACGGCGCCCGGGCGCGACACCGAGATAGCTTCGCGGTGGTCCCCCAGCGAGTCCGCGACCGGATACTCGAGCTGTGGGAGTCAGCCCCGCATCTGCTTCGTAATTATGCGGAAGACGCGATCGGGTATTTGAAGCGGGAGCGCGCGGATCCGCTGCCCGAGCCGCCGTGGAGCTTGCCCTACGAGTTCGACGACGGTCACGACCTCATCTTGGAGTTTCTGTCGCGCGCGAAGGAAGCAAAAGCTGCCGTGACGGTGGCGGCCGTGAACAGCTACATCACGGCCTCGATCGGCCGACAGATTTTCCTCCGGCTCCTGCTCCGCGGCGTCAGGGTGCGCTTCTTGCTGTTCGATTTCATTCATGGTGACGCCGAGCACGTAGCGCGCATGGTACGAAGATCAGCGGACACACTGCGGGTGCTCACCCACGACACGGTCGCGGCCTTGCTCCGACTACGTGAAGATGCGCGCGTCGCCGGCAAGCTCGCCAACCTGGAGGTTCGCTTGCTGGATCACGATTTGGAGGGCCGCTGGTACTTGGTGGACCCGTTGGAGGGCGGTTGCGGCTTCGTGGTGCCACGTGCTTCGGATGCTCCAGACAGCGGCGGCGCTGGTAGCCGGGTCATCGACCAGAACGACCTCGCGCGGCACGTCGAACAGGTGAACCGCTCGTGGAGCCGCGCTCAGGAGCTCGACGACTGGCTACCGGCTTACGACGCCTGGAAGGCGAGCCCCGTGAACCAGGCGACTATCGGCCTGCGCTGAGAGGTAAAACATGAGCTCGCTAGAAGATATGATCGCTTCATTGCACCAGAAGGTGCCGGCGATGCACGCGCTGATGCGCACCTTGGTAGAGATAAACAGCTACTCGAAGAACGTCTCGGGATTGAACGAGTGCGGACAGCAAATGGCAAAAGCACTCGAGCTTGCAGGATTGAGCCTGCGAGTCGAGCGCGGCGGCCCGGGCTTTGGCGATCATCTATTTTGGTCGACGCCGGCCGCCGACAGCGCCGCACCAATTTTACTGATCGGTCATCACGACACGGTATTTCCACCCGGTCGTTTCGATCACTACCGGGTAAGTGACGGCCGCGGCCACGGTCCTGGTTGCTACGACATGAAGGGCGGGCTGTCGCTGGTCTGGGGCGTGCTTGCCACGTTGTCGGAGGCGAAAGTGCTAGCGGAGATGCCGCTGGTGCTGGTCAGCGTCGCCGACGAAGAAGTAGGCTCTCTAGACTCGAAGCCGCACCTCCAGGCGCTGGCGAAGCGTGCTCGCTGCGCGCTCGTGTTCGAGTCAGGACGCCCCCAAGATCGCATCGTAACCCGGCGCCGCGGGGGCGCCATCCTACGCGTCGTCGTGGTCGGCCGCGCCGCGCACGCCGGTAACGCCCACGCCGAGGGAGCGAACGCGATCTGGAGCTTGAGCCGCTTCGTCGACGCCGCCCAATCCTGCACCGATTACGCGCGCGGCATCACCGTCAATGTCGGCCTCGTCCAAGGAGGCACCAGCGCCAACACCGTGCCGCAGGACGCAGAAGGCACCGTCGATCTGCGATTCGACAGCGCGAACGATGGCCAGGCGCTGATCGAAAGACTACGCCAGCTCGCGCTGGACTGCGCGCTGCCCGGCACGCGCATCGAGCTTCAGGGCGGCGTCCATCGCGGGCCGCTGCAAAAGACGCCGGCGTCTGAGCTGCTCTATCACGGCTACGCAGCGTGCCAGCGCGCCTCCGGCTTGGGCGACGGCGAGCAGCCGCTGGTCGGCGGGGGTAGCGACGCGAACACTGTCGCCGGAGTAGGGCTCCCGGCGATCGATGGCTTGGGACCACGCGGCGGCGACTTTCACACGCTCGAAGAGTTCATCGAGCTCGATAGCTTCGGGCCCAAAGCAGAAGCCCTGCTGCGCTTCCTCTGCGCCGCCGACAACCGCTGAGCCGAGCTCCCGACGTTAGAAACGATCGAGGTAACCGGGACAGTTGGTGCGACAAGCAGGTTCGTGGCCTTCTCCCTCGATCCGAAACTCCGCGGCTTGGGCGTCCGCGTCTGCCAAGGCGCCGGAGCATAATCGATCTTTGGTTTGCTGTTACGAGCCCCCGGCGGCGTGCGGCTCGGCGGCCGCGATCAGCGGCTGGAGATCGCTCGGGTTGGTGGGTCGTACGACCCGCGCGAGCTCGCGGCCATCTTGCACGACGATCAGCGTCGGCCACTGCTTGACGTGAAACGAACGCCCTAGCTCGCGGCCCTTGCCGTCTTCCACGCGGACGTAGCGTACGCCCGGCATGTCGTGGACCAGCTCGTCGAGCAGCGGCCGCGCCGCCTGACAGATTGGGCAGTCCGCGGAGCCGACCTCGAGCAAGGTAGTCCCCGGCAGGGCGTCGATCTCAGCGCGGCTCGGTTCGAGGTCCATGCCCGAGAAGGTAGCTCAATGCCGCGCTCGCGGCTCGGAACAGCCAAAAGGCTTGGTGCCGGGCGGATAGCCAAAACGCACCTGACACGGGCCGAGCCAGTTGGGCAGCACCAGGGTCCACGGCGCGCGCATACAGAATGCCTGCTGAGCCGCATAGTTGAACGGCAGGTGGTGCAGGCTGATGGCTAGCGCGAGCACCCCCCGCCACAACCCGAGTCGCGGCCTTCGGAGCGGAGGCTCGATCTCCGACAGGCATCGTCTCGGTAACGCTCGCTGCAGAAGCAAGCGCGTGGGCAACGTCGCGAACAGCAGCGCGGACGTGGCACGCCCGTACCAGGCCTGGCTCATCCACCCGCCCCGCAGCCCCGCGGCGAGTAGGGCAGCGGTGCCACCGTGACGGTAGTAACAAACAGAGCGGTAGACCAAGACGGGGCCAAGCGCCATCGCCAGCACGTCGAAGTAACAGAAGGGCCAAAGCGCCCAAACCGAGCCGACGACCCACGCGAAGTAGTGCGGCGCGAGCACGAAGGGCAAGGATGGACCGGAAGCGCACAGCCCCGCGAAGGCTCCGATCGAGAGCGGCACCGCCAACAGATGGCTCTGCCCTACCAGCACCCAATCACGGCGGCGCGCCTTCCGAAACGCGTGCTCACTCGCGAGGTCCGCCATGCTCGCGCTCAGGCGACAGCGCTGTCGGCGCTGATACTCGTTTCGACCACGGCCACCCGAGCGTCGTCGGCCGGTAGAATCTGCGAGAGCGTATGAGTTTGGCCTAGCGCCGCGTCGAGGTAAATTTCCCCAAAATCGTCGGTGGTGGCTTGAATCTTTTCGCCGGTCGATACGTCGAGCTCCACCGTGACGCCTTGCAACGGCTCGTCGTTACTGTCGACGAAATGAAACACCGCGTGCGTCAGGCTCAGCGGGAGGAGAGGTACGTCGAGCACGTCGTTCTGCGTTTCGTCGGCGTGGACCTCGCCCGCGATGGTGAGCTTGGCCATGATCTCCAGGTGGCCGGAGCGCACTTGCTGCGTGTCGGGCAGCAGTAGCGGGAGGTCTTGCCCGCTGGCGACCCGCAGCCGCAGCTTGCGACGTGGCCGGCGATGGCCGCCCTCCTCCACCTGCTCCGAAAGAGAAGAATCGACTTTTACCGGCTCAATCAGCGAGAGCTCGACGCTCGTACCATCCGAAATGAGCGTTCCGTTGAGGGTCGCGAGCGGCTCCGGCAGGCTGCGCTCGTCTCGACGAATCTTCGAAATGAGCACGCCGCTCAGCTCGACCTTCGCCGCAGCGGCTTCGAGCTTGCGGCCGACGGCGCTCCCCAAGCACTGGAAATTCAGCTCCAACCCGGCGACGATGGCGCGCCCACCCCGGGCTGTGGTCTCAATCGGCATCATGACCACCCTCACCTGGCGCATGCCTTGTCGGTAGCCGACGCCAATGCCTCTGTCAAACGACGCACGGCGAGCCCGACTTGTTGACACCCTGCGGGGAAAGCGCGATTAGTCGAGCCGGTGGCGACTTTCGAGGAGGTGCTGGCGTACACACTGTTTGCGCAAGGAGCGAAGCGCGCGTCGACCTTCGCGAACATCTCCGCGCGGCCATTTCCGAAGCCGGAGCAGCCCACCAAGTTCATTCCAGACTCGCAAGCGCCGCTGCATGCGATTTGGCATTTCGAGCACGACGCGACGAAAGACCCCGCCAAAGTCAGCAAGCTCACCTGCCTCTCGCGAGGCATGGGTAACGGGCGCATGACGGTGGCCACCGAGGTCACAGTCGAGAAGGCGGCGATCAAAACCGCTCCTTCGCCGGACGGCAAGACGGCGAGCGTCGACATCGACTTGCCGCTCACTGTGGGCTTCGTGCTCCGCAGCGCTTACCTGAAGGCCAGCAGCCTTCCCGCTGATGCGCACTTTCTCTACCCGCTCCAAGCCGAGCTCGACCTGAGCATGCTCGTCGTCTTCGGCTACGAGTTCACTCAAGGGCTCGGCTCTCCTCCGGCTCCCATCCCCAAAGAGCGGCTCGAAGAAGCGGGGTTCATGCCGCTTCCCGGAGCCGCCGCGGATCCACCACCCGTCGGCGCCGGTCAACGCGCCAAGGTCGTCGTCGCACCGCTGCGCGTGATCGTCTGCTACAGCTTCGCGACGGGCAAAGAGCGCGCCGATTTCGAGCCTGGCGAGCTGCTCGGGGCAGGCCGCGTCTGGCCCCACGTGTTGATCATGGCTAACCGCGACCTTGCCGAGACGAGCGCGGTCGTGAAGGTCGCCCGACCCGCCACGCTCACCATGGACGGCGGCGATCACTCCAAGCACGCCGACATGAACTTGGGCATCGAGTCGGCATTCTTCGCCGACAGCGAGGTCCCGAAGCCCGTGCTCTCGCTACCGGGCGGCCCCCCGTCGCCGTACTGGGACGACCTGTTCAGCGTGTACGACGTAGGGGTGACGAGTGGCACCTTCCGCGCCGTCGACCCCTTGGAGAAGGGCGGAGTCGTGGCGGGCGCGGCGCAGGTGCTCAACTTCCTCGAGAAAAGCTATCGACCCGTCGCTGTTTCGCGCGTGGCCCGTCAAGGAGCGTACGACAACATCCACGTCGCACCGACGATGAAGGCGAGCACCGCCGCCAGCCACCCTGGCATGTTCCTCGACCGCATCTACATGGCACCGTTTTGTGAGCACGACTGCTTTCACATCCACTGGCGATGGGCGACCTACAACACGAAGCGCGCCACGTTCGGCTGGACTGCCGCCGGCAAAGATCCGCGCGTGCCCGGCGTCCCCTACAAGGCCAGCGGCGCGCCGATGGTCCCCGTCAATCAAACCGTCGACATCGAAATGATCGACGCGCACAGCTATCGCTACCGCGCCAAAGCCCTCGGCCAAGACGGCGTCGTGGCGGCCCCTGCCATCCCATCGGGGACCTTCAGCGTCTTCTTTCATCACGGTATGGCGTACGCGGTGCAGCTCGACTCGCTCAAGATTCAGAGCTTGGACACGCTGATCGACACCACCGCCATCGCCAAGGGCGAGCCGGATCTAGGCGCCACCAGCGCCACGACCTCGATTCCGGTTCGGTATTGGCGCTTGCGCTGGGGCGGCGACGATCAGCTCTTGTCGCCCGATATCGTGAATGAGCGGCTCAAGATCATCGATCGCGCCAAGCTGCTCAAGCGTGCCAGTCCGTAGCTAATACGCGGCTCACGGCTCGTCAGTCGACGTGTCAGGCTCTTCGATCGGCCGCACCGGCGTGGTGGTGGTAGCGACGGTCGGCTCCGGAAACCCGCAGTCGTAGCCGCACTTCAGCACCGCGTCGCCCGGGCGCCGGAGCCGCGGGTCACCGCTCACCTCCTCGACGCAATCCCACGCCGTCTTCTCGGGTGGGTTCTGTTTGCAAGCGCCTGTCACCTCCGCGATCAGCGGGCCATATTCGGCGCTGAGCCCCACCGCGCAGCGCTCGACGCATAGCAGCCGAGGCAGGCACTCGCCTGCGTAACAAACACCGGGGTCACCGGCGAGCTGAGGGAATGCCACCGCCTGGCGCTCCGCGTAGGCCGGCGAAAGGTCGCAAGCCACGTGAGGCTCGACGGGTATGAGTGACCACGAGCCTTGCGTGCAGATGGCCTCAGAGCACGCGGTTTCGGCGGGGCGAGCTGCGGCCGAGCATGTGGGGACGGCAGGCGCGGAGCCGCCAGGCGTCGACGACGTCTTCGGCGCGGCGCTGCACGCGAGCACCACGCTCGCCGCAACGACGGTCAGCATATGGCGTACGTTCACGGCAGCTCCAGCCGCAGGAAATCGTCGTGATCCATGACGCGAAGGGTCGTGGCGATCGGCACATAGGGACTCTGGTCATCACCGGTACCGAACATCAGCGCGTCCGTCCCCAGATAGTCTCGCACTTGGTTGACGCACTCATTGGCGATCGCGCATAGCTCCTCGCCGCTCGGCAGACACACAGGTAAGCTCACGCTCGGATCGAAGCGGCCGGGGGCGAAGCGTACCACGAACAGCAGCTCGATTTCGAGGCCGTCCACGCCGTCGCTCCGGACCTGCGCTCGTTCGAGCGGGCAGCAGTCGAGATACAGGGCGAGCGGCTCGTCGAACGGCTCCGGTCCCTCGCCGTTGCGGAACGGCGTTTGGTCGAGGCCGTTCGGAAGCGGTGTGTATTCGGGGGGACCGTCGACCACCGCCGGCGTGCGATGGCGGATGCCGCCGCCCACGCCGCGGCCGAAGACAGCGCGGCTCGTCGGGGTCTCGCCGACGATATAGAAATCCAGAAAAGCCTGCACCGCGCCCACGAAATCGGCGACGTTCACGGCGCCTCCTCGCTCGACGCCGGCGCGGGCGCGTCTTCCTTCTTCAACCCGGGGAAGGAATTGGCGTAAGGCGCATCGAGGTTCCAGTCGACGGCGGGCATGCCCCTACCCGAGCCAACGAGGAAGCACGTGGCCAGCGCTCGCCCGACCTGCGCGTTCTGGATGCGCGCCACGCGCGCTTCTTGCTGGAGGCATTCTTCGGTGGGGCAACCGCGACCGTAGACCTTGCGCTGGCCGCTGAACGGGTAACGGTCGAGTACGACGCCCTCGAAGCACGCTCGAGCTAGAGCTGCCTCCGGCATGCACGCGCCGCGGTCGCAGACGCCGTTGCCGCCGCCCGGCAGCGAACAACGTTCGACGCTATTTATCAGGCGGCAGGTGCTGGAAAGGCACGCGGGATCGACGCTACACTGCGTCACGTATCTCGCGCATTCTTGGGGCTGACGGCAGGCCGGCGCCGCTGTCAGCCCTGTCTTTGGCACGTCGCCCTTTACTTCCCAAGCGGAATCCGGACTACGTTTCGTGCGAGATTCTGCTGCGATGGGGAGCGCGGCGCTTCGTCCGGAAACCACCGTGGGCGATGACGGCGCGTGGGCGCAACCCGCACAGATCGCCAGCACGCTGCCGAACGCGGGGCTCGCTCGCAGCAAGCTCACGATCCGCCTCCCGACGAGGACGGGTCGCGGAAGTAGCGTGGAATATCCACCGGCAAGCGAACCTGTCCGAAGAAGGTCCGGAACGGCAACTTCGGATCGAACTTGGTCCTATCGGGCTGGTTGACGAGCGGCTGCGCGCTCCGCCCCTCGAGCCGCGTCAGCGGGAACACCGTCTCTTTGAAGAGAAAGGTGACGGAGCCATCGGGACGGCTCATGCAGGCGCGGACCACTTGGGTTTGGCGCACCAAGGCTTCGTCCGTGTCGTCCGTGAGGGCGTCGGTGTGGGCGGCATGGATCATCTTGTCGGCGAGCGTGCGAAACGGCGCGTAGAAGACCCACACCGCGTCGATGTTTCGCGCCACCGACAGTCCCCGAAGTGACCACGCGTAGCGCACCAGCGAATAGTTGTGCTCGAGCAGATTGAAATCACTCGGGTCGTCCGCCGACTTGCCGTTGCCGCTGCCCGTTCCCGTGTCGTACATCGGCTTGACCGGCGAAGCGTACAGTACTTTCGCAAGGTCGACAGGGCCGGTGCTGGGCAGGGTCCCCTGGAGGAGCACGTACAGACGCGCGAAGCCGATCGGGCGCGCGCGCTTCAGCACATTGTCGACGTGGGTCACCAACTGCTGGGCCTTGTCCGGCTGCAAACGTCCGAAGACGCCGACGCCGCGGAACGGCGCGCCCAGGCTCTTACAGCTCGTGCCCAGAGCGTCGTCCATCGTGCCGCCGTGCATGCCGTTTTTCTTGGGAAAGAGCAGGCGCTCTTCCGGAGTCTCGCGGTTGGGCGCGTTCAAGCCGCCCGTGTCCAAGAATTGCACGCGCTCGTTGCGGACCCGCAGCGTGAAGCCGATGTGGGCCGCGCCCTGATTGTCGCGCTCGACGCCGAGCGGCGCCGGGTAGCAGAGCGTTGCGCTGCGTTCCACCACGTTGTTCGTGATGCGAATCTTCATCAGATTGCGCAGCTGGATCTTCTTTTGATTGGTGATGGATTGCCCCGCTGCGGGATCCGGCGGCGCCTTCACGGCCGGGACGAACTTGGCGCCGAAACCATCGGCATGCGGCGACTTCAGCTTCTTGGTGTTGGGATCGACGCCGGCGCTCGTGATGAACGCGTCCATCTCGTCGTAAGCACTGACGTCTTCAGCGGGCAAAAAGCCGTTGGAGAACAGGTGCACCGCGCCCGGCCCGTAGTCGGGCAGCACGACCATTTTCGCGATGTCGACCGGGAACTCTTTGCCGACCTGGCTCGAGGGCGTGAGCACCTTGGGGTCGTCGTCGGTCGTGGCCGCTTCGCCAGCGGTGATCTCGCGCGGGTTGGCGGCGTCCACGAACCACTTACCCACGGCACCGTCGGAGGTGCGCTTCATGCGCGTCACGGTCACGCTGGCGCCAGACGCGGCTGCGATCTCACCGGAGGCGCCGCGCTCACCCCGGCTCAGAATGCCGAACGTGGCGAGTTGCTGGCACGCGAACACCAGACCGTAAAAAGGGTTGGCGCTGCCTGCCACCAGCGATCCCCCGCAAAATGGCATATTCGTGAATTTGGCGGGGACGTCGCCGGCTCGCGGCGGCGCGCCCTTCGGCCGCGGCGGCTGAGCCTTCGCGCGCGCGTTGTCGACCGGCGTCAGCACGTTGTACGCGTTCATCGGGCTGTCGTAGGGCACCCCGACCAACATCTCGGCGACCTGGCGTGCCCAAACCTCTTCTGCGTCTGCCACGTCGGTGAGGCCGGCCTTGACCTTCGCAGCCAGCGCGGCAGCACTGCGACCCGACTCGCTATCCCAGACTGCGTCGAGCGTGCCCGGTGCGTCGAGCAAAAAGAAGATGCGATGGAGCAGCGCGCTCAGCGCGGTCTTGTCATCTGCGCCCAGCGTCGACAGGTCGCCGTTGCCGGGGCTAAATCCGCGGTATTTAGCGGGAATCGGTGGCACCGCCACTTGGTTGAGGCCGACGCTGAGGCGCGGCGCCGGCTTGACCTGCGCGCGGATGGTGAGCGGCGTCGTCGTGTTCAGCTGGGCCGGCACGAACGTGGCATTGCCGGTACGGCCCGCCTCCTGGAACACGCCGTCGTCGTCGGCGACCGACGCCACCAGCGCGACGCCCAAATCTACCCGCGTGGTGAGCGTGAGCGACCAGCGAAACTGATTGCCTTGTTGGACGGGTGTCGACTTCAGCCGAAACGTCACCGTGCCGGAGCCCTTGGCGGTGCGGCCCACCTCCGAAGTCGATTGAGCGACAGCGTCGTGCTCGGTGACCACGAAATCACCGCGCAGCACGGGAGCCGGCGCCGCACCGCTCGGGGCTACTTTGGGCTTGCTACCGATACGGCTCGCGGCACCGGGCGGCGCCAAGCGCTCGACACGTACCTCGCGCTTCGTCGCGTCCGTGGAAGTGAGCGTGCACATCCACAACTGCTGGTTCGAGCCGTTCGAGTCGAGCAGTAGCTCGAAGACTGCGCGCACTGTCATTCGTCCATATCCCAGTTGTAAGGCACCGAACCGACGTGAAAGAGGTGCCGGCCGCGCACGAGCAAGCTGACGCCACCGGGCGGCAAATCTTTCTCGTCGACCACTCCCTGCGCGTCGGTACGCCCCCGGCGACGGCCGAACGGAGTTCGAAGCTCGTACGGCTCGTCCGCGAGCGCGAACTGCGCCTCGTCGTCGGCCGGATCGAGCACGAGGTTGACCAGCAGCGAATCGGCGTACACGACGGCGTTGCGGCTCGCCACGCGGCGTCCACTCGCCTCCAAGAAAAATTCGTAACTAACGGGCGGAAACGGCACGCCCGCGTCGAGATCGACGGGGGTGATCTCGTCCGGCACCTCCCACGCGTCGTAGGCCAGACTGACGCTACCGTCTCCGCTCGACGTCACGAACAAGCCGAAAGGCTCGCCGTTGATGACGAGCGTCAACGTCGCTGGTGTGCCCGCGGGCAGCCCCGGCGTGGTCACGTTCATCGAACGCGCCGTACCGACCTGGGTGGTCACGGCGTCCCACTCCGCGCGGAACGGTTTCGCGCTGAGCATCGGCTCCAAGGGCGTGCGCTGATAGAAACCCGGCAGGTAGAGCTCGCTCGTCTCCGCGTCCGCTTCCGCGGCGGCCACGTCCGGCTCTGCGCCCGACTCGAAGAACAAGATTTCCACGCGCCGATTGGTTTGGCTGCGGAAGTCGTCGACGCCGAGCTCCTCGATCGGAAAGTGCTCGCCGAAGCCGAGCGATTTGCGCTCGGGGTCCACGAATTTCAGCTTACCGCGCAGCGCCGCGACTGCCGCCGCGGCTTCACCCAGCTCCTGTTGCAGCGCGAATTCGTAGCAGTCGAAGAACGCACCCCACGTCAGCTTGCCGACCGAGCCGTCGACCGCGAGATCGGCGGCGGTCGAGCCGAGCGCGAGCTTGTGGCGATTGAAACCGGTCTGGAACGCGCGCACGTTGACCGGGTCCACGAAGCTGGTGATTTTGCCGGGATCACAAGCAAAGTCCAAGTCCTCGAAGGCGCGTGACACCCACGACAAGACCTGATTGATGTCCGCCGCCTGGTGACGCTCGTGACAGAGAGAGCTAAAGCTCTCGCGATCACCCTCCAATAGCGCCAATGCTACCTTGGCCCGCTGGCGGCTGAGCTCGTCATTGTAAGCATCGCCGGCGCTGGTGTCCGTATGGCCAGCTACGAGCAGCGTGCGGCCCTGGTGCTCCTCGTTGAAGCGCAGCGCTTGCGCGATCAGCCCGACCGAAGACAGCGCTGCGTGCCCGCCCGCGGCGTCGGGGTCCTCGCCTTCGGGTAACACCACCGCGCTATCGGTCCGAAAGTGACCATCGGAGATCTCCGCGAAGGTGACGTCGGGTGCGTCGGCGTCGCCCGCCTCGAGCTCGACGACGGCCGCCACGCGCTTGCGCCACAGCGGGTACTCGCGACTGCCCGCCGCGGAGTTGATACCGGCGGGTGGGGGGGTAATGCCGAACTCCGGATCGAAGAAGAACAGCTCCACGCGTCGATCCGTCGGAGCGCGCCGATCGTCGGCGGGCGCCGCGTCCAGCTCGTCACCGGTGTCGTCGAGCGGAAAATTCTCGCCGCAGCCATGGGCGGTAGCGTCGATATCGCCCACGAAATCCGAAAGCGACACGCCGTCGAGCGACATGTATTCGGTGACGAGCGCGCGGCGCGTTTGCGGGCCAGCCACGCCGTCCACCTCGAGATCGCGGGTGCGCTGGTACCACCGCACCGGGTCTTCGCTACGTATCTTGGTCGAAAACCCCGGCATCGCCGTGATCATCAAGCGATCTTCGACTTTGCCCCAACGCTGCTTGGCTTCGACACCTTGCCCGTAGAAGGCGAGCCACCCGTCCACGTCGTCGCGCAGGTAGGCGATCGTGGCCTCGGCGCGCGACAGCGAAAGCTTGTCGTTGTAAGCCGGGGCGCCCGACGTGTCGGCGTGGCCGACCACCAGCAGCTGACAGGGCGCGTTGTCCAAATAGATTCGACGAAGCTTCTTCACGCTCGGCAGCGCGCTCGGCAACAAAAACGCCTTGTTGGTATTGAAGAAGAAGTGCAAGCGGGCCAGTACCGAGCGCGGCACGGCGCCGAGCAAGCGGACCTCCGGATCTGCCTCTGCCGGAGCTAGTACCACCAGCGGGCTCTCGACGATGTCGACCGCCCGGTCCGGATCGCCTTCCTCGAAGAATTCGAGGGCGAGTGACAGCCGATAATCGCCGGGAAACACCACGTCGTGCAGGAGACGGCCGTCGTCGCCGGTCTCACCCTCGAATTGCTGTGGCCCGCTGATTTGGTAGGTGCGACGCGCGTGGCGCGACCGCCCCGTCTTGTCCGACAGCTCGACGAACAGCTTGCCGACGGGAGGCTTGATCACGATCGTGTTCGGGACCTCCGCCTTCAGCGCGAAGGGCCCGAGCTCTTGGCCGCGAAAGACCACTTCTTGCAAGTTGGACTCTTTCGGCGGCTGGCCGCCCCGAAAGCGCTGCCAGCGGCCGTCGAGCAGGTTCGCGAGCGCGTCAGCATCGGGGACTGCGACCTTCGCGCTCGTGGCGCTCACGCCGTCGAGCAGCGCGACGCCGCCCGCGTTCGTGGTAAGGGTCTGCACTCCGTCCGCCGTGAGCTCCACCTCGATGCCGGCGATCGGCTTGCCGATCTCATCCAGAAAGCGTGCTTCGAAGCTGCGCGCCGCGGACTCACGACGCGCGGGCGGGAGCGGAGGTAGCTCTGGCAACGCGACGGGCCGGCGATCCGAGAGCGAAGGTACGGCGAGCGCTTTGACTACGATTCGCCCCGCCGCGAGCTCCTCCTCCAAAAAATGAGCCAGGCTCGGGACCGACTGCGGGTCTAGCTCCCGCCGATCAACGGGGCTAAACACGAAACCGTCAGCTAACAACGCGACGACGTCGAGCGCCGCCCGCGCGATTGCCGCATCGCCCCCCCCGAGACCGAGCCGAAACAACGCCGCTACCCGCTGCGCCAAACGTGACTGCGCGCCGCTGGGACGCGCGCCGGCACGATCGACGCTCAACGAGAAGGCCTCGAACGGCGCCGCCACCACCACGACCTGATCCGCACGTCCCACGTCCCGAACATACAACTTTTCGACGACGATCAAACCGCGATCTTGCGGGGCGGCGGCCGTCGACCGACTTGACTTTTGGGACGGCGCTCTCGCGTGCGGCTGCTAACCGGCGAACCATTCAGTCGACGTCGATAACGCCGAGTCGCTGGCCGGCTTTGCGCATGACGGTGCGCACGATGCCGTCTTCGCAACCTACCTCTGCTTGAAGGGCGTCCCCGAAATTATCGGTCGTCACCTCTCCGCTCGGGTCGAAGATCAGAATCAACATCGGGTCTTCGTCGTCGCACCGCTCGATCTTCAGGTGCTGGAGCTTGGATTCGGGCGAATCGCAAAGCGCGTCGATGGTCTCCGCGAGGCGACCGCGATCGGAAAAGCGTGCGGCGTCATCGAGCCCGGCATGCTCGGCCAACAGCGAGCTTACGATGGCGCGGATGTCGGCGCTCGCGTCGCTGCCCGCCTCCGCCTGTACCGTCAACACGAGCTCGTTGTCGATCCGCATGCTGCGATTGGTGAGATTGGCGGAGCCTACGCAGAGCAGCTGGTCGTCGACGGCCAAGAGCTTGGCGTGGATGAAGGTCGAAACCGGCTTCTCCGGGTCGCTGCGATCGGAGGTGATGAGAAAGCGGATGCGGTGGCCGCGCTGCTCCGCGACCTTGGCTATGGCGTAGCGGACGGAGCGTTGCCGGTTGCCGAGCACGAAATCTTCCTTGGGCGTGTCGCCGCCGTCCGGCATCACGACGACGATCGTCAGCAGCGGCCGTTCGGCATCGAGCAGTCGATCCCGAAACGCGGTAAGGATCGCGAGTGAAGTGAGATACTGATTCTCGATGTAGATGAAGCTCTCCGCGCTCGCGATCGCCTGCGTGAGCAGCGCCTCCACCTCCGTCACTCCCGCTTCGTCTTCGCGGTAGATGGTTCGGCTCAGCATGACCTCGCGCGCGCGCACGAACAAGCCAGCTTCGGCCAGCTCTCGCAGCGACGGCTTCTCGTCCCAAGGTCGCCCAGCCGTGACCGGCAGCTTCGATACCGACGACCACAGCTCCTCGAAGATCCGGCGGACATCTGCCACGACCTCACCGCGGAGTGCGAGTTGCAGGTCGTGGAAGGGCCGGTAGGGCTCACCCGACACGTCGATGCGCCGTTCGTCGTGCGGCGCGTGGGCCCGCGTATCCCAGCGGCTGTCGCAAATGTCCAGGCCACCCACGAACGCGATCTCGTCGTCAATCAGCGCGTACTTGTGGTGGTGGGAGCCCCCGACGTTGGGGTGGGTCCAATACTCGAAGTGAATTCGCTCGTGAGTCTTCAGCGCCATCTTCACCCGCTGCATCCACTCTCGTTCGACGGCGTAGATCAGCGAATAGTCCCACGCCAAGATGTGCACTTCGAGCTCGGGGTTGTTCGTGCACAGTCGGTTGAGGAAGCCGACGAGCGTGTTTTCCTTACCGGGGAGCCGTTCTTCGCCGCGCAGCAGCTGCATCTCCGTGTCGAATTGCCAGCCCGACAACAAGATGGAGCGTCGCGCCCCTTGCGCTGCGCGCACGAAGGCCCGGTAGTAGATCTCGGCGTCGGCCAGGAGCGCCATCTCCTCCACCGGCGACCGCTTCCAACAGATGTCTTGACTCACGAGGGGCTTCACGACGCTCATTTCGCACCGCTCGTCACGCGCGTCCATCGCTCGTGCGGCAACGCCGTGTTTTCGCGAGACCCCGTGCCGCGGAACGCGAAGCACGACCGGGTTTCGGGCTATACTGCGACGACGCCAGCACCTGACGCTGTGGCGGCAGCAACGACCCGGGCGCCCGAGGGCGACGCCTACGGCGCGAGCCCTTCACCCCACATCGGCGCGGGCAGCGGAATCTTTCGAGTCACCGCGCGAGTCTTGCCCGTGAGCCGGCGGATATACGCCGCTTCTCGAGGATCGTGGGGCTGTCCGTTGCGATCCAGAATGTCGTGAAACCAAACCGTCGGCGCATCGCTCGATGGCTCCTTCCACGAGCTCCACGGATAGATCGTCTGCGACTTGCCGCTGACCAATCCCCAGCTGTACGCGCCTGCACCCTGGGCGTTCAGGTAGCCGAGTAGGGGATCGAAGGTGCTATCCGCGGTTCGGGCCATGTATTCCGTACACAGGATCGGCCGCCCGTAGCGGCGAAGGTTCTGCACCCGCTCGCGCATGTCGTCCAGTCGCGAGTAATTGTGAAAGGAAATGATGTCCGAGCCATCGAGCATGGCGCGGTCAGAAGCGCGCAGCTGCGCGGGGTCGCGGAAATCGGCCAGCCAAGGCGCCGCCGTCAAGGGCTGGCTGGCTCCTGCCTCGCGCGCCCAGCGGAAGGTCTTGTCAATCAACAACGCCGAGAGCCTCGGCTTGTCCTTCACCTCGACCTCGGCGTAGCTGTCGGCGTTGTCGTTGTCGGGCTCGTTGAACACGTCCCACAGGTCGATCCGGCGATCGTCCTTGAAGCGCCCCACGACGTCCTTGACGTAAGGCTCGAGCTCATCATGCCGCGCGGGGTCGCCGAGGATCGCAGCTCCGGGGCTCTGCACCCATTCGGAGTTGTGCACGTACGGGCGCGGCGGCGGCTGCTTGCCCGGCTTCGGAAGCGGGTTCCATACTCCGTCGAAGATCACGAGCATCACGCCCAGGTGGTGCCGGTGCGCAATCGCCAGAAACTCGTCGACGCGCTGCTCGAAACCGACGGCGTCTTCCTTCCAGGCCAGGTCGTGTAAAAATACCCGAAGGCTGGTAAATCCGAGAGATTCTGCCCACCCCAGCTCACGATCGATGGTCTTGGGATCGAAGGTCTCGGCTTGCCACATCTCGAGCTGGTTCACGGCGGTGCTCGGTACGTAGTTCACGCCTACCAGCCAGCCTCTCGCCTGGTACCACTCCCAGGCTCGCTGTGCCGACCAGCGCGGCGGAGCTGCTGCCAAGCGCTGCGCGCTTCCCTTCGACACCGAAGCGGCGTCAGCACTGGGCCACGCCGCGGCCGACGCCGGCGCCGTGCGAGGCACGGGCGACGCGCCGCAGCCCAGCGCGCCGAGCAGCGACAGAGCAAACGCTAGCGGGCGGGGACGCATCCATCGCGCGCGAAGCAACTTCGCAGGGCCGCGCTCACGCTTACCCCGACCCTCACGGGGCCTCAACCGAGTCGATCTCAATTTCCGATGTCATGAACGCGGTCACGGCCTCACGCCACCCTTTCCAATCTGCACGAGCACGCCGAGCGTCCAAAGCTCCGCTTTTTGGCGCCGCCCAAGCATGAACTGTGAGAGCCAGCGCACCTGCTCCCACGTCCGAGCACGCGTCCGCTCGCGTGAAGGTCGGTGGCGCGCACTAAAGTCACGCGTCCGGCCGAGCAGGCGCTGACGCGGGCGAACAAACGCCTGACGCCAGAAAAAGGTCACCGGCAGCGAAGGACTCGCGGGCGCGCGACTCTAACTTGACCGGAACGACACACGAGAGGGCCCAACGCCGTTCGGCGGGGACGAAGCGCCGGCGCGGCTGGTTGCTTTCGCGGAACGGCGCCGGGGCGGAATGTGGGTCGTCGTCATCAATCACTGCAGCTGAGGAACCGCATGAAACTAGTAAAAATGTTTCGTCTTGGCATACCTGCGCTCGTCGCAATCGGCGCGTTCGCTTGCTCCGGCGCGCAGCCGGAAGACAGCCGCGAAGGTCCGCTGACCGGCACGCTCGTCAAGGCGATCGTCCATGAAAATAGCGGCCACAGCCGCGCCGAATACTATCTCTCAGTGAACAAGCGCTGGACGCGACTGGCGGTCGACGAAGCGGAGATCGATCCCACGACCATCAACCACCAGGTGCATGTCGTGGGCCGACTCTCCGCCGACGGTCAGCAGATCGATGTGGACCGGATCGAGGAGCCGCGGCTCGACTCCACCGGCAAGCTCCAGCAAGAGCTCAGCACTCAGGCGCCCAAGGGCAAGGTAGCGGTCGTGCTGGTGAGAGATTCGCGGCTGCCTCCGGTCGATGCGTATCCGAAGCAGGCGGCGCGCGACGCGCTCTTCGATTCGGCCACCTCCACGAACGACTTCTTCAATGAGGTCTCGTATGGCGCCTATGGGCTCAGCGGGGACGTGTTCGGCTGGGTCACCACCGACATGAGCGACTGCGGGAACACGCAGCCCTGGCAGCAGCAAGCCGCCGCTCGAGCGGCTCAGCTCGGCTTCGTCACCGACGACTACCGGCATTTGATCTTCGTGTACGACCGGCAAGGTGGCGGCGATGGTTGCTTCTACGCGCGAGGCTCGTTCGGCAGCCCCGACGGCATCGGCACGATCGAGTCTTTCCACAACAGCGCCGGCACCTTCGCCCACGAGATCGGTCACAATCTCGGGCTCGATCACGGCACGCTGTACTCGTGTCAAAACCCGCACTTCGAGTACGTCTCGTACGCAGCCCAGTGCGAAGATCAGGTCTACAACGACCCATTCGACGCGATGGGGTACGACGGCTTTTATTACCACTACAACAGCTACAGCAAGCAGCTGCAAGGCTGGCTACCCGAGAGCAACGTAGCGCACGTCACCCAGGCGGGCAGCTTCACGATCGTGCCGCAAGAAACCCAGGCCAACGCGCTCCAGAGCTTGCTGATTCCGATCCCGAATTCGAACGACTACTTTCATGTCGAGATGCGCAAGCAGTACGGCTTCGACGACGAGCCGCGCTTCAACGGGGCCGTGCTCGTTCGCCGCGTGAGCCAATCCGGGCTCTACCAGTACACCCACTTGCTCGACATGACACCGGACAACGACCCCAACAATGCCTCGCTGGCGGTGGGTCAGACGTTCCAAGACGAGGTAACGGGCATCTCCATCACCCTGCAAAGCCGCACCAGCGCGCAGGCCATCATCGACGTCGACTTCGGCGCCGATAGCTGCGGCGACGGGGCTCAGAACAACGGCGAATCCGACGTCGATTGCGGCGGGCTGTGCAATCCTTGCCAAGAGGGCCAGACCTGCAATGCTCAGAAGGAGTGCTACACGGGCGTGTGCAGCGACGGCACGTGCGCCGTCAACGACAGCGGCGGCCTCACCGGCGAGTACTATTCCGGGCTCGATTTTGCCGAGCTGAAGCTCACCCGCACCGATCGCTTCATCGATTTCAATTGGCGAGACCAGTCCCCTGACTATCGCATCCCCACCGATCAGTTCTCGGTACGCTGGTCGGCCACCTTGCAAGCGCCCCAATCGGGCAGCTACCTCTTCAAAGCCACGACCGACGACGGCGTTCGCTTGTGGCTCGGCGATCAGCTCGTGATCGATCGTTGGTACGGAGCCGAAGAGACGGTGGGTGAGATCGAGCTCACCGCCGGCGAAAGCTACGACTTCAGGATGGAGTACTTCGAAGACGGCGGCGACGCACGCGCGCGCCTGTTGTGGGCTCCGCCCGGCGAGGAAGCGTACGATTTGATCTCGCCGGCGTTGCTCACCCCGGTCGGTTGCTCGTTGGCGACAGCGGTCGACATCGGGCCGCGGACGGTTTCGACCAGCGTCGC
>Ga0164241_10002387_pt1 | contig 20543 bp, 18 predicted proteins | sample OricomyardsoilBY_FD_108780 | JGI IMG/M metagenome (GOLD analysis project Ga0164241, IMG submission 108780) | Backyard soil microbial communities from Emeryville, California, USA - Original compost - Back yard soil (BY) | ecosystem: Environmental > Terrestrial > Soil > Unclassified | place: USA... | reverse complement strand
TTGTAGCAGGTTTCCATGTCGGTGAGATTGATCCCGGTGAACATGTTCGAGAGCAGGGTGAGGAAGCGGTTGCCGACCATGTGCCAGAAGTACACCACGCGATGCGCCTCGGCGCCCATGAAGCGCGATCCGAACACGACATCCGCCTTCCCTTCGAGGATCGGTTTCAGCAGGCGGGGATATTCCTGCGGATCGTACTCCAGGTCCGCGTCCTGCACGATGACGATATCCCCGGTGGCGGCGGCGAAACCGGTGCGCAGCGCCGCGCCTTTGCCGCAATTGACCGGATGATAGACGATCCGACTGACAAGAGGCGCGATTTCGCCGCGCAGGATGTCGACCGTGCCGTCCGTCGAGCAGTCGTCCACGATGATGATTTCCTTCTCCGCCACCGGTGCGGCGCGCACGGCGTCAACGATGTTGCGGATGGTCCTGGCTTCGTTGTAGCAGGGGATAATGATCGAAAGCTTCATGCGGAGGTGAAAAGCCCGCTAGGGGCAGATTCGGAGTATTTGACCACGGATGGCACGGAATGCACGGATTGGCATAGCCGCGAAAGAACGCAAAGTGCGCAAAGGATTATCATCCTGAACGCAGTGAAGGATCCATGCTTTCGCTCGCAACATGGCTTTCGATGCCGTGGTTCCTTCGCTGCCAATGAACCGCCCTGTTTGTCATTCTGAACGAAGTGAAGAATCCAGCATGATACCCGCTGGCGGCCGTACGGCTGGATCCTTCGCACGGCTCAGGATGACGGTGAGGACCTTCATTGGGAGGTTCACTCAAGCGGGCTCCGGCGTGGTTGAAAGCCTCAGGATGACAAAGCGGCAATTCATCTCCTCCCAGAATCCCGGAAAAGTCAGCAGGCGTACGGGGTGGTTCAGACATACTGAGCGTGCCGGACAATCCGGACGCCGCCCGTGGGGACGTGGACCGCAGTATTTTGAGTTTGGATTTGCTGCGGGCTCGCGAGGTTCAAGTCCATTTTGGCGGCATCATATCCCCGCCTCTCGGCCTTCCATTCATGAAAATCGGTGACGGTGGCGGTACGCAGCTTCGGCGCAGGGTGCTTGGGATCCTTGCGAAAAGCTGCGATAAAATAAGCTTTTGCCTCGGTGAATTTCACGGCGAAAGACAAGATTACGCTACGACCCTTGTCAAACCAAGCTCGGGTTGGGAGAGGCTTGAGAAGGGATAAGGGAGGTAAGGGGTAAGAACGGGCTGGATCGAAAATCGAAAATTTGAGGTTTGATAAGGTCATCAGTAACGAACCGGATATAAGGCAACGGAAACGGAGGCTCGGGTGCATTTAATCCGGTATTCATCCGTGCAATCTGTGGTTCAAACTCTGGGCAGACGTTTTTGACCGCGGAATGCACGGATTGGCATGGCCGCGAAAGAACGCAAAGTAATCGAAAGAGGGGTTTGAAGAGGGCCCGCGAATGACGCGAACTCGGGATATTCCGAGGCAGGCCCGGTCTGCCATTCGTGTCTGTTCGTGTGATTCGTGGGCAGTTCCGTCTGTCTTTCCCTCTCGCTGGTGGCGGGGGCTCAGGAATTTGACGCCTTTTCAGCCAACGCCACGAGGTGGATGGGCCTCACCCGCTCCGCGTCCACCACGCTCCAGCCCGTCTCGTGGAGGATTTCGCGGATCAGTTCCAAGTTGAACACGTGATGGTGCATGCAGCGGTTTTCCCGGTTCAAGGCACACCGCGCGCGAAATTGCGCGGGTGAACCCGCGTGCCGGTCGAGAGCGAGGTTGTGAAGGGCGACGATCTCGGGCAAATGGGTGAGGTCGTCCTCGCCCGTGTTGCGGGCAAAGTCCTGGCGCAGATGGTTGATCGTGGTGAGGGGACGGCGATGATCGAAGGTGGCCCGGGGATCGGGCAGAATCAGAAGGAGATGACCGCCGTCGCGGGTGACGCGGGCCCATTCCCGCAGGGCGGCGATCGGATTGGCGAGGTGTTCGAGGCAGTGGGAGGAAAGCACGAAATCATAGGCGCCATCCGGGATGCCGTCGAGGTGGGTGGCCTCGCGCAGAAACTGCCGGCCAGGAGGCTTGGCCGGGTTAAAGACGAATTCTCCTTCGTCCTTCAGTCCGGTTTCCCACGCCGTACGACTGGCGAAGTTGACGTTGTCGATCCGCTTCGCCTCCGGATAGACGGGGAGGATGTTCTTTCGGGCAAATATCCGGCTGGGACCGCCGATCTCCAAACCGATACGATCTCTGGTCGCATTGACCGCTCCCGGAGCCAGCGAAGGCGACGTGGGCCAGAGGCGGGTGCGCAGGGCTGTGGCCAGCCAAGGGATTCCTCCGTAGCGGATTCGAGCCATCAGATGGAGCAAGGATGACCTTTCAGGCATGGATTCGATGGGAATGAGTCAAAAACTTCCATTTAGTGTCGTTGGACCTTGGGGACGCATGAAGAATATTGCCAGAAGAGACAGCGATAGAGAATGTTTATCAACATGCTGTTGACCCATTCATGGCCGTAAATCACCTGAGCAAATGGCTCAGACCTGAAGGCCTGAGCAGACTGATAATGAAGGATTTTCTGGGCTTGCTGGCGGAGCGCGGAGGCCGGTTTTTGATCGGCTTGATTGATAATATGTTCTGGTCGGGCCGATTGTTGGTGGCATCTACGCCGTTAAAAACAAATTAGCGACTAACTCACGTGTTTCCTCCTGCTCTGCAAACCATGCTTTCGCGGCCAGCCATGCGATCAGCCGCGCATAATTTCGGGTGGCTGGTGGGAGAGAAGGCTGTGCGGTTTGCGTTCGGCGTGGGGGTGGGAATTTGGTTGGCACGCCACCTGGGTCCAGTGCGACTTGGCACTCTGGGTTATTGCACGGCACTGGTTACGCTGTTCGGGTTCGCGCCCTCCCTGGGGCTTGATGCCGTAGTGAAACGCGATTTGCTTCAAATGCCCGACAGGACTTCTGAATTGCTTGTGAGCAGTTTCGTTTTGCGGATCTGCGCGGGTATGGCGTCGTACGGAATTCTTCTCATCTTGGCGTTTGGGGGTTGGGGGCTGACAGAGGAAGAGGCGCGATTGCTTATCATCTTTAGTTTGATGCTTTTTCAACCGGGTCTGTTGGTGCCCGATTTGTGGTTGCAAGTTCAGTTGCGCGCGAAGTTGTCCGTTATCGTGCAATTGCTGGTTCTGGCCATAGGTTCAGCTTTGCGCGTATGGCTGATTTTGGACGACGCCTCACTCGCGGCATTTGCTTGGGTCGCGGTTGTCGAAATGATGCTGTGTGGAGTGGGGATTTTCACTGTCTCAAGGTGGTCGGGCCTGAGTGTGAGCAGATCGGCTGCACGATTCGTGACCATGAAGCGACTACTGGCGGAAGCTTGGCCACTGATGTTCGCCAGTTTCGCGATTGGTGTTTATATGAAAATTGATGAGGTGATGCTTCGCCAACTAGCCGGACCGGCTGTTGTTGGCATTTACTCCGCAGCGGTGAAACTCAGCGAAATTTGGTATTTTCTGCCGGTCGCCCTAGGCGCGAGCGTATTACCAGCACTTTTGCGAGCACGAGCGAGCGATGAGGCAGTATATGCGCACAGGCAGCAGCAGTATTATGACATTAGTGCAGCGGCTGCCTATATCCTTTCGGTTCCGATCGCTTTGGTTGCACCCAAGCTCATCAATCTGACCTATGGATTGGACTATGCCGCAGCGGGACCAATTCTTGCGGTTCATATTTGGTCGAGTGTTTTCGTGTTTATCGGCGTTGCGCGTGGGCAGTGGTTGGTCAACGAGGGGCTGCAGAAATTTTATCTAGCAGCCACCTTGGCGGGTGCCGGGGCCAATGTAATGCTCAACCTCGTCCTCATTCCTCGCTTGGGCGGATTGGGTGCGGCGTGGGCTACTGTTCTATCCTACGCCTTTGCCGCCTGGATTGCCTCGTATTTGCATCCTGCCGTTCGAGCGACGGCCAGAATGCAGACTCTCGCTCTATTGATTCCGTTCCGCGGATGGTCTTATCTCCGGCGGCGATGAATCTGATGTCATTAGTATATCCTCGATATGCCCGGGCGCGTCGCGCCCTGTGCGAAGCAATTGGCGTGGGGCGGTATTCTTATTTGGCATTGAACGATCTTGATCGAAAAATAGAGCGTCACCTTGATTTTGACGCCGGATTCTTCGTCGAGGCGGGGGCCAACGACGGAATGGCTCAGAGTAACACCTATTATTTCGAAAAGGTTCGGGGATGGACTGGACTGCTGGTCGAGCCAGTACCGGAGTTGGCTGAGATATGTAGGCGGAATCGCCGGGCCGAGGTAAGGCAGGCGGCCTTGGTTGATAAAGAGGTGCCGGGTGCCACAATAGAACTGCACTTCGCGGGATTGATGTCGACAGTGACCGGTGCGCTGGGCGATGCCGAATCGACGGCCCGTCATGTTGCTGTCGGTCTCGCGGTGCAGAACTTGCCGAGCACTCGCCGACTGGCCGTGCCGGCGCGAACGCTTTCCGCTCTATTGGACGATATCGAACTTACGACGAGAATCGATTTATTGAGTCTGGATGTGGAGGGCGGTGAGATTGGAGCTTTACGCGGGCTCGATTTTTCCCGCCATGCTCCGCAGTATATCTGCATTGAAACGCGCGACACTTCCGCAGTCACGATGATATTGGAACCGCGCTATCGTCTGGAGGAAATTCTGACTGATTTGGGCACCCATCGCGATCTATTGTACAGGTTGCGCTAACGTTATGCCGATAACGATTCCAGTCGTTTTGTTTGCTTACGCGAGAAAGGAGCACCTTGAGCGATCGCTTGGATGCCTACGGGAAAATGGAATTCCTTTGCTTTACGTCTATGCTGACGGCGTGAAAGGTTTGGCTGACGAAGCAGCCATCAGGGAGACGCGCGCAATCTTGCGAGAAATCGAATGGTGCGAGGTTCGTTTGATCGAGCGGGCGGAGAATCTCGGTCTGGGACGAAACATTCTCGCCGGCGTGACGGAAGTCGCGGCAAAGCATGAAATGTTTATCGTCTGGGAGGATGATCTCATTTGCGTGCCGGGAACCTACGAGTGGCTGTGCTCGGCCTTGCGGCACTATGTGGATGATCAGCAGGTGATGAGCGTGTCGGCATGGAATCATCCGCGCGTCATTCCCAAGAATATCGGCAATGCGCCTTATTTTGACGGACGGGCGGAATGCTGGGTCTGGGGAGCATATGCGCGATCTTGGTCGGGCATGGAGCAAACCGCCCTGGCAAAGATGAAAGCGGCAATGGAAGCGGGCGTTTCGTCCCATGCCTACGGGTTTGATCTGCCGGAAATGGCGAGAATAGAGGAGGAGAGAAATATATGGGCGGTTCGTTGGCTTTATCATCATATGCAAAACGGCGGCTTATGCCTCCGTCCTCCTTGGAGCATGGTTGAACACATTGGGTTCGATAGTGCGGCCACGAATGCCGCAACTGAGGACGGGTGGGGGAACCCGCCTCTGCGTGATGCCCCCAATCCGGAATTATGGCCTCGACTCGGGGAGCATCCGGATTGCAGAGGGCTTTGGCGAAAGGCCTATCCGGGCCGATTGGGAAGAAAATGGCGTCGATTGAAGAACATGATTCTTGGCCAATGAATGCCTTGCTCCGGAAAGTCGCTGCCGCATTGCCGGAGGCATGGAGGTTGCACTTCCGTCGCCATTTTGCCTGGCGGTGGTTTCGCTGCAGTTATTCGTCATGGGCTGAAGCCCGGGCGGCTTCCTCAGGCTATGATGATTCGGCCGTTCTCGCGAGGGTGCTGGCTGCGACCCGGAAAGTGCGGGCGGGCTCGGCATCTTGGGAGCGGGATGGCTGGGCATTTGATTCGCCCGAATTGAATCTCCCGTTGGTCTCGGCTTTGAGATTGGCGGCGGAAGAATGCGGCGGAAAACTTGATGTCGTCGATTTTGGCGGCTCACTGGGCAGTACGTGGTGGCAGCATCGGGCTGCGTTGGATAAGATGGCCGCTGTTCGTTGGCATGTGGTGGAACAACCGCATTACGTCGCCATTGCCGACGAATTTTCAAATCACGTGCTTACGTTTCACCAATCGATCGATGAAGCGCTGAAAACATGTGAACCGATGTTTGTCTTATTTTCGAGCGTGTTGCCCTATGTCGAAGATCCCATGGCGTTGCTTGCAAAAGCCGTTTCGCGGGGTTTCCGACACATCGTGATCGATCGGACACCATTGGTTCGCAAGCAGGGCGGCAGGCTTGCAGTGCAATTTACGCCGTCAAGTTTGGGTGGCGGGAGTTACCCGGTTTGGCTTTTTGCACGCGATGAATTGCTGGCTCCGTTGCGGACGAATTACGCTCTGGTCGACGAGTGGCCTGCGATCGACAGGCTTGATCCGGACGTTGAGCACAAGGGGTTTCATTTTCGCAGACTGACAGGCGCGCGTTCAACGCAATGAATCAGGTATTCGATCGCTCTTCGGGATATCGGCCTTTTGAACGAAATTCCGTGGTCGCGTTCGCGATTTTATCGGGAGTGATTCTGTGGCTGATTCCGAAGCACGTTATAGTCCGAGGTGACGACTTCGGATATGTCGAGAGCCTTCTCGCCACCTTGCAGAATGGGAATTGGACCTCCAGCGAATGGCTGGGACCGTTTAACCTCCCTTTGCCGTTTCTGGGTGCCGCAGTCTATTCGTTGGGGGAAAATTTTTGGATGGCCAGTCTCGGGGTGACGGCGGTCATTTCGGGGCTGAATTTTTTCCTTCTCGCACGATGGCTTTCCCTCTGCGGATGGCCAAGCGGTCGCTGTCATGCGGCGGCGCTTGCGGTTGCGCTCTCCCCCGTATGGTTGAACAAGTCACTCGAATATACCTGCATTCCACCGGGCCTCGCATTGATCCTAGGTGCATTGATGCTTTGGCAGACGAAAAGGATCGGACTGTTCTTTGCGGTGGTTTGGGTTGCGCTCGCGAATCGTCAAAGTGCGGTGTGCCTGCTCGTATTCCCATTGGTGTCCTTGGTTCGCGAATGGACTGCCGATCGCAAATGTTCCCCGCGTATTATGACGGGATTTCTGTTGAGCATGGTCTTCGTTGGATTCCTGCTTTGGGTAGTGCCGCGTACCTATGCCCGTGAAGTATGGTCCGTCCAACGGCCCGCTTCATTACAATCATTTCTTGGAAACGTTCTGTTGGGGCTGTTCATATGCGCGGGATCGGCCGCGGCTTGGCTGGCTTTGCGTGGGGAGAATATGAAGGATATTCTGAAGGAAAATCTTAAGCGCCCGATTTTTTCGATTTTGGCAATGGGTTTCGGTGTTTGGCTCATGTTTGCGGAAACAGCGTTTTTGAATTGCGAGACGCCGGGGTTGGCCAGTTTTTCCCCGATTATTTTGACGGTCGCTGTGGTTGCCGGAGCCTGGTTGTACCCTTGGCACCGTCCATTTTCACTGGAAATGGCCGCGTTCGTTGCGGGATATGTGTTGTTGGTTTCATGGAGAGGGCAATGGTGGGACTATTATTTGTTGGAACCCCTATTGGTGACCTCGCTCGTGAGCCGATCAATCGCGGGCCTCAAGGCGAATAGGCATCCTGGATTTGCGGTTATGGCGGTGGTAATGGGACTGCTTTATGGCGGGTATCTTTCAAAAATGCTGCTTGAATCCGAGGCTAGGGTTTTTGTTTTCGAAACCGAAATGCGGGCGGGAAGATTGAAAATCGCGGATCTTTCGGATGCGCCTTTCGGTTATCTGGGATGGAAGCTCTTTCATTATGCTCAGATTCGCGGTGACCTGCATCCGAAGCTAAGTGATTTTTTGCGATATGTGGAGATTACACGGTTCGTGCCGGCGAACGGGCAGTATGCCGTCTGGCATCGGATTGATCATCGATCAATCCATCCCTCGGGAGAAAAATGGGAGCTGCCTCCGGATTATCGCGACCGCCGATTCCCTCTTAGCAATGATGAATGGAGCGAGGAGGTTTCGCGAAGCTCCCCATGAACTCCTTCTGTACCTACTGCGATCAGGGCTACGCCGCACGATTGCTTTGCTTGCATGGCTCGCTGCTTGAGCAGCGGGAGCCTTTCCGACTTTATGTGCTTTGCTTTGACGACGCCACCGCAAGGGTGGTCGCTGACGTGGGAGATCCGACATTGATTGGAATTTCGCTTCCTGACTTTCTCCAGGCTGAACCGGAATACGCGTCGGTCCGCTCACGGAGAACCAAGGTCGAGTTCTATTTTACGGCCACTCCGGTTCTCGTCCGGTATTGTCTCGGCTTGGCCTCGGAGGCGGAGCGGATGACCTACCTCGATTCCGATCTGTTCTTCTTCGGCCCGTCATCCGCGGCGTTTGTCGAACAGGGCGAAGCTTCGGTGGGAATCGTCCCGCATCGGTTTCCCGGACGACTGGGCCACCTTTTGAAGTGGGGTGTTTATAATGTCGCCTGGGTTTCCTTTCGACGTGATCGCGACGGACTGGCCTGTCTGGAATGGTGGCGGGAAAGGTGTCTGGAATGGTGCCACGATCATATCGATCAAGGACGCTTTGCCGATCAAGGATACCTGACCGAATTTCCCCAGCGATTCGGCCGCGTGCAAGTGCTCGCTCACCCCGGAATCAACGCTGCGCCTTGGAACATGGATGGGGTGCGGATTATGTGGAAAGAAGGAAAGGTCATGGTGGATGATCGACCGTTGTTGTTCTATCATTTCCAGGGAATTCGTGAGATTTCTCCCGATTGGTTCGAACTCGGATTGCGCAGCTACAAGACGGAGCTTACCCCCGCTCTGCGGGATGTGATTTATCTGCCTTATTTGGAGAGGTTGGTCCGCGTCCAATCCCGGTTGAAGGCGAAGTATGGCATCTCACCGTTGCTGGGCTTCCAGCGTTTGCCGTCCGGCGCCTCCCTCCGGGATCGGTGGGATCGCTTTTTCGCCCGCCGGTTGCTGCCTCATTATCGGAGGCTGCGCGGACAACTGCTGCATTGCGCCGACTCTGAGGCCAAGTGATCGTTGCATGCAGCATGAACAGGATTCCCGGCATTTCTCCGGAGAAATGAATAACCTCCGCCTCAGTATTGTCACCGTTACCAGGGACGATGCGGCCGGTCTCGCGCGGACTTTGGCCAGCGCGCGGCCGCTGCGGGCGGTGGGCGCGGAACATCTCGTGATTGATGGCGGGACCACCCCGGAAGCGACCCGCCAAATTGCCGCCCAAGAGGGCGGGGGAGCTGTCGTTATTGCAAGACCGCCGTGCGGAATCGCCGATGCGTTCAATGCGGGTCTGGGCGCGGCGACTGGCGAGTGGGTGTGGTTTCTCAATGGCGGAGACCGGATCGATCCTGGTTTGAATCCTGAGGTTCTCGAAAGGCTCCTGGCGGAAACCAAGGCGGATGTTTTGATTGGCGGCGTCACTTACGAAGGGGAGCCAGGTCCGCGCCCCGCCATGCCGCCGGGAAAACGCTGGCCTCCCTTGCGCTCATGGATACCTCATCCTTCCACCTTGGTCCGTCGCCGCTTGTTCGGCCAATTCGGAAACTTTGATCCGCGTTATTCGATCGCGATGGATTACGAGTGGTTTCTGCGCGTTCTGTGCCGCGGGACTTCGGTCGAGGTTCATTCCGCCCCGTTTGCGGTGTTTGCCGGGGGTGGTATTAGCCAACAGCCGGATTCGTTCGCAAAGATCGTTCGGGAACAGAACGACGCCATTCGGCGCCATCATCGGCGGCTCTGGCGGCTTTCGCCCTATGTCTTGTATCGGCTAATGCGGGCTGCTCTCTCCGCGCGTCTGGATTCATCTTCGACTTGATGCCCATCGCTCCCATTTCTTGCGATCCCACCTCGTCGGGAAGAAGCGGAAGCGCCGGGCGATGGTTGTTCATTGCGCACGACGCGAGCAACTCCGGCGCGCCAAGAATGCTTCTGGATATAGTACGGGGAGTCCGCGCGGCCAAGGGCGCGGATTGGGACTGTGAAATCATTTTCGATCATGGCGGCGCGCTCCGGGAGGAGTTTGGCTCTTTGGGGAGGGTGCGTGTTCTTTCACATCCATGGACCGAGGGCCCGGGTTTGCATGCCCGCCTCCTGCGCCGCGTTGGCAAGCGGGTTCCTTTCAAAGCCAGGCGCTTCGCCGGTTGGTTGCGGGAATGGCAAAAGGGCGGCGACGGTTTAATTTATAGCAACACGGGTACGAACGGGCAATTGCTTGCGGCAATTCCCCGGGGGATACGGGTGGTATCGCACATTCATGAGCTGGCTTATGGATTGCGGCGGTTTTGCAGCGCGCGCGAGTTGAGCGCCACCTTGTCGCGTACCGACATGTTCCTCGCGGTCTCTTCGGCAACTGCGTCGGATTTGAGCGACCTCGGCGTCTCGAATGATCGCGTAGCGCGAATCTCGAATTTTGTCATGACCATGCCGGAGCTGGCGGATTTGACCGTAGCTCGCGGTGAGGTTTGCCGTCGGTTGGGTCTTCCGGCGGTGACAAGGCTAATCTGCGGATGCGGTCACGCCGATTGGCTGAAAGGCCTCGATTTGTTCGTCGGGATTGCGAACAAGATCGTTCGCAATGGCGAAAATCCGCCGACGTTCCTGTGGTTGGGCGGCAACCTGCATCGGCGGTTTGCGCGCACGGCCATGGGAAAACTCAGCGATGCCGCCCGGCCGTTCGTGCATTTCATAGGCGAGGTTGACGATGCCTCGCCCTACTTTGCCGCCAGCGAGGTGGTGCTGGTGCCCTCCAGGATCGAAAACTTCAGCCGAGTGGCATTGGAAGCGGGCGCCTTGGCGCGCCCGGTTCTTGCGTTTGCGGCTGCGCGCGGTCTCGCTGATCTGTTAGATTCCGATTGCGTGGTGTCGGAAATGACGGAATCGGCCATGGCTGCTGCGCTTGAGGCGCTATTGACCGATCCCGTCGATGCCGCGTTGAAGGGAGCCCGTTTGCGTGATCGCATTGCAAAGGAATTCACGGCGGAAAAATGGATCGGTGAAATCATCCGGACGGTGGAAAAGGTGGACTGTGTCTGATCCAGCTTCGCTTCCCCGATCGATGCCGGTGTGCGCCGTCGTGGTGGCCTATTATCCATCGGATTCGGTATGCGACAATTTGAGGGCTGTCGTGCGCGAATTTGGCCGGGTGTTGGTCGTGGATAACGGATCCGGTCCCGAGACCACGCGGATGATGGGGGCGGTGGCCGGGGTGGAACTGCTGGCGTTGGGCGAAAATTTGGGTGTGGCCGCGGCGCTCAACCGCGGAGCCGAATGGGCGCTTCGGAATGGTTACTCCTGGATGGTGACGTTCGATCAGGACAGTCTCCCCGCACCGGGCTTCGGGAACGGGCTTTGGGCTTCCCATTTGCGTCATCCGAAGGCGGCGGTCGTGGGGGCTTGTATTGTCGAGGGGGGAGCGACAGCCCGTAATTATCTTTGGGTTTGCCAGCATCCGCAGTGGCCGGGTTTGTTTCGCCGGGTCGCATGCGAGAGATCCGATCTGAGCACGGTGACCATGACGATCACGTCGGGCTCAATGACCAACCTGTCTGTCTGGAAGGAATTGGACGGTTTTTCGGAAGATCTCTTTATCGATTACGTGGATATTGATTATTGCCTGAAGGTGGTGCGCGCACAGCGGACGATTGCCATTTCGGCGACGGCGCGTCTTGAGCATAAGCTGGGGGCGAGGCAAACGGGTCGAATGCTTGGAAAAGATCTCCGCCCAATGCATCATGCAGCGTTCCGACATTATTATATGGCGAGAAATCGGGTGATCGTCTGGCGGCGTCATGCTCTGGCGGTGCCTCACTGGGCACTTTTCGACTTGGCTTTCGCTGGTTATAATTGCTTTCGCGTTCTCGCTTTCGAGAAGGGAAAGTGGATCAAGTTCAAGGCTTTGGTTTTTGGAACTTGGGACGGTTTATGCGGAGGATCCGGGCCATGTCCTGGAAATCGATTGAGTATGCTCGAATCATGAAATGCCTTCTTTCAATCGTTATCGTGGCCTACAAATCCCGTGACGAAATTGGGCCGTGTCTGGCGTCGTTGGCGCGGAATCTTGGTGAGGGATTGGTTGAAGCCTTCGTGGTGAATAATTCCCCGGCTGATGGAACGGGTGAGGTGATTCGGGACCGGTTTCCCTGGGTGAACTATGTCGATCCGGGAGCCAATCTCGGTTTCGGGCGGGCCAACAATCTCGGGTACGCGCGGACTGCCGGCGAGTACGTGTTGTTTCTCAATCCGGACACGGTGGTGAACGAAGCGGCGCTGGCGCATTGCCTCCGGCGGTTGGAAGCCGACGCCGGCATCGGACTCCTCTCGCCGAAGCTCGTGCAGGCCGACGGGACAATGGATCAGGCCTGCCGGCGCAGCATCCCGACGCTGTGGGACGGATTCTGCCGGGCCTCGGGCCTGGCGGCACTGTTTCCGAAAAGGGCCTTTTTTGCCGGCTACAATCTCACCCATCGGCCGGTGGATGGAACCTACGAGGTCGGGGCGATCAACGGCGCGTTTATGCTGGCGCCAAGACGGATGCTCGCCGCCGTCGCGCCGGACGGAAAGGTCTTCGACGAGGCGTTCTTCATGTACGGCGACGATCTCGACCTGTGCATTCGCGTCGCGCGCGCGGGCTGGAAAATCGTTTACGACGGTTCCGTGAGCATCGTGCACCTGAAGGGGACGAGCGTGGCAAAGGACTTCGATCGGATGTCCGTCGCCATTTTCGATGCGAACCGGGATGTTTATCTCAAACATTTCAACCCGCGGAATTCGTGTTGGGTCCGGTGGAAATATGTCGCGGCCTTTGCTGCCTGGAAATGGATCGCGCTGGCACGGGGGCGTCTGCGCGGTCACCGGCGCATCAAGCCGGTGTAACCCTTTCCATCGATGCCGCGCATTAGTAGGCGTTGGGATTTCGCCAGCGGACCAACGTGAGCAGCAGGATCTGGGCGTCCAGCCACGGCGACCAGTTTTCGATGTAATAGATGTCGTGCTGAATGCGCTGGACCAGCGAGCCTTCTCCCCGGAGCCCGTTGATCTGCGCCCAGCCGGTCATCCCGGGTTTGACGACATGACGCGGCAGGTAATGCGGAATTTCACCGGACAGCCGCTCCACATGCACCGGTCGTTCGGGGCGCGGGCCGACGAGGCTCATCCGCCCGCGGAGCACGTTCCAGAACTGGGGAATCTCGTCGAGATTCCAACGTCGCATGAAGCGGCCGATGCGGAGCAGGCGGTCGTCGTTGCGCCCGGTGCTTTGTCGCAGGTGGTCGCTCGCCGCCGCGTCCGGTCTCATGCTGCGAAGCTTGTAGAGCGTGAAGACCCGGTGGTTCGTGCCGATGCGGGACTGGGCGAAAAACACCGGTCCGTCGGGCGACTCCCGTTTGATCAGGATGGCGAGCAGGGCGACCAGCGGGGAAAACAGCGTCAGCCCGACGAGGGCGCCGGTCACGTCGACCAGGCGTTTTCCGATCCGGTTGAGCAGCTTCCCGATCGCGAGTTCCTCGACGCCGAGGACCGGGACGCGTCCGTAGGTCTGCAGCCGCAGGCCGGAGAAAAAGATCTGAAACATCGACGGGATCACCTTCAGGTCGATGTAGGAGCGTTCGCACAGTTCGACGAGCCGGGCAATCTCCCTCGCGGGCAGGTCGAGCCGCGCGGCGATCAACACATCCACGCGATGGCGTTCGAACAGTTCCTCCAATTGCGCGAATTCACCCAGGACCGGCAGCGTCGGTGCGAACGGCGGCTGGCTTTGCGCGCCGGCCGGCGGCGATACGACTCCGATGAATTGCAGCGGGTGGGCGCGCAGGGGTTGGATTTCGGCCACCAAGGCGGCGGCCTCCGCGTTCCAACCCAGGACCACGGTACGTTGTTGGATTTTGCCACGCCACGCGGCGGAGGAAACCAGGGCGTAAAACAGATTCCGCCACACGTACAGGAGCGCAAACACCCCGCACCAGGCGAATACCATGAAGAGCCGGGAAATGGGCGGATCGAATTTCAACACGAGCGAAAGCCCCAGGTAGGCCGCGAACCAAAAGGCGGTGCCTTTGAAAATGATGTTGAACGCGAGATAGCGGCGCAGCAGCAGGCGGTCGTCGTAGAGGTTCAGGTGAACAAAGGCGGCCAGCAGAAAAACGGTGCCGACCAGCAGCAGCGGCAGGTAGTCCGCCAGCCGGGGATCGGCGACGTCGACGAAGGTGGATCCGAAAGCCGTGTGATACCGCAGCGCGTAGCCGATCAGCATTCCGCCCAGCACGCAGACCGCGTCGCCCGCGAGCAGGAGGGTGGGCAGGGTGCGCTGGCGCAGGGTGTTGGCGTGGCGGCGGGGCATGGGCGATCAACGGGGCGGAGACTCGACGGTGCGGAGCATTTCCGCAATAGCGGGCTGATTCAGCCGATGAGCCTCGGCGAGGGCTCCGCGAAGTTCCGCCGCCGCCCCCTCGCGATCGCCGCGGGCCAGCAGCAAACGCGCGGCATAGACGTGGAAGGAGGGTGGGTTGGCGGAATGTCCCTGCGCCCAGCGGCTCCACTCCAGCGCAGCGTCGGGCTCGCCGGTCCGCCAGTCGTCGAGCCAGCGCCACAACCCGAAGGTCGTGCTCGGAAACACCCTCACCACGCGGGCGCGCCATGCCGTCGGGTTTGGCGGCGGTGCGACCGCCAGGGAATAAAATATCCACGCATGCAGAGCCAGCAGTACTGACGAGACAATGACCGCCGTGCCGCCGCCGACCGCCGCCGGGCGGCGGTGACGCGGGTTTTCGACGATCCTCGTATCCGCGGTGGCGAGCGCTCCCAATGCAATAGCCGCCGGCAGCAGCGCGACCAGATGATAGAAGACACCGTCCAACAGGCCGGCGATCAGGCTGGCGGTGGCGACGGCGAGCCAGGGCGCGGCGGGACCACCGCCGCATTCGCCGAAGCTTCGCCGGGCGTTGAGGACAATCAGGGTGCCGAGGAAAATCAGCGCCGGCACGGCGCCGGCCGCGCCGACATCGAGGAGGAGTTGAAGCACGAAGTTGTGCGGCTGCTGGCCGTCGAGCTTCGGCGTGATGAAGCGATACGCATCGGGTCCGTGGCCGAACCACGGACGCAGCGTGGCGCGGGCGAGGGATTCCCGCCAGAAATCGCTGCGCGTGGAGGAGAGCGCGCTGACACTGAGCGCGGGTCCGGCCCCGGGATTCGCCGTCGTGGTCCGGTGAATCGCGTTCCACCAGCCCAGTTCCGGGCGCGGCGTCCACATCGCCAGCGAGAGGAGCAACCCGGCCGCCAGCAATCCCGCGCCGGTGACCGCCAGCCGGCGGCGCAACGCGGAATCGCCCGTCAGCCACCACGCCGCGAGCGCGAGGAACAGTGCGAGCGCGGGGGTGCGTCCGCCCGACCAGAGCAATCCCGCCCAGTTCACCACTCCGATCGCGAACCAGAGTCCGCGGCGCTTCGCCTGGTTCCGGAAATGAATCACGAGCGCGGTGGCGGCGACGGCGCCGCCGATCGTGTGCAGGCCGAAGATCCGGTGATGCGCATAAAGCGGCGCCGCGCCGCGTCCGTTCAGCCACCAGAGAATCCAGACGACGATGGTTCCGGCCGTTACGCTCAGCGCGATGGCGCCCAGCAGAATCGGTCCGGCCGCGCGCTCGCGAACGATCGATTCGCCCGCGATGAGGGCTGCGGCGGCCAGCAGCACCCAACAGGCGGCGGTGACGCTCGCCGGGGCGATCTGATCCGCGCCTAAAACCGACAGGATACCGGCGATGAAAAACGTCGCCATGCTCCAGCCCAGCAGACGCGAGCGTTGCCGGACGCGGGCGAGCGCGGGTCCGAGCAGGGCGCGGCCGGACCAGAGAAAGGGCAACAACAGACACAGGACTCCCGTCCGGTCGAAATCGATGGGAAGGAATTGCAGGAACGGCATCACTACGATGGCGGCGGCCAGCCGAAAGGAGACGGACGGGCGGTGCGGTGCGTTCATTCGTGCTGGTCCGGGAAGAAAAGGCGGGAGCCCAATTCCTCCGGATGGACAAAAGCGGTGTTCGCCAATCCCGGCGGCGGAGCAACTCCGCGCCGCGCGGCGGCGATCTGGACCAGGGGTTGCCGCCAGGCGTCGTCGTCAAATTCCGCGAAAGCCTCCGTCGAAATCCGCGCGTCTCCGCAGAGATCCAGCGCGGCGCGGGCGTTGGCGTTTGCGGGTTCGCCGCGCCAGCCGACGATCGCGGCGGAGTGTTCGCCGGCCCGCCAAAGCGCGAGCGCGGCTACTGCGCGCAAGTCCGGAAAATCTCCACCGACGGCGGTGAGCGTCAGGAATGTCCGGCTGATTTCCAGCCACGCCGCCTCGTCGACCGGTTCGGCGGTTCCGTTCAACAATTCGTTGAAATAGGCGGCGATCGCGATGCGGAGGGCGTCGGGATGTTGCGGTTGCATGGCGAGTGCGGCGCGCGCTTCGGACCAGGCGGTATGATCGTCGCCGATCGTGTCGGCGGCGCGCGCGAGCAGCGCGTGATCCTGCACGAACGTCACCTGGCTGCGGACGTCGTCGAATCGGGAGAAAGTAAAGACGGACACCAGCAGCACGCCGGCCGGCGGCAACCAGCGGTGGCGTTCCGGCCAGGTTCGCCAGAACGCGGGTGCAATCAGCGCCCCGCCGGAAAGCACCGTGTTGATCGCCGCCAACGGCAGCCGGAAACGGTCGCTGACGTAAAAGAGGAGCACCGAGGCGGCGTAGATCGTCCCGATCAGCGCGAGCGTCAGCGCGGCGCGCCGGTCCGTCGCGACGAGCCGGAATGCACCCGCGGCGCCGAGCGCGAACAAGGCGCCCCAGGACAGGGGATTCCACCACAGCCAGGGCGAGCGGTCATGATGGAAGGCGTAGGTCTTGTTGTTGTACTGCTCCCAGTCGTTGCCCAACGCGTACGCCTTGCGGGCCATCAGTCGCAGCCAGGCGAGCGGCTGGCCGGTGATCTCGCCGATGAACCGGTGGCGCCAGTACGCGTTCATCGCCGGAATGTCGGCGTCGGTCCGTCCCGTCGCCTGGCGGTATCGGACAACCGATTCCACGCGCGCGGGATTCCGCCGCGCCAGCGCCGCCGGCAGGGTGGTCGTTTGCACATAGTAACGCCCGTGGCTCCCGGGCTGGTTGGCCGCCCAAAGATTGTACGCGCCCTGCCACGGGAGAAAACCCGGCGTCCCGGACACGCTCCACTGCCAGCAGCCCAGGGCGGCGAACAGCAGGGAGCCCGTGAGCGCGGCCGCGGTGTTGCGCGCGCGGTCCGCCCCCGGGGAGCGAAACGCCGCGAGAACGGGCAACAGCAGCCAGACCAGCAGGAAATTCGGGCGGGCCAGTGTCGCCGCGCCCCAATAAAGGCTGGCGCCGATCCAGTCGGCGGCGTGCGGCTTCGTTCCCGGAGTCCCGATCAGGCGGTCGAGGCCGAGGAGGAACAGGGCCAGCGACGGCACCGCGTCGAGGGCCTGCGTGGAAAAATGAACGAGGACCGGATTGAGCGCGGTCAGAAGTCCGGCGAAAAACGCCGCCCGCCGGCCGAACAGCCGGCCGGCGATGCGCGCGGTCAGCGCGGCATCGAGCGCGTGCAGCAACACGCCGAGCGCAAGCGCGGCGGGAAAAAGCGCCGAAGCGGACACCCCGAGTGCGCGCAGGCCCGCCAGCACGAGGGGATATCCCGGGGCCCGGTAGAAGGGTTCGGCCGGCAGATCGCCGTTGAAAATGGCGTTGGCGAGCGTCAGGTTTTCGTGCTCGTCCAGCACGGGCACACGCCCCAGCGGCGTGCCGAGGTACCAGGTCAGGTGGCCGCCCGCGTAGATCAGGGCGATCACGGCGGCCAGCAACACGGGAGCGGATTTTCCCCAAATACGATGGCTCGGCCGGTGGGTGGCGGGGGCGGATGACATTCCTGTCCGCATGACAAGCGCCCGGCGGGGCCGGGGCGAGGATGTTTTTGGCGAACCGGTCTTTTCCTCGGCGGCTCCGGCCTTGACGGGCGGGAAGGGCGGCGGACATCGTGTGCGCTTATGGTGAAAACCCTGCCTCTCTGGAAAGTCATCGCCGCGACGCTCGTGCTCGGGGTGATGGTCGTCGCGGGGTTTTGGTGGCTGAAACTTCACGACTTCAACATCCGCTTCGCCATTGACGACGGGATCGATGTCCTGCGGGCGGGCGGGCCACTGGTGTTTTTCGGGGCGATGGCCCTGCTGCCGGCGATGGGTTTTCCGATCAGCGTGTTCAACCTGACGGCGGCGTCGGCGTTCGGGGCGCAGCTGGGCATGGCGGGAGTGATCGCGGCGGCGGGCGCGGCGATCGCGCTCAATCTGGCGCTGACCTACTGGCTGGCCCGTTACGCGCTCCGCCCCTGGCTGGAACGGGCGGTGGGCCGCACAAAATACCGCATTCCGGTCCTGTCGGAGACGGCGGGGTGGCAAATCACGCTGTTGGTCCGGATCACGCCGGGGCCGCCTTTTTTCCTCCAGAGTTTCCTGCTCGGCCTCGCCTCGGTGCCGTTCTTCACCTACATGTGGATCTCCTGGCTCATCTCCACGATCTATTCGGCGGCATTCATTGTGTTCGGCGACGCCATCCTGCACGGCGAGGGCAAGCTTGCCCTGATCGGACTGGGCGCGCTGGCGGCGCTGTCGTTGATCCTGCACCTGGTGAGGCGGCGCTATGGCAAGAAAAGAGCCTGAGCTTTCGCTGGATGACGCGGGACGCGTGCGGACGGTCACGGAGTTTACGCGTTCCGTGCGGGAACTGCTCGAGGAGGGCATCCGTCCCGGCTGGGTGCGGGGCGAGATTTCCAACCTGCGTGCGCAGGCGAGCGGGCATTTTTATTTTTCGCTGAAGGACGCGGGCGCGCAATTGTCGTGCGTGCTCTTTCGCGGCGACGCGGCCCGGCAGACCGTGGAACTGCGCGACGGCGCGCAGGTGATGGCCTACGGGGCGATCAGCGTTTACGAGGCGCGCGGACAATACCAGCTTGTCGTCCGTGCGCTCGTCGATCACGGCGCCGGCCGGCTGCAGCAGGAATTGGAGCGGCTCAAGCAACGCCTCGCCGCGGAGGGATTGTTCGACGCGGATCGGAAGAAACCCATCCCGCCCGTCCCGTCCGTGATCGGATTTGTCACCTCGCCCACCGGGGCCGCCGTGCGCGACTTCATCGGCATTCTGCAGCGACGCGGATGGACGGGCCGTTTGGTCGTGCTGCCGGCCCGGGTGCAGGGCGCGGGCGCGGCGGCGGAGATGATTGAAATGCTCCGGCTGGCGGAAGCGGCGGCGGTTTTCGACCTGCTCGTCATCGGGCGAGGCGGCGGCAGCATCGAGGACTTGTGGGCTTTCAACGAGGAGCCCCTCGTGCGCGCGGTCGCGGCGTGCGCGATTCCCGTGATTTCCGCCGTGGGACACGAGATCGATTACACGCTGTGCGATTTTGCCGCCGATGCGCGCGCCGAGACGCCGAGCGGGGCCGCCGAGCTCATTTCGAGCAAGCACGTGGAGTGGACCGGGCGGGCGAAGCAGGCGGCCGACATGCTCGCGGCCGTCATGGTCGGAGCGGTGGAGCGCGCGGCGGAAAAACTCGACCATGCCCGCAGCCGGCTGCGGCTGCTTTCGCCGGTGGCGGTCATCGAGCAAAATCTTCTGCGCGTCGATGAGCTGGCGAACCGGCTGTCCGCCTCGCTGCGCCCGGCCATGGAACGGCGAAAAGGCTCACTGGCCCTGGCGACGACCCGTCTGGCCCATGCGTCCCCCGAAAAGCGGATTCAACAGGAATCCCACCGCCTGCTGGCCCTGTGGAAGCGGCTGGAGTCGGCGAGTCCGAAGTCGGTGCTGAAGCGCGGTTATGCCATTGTGCGCGCGGCCGACGGCCGGCCGGTTTCGAAGTCCCGCGGCTTGAAAACGGGGCAATCGTTGGTGAATGAATTTCATGACGGGCAGGTGCGGGTCCGGGTGGAGTAGATTATTTTTTGGCCGCAAAAAACACAAGGAACGCAAAAAATCGGAACGGTTGGGTCGGGCGTGGAACGGGCGAATGAGTAAGCCGTCAGCGGTGAGCAGAGTGCGGATGAACCGGAATATGGAACCACTGATGAATTCATTATCATGAATTCTACGAAGAGTACGCCGACTGATCGTCGTCGTGCTTTGGCTCCCGGGAGCCTGCTGATCGCAGGCAGGGACTGCCGATGGCGGAACGCCAAGAGCGGAACGCGGAGTGCTAATGGAGGAGCTTTTGTATCTCGGCTCACTGCTCACGCTCCGTATCCGGTATTATCTGTGGTTAAAATGCGTCGGATCCCGTCCGCGATGAGCGGACGCCTCCGGACAAAAGCCGGAGACGATCAGTCGTAGGGGACTCTCAAGGTTTCGCGTCTGCCATTGAGCGAAACCATCAGTGGTTAACTCTTCTGCGGATGAACCGGAGTATGGAACCACTGATGAATTCATTATCATGAATTCTACGAAGTATACGCCGACTGATCGTCGTTGTGGCTTGGTTCCCGGGAGTCTGCTGATCGCAGTCTGGGGGCAGGTTTCATGGCTCGAAAACTTTTTGTGATTCTTGCGTTTTTTGTGGCCAATGAATTTTC